>Ga0181520_10005466_pt1 | contig 20246 bp, 16 predicted proteins | sample PEATcosm2014_Bin_29_FD_132451 | JGI IMG/M metagenome (GOLD analysis project Ga0181520, IMG submission 132451) | Peatland microbial communities from MTU Mesocosm Facility, Houghton, MI, USA - PEATcosm2014_Bin02_30_metaG | ecosystem: Environmental > Terrestrial > Soil > Wetlands > Peat | place... | reverse complement strand
GTTCTTCCCGCAATTTCTGCTGGGTTACATGGGCATGCCGCGCCGCTACCACGCTTACCCCCCGGAGTTCCAGGTGCTGAACGTTCTGTCGACAGCAGGTGCATCGATCCTGGCCGCGGGCTTCCTGATGCCGATGATTTACTTTGCCTGGAGCTTGCAGTACGGCAAGGACGCGGGGCCGAACCCATATCGCGCCGCCGGACTGGAATGGATGACCGCCTCGCCACCGCCAACATTTAACTTTGACGAGACACCGGTTGTGACCTGGGAAGCTTACAACTACGACGAGATCGATGCACCTGACCACGGGATCAACAAGGGGGTTGACGTTGCCAGATAGCGAACTCGCGGTACACAACCTGAAACACCACTTCGCCGATCTGGAGCAACAGAAAGCGACCTCCACGTTCGGCATGTGGCTCTTCCTGGTCACCGAGATCATGTTCTTTGGCGGCATGTTCGCCGCGTACTTGATTTACCGGCTCTCGTATTACAACGCGTGGGTTGCGGGTAGCCAGACGATGGAGATCCGGTTGGGTGCCATCAACACGGCGGTGCTCATCTGCTCGTCGCTGACCATGGTAATGGCCGTGCACTTTGCCAAGCTGGGCAATCGCAAGCTGACGGCGATCTGCCTGATCCTCACCCTTTTGCTTGGCTTCAGCTTCCTGGGCATCAAGGCCGTGGAGTATCACGGACACTGGGTTCACCACGAAGTTCCAGGACCCAACTTTCACTTCGAACACGAGGGCAACTTTGATCCGCGGCATGTCTCCATCTTCTTCGCGTTGTATTTTGCGATGACCGGGATGCACGCATTCCACATGATCATTGGCGCCGGACTGCTGACCTGGCTGCTGATTGCAAACGCACGTGGACGCTTCAGCCCGGAGTACCACTCACCAGTGGAACTCGTGGGGCTGTACTGGCACTTCGTCGATTTGATCTGGATCTACCTTTTTCCGCTGCTCTATTTGATCAGCCATCATCACAACGGCTAGCTGGCAATGTCAAGTACGCGGCAAATGCTGCCGCTCCGGCCGTTGGCGCCGCGTAGGAGAGAAGAGAAATGAGCGATCACGCACACCCCACCGTCAAGACATTTGTAACCGTATGGGCCAGCCTGCTGGCGCTGACCGCGTTGACGGTGTTTGTCGCGACGCTGGAACTGGGGCCATTCAACGCGATTGTTGCGCTGTCGATCGCCACCATTAAGGCGCTGCTGGTACTGCTGTTCTTCATGGAGCTGCGCTACTCCACGGCGATGACCAAGGTCGTGGTGGTTGCGGCGGTCTTCTTCCTGATGCTGCTGGTGGGCCTGACGCTCTCTGACTATCTGACGCGTGGCTGGAGCTCCTACATCAATCCATTCCGCTGAGGAGATCTTGTTGCACTGCAACGGGGAGAGCGCCTAAGCCTCCCCGTTTGTATTGCAGAAAAGATGTCCATGGCAGCGGGTCTGCCATGCTTTTAAGAACCAGCAGCGATTGTGCGTTCTCTTGTCCGGATGTCCCACCGTCAGGACTTTTCACCTTATTTTCATCGCACCTTTACGGCCTGTTTCGCCCACTGGATTCAAATTCGTTGTAGCTGAAGTTAGCCCGAATTTTTCACTTTAGGGTTAGCGAGTCGGCCCGTGCGATCCCCACGGCCTGCTCCGTTTTCCGCGTGATTCGGCGTAGCCTTTGAGCTCGTCTTCCTTGGGAAATGCGCAGGCCAGGAAGCTTATTTGAACGGAGAAGCAATGAATCAAAGACACTTGACTGTTGGAATTCTCGCCATGTCTTTACTCGGTGTAGCTGGTGCGGCGGCGCAGCAGCAGACGCCGGCCGATACTTCACCGCAATCCAGCCAGCCCCCCAGGATTCTGCATAAGGAGACCGTAACCGTCACCGCCCCTGGCGAAGTTCGCACCGAGCAATCCATTAGCGAAGCCACCATTCAGGAAGCGGCTCCCGGCACCAGTCCAATCCGGATCGTCTCGCAGTTGCCTAGCGTTGACTACACCTCGGCGGATCCTTACGGAGCCTACGAGTGGGCCGTCCGCATCTCCGTGCGTGGTTTCAATCAGAATCAGCTCGGCTTCACTCTCGATGAGGTTCCGCTCGGCGATATGTCATACGGCAACTGGAACGGCCTTCACATCAGCCGTGCCATCATCGATGAAAACCTCGGCCGCGCCGTTCTCTCGCAGGGAACCGGTGCCTTGGAGACGGCCTCCAACAGCAACCTTGGTGGCACGGTCCAGTTCTATTCGCTGGATCCCTCCGACACGCGCTCGTTCACCGTTGAACAGAGCTTCGGCAGCTTCAATGCCTACCGCACCGTTGGCCGCTTCGAGAGTGGTCTGCTTGGCGGCAAGACCAAGTTCTACGTCACCGGTGTCAGCCAGTTTACCGACAAGTGGAAGGGCAGCGGCGACATCGGCCAGAACTACTGGCAGCTCAACACCAAGATCGTCCACTACTTCGGGAGCAAGGGCGTCCTCACCGGTTACTTTGACTACTCCGACCGTCACGAGACCGACTACCAGGATCTTTCCAAGGTTTACGAGCAGAAGCTCGGCTACAAGTGGGACAACTATGGCAACTGGCCCCAGTCCGTCCAGGCCGCCTATGCGACAGCAGCGACTTACGCAGCCAGCGCGGCACTGAATGGTCCGAGCAACGCAGGCTGCGACGTATCACTCTCCGGAACCCCCTACAGCTTTCCGGGTGCCGTTGCCAACCTCGACCCGGTCAACGATGATCCCTGCGATGCCGCCTACTATGCGGGCGCGGGCCTCCGCAAAGACTACCTAGGCTACCTGAACTACAAGGCCGCCCTCACCAGCAAACTCACCTGGAAGACCACCGCCTACGGCCATGGCGACGATGGTATCGGTCTCTGGTTCGCCCCCTCGGTCGAACTTACCCCCAGCAACGATCCCAACTTCTTCTCCGAGGTGCTGGCTGCCACCGGTTCGCCCATTGTGATGCGCAGCTCGGAGTACGGCATCCAGCGCGGCGGATTCCTCACGTCGCTTAGTTATGAGTCGGCCCGTAATCGCCTCGAAGGCGGCATGTGGTACGAACACGAAAACTTCGACCTTGCCCGCCGCGTCTACGCCACCGGAGCCACGGCTCCCAACCAGTCGCTGGACAGCTTCCCGAAGAACCCCTTCTCCACCTTGTGGGGCTACAACTTCGGTATCGACGTCATCCAGATCCATCTGCAGGATCAGTACAAGGTCAGCAACGCGCTCACCGTCTCGGCGGGCTTCAAAACGCTCTATAACTACATCGACGGCAAGCTCTCTGCGCCCTCGACCGATCCCTCCAACTTCGCCCAGGGTCAGCTGAATGCCGGCAAGCCATTTCAGCCGCAGCTCGGACTCAACTACAAACTGGACAAACACAACGAGCTCTTCACCGACGCCGCCTACAACGTCCGCACTTATCAGGCCGGCGGCAACGGCTTTGGCAACGCCCCTTGGGGAACCACCCAAGCCGGCTTCGACGCTCTGAAGAGCACCCTTCGTCCGGAGACCTCATGGACCGAGGAGGGTGGCTACCGTTATACCGGTCCCAAAGGCAGCCTGCAGGCCAGCTACTTCCACGTCAACTTCAATGACCGCCTGTTGGCTACCAAACAGGGCGCAGGCATCGCCGGTAACGCCTCACTGCTCTCCAACGTCGGTGGCGTCACCACGAACGGCATGGACGTGGCTGCCACCCTTCCGCTGCCCAGCGGTTTCGCCCTTTACAACGGCTTCACCTACAGCCGCTCCACTTACGACGATGATCTCGTCACGAAGTACGACGCCAACCACAACCCGCTTCCCGCCAACACATACGCCACCAAAGGCAAGCTGGCCGTGGATGCTCCCGAATACCTTTACAAGACTGAACTCTCCTACAACCACAAGGAACTATTCAGCCACATCGACGCCGACTATATGTCCAAGCGCTATTACGCCTATGACAACACCGGCAGCGTTGACGGCCGCTTCCTCACAAACGTAGCTGGCGGCTACAACCGCAAGGAACTCGGTCCGCTGCAGGACCTCAAACTCCAGCTGAGCATCTACAACCTCACCGGCGAGAAGTACTACTCCTCAATCGGCACAAACGGCTTCGATGCCACCGATCCGACCGGTGAATCGGCCACCCTGCAGGTCGGCTCGCCCAGAACTTTTGTGGGCTCGTTATCCGTACGCTTCTAACCAACGTTGCTAATTTCTAACCTCCAGGGTGCGTCTCCATCCGCATCCTGGAGGTTCTTTCCGCTTCTGTTTCCGCTTCCATTTCAGGAGTCGATTACCGAAACTGCCCGACTGAGGATGAGATTCATGTTCCACCTAAGAATGATTCACCTCCGCTCGCTGTCTCTTGGCTTGCTCTTGCTTGCCTCTTCCATTACTGCCGTGAGTGCTGACACACCCTCCGCCGCACCCACCGTCCTGCTCATCTCGGTAGATGGACTGAAGCCTGAGGCGGTTTTTCAGGCGGAGGAGCATGGCCTCAGGCTGCCCAATCTGATTCGCCTCACGCAGGATGGCACCTACTCCTCGGGGGTAATCGGTGTGCTTCCCACCGTGACCTACCCCAGCCACACGACGCTGCTCACCGGGGTCTCACCGGCGAAACATGGCATCTCGGCAAACACCACCTTTGATCCCTACAACAAGAATCAGCAAGGCTGGTACTGGTATGCGGAAGACATCAAGGTGCCGACCCTCTGGGACGCGGCTCATGCGGCCGGACTAACCACAGCGAGTGTCTACTGGCCGGTCAGCGTGGGGGCCCGCATCGACTTCAATCTGCCGCAAATCTGGCGAACCGGTACCCCGGACGACCTCAAGTTGCAGCGCGCACTCTCCACTCCTGGGCTGGAGCCGGAACTGGTTGCTGCCCTTGGCCGCTATCCCGGAAGCATGGAAGAGACCGTGGATGCCGACGAAATTCGCACCCGCTTCGCGGTAAAGATCATCGAGACCAAACGTCCTGCCTTCATGACCGTGTATTTAACCGGCCTTGACACCGAGCAACATGCCTCCGGTCCATTCAGCGCAAAATCCAACGCGGTTTTGCAGCGGCTTGACGCGTTGGTTGGTCAGCTCCGCGCAGTTGCCGAAAAGACGTCGCCCGGCCGTGCCTACGTCTGCGTCGTCTCCGACCACGGATTCGCCAGCGTCCAGCACGATGTGAATCTCTATCAGGCATTTCTCAGCGCAGGACTATTCACCCTTGATTCGTCGCAGAAGATCGCCTCTTGGAAAGCCATGCCCTGGCCTGCAGGGGGTGCCGCAGCCGTTGTCTTGAGCGATCCCTCCGACCAATCCACCGCGGCAACGGTTGACACCTTGCTGCACCGGTTGGCCGCCGATCCGGCCAACGGCATCGACCGCATTCTCACCCATGAAGAACTCCAGCGCGCCGGAGGCTTCCCAGAGGCCACATTCTTCGTTTCCTTCAAGATTGGCTATGAACTCGGCTATGCTTTCACGCCTCCGCTCGTTTCTGCCCCGACCAATGGCGGCATGCATGGTTACCTGCCCAGCAATCCGGAGATGCGCTCTTCGTTCTTTCTCGTCGGACCCGGCGTAGCGCCCGGCAAGTCCTTGGGCGAAATCGATATGCGCCAGATTGCGCCAACCCTCGCTCAGGCCTTGCAGGTCACGCTTCCCGCGGCCGAGTTGCAACCCCTGAATGTCCACTAGCGCGCATTTCACTCGCCCGATTTCGCGTCAACGGGAATCCGCTCGCGCTCCCCGTAAACAAATTTGCGGATTGTGCCAACGTGACGGGGCATCTGGAAACTGCCCCGTCACCGCAAATTTCACACTGTTGCATTTCCCTCGCAGATGGAATGAAATGTTACAGCAAGGTGAAAACAATTCTCCGGCAGTTCCCGCCGGTGCTGCGGCTGAATACAATGAATGCAATGAAACCCTTAATTTTCGTAGTGGAAGATGAAGCTGACATTGCCCGCTTGGTGAAGCATCATCTGGAGGCTGCTGGTTTCAACGCCCGAATTTTCGCCACCGCCCCGGTTGTGATACCCGAGGCGGAGCGAGAAAAGCCCGCGCTGTTTCTACTCGACATTATGATTCCCGGCGGGGACGGTTTCGAACTGTGTCGCCGTATCCGGCAAAACCAGGCGATCGCCATGACGCCGGTGATCTTTCTCACGGCCAAGACCAGCGAAAGCGACCGCGTGCTGGGCCTGGAGCTTGGTGCCGATGACTACGTAGGCAAGCCGTTCAGTCCGCGTGAGCTGATTGCGCGCATCAAAGCCGTGCTGCGCCGCTTTGAGCGGCCGCTGGCGCCGGAGGTCATCGCCACAGGCGACATCGAGATCGACAGCGGCGCGATGATCCTGAAGGTGCGCGGCAAGCAGGTGGCCACTACCGCCACGGAGTTCCGCTTGCTGGAGTACATGGCACGGCATCCGGGACGCGTCTTTACCCGCGATCAACTGCTCGATGCCGTGTGGCGCGACACCGCGTATGTCACTCCGCGCTCGGTGGACGTTTATGTGCGGCGCATCCGCGAGAAGATTGAGAAGGACGCCGAAGAGCCACAGTATCTGCGCACGGTGCGTGGAGCGGGATACAGGTTTGAGGCCCTGAAGTGAAGAATCGGATTTTCTTCAAGCTGGTTCTTGTTTTTTCTCTGGTTATTGCAGCGGCCACACTGACTTTGGATTTTGCCGTCACCCATGCCTGGGAGAGTTCTCTCCGGCAACAGATCGAGGGCAATCTGCGGCAGAAGACCGCGATGTTTGCCGCACGCGTCTCCGCTGTTTCTCTCTCCAGTAGCGAACTTCCAGGAATTGTGCGCGACATTGCGGCGGCTTCGGGCACGCGCGCCACGGTGATCGACAACACGGGACAGGTCCTGGCCGACAGCGGAGCTGCTCCGGAAAAGATGGAAAACCATGCACGCCGGCCGGAGTTCCAAGCCGCGCTGGCCGGGCAGACCGGGATGGATACCCGGCTCAGCCAGACGCTGGGAGTGGACTTCTTATACGTTGCACAAGCGGTTCCCGGAGGAGCGGTGAGGCTGGCGGTTCCGCTCAGCGCAATTGCCGAGGCGAACCAGAAGATTTGGCACTCGCTGATTTATTCGTCCGCACTGGCCTGCTTCATTGCGATTCTGCTGGCAGCGTGGGCGTCAAGAAGCGTAAGCGCACGCCTGGAGCGAATTCTTGTGTTCACCGGGAAGATCGCGGAAGGCGACTTCTCCGTCAGGCTGGCCGACGACCAGGACGATGAGCTTGGACGCGTTGCGGTGGCGCTGGATGCCACGGCCAAGAAGCTGCAATCCAGCTTCGAAGAAGTGGAGCACAGCCGTAGCGAGTTGGAGACCGTGCTCAACAGCATGCAGGAGCCGGTGATCGCCATCTCGCGCGACAGCCGCGCCCAATGGGCAAACCGGCGCATGGAGTTGCTGACGCCCACAGGCGTACGGCTGGATCAGCCAGTGGTACAAACCGTGCGCGATCCGAACTTCCTCGCCGCCATCCAGGAGGCGGCGAAACACCGCAAGCTGGTTACCGCGCGTGTCAACAGCTTTGTTCCGGGACGGGTTTTTGTTGCCACGGTTGCGCCCATGCCTTCCGGCGGATTGGTCGCGGTTCTGCACGACCTGACGGACGTCGAGCGCATTGAAACCACGCGCCGCGATTTTATTGCCAACGTCTCGCACGAGCTGCGCACGCCGCTAACCTCCATCCAGGGATACGCCGAGACGCTGCTGGACGGAGTGAGCTCAGAGGAGACATCGCGCGATTTTCTTGAGATCATCCGCAAGAACGCCTCACGCATGACGCGCCTGACCGAGGACCTGCTGGTCCTAGCGCGGGTGGAGTCCGGCGACAAGAAACTTTACTTGCGCCCGGCGACCGCGTCGGAGCTTTTGCGCGACGCCTCAGATTACTTCCACGACCATCAAGCGGATTCCGGGATGACACTGGACGTGGTGAACGAGGCGCTGAAGACGGTGCTGGCCGACCGCGACGCTATCTTCCAAGTTTTTTCCAACCTGATCGACAACGCGTGTAAGTATGCCGCGCAAGGCGGCCGGATACTGATTGGCGCACACGATGTGGAAGGCTTCGTGCAGTTCTATGTGAGGGACTTCGGTCCGGGGATTGCCAGCGAGCATCTGCCACGGCTCTTCGAGCGCTTCTACCGGGTGGATAAGGCGCGTTCCCGCGAAAGCGGAGGAACTGGACTGGGACTGGCGATCGCCAAGCACATCATGTTGGCGCACGGAGGCATGATCACGGCGGAAAGCGAGCTGAACCATGGATGCACGTTTGTATTTTCGATTCCCGAGGCGCGGCTGGGTTCTGAATAAAACTCGCGCCAGAGTTTACGAGATATTTACGCGGTACTCATACGATTGAAAACCTATTCCACTACTTTGAAATTAACGTAGTTGGGGGGCTTGAGAGGCCACCTGCATGGGTGCCGAATGGTTCCATCGGTGGCCTCTCAACATTTTCATGCTCAGCTTCTACGTAGGAGCCATGGCCATGGGCGAACCGAATGTGCAATTGAGTCCGGGATCGCACCTCCTGGAACTCACACTTGACGCATTTCGTGTAGCTCACCGCGCCGCCGCCGCTGCCGCCGAAGGTATTGCGCTATCCTCTAAAACGGTCTTTGGCGAAGTTCGCGATCACGAACGCGAGTTGGACTCGCTGGACCGCGATATCGACGACCTCGTTACCAGTACCATTACCCATGTTGCCGATGCGGAAGCCAGAACTCTGCTGGCTTGCATGAAGTTCGGAATCTCCCTGGAACGCATTGGCGATCTTCTGTTGAGCTTTGTGAATCGTGCTGAGGCGATTGCCGCCCACATGGATCCCGAGGATGTGCGCGACCTTACCGTGATGGTCTCGCAGTTGGAACGCATGTTGGCTGAAGCCGAGGCGGCATTTAACACGCGCTCGCTGGACAAAGCGGTGAATGTGCTGCGCTCGGACACGGAAGTCGATCGCCTTCGCAATGTCATTACCTTCCGGCATCTGGAACCGGCCGAGGGCGTGCGCCGCCTGGACAGCTTCCATGTGCTCTTTATGGCGCAGGAGATCGAGCGCGCCGGGGACCACGTGAAGAACATCGCGGAGGAGGTCTGTTACCTGGTGAGCGGGCGGACCGTTCGCCACGTACTCCGCTCCTACGATCGTCCGGTGGAACAACTCTTTCTGGATCACATGAAGAGCAAGCAATGAAACGGGCATCCTCGGTGCTGCGTTTCATCACGTCTGTTCCAGAACGGGCACAGAATGAGTGCTGTGTTTTCAACAGTTACGGACTTCTGTTACCGGAAATTCATACTACCTTAACAGTGCAGTAATGGCCTGAAACAGATACTCAGGTGGAGAGAGACAACAGGAGGAACAAACTGTGACTCGTATTTTGAAGCTGTTGGTGTGCGCACTCGTACTTTGCATTACCGCATCCGCGCAATCGTTAAATGGCGCGGGCGCCACCTTTCCAAATCCGATTTACCAAAAGTGGTTCACGGAATTCAGCTCTGCCCATCATGGCGTGCAGATCAACTATCAGTCGCTGGGTTCCGGCGCCGGGATTCGCCAGTTGATTGCCGGGACGGTTGATTTTGGCGCTTCCGACGGCCCTATGACGGACGAGCAGTTGGGCCAGGTTCAGGGCAAGATTCTGCACATCCCCACCGTGCTGGGTGCGGTAGTTCCGGCCTATAACATCCCTGGCGTCAAACAAGAATTGAAATTCACTCCCGAGGTTCTGGCCGGTATCTTCCTGGGCGAGATCAACAACTGGAATGATGCTTCGATCGCAAGGGCCAATCCTGGCGTAAGGTTCCCCTCTCTGCCAATCGTGGTTGTGCACCGCTCGGATGGTTCGGGCACCAGCTATATTTTCACGGACTACCTCTCCAAGGTGAGCCCGGAATGGAACAGGTCGGTTGGCAAGGGCACGAGCGTCAAGTGGCCTGTTGGTCTCGGCGGCAAGGGCAACGAAGGCATTGCTGGACAGGTTCGCCAGATGGATGGCGCGATCGGCTACGTAGAACTGATCTATGCCGTGCAGAACAACATCAGCTATGGGCTGGTTCGCAATAAGAGCGGCAATTTTATTAAAGCTTCACTGGAATCGACCACTGCCGCGGCAGCCGCCGCGGCAGCCAATATGCCTGCCGACTATCGCGTTTCCATCACCAATCCGGACGGCAAGAACGCTTACCCGATCGCCAGCTTCACCTGGCTGCTGATTCCACAGCAGTCCAAGGATCCGAGCAAGGGTAAGGTTTTGCATGACTTCCTCCAGTGGATGCTGCGCGATGGGCAGTCCCAAGTGACCGCTTTGACCTATGCTCCGCTGCCCAAGGAAGTCGTCAGGAAACTGCAGAGCACGATTAATACGATTCACTAAAGTGGACAGGCAGGGGAGTCGATTTCACGGTTGTCCCCTGCCGTGCTTGTTGTCTGAGCATCTGGAACTGCGGCACAAAACTGCGATTGGGTTCATTATGACGACGGTTCAAACATGGATGGTCCGGATTCCAGAATTTGGCGCGGTCGGTCCCGCGTCAAGCGGCACCGTACTGTCCGGAAAGGGAACAGTCGTTCTTTCCCGATTCCTACTATTGATACTCCAGATACTCAGTGGATATAAAAGTTTTCAACTTTGTTCTTTCTCCCCGCAACGGATTACTCTAGAATCGTCCAGCTCTCCCATAGAGGCGGGCGTATGTGTCCAGGGAAATTTACATCCTGGGCTTGATTGACTTCACACCTGATCTCGCGTCCCTCTGTCCATGGGCATGTGGGATTTGCGAGGAGTAACACTTGGAGCGACTAGACATGAGGAACTTTCACAAACTGGTGGCGGTAATTGCGCTATCCGGCATGTGCTTGGCAGCAGCAGCGCCGTCTGATACAGAACCGGCGGCTAAGAAAAGCACAAAGAAGCATGCCGCGAAGGTTGTAAAGAAGGACGAAACTGCTGAGAAGCTCCGCGAGTTAAAAGAAATCGTCGAGCAGCAGCAGGCGGCGCTGCAGCAGGTACAACAGCAGTTGCAGCAGACGCAGCAGCAGTTGCAGCAGACGCAATCGCAACTTGGCCAGACGCAGCAGACAGCGCAGCAGGCGGAAGCCAAGGCGACCACGGTGGAGACCAATAGCAATCTGCAGGTGCAGAAGGTGCAGGCCGATCTGAGCGACGTGAAGACGGCGCTGAACACCACGACGGCGACGGCGGAAAAGGCCGAGAAGAAGGCCACCGAGCTTGAGCATCCCAACAGTGTTGCCTACAAGGGGATTCGCATTACCCCGGGTGGGTTCTTTGAAACGACGGGATATTTCCGCTCTCATGCCACGTTGTCGGACCAGGCGACGCCGTTCCAGTCCATTCCGTTGGAGAGCCAGGTTAGCGGCGCCTACAACACGCACTTGACCGAGTTTGGCATGACAGCGCGCGACTCGCGTATTGCGTTGCGTGCGGACACCGACCTGGGCACCACCAAGCTGGCCGGCTATTTCGAAATGGACTTCTTCGGAACCGGTCCGACATCGAATCCGAACCAGACCACCAGCTACACTCCGCGTATCCGCCAGGGCTGGGGCCGCGCGAAGTTTGCCAACGGCTGGACGATCACCGGCGGCCAGATGTGGAACCTGATCACGCTGAACCGCAAGGGAACCGACGCTGACAATGCGAATCTGTGGATTCCGAACATCATCGAGGCGCAGTACTCGATTGGTTTTGACTGGGGCCGGTTTGCAGAATTGCGTATTTCCAAGACGCTGAATCCGAACCTCACCTTTGCTCTCGGTCTGGCCAATCCGTCGTATTTGAACTCGGGCACCAACGCTTCGGTTTCCGGACTTGCCGCCAACGGCAACGGACTGCTGGGCAACAGCCTGGTGAGCACCTGCTCGCTGAGCGGCACCACCCTGAGCTGCACCAACACCCCGACCTACTCCACCAATCTGGCTCCGGATGTGATCGTGAAGTTGGCATATGACAACGCGAAGTTTGGTCACTATGAAGTGAAGGCCCTGGGCCGCTTCTTCCGCGACCGTGTACTGCCGACGGCGACGACGGCGGGCTGGAACAACACGGCGATCGGCGGCGGCGTGGGCGCTGGCGCAGTGATTCCGGTTGTGACCAAGAAGGTTGACTTCATCGCGCAGGGCATGTACGGCAAGGGCATCAGCCGTTATCAGGATGCCGGGCAGTACGACTTTGTGGTTCGCAGCACGGACCACAACCTGCAGAATGTGCAGGCCTTCAGCGTATTGAGCGGCTTTGAAACTCACCCTACACCGAGGACCGAGTTGGACGTGCTGTTTGGCGACGAGTACTACGGCCGGACGACCTACCTGGCCGGAACCACGGTTGCCGGTTACGGCGCACCTAACGCGATCAACACCGGATGCTACTACGAAGTTGCGGCCCAAGTACCTGCCGGCGAGAGTGCGACCTGCACGGGCAACAACCGCAATCTGTGGAACGCCAAGATCATTGGCTACTACGATCTGTATAAAGGCCCGAAGGGCACGCTGCGCTACGGCGCAGAGTATGACTACGTCTACCGCGGCACCTGGAGTGGCAACGGCGGTCTGGCCACCACTACAGCCCCCGGTTTGGCACCGCACGGGATTGACAACATCGTCTTCACTACTATGCGCTACATCTTCCCGTAAACTGCTCGGGTAAGAGAAGCGAAGCAAAAAGGGCGAGCGCGAACCAACCAGTTCGCGCTCGCTCTTGTTTGTGTACAGGAAGTTTTGCGACGGCAGCGGAGCGAATCGTGTTGCAGTAGGGCTGCTGAACCGGCCTACCGGATCGATCTGGAATGAGACAACCATTTACCGAAAGGTTCATCGTTTCAAAACAAGAGTTTATCTTTGAGTGAATCGTTGAAGGAATTCTGAAGGATTGACCGCACCGTTATTAGTCGTGAGCACCCGGATTACCACTGTGTAACCGTCGGGGTGCCATCTCAAGCTGCCGCAGACTCTCCGTATTCATCTCTTGTTAACAATCCTCTGGTAGCGTCAGTGAGTGAGCCTCACGCCAAATTCAGAGTTCCGTCCGATGCCACGTTTTCATACTCCGGTATCGCTTCCCAGTGGGAAACAGGAGCACGCCGCGGCGGCGACGACCTCCGCAGCTCCGCACATTGAGTTGCGTACCAGCAAATTCAGCAAGTACGTGGACGTGGTCTTCCGCTATTCGCTTCTGCTCTGTTCGATTTCAATCATTGCGGTCATGGCGTTGTTTTTCTACGAGCTGACGTCACGCTCAAAGCTATCGATCGCCCGCTTCGGTTTTGGATTCTTCACGGGAAGTACCTGGGACCCGGTTGCTGGTGACTTTGGCGCCATGCCGTTTATCTATGGGACGCTGCTGTCGTCGCTGGTGGCGTTGGTGCTGGCGGTTCCGCTGGCGGTGGGAGTCGCGGTGTTTGTGACCGAGCTGTGTCCGCGATCTTTGCGCGGCATTATCTCGTTTACGGTGGAACTGCTGGCGGCGATCCCGTCAGTGATTTACGGACTGTGGGGAATTTTTGTGCTGGCGCCGCTGCTGCGCAAGTATGTGGAACCATGGCTCGGGAAGAACTTCGGCTGGAGCGGACTGTTTACGGGGCCGATGTACGGGATCGGCATGCTGGCGGCGGGAATCATCCTGGCGATCATGATCATTCCGATCATTGCGTCGATCACGCGTGAGGTTCTGGTGGCGGTGCCGCAGAGCCAGCGCGAGGCGGTGCTGGCGTTGGGCGCCACGCGCTGGGAGATGGTGCGGATGGCGGTGCTGCGCAACGCGCGGGTCGGCATCATGGGCGGGATCATTCTGGGGCTGGGGCGGGCGATTGGCGAGACGATGGCGGTGACGATGCTGATCGGCAACCGTCCCGAGGTAGCGAAGTCGCTGTTTGCACCGGGCTACACGATGGCGTCGGTGATTGCCAATGAATTTTCGGAGGCGACCGACGATCTCTATTTGAGCGCACTGGTGGAGATTGGACTGGTGCTGCTGATTGTGACAGTGATTGTGAATGCATGCGCCCGTTTGTTGGTGTGGTCGATTACCAACGGACACTCTGCGAGGAACAATGCCTAGCGTGTCGCGTCCGGTGAGCCTTGTACGCCGCCTTACAAATTTTGGTTTCATTGGGCTGTCAATTTTGGCAGCGTTGCTGGTACTGGCTCCGCTGGGAGCAATCTTTGGCTACCTGGTGTACAAGGGAATCGGCTCAATTAACCTGGCTTTCCTGACGAACACGCCGCGCCCGGTGGGAGAAGATGGCGGCGGCATGGCAAACGCGATTGTAGGTTCGGTGATGATCCTGGGCATGGGATCGATCCTGGGAGTTCCGCTGGGCATTGGTGCGGGCGTGTACATGGCGGAGTTCGGGCACGGGCGCTTTGTGAACCTGGTGCGCTTTACGGCGGATGTACTGAACGGGATTCCCTCGATTGTGGTAGGCATTGCGGTGTATGCCCTGGTGGTGCTGCCGCAGCATCATTTCTCGGCGCTCTCGGGAGGCGTGGCGCTGGGTATCATGATGATTCCGACGATTGCGCGGACCACCGAGGAGATGCTGCTGATGGTGCCGAACACGATTCGCGAAGCCGCGCTGGGACTGGGTATTCCGCAGTGGCGGGCGACTTTGCAGGTGACGCTTCGCACCGCCTCAAAGGGCGTGATTACCGGCGCGATGCTGGCGTTTGCGCGGGTTGCGGGAGAGACCGCACCGCTGCTGTTTACCGCCTTTGGAAACCAGTTCTGGAGTCTTAAGCCCGACCAGCCCATTGCCGCATTACCCATCCAGATTTTTGCATACGCGATTTCGCCGTTCGACGAATGGCATCGCCAAGCCTGGGCCGGAGCATTAATCCTGATTGTCTTGATCGTTGTTGCGGTTGCCGCGGTACGCGTGGTGACCAGCCGTGGCAGCATGGCAAACAACGCCTAGTTTGTAAGGAGCCCTTATCCAATGGGTGTTGGAATTGAAGTGAAGGATCTGAACGCCTGGTTTGGAAAGGCGCAGGTTCTTAAGGAAATCAACATAAAGGTGGGCGCCAACGCGGTGACCGCCGTCATCGGTCCGTCAGGCTGTGGCAAGTCCACGTTTATACGCTGCCTGAACCGGATGCATGAGACTATCCCGGAGGCGCGGCTTACGGGCTCGGTGCAGGTAGGCGACATGGACGTCTATCGGCCGGGCATCGTTCCCGCCGACGTTCGCCGCCGGATTGGGATGGTCTTCCAGAAGCCTAATCCGTTTCCGACCATGTCGATCTACGACAATGTTTCCGCTGGGTTGAGACTGAATGGGTACAACAAGCGGCGCGAGTTGGACGCGGCAGTGGAGCACTCGCTGCGGATGGCGGCGCTGTGGGACGAAGTAAAAGACGTGCTGAAGAAGAAGTCGGGCTCCTCGCTCTCCGGCGGACAGCAGCAGCGGCTGTGCATCGCGCGCGCGCTGGCGGTTCAGCCAGAACTGATTTTGATGGATGAGCCATGCAGCGCGCTGGATCCGATCTCTACGGGCAAGATTGAGGAACTGATCTTTCAGCTCAAGGCACAGTACACGGTCGTAATTGTGACGCATAATATGCAGCAGGCGGCACGCGTCGCCGATCATACGGGCTTTTTCCTGATGGGCAAACTGATTGAGTACGACAAGACGGAGAAGCTCTTCACGGCACCTACCGATAAGCGCACGGAAGACTACATCACGGGCAGGTTTGGATAATGCGAAGCCGTTTTCAGCACGGGTTGGACGAACTGAAAGAACGATTGCTCGAGATGGGCGGAATGGCAGAAGCCGCGATTGAGCTGGCTGCAGAGTCCTATCGCAAGCGCGACGGGCGCCTGGCGCAGCAGGTCTTTGAGCGCGAGAAGATGATCAACCAGAGCGAGCGGAACATCGACGAGATGGCGGTGGACCTTTTGGCGATGCAACAGCCGATGGCGACCGACCTGCGTTTTGTATTAGCCGTATTGAAGATCAACGCAGACCTGGAGCGCGTGGGCGACCTGGCGGTGAACATCGCGCAGCGATCGCTGGACCTGGCGGAGGAACCGGAGATCGATGTTCCGGTGGATATCGCACGCATGACGACGGCAGTTTCGACCATGGTGCGACGGGCGTTGGAGTCGTTTCTCTCCGGCAAGGGCGATGTTGCGCAGGCGGTGCTGGAGATGGACTCCATCGTGGACCGGATGAAGGACGAGGCGTTTATAAACCTCGTGGCTCAGATGAAGAGCGACCCGGAGAAAGTTCGCCAGTACCTTGACGTTCTGCTAATCACGCGCAGCCTGGAGCGGATTGCCGACCACGCGACGAACATCGCCGAGGATGTGATCTTCTGGGTGAGTGGAGCGGATGTGCGGCATAACGCGCGCTACAGCCAGGGGCCGGATCCGGACGCGCCGCGCCGCCAATAGCGCTTTCCAGGAACACCCGGCTTTCCATTCCCAGGTTATCGCCGAAAAAGCGTCGGCGCGAACCTGGGGCAACCGACATTTGCGAACCCGACACCCGTGAACCTGTGGGCAGACGACGGCTCAGACGGCTGGGCCGCTGGCGACGAAGGTTTTGAGGTTCTCGCACTGGCAGGCCGAGCGGTAAACCCCACACGAGTAACAATCGACCGGGCTGCAACATTTCCGATCGATCCAGCAGGGCGCGTCGGCGCTGGCATTGAGGCTGCAGTCATGCTGTCGTGCGCTGCCGCATTCGCGGATTGTCCAGCAGGGAAGCAGCGCGAGAAGGTGGCGGATTCCGGCGAAGTTGAGGCCAGCCTCGCGGACGAGACGGAGCACGGTGGCAATCCAGGGATAGTCCTGCTCGGTGAAATAGCGCGTTCCTTTGGGCGACTTCAGCGGAATGAGTAGACCCTCGCGCTCATAGAGGCGGAGCAGGTCGACGGAGACATCGAAGTGACGTGCGACCTCGCCGATCTTGATCCGTTTAAGGGTGGTGACATCCGGCTGAGGGATGAAGGCGATTGCGGGATCGAGGTTCGGCACACTGACATCACTCATTTGCTGACTCCTTGGGGACCACGGCCCACCGATTCGTTGGAATGCAAGAGAGCAAACCGAGGGCCACATCGCTGCGAGTGGGGGAAAGTTCCGGCAATGGATTTGCAATCAACAGCTTCCGATGGGACTGGCTTTCTGGAGCATGAGGGCAAGAAACGGCAAATTCCGCACCCCCGGAGAAATATCGCTCACCTTGGCTCCGGCGTTTGGCGCAGATCACTTTGGTTCTGGGCAAACGTGATACAGCGCACAGACTTTTAAGACCGAACGAGTCACCCTTGCAGACCGGATTGTCTGGAGCTTGTATGTCCGCAGTCAGTACTCCTGGTGCGGAAATTGCAATTCGGAACTTTCACCAGCTTAGAAGCGAAGCGCGCGCGCTGGGTGCGATGCGGGTTTCGATTATCTGCGCCGAAGACGATGTCGCACTGACGGCAGCCGCAGATGCATATTCCGCTGGAATTGCCACACCACAACTCATTGGAGAGGCCGGGAAGATCAAAGACCGGGCGCGGGCGCTTGGACTGGAGAGCTTGCTGGCGGCGGCGTGGATCATCGACGTGCGAGATGCGACAGAGGCGGCAGGGAGAGCCTGCCAATTGGTAGCGGCAGGTGAGACGGAGATTTTGCTGAAGGGCCACCTGCGCACCGATGAGCTGTTGCGCGTGCTGCTGGACGGGAAAAACGGCCTGCGCACGGGAAGGCTGCTGAGCGACGTGCTGCTCTACGAAGATGTGCTCCTGGGCGAGACGCGGCTGGTGGGCATCACCGACGGCGGGCTGAACGTGCTGCCAACGCTGGATCAGAAGCGGGAGATCGTGCTGAACGCGATCGATGTAATGCACTGCATTGGAATTGCGCGGCCGCACATCGCGCTGATGTCTGCCACCGAGGCGGTGACGGCGTCGATTCCCTCGACGGTGGACGCGGCAGCGCTGCGGGAGATGGCGGCGCGCGGCGAGTTCGGCGAAGCCGTAGTGTACGGGCCGCTGGCGCTGGACAACGCGCTGGTGTTGAGCGCAGCCCAGGCGGAGGGAATCACACATCCCGTGGCGGGAAGGGCGGACTGCCTGGTGGTTCCGAATATTGAGGCTGGCAACATGCTGGGCAAAGCGGTGAAGTACCTGGGCGGCTCGCAGTGCGCGCATGTGGTAGTGGGTGCGCGCGTGCCGGTGCTGATTCCATCCCGGGTGGAGAGCGCGGACGACAAGGTGAACGCGATGGCGCTGGGAGTTCTGTTCCGGACGTACGATAAGCAATTTCCGCGAGGGGTGCAATGATGAGTCTTGCTCCGAATATTCTGGCGATTAATCCGGGCTCGGCCTCGACCAAGATCGGGCTCTTCCACGATGCGGAGCCGATGCTGATCCGCAACCTGCAGCATGACAAGGCGGAGCTGGCAAGCGGCGGAGAGGAAATTCTGCGGCAGTTGCCGATGCGGCTGCAACGGGTTGAGGACGAGTTGGAAGCGTGCGGCCTGCAGTTGAGCCGCATCCAGGCCGTGGTGGGCCGGGGCGGGCTGCTGCGTCCGCTTCCGGGCGGTACCTACCACGTGAATGACGAGATGCTGGAGGAGCTGCGGCGGGGCGAGCGAGGACAGCACGCAGCGAATCTCGGGGCGTTCTTGGCGCAGGCGATTGCTTCGCGGATTGGCGTTCCTGCGTATATCGTGGATCCGGTTTCGGTGGATGAGTGGCTCAAGGTGGCGCGCTTCTCCGGATGCGCGGAACTGAAGCGGCCTTGCTTGTCGCACGCGTTGAACTCGAAGGCAATTGCGCGGCGCTACGCGGAGGACGTGGGCAAGAGCTACGAAGATATGCGGCTGGTGGTGGCGCACCTGGGCAGCGGACACACGATCAGCGCGCACGCCTCCGGACGAATGATTGACGCCACGAATTCGCGGGAAGAAGGGGCGTTTTCCACACAGCGGGCGGGCTCGGTCCCAGCGCTGGAACTGGTACGGCTGTGCTACAGCGGGCACTATACGGAGAGTGAAGTTGAGACCATGCTGACGCGCGAAGGTGGAATCACTTCCTACCTGGGAACGGGCGATCTGCGCGAGGTGGAGCAGCGTATTGAGCAAGGAGACCAGCACGCAGGACTGGTTTATCGCGCCATGGTGTACCAGATTGCGAAGGAGATTGGAGCGATGGCCTGCGCACTGCGGGGCAAGGTGGATGCAATCCTGCTGACCGGCGGCATGGCGCACAGTAACAAGCTGACTTCGGCGGTGACGGACGCCGTGCGCTGGATTGCACCGGTGAAGAGTTATGCCGGGGAGGATGAGCTGAAGGCGCTGGCCGAGGGGGTGCTGCGGGTGATGCGCCACGAGGAACCAGGCCAGGAATTCGGCCAGGAAGTTTTTGAGGTAGCGACCGTCTAGAGCAGTTCCAGAGAAACTATATTCTCTTCGAACTCGTGCTCTGCCGTTGTTCTCTGATGGTCGCAACGGCCAAGGACCTGCGGCTTCGGATACAGCATCTCTGGAACCGCTCCAGGCGCGAAAAAGAGGACCGGGACACCTATCCCGGCCCCGCGTTTCTGTGGCTACTTTTCTGCTACAACCAGCACTTCAAACGTGCCCGGAATCATCGCCGGGCGGGGACGCGGCCGCTCTGCGGTAGGTGCGGGTGTGGGGCCGAACTTTGCCGTAACCAGGTAGAGCTTGTGCGATTTGGGATCGAGCGCCAGGGTGCGCGCGCCAACTGCGGTAGGCACGGTCTGGGTGACGCTGTACTTGTCGGCCGAATCCTGGCGCACCACGGTGAGGGTGCCGTCGCCGTTGGAGCTGAAGGCGAGTCCGAGAGCGGCATCGAAGGCGGCAGCGTCGGGACGCTTGCCGATGGGCACGGTTGCGACGAGTTTGCCGCTGACGGTATCGAGCACGGTCATGATCTGGTTGGAGCAGACGGAAAAGAGACGGTTGTGGATGCGGTCGATGGCGAGTCCGGTGGGACCGTCGCATCCGGTGAGTGGCCAGTGGGCGAGCACGGTATTGTTTTGCGCATCGATCTCGACCATCTCATTTTTGTCTTCAAGGTTGGCGAAGATGTGGCCGCGCAGATCGGTGGCGGCAAACTCGGGCGCTCCATCGAGCGGGATGGTGGCAATGACTGCTGGCGCTTGGGGTAACGCTGCGCTGCCCGCCGCTGGCGCTTGGGGTAACGCTGCGCTGCCCGCCGCTGGCGCTTGGGGTAACGCT
>Ga0181520_10005465_pt1 | contig 20250 bp, 19 predicted proteins | sample PEATcosm2014_Bin_29_FD_132451 | JGI IMG/M metagenome (GOLD analysis project Ga0181520, IMG submission 132451) | Peatland microbial communities from MTU Mesocosm Facility, Houghton, MI, USA - PEATcosm2014_Bin02_30_metaG | ecosystem: Environmental > Terrestrial > Soil > Wetlands > Peat | place... | reverse complement strand
CGTGGAGCGCCCAGTGAGCAACTCGTCGATCAGCTTGTTGTCCAATCCCATTCGATCTCTCCTCTCTCTGTTTAACAGAGTCGAAAAGACCGTTTACACAAAATGTTTTACACCCTCGATAGCCACGGTCTAAAGGTTGAGGAGGGCTTGCGTACCGGGGAGCAAACAGAGGAAATGTCCGCGTCTGAGAAGTCCAGCTACCGGGGCGGGATTCTCATCATGCTAGTTTTGTGCCTGGGCATGGTCGTTGGCACTCTTCTGCTTCTCGCTATTGAGGTTTTCCCTCATCATCCGGTCTGGAGCCGGCCCAATGCCCGATTTCTTCTCCTCTTCGTCTTATTCAACGCCGCGGTGTTTCTAATCATTCCTGTTGCAGCTCTTTTGAGGATCTTTCGCCGCAAAAAAAACTCCGGGAGCTACTTCCCCATTGGCGAGGATCTGAAGAAGTATCGCGCTCGCCGCAAGAAGCCTCAACCCATGTGGAAAAAGATTCTGTCCGCGGCGTTTGAACTCTTCGGTGCAATTGGTTTCATCATCGATGCAATGCATAAATCGCACCGGGGCGGATGGGAGTGGGTATTAGCGTCTTTTCTTGGTTTGTGCGCGACGATTACCGTCTTGGCGATCATCGGTTCGCTATTGGGACTTGGAAAGTTCGGGCGGCGGGAAGGTTTTGCTTGCCCGGACTGCGGCGCAGCGCCTCCAATTGGCAAAAAGTGGAAGTGCGATCAGTGTGGCAAGGGTTTTGATACCTTCTTGTCTCGCGCCGTGTGCCCGCATTGCGGAACTCAGTACCCGACCACGATGTGCGGCAGTTGCCATGCGATGCGCCCGATGAACGATTGGATTTACGCTTATGCGGCGCGGAACAGCGGTGCGGCGGTTGGCCCGGATTTGAATGCTGGAAATGGATGGCCCACATCTCGAATTTGAGATGCGGGAGACGATAAATCGCTTGCGCTGACAGCGTTCCTTCAACTCTTCAATAACACGATTTCCAGCTTGTCGCCCGGCTTCAGGTTGACGTCGCCGCCATTGGAGAAGAAGGCCAGCGTTACGCATGAAACCGGAATCATGTACCAGGACTTGAAGACGACGCCTGAGAGCCCATCCGTCAAATCCTTTGCTCCAATCCCCACGCCGCCCGCGGTCAGCATACTGGCGATGGCCCGGCCGCGCCCCGGCTGAATCTTCCCCTCATCCTGTTCCTTTTTGGATTGCACCATCACCGGCTGATCGAAGGCGAGCATCAGGTGTCCGCGCCGGAAGAATCGCCGCGCCGGAGTGGAAACCAGATGTCCGGAGTACATTCCCGATGGGCACTTGACAGAGAACGGCGTTCCGGAAACCATCCACGAAGAGGCGTAGGTTTGCACGGTGCAGGACTCGGCGAACGTCATGCTTGAGATCAAAAAGATTGCCAAAGCCAAAAACTTTTTCATGAATAACTCCCCTTGTCAATTTGCAAACCATAGCAGATTGTGGCAAAAGTCAACATAGCCGAAAAATATCCCGCAGGGGCTAAAGCCCAGCATTGATATGATTGGCCTTATCGGCCCGACTAAAGTCGTGCCCTGGTTACAAAGCCTTCGGGAATAGCCTCGTGTTGAGTTTTCCCATATCCCGTGTAGTCGTGCCCTCACAAAACTTGACTTTCACCACCGGTTCTTAATCGTCATCTGGATCTGGAGGGCCGGAGGGCGCTTCCTTCATAATCGTATCCACCGTGACCTTATGCTTGATCTCGACAAACGGAGTAACCGTTTGGGTGTAGTCGAAGAAGTCGGAGAGATCGCTTGCCGTGGCGTCGCGCGCTCCGGTGTTTGGCAGGTTGAAGTTCTTTTCGATGAAGGTAAGAAGGCTGGCCGTCTCTGAGACTTGATGCGAAACATATCCGTGCTTCGCGTAAGGAGAAATGACGAGCAGAGGAGTGCGGAAACCCGGTCCCATGTTGTCAACGACCGGCGGAAGGACATGGTCGTACCAGCCTCCCCAGTCATCCCAATTCACCAGAATTGCCGTTGAATCCCAAAAGGGGCTGGCGCCGATGGCGTTGACGATCGAGGCAACCCAATCCGGCCCCTCGCCTTTGTTCTTGAGGGGATGGTCGGAGTGATCCAAATCCGGAGTAATCCATGTTACTTGCGCCAGGTCACCGTTGGCGATGTCGGTAAAGACCTGAGTGCTGGGTGTAATGATATTTGTCGCCCAGTCCTGGCCGAAAAATATTTGACGGATAGCCTCATACCCGTTCCAGTTGGAGCTTTTCCCGAAAGAGTAGTATCTCCATGTCAATCCGTTGGCATCGAGTATATCGGCCATGGTCTGGTAATCGAAACAGGGATAAATTCCGGGTAGATCGGTGCCGTCGGGACCAATCAGAGAAACTGTTGTGCCTTCGGGTGAGTCGCATCCACACACCGGGTTGTTGGGATTTTCATCGGTCCCGCCGGATTGGCCGGCAATCATGTATTGGTGAGCGCCAAAGCTGGGGCCGGTATTGGACTGGAACAATTGGTCGCCAAGGGCATATTGGTTGGCCAAATCCCAATACGGTTGAATATAGGTTGACGGCACGTAGGAGTAAGGATACAGCGAAGGCTGTCCCGGGATGATCTGAGCGAATCCATCCATCTTGCCGTTGTCCCAGTCTCTCCACCATGTTCTGTGGGAGTTGTCAATTTCGTACGTTCCAGTGAGCGGGGTAGGCGATAGCGGCACAAGCGTGCCCTTGCTCATGCCGCTTTGAGCCGAGTCGGCGCCGGGAAAACCGTTAAAGAGGTTATCGAAGGTGCGATTCTCCTGCATGATCACGACAATGTGCTTGATGGGGTTGCTATTCGGAATGTCGACACCAATCGAATAAGTCTGGCTGTTCGAGTCCCCATAGTCGTCGGCTGCCGTCACTGTGAACCAGGAGGTGCCCTTGGCCGTGGGTGTTCCAGTCACCGCGCCGGTGCTCGCGTTCAGGCTCAGTCCCATAGGCAGCGTGCCTGACAATGAGTAAGTCAGCGCGCCACCTCCGCCTGTGGCCGCCGCGCTGCCTGTATAGGCAACGTCATAGGTCGCATCAAACGGCATGTTACCGGCAAATTTGATGGGCGGGGCCGCGTAGACGGTCAAGGTAAGCGCCGGCGTTGTCGCAGTCAACGCATTGGGCGTACCCGAATCAGTCAACTGAAAGACCAGGTTGCTGTACGCCCCTATGCAGGATGTGTTGGGCGTGCCCGCAAGTAGCGCTCCGGAACTCGATGCGGTAATCGTAAGGCAGTTCGGTAATGTGCCGCTCGTCAGTTTCCCTGTGTACGGAGGGATGCCCCCGGAAGTCGCCAGCAGTTCAGAGTATGCCGTTCCCACGGTGCTTGCCCTCAACGCCGTAGCCGTTATCGCCGGACCGGGCGGCACAATGATGGTCGTGCTTGCCGTCTGGCTTGGGTCGGCTACCGAGGTGACGGTCACCGTTACCGTCAGCGCTGAGTCAGAAGGCGCAGGCGCGGTGTAGGTTGCCCCGTAGGCGGATGTTTTGGAGAGCGTGCCGCCGCCGCTCACGGTCCAGGAGACGCCGGCGCTGTTCCGGTCGTTGGTCACCGTTGCCGTCAGCGTCGTTGAATCGCTCCCATCCACGGTCTCTGCCGATGACGCTACATCAACGCCGATACCCGCGGCACTGCCCCCGCAACCGGAGAAGCCGAAGGATAAAAACGCCGCGATGAAAACCGGATAGAAAAGCGTACCGCTCGAAAAACCAGCGAGAGTGCGTATCGTTTGAGGAACAAGAAGCTTCCGAGAGGAGAGACATTTCTTAAATCTGGAGTAAAGATAGGACATGCGTGTCATCCGTTCAATCGGATTTTGTTTTTTTGTGAATCGAATTATATCGTTCCTCTGGTGGACTGCGATAGCAGGGAATTGTTGGCGCTGGGGATGCGTGGCCTGACCCCTAATCCCTGCTTTTCTTACCCCGCCGGCGTAACCGCCGCCGTCACCGGCCTGGCCATCAGCGAAGACCGCACCCGCTCCGACGGCCATACATAAACCGCCAGCCGCCGCGCGTAATGCAGCACCGGCTCACTGCTTGGCAGCTTGATGCCCAACGCCGAAGCCAGATCGTTCTCTTCGATCACCGCCTCAGCCTCTTCCAGCGGCGAAGAAACCTGGTGCAGATTGGCCCGCACCGGCTCTCCGTCGCGGTTGCGCGTGAAGAGGCAGTAGCGCTCCATCAAAAAGTACTCCAGCGACCCCGAGCGTATCTCCGCCAATCGCCGCGACGGCCCCAGCCCGCGATAGCGCGCCCGGAAGACCACCTTCCGCCCGGCAAGCCGGCGCCGGCTGTAGAAGTCGAACTCCCGCTCCGAGCGCTGCTCCAGATGCATATCCGCCCAGTGGTAGGGCAGCCGGTAGAGCGCGCGCCCGACCGCCACCGCCAGCAGATTGCAGGCATCCAGGCTCAGGCAAACCACCCCCGGCGTCCCGCTCCGCTCCTCGCGCACATAGGTACGCAGGCTCAAGTCGGGAAAGCTCCGCGATCCGGGAATCGGCGGCAGCCCGCGCACTTTGATCCGATCCATCCAGAACGGCATTGCGCCCAGCCAGGCCGAGCCTTGAAAGGTGTCCACCTGCAAGCCATCGGGCAGCAGCGGCTGCAGCGCCTCCGCAGGCACCGGCCAGTGCGCAAAAAGCAGATCGTTCCAGCGCTGCCGCATCAGCCAGCGGCCCGAAGGCAGCGGCCTCGGCTTCTGCGATGTGCGCACCCGATACTCCTGCATGGCCTGGATGCTCCTTTGTTGCGTGGTTCTGTGGTCCTGAAGCGCTGCTCTGGTTGGGAAGGATTCGTGCACTGGCCGCGAGAAAACCTCAAGAACGGCAAGAATCGTCAGGGCTCGACTTCAGAGGCCGCGGAAAAAGGCTGGTTTGGGTCTGATATTCCCAAAAAACATCCCTCCGCGGCTAAAGCCGCACTCATTCCATTGCCTCAACACGGGGGTTAAAACCCCCGTTTGCCTCCGATTCAAGTTTTTCCGCGGCCGCTTCTCTCTGCGCCTTCCAACAACCCAGCGGCGGTCCCAATCCCCTATGCCGCTGTTCCCCATCTACGTTGGACGCAGCAAGCGGAACCAAGGATGCACACCCCAATCCACCCTCATGCCGTATTCTGTTCGCGAGCATAAAAAATGTCCAGTGAAACTTTCATCTCTCCCGCCGCCCGTAATCAAACCGAAGTTTTTGCCGTTCACGGCGTTGATCCCGAAGTGCTGGCCTACGCCATGGCCAAGTACTCCCGCTCGGCTCTTTCCATGCGCGAGTCGCTCACGGAAATCAGCAGCCAGCGCGCCGAGCAGTTCCTTAACACCTTTTATTTTCAATACGGACACCGCTCCATCGCCGACCTGGCTCACATAGCCTTCGCCATTGAGCGTCTCAGCCTCCTGGCCGCCATCGTCCTCGTGGACGAGCAGAGATGGGACGGTCAAGAGCGGTCCACAAGGTACCAGAACTTTCTCAAATCCGGCTGGTATTTCCCGGATTTTGGTACGGATGCCGACGCGGCCCAGCTTTATTCTGAAACGATCACCAGCCTTTTTGCCGCCTATCAGCAGACCACCCCGGCGGTTCTTGAGGCTCTGCGCCGCCGCGTTTGCTGCCCGGACGGCATGAAGCCCGAGGCATACGATCGTACCCTCAAGGCTCGCGCCTTTGATGTTGCCCGCTATCTGCTGCCGCTAGCCACCAACACCTCGCTCGGCCAGATCGTCAATGCCCGCACATTGGAAGCTCAGGTCTCGCGCCTGCTCAGCCACACTGCCGCCGAGGTCCGCGACCTGGGCCTCAAGCTCCGCGAAGCAAGCACCGCGCCCACGCTGGTCAAATACGCCCAGCCCAGCAGCTACGAGATCCAAACCCGCGCCGAGCTAGCCCAAGCCGCCGAAGAACTGCTCACCGGCCACCCCATCGCCGCGATGCCAGTGGTGGATTTAGTTGAGCCCACAGAGACCCTGGAGGTCGAGCTGGCCTCCACGCTGCTCTACTCGGCCAGCCACCACCCTTACCGCCAGATCCGCGACCTGGTCGCCCAGCTTCCAGAAGCCCGCGTCACCGAAATCATCGAGCTGGGCCTCCGAAATCGAGGCAAGCACGACGAGGCTCTGCGCGCCTTCCACGCCGGAGCCGCTCTCCGCTTTGACATCCTGATGGACATCGGCGGCTTCCGCGACATGCACCGCCATCGCCGCTGTACACAGATTATTCAACCATTTACAGCGCTGCACGGTTATGAGACGCCCACCTCCGGCGACCTGGGCGCGGAGGTGAATATCCTCGAAGAATCCGGCGTTCTGAGCAGCTTTCAAACCGCCCTGGATCAGGCCCATGCCGCCAGCGCACAGATTGCAGCCAGCGAGACTTTGGAGGCAGCCACCTCCGCGCTCTATCTGCTGCCGCTGGCGACGCGCATTCGCAGCCTCTTCAAGATGGACTTCGCCGAGGCTCAATACATCATTGAACTGCGCAGCGGCCCGGCTGGCCACTTCAGCTACCGCCGCGTCGCCTGGCAGATGTTCCTGGCCCTTGAGCGCCAGCACCCCGCCCTGGCAGCCCACGTCCGCGTCACTGACTTCACCAAACCCATCGACCTGCTGAAGCGCTGATCGGGCGTTCCGAACTCGCCGCTGTCTTTTTAGTTGCTGGTGCGTTTGCTTCAATTGCGAAACTGAGAGCGAGGCGTACTCAGGCGGGAAAATGGTGTTTTTTGGATAAAAGCGAAGATATAGAGAACGAAAATTATAAGAATAAACAACGTTAAATGAATAACATAACTAAATTAAGCGAAGAGAAAGAGAATCTAAAAACAAGGAAATCGACGTTTTATTTGGCTTATCTGATTGATAATAAGCATGTTAACTTTTTACGACTGCATTAAAAGCGAAGATACAGGGAATAATAACCGAAGGAATAGCGATCATTATTTTGCTATCTAATTGATAAGAGGCGTGTTAACCTTAGCGGTTGGCTGTGGGCGAAGGAATGAAGAATTTATTACCTGTTTCTTCTGGTTTTCTTGGGTTTCGGGTTGGCTGCCGAGCATGGCCTGAGCGGCGCGGTAGGCGGCCAGGAGGCTGCTGGCGGGGATTTTAATAGTGGGGCTGCGGATGGGCTTTGAAATATAGGGCATGGTGGCTTCTCCTGAGTGGCGGGATTTTTGGCCGCTTTTCTTCATTGTCCGCGCTGAGGGGCTAATTATCTGCAAAGCGCCTGGCAGAGATCAGGGGTCAGAGATCAGAGATCAGAGATCAGAGATCAGAGGTCAGGGGTCAGAGGTCAGAGATCAGAGATCAGAGATCAGGGGTCAGAGATCAGGGGTCAGAGGTCAGGGATCAGGGATCAGAGGTCAGGGATCAGGGATCAGGGGTCAGAGGTCAGAGATCAGAGGTCAGAGATCAGAGATCAGAGATCAGAAAACGCGACGGGTGGGATCCATCGATTCCCAGATCTCAGAATCGAGACGTGGGCCACCCGGCTTTAGTGGTTAGACCTGGCCACCCGCCCGCCGCCGTCTTTTGCTGTCAATGCGCGTGGCTGTGATGGTGGGTCTGGCCGCTGGACATTTCTTCCAGGGGGACGACGCAGCCTTCCAGCTCGCCGCAGTTCACATGCTCGAATTGGATGGTGGCGTGGCCGATGTGGAAGTGCTCTTTGAGCAGATGGTTGAGCCTGACCAGAATGCAGGCGCTCTCAGAGGGAAGAATGTCGGCGATGGTGACGTGGCAGGCCAAGGCGCTGGAGTCGGAGCCGAGGCTCCAGACGTGGAGGTCGTGGACATTGACGACGCCTTCGACCTTGGCCATGGCGGAGCGAATCTCGTCGAGCGAGATGCCGCTCGGCGTGCCTTCAAGGAGAATGTTGAAGGTCTCGCGGAGGATGCCGAGGCTGCTCCAGAGAATGAGCGAGGCGATGAGAAGCGACAGAACAGGGTCAATCCAACTGCGGCCGGTGAGCAGAATGCCCGCGCCGCCGGCGATGACCGCGGCTGTCGAGAGCGTGTCGCCGGCCATGTGCAGAAAGGCGGAGCGGAGATTCACGTCGCGGGCCACGCGCCAGAGCAATGCGGCAATGAGGCCGTTCATGGCAACTCCGGCCGCGGCGACGATCATCATGGGCCAGGGCGCGACGGCGACCGGGGCGCTGAGGCGGTGAATGGCCTCGACGGCGATCCAGAGCGCAATGACGATGAGCGTGCCCGCGTTGAGGAAGGCGGCCAGCACGCCGGCGCGCTGATAGCCGAAGGTCTTGGAGTCGTTGGCGGGTCGCGATTGAAAGTGGAAGGCGGCAAAGCTGAGCAGCAGGGCGAGGAAGTCGGACGCGTTGTGCCCCGACTCAGAGATGAGAGCCAGTGAGTGCGCGCGCAGGCCAGCCGCAAAGGTGAGCAGGACGTAGGCCAGCGTGACGGCCATCGAAAAACGCAGCACGGATCGGGTTCGATTTGCGCCGGAGTTGGTTGCGCCGGACGGTGCGGGCTGCGCGTGAAGATGCATGAGGATAGTATACCGGGGGTGGGTATATGAGGCCACCCACCCCCGGCGCGGGCGCCTGCGGTGCGGGCACCTGCGGTGCGGCCAACTGGCGCTTGCGCGCCGTAAGATTTGTGGTATTTCAGATCCCAAAAGCGGCCAAGGGCTCTTCGGGCTCGGGGCTTATCGAAAATTATGTATACCGGAATTTTGTAGGTATCCCATCCATTCCGCAAATTGCAAAACGCAAATCCTTCGACTCCGCTCAAGACGGAATGGATGGGGCAGGGACGTTTAGAGCAAAAACTAAAACGCTCCAATACTACAGTTGTATTTGCTCAATTGAGGAGAAGGAGCAAAGGCCCGGGCCTAAAGGCCACGCAAATTCGACCTTTTTCAGGGGGGTAAAACCCCCTGCTCCCTCCGTGATTCTCGATCTACAATTGTAGTACTAAGGGCTTTTTCCACATGTCCCTGGGTCACCCGATTGGAATCGTCATGCCCTGTCCACGGCCTTGGAACTGGCCGCTGCTCCAGCGCCCGCTCCAGCGCCCGCTCCAGCTTCGATGGCAATCCGCGCCCACCCTTCGCAGACTTCAGTGAACTTCGCACTGAGTTCATCCAGGCTGTTGTAGTGAAGGACCAGCAGATCCGTGCGCTTCTCGAGTTCGCGGCGAAAGGCGAGAATCTCGGGGTTAGTCTCTTGCGGGGCGGCCTTCAGGCAGACCACCACGTCGCGCATGGGCTGCGCGGCGTCGTCGCGGCACTCGACGGCCAGCAAGAAAAGCTTGTGAAAGAGATCGCGCGGCCCCCAATCGTCCTGAAAAAGCTGAAGAAAAAACGTGCTCCAGCGGACATTGTCGCTGACGATGGCGCGGCTGCCGGTAATCTGGTCGCTGTCTCTGAGGCCGACGGAAACCAGCAGAGCCTTGGCCGGCATTGCCGTGCACTCATTGACTTTTGCAATGACCTGGTTACAGGCCTGGCGGTCCGCATCCAGATCGCCCGGTGCGGCGATAAATGCGCGATAGAAATCATAGTCTTTTTCCATAACGAGAACCAAGCATAGACGAAGCGGCTAGAGGACGACAAGGGAAAGATTTAGCGCACGGCGGAAGAGACCGCGGACGGCCGCTTCGACTCGGAAAATACTTGCGCGGCTTCAACTTGCGTGTTTCGATAAATCCATGGTCCCAGCATCCCCGCGCAGGCCCATTGGAGGTTTTGCAATGACTCAACCCAGCCTATTCGTTTCCAGCCCAACCCGCCGTCGCGCCATGGCAGGCCTCGCCGCCATTCTCGCCGCTTTTCCCCTCGCCCGGTCGCAAGCCCAGCAGCCGGCGATGGAAGAAAAGCCGTCCAACTCCTCCAACCAGCTGCGCACTGCAATCCACTACGATCTTGACTTCAAATCGAGCCCCCAGCGCCTCTATGAAGCCATCCTCGACCAGAAGCAGTTCACCGCATTCTCCGGCCTGCCTGCTCTCATCGACTCGACGCCAGGCGGCGCATTTTCAATGTTTGGCGGTCTCATCATTGGGCGGAATGTTGAGTTAGTTTCGAACCAGCGGATTGTCCAGGCCTGGCGCCCCACGCACTGGGAGCCCGGTATCTACTCCATCGTCCACTTTGAATTCAATGCTCACGGCGATGGCGCCGCTCTGGCCTTCGACCATGCGGGCTTTCCCGCCGGCGAATACGATCATCTCGATTCGGGCTGGTATAGCCACTATTGAAACCCACTGAAGAAGTTCCTGGGCTGAGCGCAAGAGGCGGGAGTTCTGAAGCTGAACAAGCAGGAAGCTGTTCTTGTGAGCCAGCCTGTCAGCCAATCCGGCCATGGAGCAATATAGGCCAGCATTCCCTTGAGCATCCGCGCATGATCGACGGCATAGAGCTTCGCTATCCGCCGATTGACGCTGCCGGAAGCCCCGCACAAGGAGAATGCAATGAATATCATGAACCACCAATTCACGATCTTCCAACTCATCATGACGGCGCTGGTGCTGATTGCCGTCGTGATCGTCGCCGTGGCCGCCTTCCGTGAACGCCGCCAAGCCAAGACCCAGGTTCTGCGCACGCGCTTTGGCACGGAATACGATCGCGCCGTTCGCAAGCACGGCTCCGCAAAAAAAGCCGAAGAGAAGCTGGCCGACCGCGAGACCCGCGTCGAGGCCTTCAAGATTCGCGAGCTTGGCGTCACCGAGCACGACCGCTTTGTAACTGAATGGCAGACCGTCCAATCGCGTTTTGTGGATCATCCCAAGGCCGCCGTCACCGAAGCCGACGATCTGGTCAACGCCCTGCTGAAGGCTCGCGGATACCCCCAATCGGGCTTTGAGCAGCGCGCCGACGATCTCTCTGTAACCTACCCCGCGGTGATGGAAAACTATCGCCAGGCACATGCGGTTGCCGTCCGACTGGGCCGCTCTGAAGCATCCACTGAAGAGCTTCGCAACGCCATGATTCAATATCGCGGCATCTTCGATGAGCTGGTTGGGCCGCAGATGACGATTGCCCACAAGGCCGCCGCGTAACAGCAAGTCTCAGATAGGTGGGAGACCGTCTCGATGCTCGTTCCCTGGAGGATCGCAAGATGAATTTACCCGCAGAGAGAAGCCGCCGCGGCCGCGCTTCAGGAGTCCGCGGAGGCTTTCTTTGCGGTGCGTCAATGCAACCCTGCTGAATCTTCCCACACATTTTCGGCTCTATATATGTCTGCTGCGCTATACTTCCCTTTTTGGAATCCATCGTTTTTTAGCGGGGGAAGTTGCCATGCGAAGAGTCGCATCGATCTGTGCTTTGATCTGCGCTTCCGGTTTTTGCGCGCTCGGTTTTCTTGCTCCATGCGATGGACAATCGCCCGCGCCCGCGCCCGCGCTTACGCCCGCGCAAATTGCCGACAAGGCCGCGCCGTCGGTTGCATTGGTGCTGGCTTCTCAATCGGCTGGCGAGAATAACGCCGCTTCTGGCGCGGCGGCCTCCCAGGTCTCAGAATCGGGAGCTGGGGCACCTGGAATCATTGCGCCGGCGGCTGGGTGTAGGTGTAAAACTCATAGGCATCCAGAAAAACCGCCAGCGGAATCGTAAAGACTCCATTCGGATCGGGATGCGCGCCCCAGGGATTGCGCAGCGTAACGGTCTGCGCGGTTTCGTCAAAATCCAGCACCGTGTAGCAGTGCGCGGGCACCCACCAATTGGCGTTGGCGTAGCCCTCGCCGGAGGGCGTGGCCCAGGTGCCGGCCACCATTGCCAGATGCCCCGCATGAAGCCGCTGCAACTGCCCGACGGTCAGCTTTTTGTCGGCCACCTGGCCGGTCTCGCCCTTGCCCAGAAAGGCCTCGAAGACCCGCCCCGGCACGCCGCCCTGGCCCAGGCTCTTGAAGGCTCCAAAGACCTCGCCGTTCTGCCCCACCGTCTGCGCCACGGAATCGAAGAAGCCCTGCACATCGAGGAAGCTGCCCAGCAGTTCGGCCTGGGTGGCGGGAACGCCCAGCGCGCTCAACTGCGCCGCCAGACGGGCCTTGAGCGTTGCTTTGTCGATGGCTCCATCCTGCTGCACCACGGCGCGCACGGCGCGGTCGTAGGCCACCAGCGGCAGGCCGGACTCATCCAGAAAGGAGAGTGCGAAGGGCTTGGTGAAGACGGGAATGAGATCCGATTTATTGATGGCGGAAACCAGGCTCTGGCGCAGCGCGCGCTGCGCATAGGCGCGCATCAGCACGGCAACCCAAACGCCCTCGGAGCGGTCATAGCCGTGCGCCCGGCCAAACTCCATATCCTCGGGAAGCACCACTTCTTCCGGGCCATCCAGAAAGTGAACCCGGTAGCCTCCGCCGGGATTCGAACTGATGGCTCCGCGCAGGGTTTCAGGCGCAATTTTGGCCAGCGCGGCAATGGATGCGTGAAAGTAGCAACTGCCCAGCGAGCCTTGCAGAACCGCTTGCGGGCTTACGCCGTGAGCGCCGTAAAGCGGAGCCTTCTCCTCGGCTGTAGCGGCTCCAGAGAGACTGGCGCCCACCAAGCCACACCCCAACAGCAACACGGCGAACACTGCATTTGGCCTCAGCATCCTTTAATCCCCTTCGGCGGCATCTTTTGCGCCAAGTTTGGTTGGCGAAAGAATACCATGCCGCTGCTGAATAACGAATGCAGTGAGCCGATATAGGAAAAACAGGCTATTTTTTGGCTTTTTTTGAAGGAGATTTTCAACCTGCAAATCGCCGTGCTAAAGTAGGAGCACCCCCGGAATCACTAAACCCCTTATGTCAAACGATGCGTTCAGGCCGAAGTCTACATGGGTGATCGGGCGGGGGTACGATTGCGACCTGGTGGTGACCGACGCGGCCGTCTCCAGCCATCACTGCCGCCTGACGCAGCAGGGCGACGGTTTCCTGCTGGAAGATTTGGGATCGCGCAACGGCACATTTGTCAATGGAATCAGGATCGGCCCCGGCGAGCAGGTGCGTCTGGCGCAGGGGGCCAAAGTCACTCTGGGCTTGCAGACGCCCATGCCCTGGCCTGTCCTCTCGCCCGCCGGTCGCGATTCAGGCAGAATTCCGCGCCCGCCCGCAAGGCCCGGCAGCGACCGCGAGATCACCATTGGCCGCTCGCCGGAATCCAATGTCCAGATCGACCTGCCCATCGTCAGTTGGCATCACGCCGTCATCACAGAAGAGCACGGCAAGTACTTTATCGAGGATCGCAACTCGAGCAACGGCACGGCCATCGGCGAACTGAGCAATCGTATTCAGCGCTCGGTGCTGGACCCCTCGGACGAAGTCTTTCTTGGGTCGTACAAGATTTCCGCCCGCCAGTTGCTCTCTCTTGAAACCAAGGTCGAGATTGGCGAGGCCGCTTTTCAGAAGGTCTCCTTCCGTGGCGACACCATGGAGGTGGGCCGCGACCCCAAGTGCGAAATCTCGCTCGATCTGCCGATGGTCAGTTGGCATCATGCGCGGCTCACCAAGACGCCGGCCGGCATTCTGGTGGAGGATCTGGGCTCGCGCAACGGAACTTATGTCAACGGCGTGCGCGCCATCGGCAAGGTGCTGGCCAAAGCTGGGCAGGAGATCGGCCTGGGCAGCGTCCGCTTCCAGCTTCTCGAAAGCGGCGAACTGGCGCAGCGCGATTACAACGGCAAGGTCACCATCGAAGCCAAGGACATCGTGGTCCACGCGCCTAACGGCAAGCGGCTGTTGGACGCCGTCTCGCTGACAGTTTTTCCATACGAATTGGTCGCTCTGATGGGCCCTGCCGGCGCTGGCAAGACCACCCTGCTCAAGGCGCTGAACGGCTACACGCGGCCCGCGCAGGGCACCGTGCTCTTCCGCGGCCAGAACCTCTACGACTACTACGATCTCTATCGCCATATGATGGGCTACGTGCCCCAGGACGACATTGTTCATCCGCAGTTGACCGTGCGTCAGGCGCTGTATTTCTCCGCCCGCCTGCGCACCGATCTCACTGACGCCGAGATCGATGCCCGCGCCGAAAAGGTGCTCTACAACCTCGGCATTCCCGACAAGATCGACACCGTGATTGGCTCGCCGGAAAAAAAGACCCTCAGCGGCGGCCAGCGCAAGCGCGTCAATATCGCCCTCGAACTCATCACCGACACGCCCGTTCTTTTTCTCGACGAGCCCACCAGTGGGCTTTCTTCCTACGACGCCGAGTCTGTGGTCGATCTTCTCAAAGAGCTATCCAAAACCGGCAAGACCATCCTGACCACCATCCATCAGCCCAGCCTCAAGGTCTACAAGCAATTCGACGACCTGATCATGGTTTCGCGCGACAAGGGCGAGCGGCCCGGCGCGCTGGTCTACTTTGGCCCGGCTTATCCGGACTCGATTCAGTTCTTCAATCCGCCCATCACTGGCGCGCCCATCAAGCCGCAAGAGCTCAACCCGGAGATGCTGTTTAGCGGCATGAACGCCGTGGGCGAGGCCAACCGCACGGAAGCCTGGCGTCAGCGCTACCTGGCCTCGCGCTACCGGCAGGAGTTTGTGGCCAACCGCAGCGGCAAGCAGCCGGCCAGCAGCGACAAACCCGGCGGAGAAAAGCCGCGCCGCGCCTTCGGCCTGGGCCAGTGGCTGGCGCTGGTCAAGCGCAACCTCATCGTCCGCCTGCAGGACCGCGCCCAGACCGCCATTCTGCTCCTGCAGGCGCCGCTCTTCGCCGTGCTGGTTACGCTGGTCAACTACCCGTTGCGCGCCAGCCACTTTGACGAAATTTCAGAGAAACTGCCCATCATTCACTTCCTCATGGTGGTCGCGGCCATCTGGTTCGGCTGCAACAACGCCGCCCGAGACATTGTGGGCGAATGGACCATCTACAAGCGCGAGCGCATGGTCACGCTCAAGCTGCTGCCGTACATCTTCTCCAAGCTGGCTGTGCTGCTGGGCCTGTGCATCTTCCAATGCGGCTCCATGCTGGCCATCGTCTATCTGGCCTGCGGGCTGCACAGCAACTTCGGTTGGGACTTCCTGGTCCTGCTGCTCTCTTCCATGATCGGCGCGGGACTGGGCCTGGCCATCTCGGCGCTCTCCAAGACCAATGAAAGCGCCATTGCCCTGCTGCCTGTTGTCTTGCTGCCCATCATTGCGCTGGGCGGCGGCATGAGGCCCATTTATTTGATGCCCAAAGCCGGCCAGGTGATCAGCGCCGTCATTCCCTCCCGCTGGTCCTTTGAAGCCAATATGCTGCATGAGGCCGAGGCCAAGGAGTGGGGCCAGAACCAGCCACAGCCCGACCTCACCTGCGCCGTGCCCACCCCTCCGCCGGACCGGAGTCAATCGCTGGTCATCGTCGATCCCAACGACTCCAACCCCTCGCTCAACGTCAAGGGCGACGCCGCCGAGGGCAGCATTCCGCAGTACCTGATCAACTTTACCGACGCCAGCGGCGCCGAGCGCGTCTGCCGCGCTACGGAGCATGAAAAAGTCGCGCGCCCCAACGCCATCTATGATGCCGTTCCCTACCGCCATCGCTTTTTAGATTCGATGGCCGTGCTGGGCGGGATGCTGCTGGTTCTGGTCTCTGGCGTCATCGCCATCCTACGCAGCCGCGACAACGACCCGCAGTGAAGAGATTGTCCGCGAAAGTGTCGTTGATGCGGCGGGAAAAGGCCTGTATTCAGGATGGAATTAAAGTAATTTGACACCCATGGAGAACCCGCGCATCATTCTGCTATGGAACTCCGAATGACACTGGATGATGAAGTGGCCCTATGTGCGCAGAAAAAGGCGCAATCCGCCGGGCTTACTCTCGAACAGGCCATTGCAACCTATGTTCTGAGAATTGCCGAAGGTACCGAACCCGTCGAAAACGAGATATCCAAGGACGGCACGCCCCAGCGGCGAACACTTCGTCAGCAGATCTACCGCGTAGGCGCATAGGCCCTCATTTCGCGCTAGAATAGAAACATCATGGCGCTCCACCACCCCATCCCGGCCCTCCTCTAGCGGCGCCCGCCGCCGATACTGCTTCTCTGCCTATTTTTGATTCCGTTCACAATGCAGCAGCAACACGCCCCGGCACCGGCGATTACCGGTAATCGTGCCCATGAGATTCAGCCATGCCCGTGAGGTTCAACAATGATTGACCGTTTGGAACAAATGGAGCAGCGCTACGAAGAGCTCTCCGCGCAGCTTTCGCAGCCTGAGATTGTCAACGACCGCGAGAAATATCAGAAGGCCGGTAAGGCGCTCAGCGATCTGGAAACTCCGGTGATGAAATTCCGCGAGTTGAAGATTGTGCGCCGCGGGCTGGCCGAGTCGCGGGCCATGCTGGCCGAGAGCGACCCGGAGATGCGCGCGATGGCCGAGGAGGAGATTGCCGAGCTTGCTCCGCGCGAGCCGGTTCTGGAAGAAGAGATCAAGGTGCTGCTCTTGCCCAAGGATCCCAACGACGAGAAGAACGTGATCCTTGAAATCCGCGCCGGCACGGGCGGCGACGAGGCATCGCTCTTTGCCGCCGAGATCTTCCGCATGTATCAAAGATTTGCCGAGCAGCACAAATGGAAGATCGAGGTGCTCTCGATGTCCGAGTCAGGCGTGGGCGGCTACAAGGAAGTGATCGCGATTATCGAGGGCGAGCGCGTCTACTCGCAGATGAAGTGGGAGAGCGGAGTTCATCGCGTGCAGCGCGTGCCGGAGACTGAGACGCAGGGCCGCGTGCATACCTCGGCCATCACTGTTGCCGTGCTGCCTGAGGCCGAAGAGGTGGACGTGAAGATCGAGGCCAAGGACATTCGCATCGATACCTTCTGCTCGTCGGGCCCCGGCGGCCAGTCGGTGAATACGACTTACTCGGCGGTGCGCATTACGCATCTTCCGACCAATACCGTAGTCAGTTGCCAGGACGAAAAATCGCAGATCAAGAATCGCGAAAAGGGACTGCGCGTGCTGCGATCGCGCTTGTATGAGCTGGAAATGAACAAGCAGAATGAGCTGTTGGCCAAGGAGCGCAAGCAGCAGGTGGGCACCGGCGACCGCAGCGAAAAGATTCGCACCTACAACTTCCCGCAGAATCGCCTGACCGACCATCGCATCGGACTCACGCTGCATCAGCTTGACCTGGTGATGGAAGGGCGCTTGCAGCCGATTGTCGATGCGCTGATTACTCACTATCAAGCGGAGCAGTTGAAGGCCGACAGCAGCCAGGCGGCTTGAGGCACTCCATGCCCTCCATGCGCCATCATCTCGATCTCGCCAGCCGCACACTGAAGGATGGCCCGCATCCGAATCATGCCCGTCGCGACGCCGAAGCGCTGATCCTGCACCTGCTCAAGAAGAATAAAGCCTGGTTGATGACTCACGGCGATGAGTTGTTGGGCGACTTAGCCCAAAGTTACACCGAGTTACTCGAACGCCGTTACAAGGGCGAGCCGATCCAGTACATCCTCGGCGAAACGGAGTTCTATGGCCTGCCTTTTCACATAACTCCAGATGTGTTGATCCCACGCCCGGAGACCGAGCACTTAGTGGAAAGAGCACTGGAGTTAGCCGCCGATTCTGCCGCCCCGCGCATCGTGGACATCGGCACCGGCTCGGGCGCGATTGCCGTCGTGCTGGCTCACAAGCTGCCTCACGCGCAAATCACTGCTATCGATCTCTCCGCGCGAGTACTGGCCGTCGCAAGAAAAAATGCCCAGCGCAGCGCGGTAGCAATCCGATTTCTTGAGGGCGATCTGCTCACGCCGGTTGCTGGCGAGCAATTCGAACTGATTGTCTCCAACCCGCCTTACGTACCCACAGCCGACCGCGCAACGCTCTCCGTCGAAGTCCGCGACTATGAGCCCGCGCTGGCGCTCTTTGCCGGAGACGACGGCCTTGAAGTCTATCGCCGCCTCATTCCCGCCGCCTTTACCGCGCTCGTCTCCGGCGGCTTTCTGCTGCTGGAAATCGGCTTCGGCCAATCTTCCGCCGTTGGCGAATTGCTTGCCAGCGCCGGCTTTGCGCAGATCGAATTTGTTCCCGATTTGCAAGCCATTCCCCGCGTAGCCTGTGCCCGCCGGCCATGATGAAACAAGGATCATTGAAGGCTGGAAGTTGAAGACATGGCGTTGAACCATCTAAAATCGATCGCCGCACGACTCTTGATTGCGGCGCAATCTAGCCATTTCTGTTTAGCCCGGCGAGCAATTCTCCCAGTCTGTCCAGACGGCCTTCCCACACCGAACGGCGATCTCCGATCCATTGCTCCATGGCGTCAAGCCCGGCGGGATTGATGCGGCAACTGCGCACCCTGCCCACCTTTTCGGTTTCCACCAGGCCGCACTCCTCCAGCACCTGCATGTGTTGAACCACCGCGGCCAGCGTCATGTCGAACGGCTCTGCCAACATCGAGACGGACATCGGGCCTTGGCTGAGCCTCTCCATCATGGTCCGGCGCGTGGCATCGCCCAGGGCGTGGAAGATCCGGTCGATATTGGGTTTCTTTTTCCTCATGCCCGCGCCTTCCCGCGCCGTTCCCGATCAGCTCTCAAGCACCTTCGCCAGCTTGTCAAGCAGTACGCGCCATCCTGCCTCGCGCATCGCTGGGCCATCGGAGCCCTCTAGAAACGCACTTTGATATGTGAGGATCAGGTCGGTGCCCTGGGCGGTCGGCAGCAGTTCCACCGTTCCCAGAGAGACCGAGATGCATCGCTCGGCCACGGCCATGGTGGAGGTAAAAATGATGCGGCGGTTGGGGACAATCTCCCGATACACGTTCTCGCTTTTGAGCGATAGACCCATCAGCGGATGGCCTTCCTTGAAGCCCAAAGCGTAATATTCCTTGCCTCCAACGCGAAAGTCCTGCTCATAGCTTTCGACCCGATTATGTTCGCTCTCGACAAACCAACGGCGCTTCTGGGCCGGGTCTGCAAAGGCGGCAAAGACGCGTTCGGGCGTAACGGGGAAGCTGCGCTCGACGGCAAACGTGTTATGGATTACGGTTTGCTGGTCCATGGTTCTCTTACCTCCAGATTCTCTCCAAGTCTTCCGCAAGGAGAAATAGTTAAGTACATGATTAAGTATTCATCGGTTGGAATTATTTGTCAAGTGGATGCTTAAGTATTTTCAGCCGGGTAACCCGCGCATCCGCCGCCCACCGATAGTGATGTCGCGCTCAGCGGGGCCAACTGCCGGTTTCCAGGGAGTACCGGGCATGAAAATAATGCTTGCCAATTAATTACACCTTATGGTGTAATGTATTCATGGATCAGTTGACGGATGTACTGACTGCCATTTCGCATCCATCAAGGCGAGCAATTATCGGGACGCTAGCGGAATCTGGACCCACCCGATTCACCGATATTGCAAAGCCATTCGACGTGGCTCTGAATGCAGTGACGAAGCACCTGAAGCTGCTTGAGCGCGCCGGGCTGATCCGACGTGAAAAGCGAGGTCGCGAAGTAATGATTTCACTTTGTCCAGAGCCGCTTCGTCTGGTGGAGGGGTGGGTGCATGAGTACGAACGATTCTGGAACGAGCGGCTGGATCAGTTTGAGCGGTATTTCAAAGAACAGGAGAACAGGAGAAAAAGCGATGAATGAAGCAAAGAAAACCATTCAAGTCAAAGTTGAAAGGACTATCCCTGCGCCTCTGGTTGAGGTGTTCGATGCGTGGCTGAATCCAAAGATCCCCGGTAACCCATGGAATATGGCCGATAAACTGTTGTTCAACCCGGAAGTTGATGGATTCTTTTACTGGAGCATCAAGGGAACTCCCCATTATGGGAGGTTTACGGAGATAGAGCGCCCGGGCCGAATTCAGCATACCTGGATGTCGCCGAGTACCTCAGGTTTGGAGTCGACGGTGACGGTGACCTTTCAGAACCACGGCGAAGGCACTCTGATGACCCTTTTGCATTCCGATCTTCCCGATACCGATGGCGGAAGAGGGCATGAAAATGGCTGGAAGTTCTTCATGGACAACTTCCAGCGGAAATTTACGGAAGTCTCAGCCGAGGTGAAGTGACAAGCTACGGTGCAAATGAGAATCTCCAGGGGAGTTTGGCGGGTGGCCCTGGACTCATACAGCGTTTTCACCAATTGAGGGTGCCCCCGGTCCCTCGCAGTTGGGGACCGGGGAGGAACGCAGAAAAATGGCCGTGGTGCAGGGCGGCACGCTGACCAAAGGAGGGTGTAAAACATTTTGTGTAAACGGTCTTTTCGACTCTGTTAAACAGAGAGAGGAGAGATCGAATGGGATTGGACAACAAGCTGATCGACGAGTTGCTCGCTGGGCGCTCCACGGTGGCG
>Ga0181520_10005464_pt1 | contig 20256 bp, 17 predicted proteins | sample PEATcosm2014_Bin_29_FD_132451 | JGI IMG/M metagenome (GOLD analysis project Ga0181520, IMG submission 132451) | Peatland microbial communities from MTU Mesocosm Facility, Houghton, MI, USA - PEATcosm2014_Bin02_30_metaG | ecosystem: Environmental > Terrestrial > Soil > Wetlands > Peat | place... | reverse complement strand
TGCGAACATATCACAGTTCCTCCTTCGTGACAAGTTTTAGGAATACATCTTCAAGCGATACCTGGAGCCGCCTGAATTCAAGGAGCCCCCAGTCGTTTTTCATTATCCTGGCCACAACATCCCGGCGCACATCCCTTTCACCGTCCGTGGTAATGGTAAATCCGTTTACGCCTTCGCTTATTGAGCTCTCCGACCTGACTTCATCCACGCCGTCTATTTTTTTAAGCTCCGTTATAACCTTCTGAACCGGAGCCTCGACCTCAAGATATATTGATACTGCTTTTGACGACGAATCCGTGAGGTTTTTTACCTCATCCTGCGCCACGATTTTGCCGTGATTTATTACAATCACCCTGTCACAGGTCATTGCCACTTCGGGAAGTATATGCGTCGAAAGTATTATTGTGCGTTCCCCGCGCATGTTCTTGATAAGTTCCCTTATCTCCCTTATCTGTTTCGGGTCAAGCCCGACAGTGGGTTCGTCAAGGACGAGCACCTCGGGGTCGTTTAATATTGCCTGCGCGAGCCCCACCCTCTGCCTGTAGCCCTTTGAAAGCTTGGCAATAATTGAACCGGAAACATCCATAAGGCCTGTTTCCTTCATTGCCTTCTCAGCCTTGCCGTCGATTTTTCCCTTTTCAACGCCCTTGACTTCGGCGATGAATTTCAGGTACGAGCGGACGTCCATTTCCTTGTAAAGAGGGGCGTTCTCGGGCATGTAACCGATTTTTTCCTTTGCCTTAAGCGGCTCCTTTAACATATCAATGCCCGCCACTGTAACTTCACCCTGGGTCGGCGGAAAAAATCCCGTTATCATCCTCATTGTGGTTGTCTTGCCTGCCGCGTTGGGCCCCAGGAAGCCGATAATCTCCCCTTTTTTCACCTCAAAGGAGATTGAATCGACGGCCGTCTTGCTTCCAAAACGCTTTGTTACATTTTTCAGCTCAATCATAACAGCCTCCGAAATATGAAATTTTTAACTCCCTATTTTTGTGCTATATTCCAGTTTTTCATCTTTGCCCATTTTTTTAAAAGTTCCTTTTCCTCCTGGCTGGATGCGTCAGGTATTTCCACGTCCACCTTTACAAAAAGGCTGCCTTTCTTTCCGGTTCTGATATTGCGGGCGCCGTGTCCCGAAACTTTAAGGCTCGTTCCCGGCTGGATCCCGGCCGGTATTTTTAATTCAATGGCGCCGTCGGGCGCTATCACCTTCGCGCTGCCGCCAAGCACGGCTGTCGCGGGGTTGACTTTAAGGGTGTAATAAATATCATCGCCTTTTCTCTCGAACGTATCGCTGCCGTCCACCCGAAATATTACATAAAGGTCTCCGCGTTCCCTGTTCCAGGAACGCATGTTGCCCTCGTTCTTTATCCTTATTTTATCACCGTCGGCCGCGCCTTCCGGGATGTGTATTCTTATTTTCCTGATTTCCTGTGCCTCTCCCGAGCCTCCGCAGTCATGGCAGAATTCATTTATAATTGAACCTTTTCCTGCGCACCTCGGGCATGTCTTGTTTACCATGAATCCGCCCTGCGCGAAATGCATGGTGCCTTCGCCGCCGCAGGCCGGGCATTGTTCCACCCTTGCGCCTGGCTCGGCCCCTGTGCCCCTGCAGCGCACACAGTCAACGGCCCGCGGCACCTTTACTATTGTTTCGCCGCCCGCCATGGCCAGTGAAAATGGTATTTCTATTCTTACCGTAATGTCCTGTCCCTTCGGGCCCCTGCCTTCCTGGGATACGCTTTCCTGCGAATAGCCGCGCCTTGGCCCCTGGTTAAAGAACATATCAAAAATATCCTCAAATCCGCCGCCGGATTGTTTCCCGCCGCGGCCGGAAAAAATATCGCCGAAAATATCGGAAAAATCGCCGTTGCCCTGGCTGGAGTAACCCTGCGGGTTTGAGCCGCCCTTAAAATTGGAAAAGTCAAAGCCGCGCGCCTGCGCATCCTTTAACTGTTCATACTTGGCCCGTTTGTCCTTATCCGAGAGGACATCGTAGGCCTCGCTTATCTCTTTGAATTTTTCCTCGGCTTCCTTCGAGCCCGGATTGGCGTCGGGGTGGTATTTTTTCGCGAGCGTCCTGAAAGATTTTTTTATTTCCGCTTCGCCCGCGTTTTTATCCACTCCGAGGAGCTTATAATAATCTTTTATGGGCATATATTAAATACCTCATCTTCCCCTATAAGTGCAAATTACCATTTGGACGAATAAAACCGCCCTGCGGTTCCCTTAAGCCCGGCAGTTTTTTTACCGGGGGCCGGATAATACTCCGGCCCCCGGTATTGTAAATATCAGTTAAAAAACCGCTGAAATGCCTTCTTTTCCGGTTTAGTATTCCGGATATCCGCCGCCCATGCCGCCCGGCATTCCGCCCGGCGCGCCGTGGTTATGCTCGTTTTTATCCGGTAAATCCGCAACCAGCGTTTCCGTTGTAAGCAGCAGCGAAGCTATTGACGCCGCGTTCTGCAGGGCCGACCTTGTGACTTTTGTCGGGTCAATTATCCCGGCTTTTACCATGTCCTTCATCTGCCCGTCTGTCGCGTCAAACCCCATATTCTTGGATGTCTCCTTGAGTATCTTGTCCATTATGACCCCGCCGTCAACCCCGGCGTTGAAAGAAATCTGGCGTATCGGAGCCTCAAGCGCCTTCTTGACTATCCTGATGCCGACTTTTTCCTCGTCATCGCCGGTCATTTTGTCAAGGATTTCGCCCGCCCTTAAAAGCGCGACTCCGCCTCCGGGAACTATTCCCTCTTCCCTGGCTGCCTTTGTTGCGTGCATAGCGTCCTCAACGCGCGCCTTTCTTTCCTTCATCTCGGTCTCAGTGGCCGCTCCGACATTGATAACCGCGACTCCGCCCGATAATTTGGCGAGCCTCTCCTGAAGTTTTTCCTTGTCGTAATCGGACTTGGTCTCCTCTATCTGTTTTTTTATCTGCGATATCCTGGCCTGGATATCCTTTTTATCTCCGGCGCCTTCAATGATTGTCGTGTTGTCCTTGTCGACTATCACTTTTTTCGCGCGGCCCAGCATTCCTATTTCGGCCTTCTCAAGCTTTAGGCCGATTTCTTCGCTTATAACCCTGCCGCCTGTCAGCACAGCGATATCCTCGAGCATGGATTTACGCCTGTCGCCGAAACCCGGCGCCTTTACCGCGACGCACGAGAATGTGCCTTTGAGCCTGTTGACCACGAGGGTTGCGAGAGCCTCGCCTTCTGTCTCTTCGGAAATTATCACTATTGCCTTGCCCTGCTGTACCACTTCCTGCAGTATCGGCAGAAGCTCTTTCATGTTGGAAATCTTTTTGTCATAAATGAGGATGTACGGGTTCTCTATCTCGGCTATCATCTTTTCCGGGTTCGTGACAAAATAAGCGGAAATATAGCCCTGGTCAAACTGCATTCCCTCGACCACATCAAGTGTTGTTTCGATGCCTTTTCCCTCTTCAACCGTGATAACGCCGTCGTTTCCAACCTTGTCCATGGCGTCGGCAATAAGCGTTCCTATTACCTTGTCGTTATTGGCTGAAATAGTCGCGACCTGGGCGATCTCGGTCTTGTCCTTTACCGGTTTTGAAAGTTTCTTCAACTCTTCAATTACCGCCGCGGCCGCCCTCTCAATGCCCCTCTTTACCGGCATCGGGTTCGTGCCCGCCGTGATGTTTTTCATTCCTTCGTTGTAAATTGCCTGCGCGAGCACCGTCGCCGTGGTTGTTCCGTCGCCGGCCACGTCCGATGTTTTTGATGCTACTTCTTTTATCAGCTGCGCCCCCATATTTTCGAACGGGTCCTCAAGCTCTATTTCTTTTGCTATGGTCACGCCGTCATTGATAATTGTCGGCGAGCCGTATTTTTTATCAAGGACCACATTGCGTCCCCTTGGCCCGAGGGTGACTTTAACCGCGTTTGCCAGCTTGTCAACACCCCTCTGAAGCGACCTTCTTGCTTCTTCTCCGAAAGATAACTGTTTTGCCATTTCTAACTTACCTCCTGTTTGTAATTTTCATCTGATTTTTGTTTTTAAATTTTTACTTTACCGGCTTATTCAACAATCGCCAGCACATCATCCTGCGTCATTATAAGGTATTCCACGTCGTCAATCTTAATCTCATTGCCGCCGTATTTGGAATAAATCACTTTGTCGCCGGCCTTGAGCTCCATGGGGGCCTTTTTTCCGTCATCAAGCGTCTTTCCCGCGCCAACCGCGATAACTTCGCCTTTTGAGGGCTTTTCTTTCGCTGTATCGGGAATGATTATCCCCCCTTTTTTTACTTCCATTTCTTCCAGCGGTTTTACTACAATGTGGTCTCCGAGCGGTTTCAATTTCATCTTTCTTCTTCCTCCTTTTACACTGATTTTATATTGCGTTCTTCCTTATTTCTTTTTCTTCTTTTCCTCGTCGACAACCTCATACTCGGCGTCCACCACGTCGTCGCCGCCTTTCTTCTGCCCCTGCTGCGCGTCAGGCCCAGGCGCGCCTTCACCAGCGCCCGGCGCTCCCTGGGCGGGCCCTGATGCCTGGTACATTTTGGTGGAAACTTTGTGCCACTTCTCCGTGAGTTTTTCCGTTTCCTTTTTAAGCTCCTCGGTTGAAGCGTTGTTCTTGAGCATTTCTTTTATCTTGTCGGTCTGTTCCTGAAGCTCTTTTTTGTCGGCCTCAGGGACCTTGTCGCCGACTTCCTTTAATGTTTTTTCAGCCTGATAGGAGAGGGTTTCCGCCTGATTACGCGTGTCAACTTCCTCTTTTTTCTTCTTATCCTCGTCGCTGTGCTTCTCGGCTTCCTTCACTATCTTTTCTATTTCATCCTTTGAGAGCCCCGATGACGCGGTAATGGTTATCTTCTGCTCCCTTGCGGTGGCCATATCCTTTGCCTGCACGTGAAGTATTCCGTTGGCGTCTATGTCAAAGGTCACCTCAACCTGCGGGACCCCCCTTGGCGCCGGCGGTATGCCGTCCAGGTGGAACCTTCCAATGGTCTTGTTTTCATTCGCCATTGAACGCTCGCCCTGAAGGACATGTATTTCAACGCTGGTCTGGTTGTCCGAAGCCGTTGAAAATACTTCTGATTTTTTCGTGGGTATTGTTGTGTTCCTTTCGATGAGCCTTGTAAAAACACCTCCCAGGGTTTCTATTCCCAGGGAAAGCGGCGTCACATCCAGAAGGAGCACGTCTTTTACTTCTCCCTGAAGGACCCCGGCCTGTATCGCGGCGCCAATGGCCACAACCTCGTCCGGATTAACACCCTTATGCGGTTCCTTGTCAAAAAGTTTTTTTACAGTCTCAACAACAGAGGGCATCCTTGTCATTCCGCCGACAAGAACGACTTCATCTATGTCTTTTGCCTCAAGGCCCGCGTCTTTAAGGGCCTTTTTGCACGGATCAACTGTCCTCTCGGTCAAATCCGCCACGAGCTGTTCAAGCTTTGCCCTTGTAAGATTCACCACAAGGTGTTTCGGGCCGGAAGCATCCGCCGTTATGAAGGGAAGATTTATCTCCGTCTGCGCCGTCGATGAGAGTTCTATTTTTGCCTTTTCAGCGGCTTCTTTGAGCCTCTGCAGCACGACCCTGTCCTTGCGCAGCTCTATACCGTCTGATTTTTTGAACTCATCAGCGAGCCAGTCAATTACGCGCTGGTCGTAATCGTCTCCGCCTAGATGCGTGTCTCCGTTGGTTGACTTAACCTCAAAAACTCCGTCGCCAATCTCAAGAACGGATACATCGAAAGTTCCGCCTCCGAGGTCATATACCACTATTTTTTCGTTCTTTTTCTTGTCGAGCCCGTACGCAAGCGAAGCCGCCGTTGGTTCATTAATAATACGCAGAACCTCAAGCCCGGCGATTTTGCCGGCGTCCTTTGTGGCCTGCCTCTGTGAATCATTGAAATAAGCCGGTACGGTGATTACCGCCTGGGTTACTTTTTCGCCAAGATAAGCCTCGGCGTCGGCCTTTAATTTTGCCAGTATCATGGCCGAGACTTCCGGAGGGCTGTAATTCTTGCCGGAAATTTCAACGTGCGCGTCGCCGTTATCCGAAGGGGCCACTTTAAAGGGATATTTCTTCGCCTCTTCCGTTACCTCGGAAAATTTTCTTCCCATAAATCTCTTTATGGAAAAAATTGTGTGTTCCGGGTTTGCCACAGCCTGCCTTTTTCCCGGAAGCCCGACTACCCTTTCGCCTGTCTTTGTAAACCCTACAACAGACGGGGTTGTCCTGTTGCCCTCTGAATTTACGATAACTTTGGGCTCCCTGCCCTCCATTACCGCCACGCAGGAGTTTGTTGTTCCAAGATCGATTCCAATTACTTTTGCCATATAAGCCATCTCCTTTGCTTTCATTATATTTGTAGTAAGAAAGCTGTTTTAATTATCGTGGATTATATAAGCAATAGGCGTGCCAATATAAATATTCTATATTTTATTGGGGTTTTATAAAGTTAATATTGCAGTTGTGCTTCATTTTGAAACGTTCGTGTTTCAACTGTGTGTTTCATTATAGAACGTATTTTTTAAGTTTCTATTGAGTATATTTGGTCACATCAATAAAATCATAGGGTTTTGACCACTTTGAAAAATATGACCTGTCGGGAAGAAATCCGATTTTTTCATTAAAATATTTTTTAAGAATCAGCCTGAAATTATTTACCGGCGATATGGAAGGGTACAGCATTTTGTCCCCTCCGTCCGGAAGATAATATGCCAGGAATATGGAGAGCCTCTCCCCGAAATCCGTCTTTGAGAGGTCCTCCCAGTCAAGATTGGCCCCGTCGCCGTGGTCGCCGTGTATGATGATTATGGAATTCTTCCTCATGTTCTGCTCCAGCTTTTTCACGGTTTCAAGTATCATTTTATCGGTAAACATGACCTGCTCCGCGTACCCTTCCAGATATTTATCATGGGGTATCCCGCAATGCGCGCCGTCGGAGAGGTCTATGGGGCCCGTATTTTTCACATTTTTCCCGTCCCTGTTGAAAATAAACGGCGGATGCGGGCACACAATATAGTCCAGCACTATTTTTGGCGATGCCATTTTCGCTATTTCCGGCAGCTCATTAAAATCATAAAGTATGGTTTTTCTCTCCACCCCGTACTCTGGCGGCTCCCCGCCGCCGGCCACCGCAAGCATCCCTGAAAGCGCGGTTGTTTTTGAGAGCACCTGCTCAAATTCCTCAGGATTCAGGCCGTGCGGGGTTATTATATAGTCGGCGCCGGCCTTCATGGCGTTTGTTGTAAAAGCGCTGGGAAAAATAATAAAGGTGTATCCCTTATCCTTTAAGTATTGTATCCCTTTTTTCGCCTTTATATCGTCCTTGACCGTCACCAGGTCGTCTGACCGCCTGTCAAGCTTATTGATGACATCAAGGTAGTCATAATTTAAAAAAGAGGCAAAGCTTAAAAGTGTGGCCGGGTAATTGGAGTGGGCCCTTTCGGGTATGTAAAACCCGAGCTCCTTCATTTCCCGCCTGAAAGCCGAGTCGTCATAGCCGAATACTTTTTTCAGGTAATCAGAACGCCCGTGCGCGTCCACAACTATATAATAAATATCCGGAAGCTTCTCGTAATCAGCGGGAGCCGAAGGCCTGGCGGTTATGCCCGCCGCAACATCCTGCTTCTCGTGGTTGATAACGCTCATTGCCGATTGCACGCTGAGCAGGAATACCAGCGCGAAGGTTATATAATTTATCCACATATTGAATTCTTTGAGTTGTTCCGAAACTTTTTTTCCGGCTTTAAGCATGAAAAAGACCGCGGCCCCGGCCGCAAGCAATGTGACAGGCAGCATAACATAGTGGCCCCATGTCCCGGTAAAAGGGCTTATGAGCCCGTAAATATGGCCGTACGAAAAGAACCAGAGCAGTATTATTGAAGAGGCAAAACCAGCTTTTATGATATCTTTTATAATCAGCAGGGCCGCGATAAATATAAGCGCGCCGGCGGCGATGGCCGCCGCAGCCGAAGGCAGCAGCGTCGAAAAATACATTTCCTTCGCGTTTACGGTATAAAGGAATATGACCGGGAATATTGCGAGAAAAAGGACGTGCAGCGGCAGCCCTGCCGCGTCAAAATTATTTTTTTTAACAGCCTTTTTATTTTTACCTTTTTTCGCCATTATTTCACTTCCCTTTCATGAGATAAACAACCCTGTTGCTGCCGGCTATCTTATCTTTTCGGATTATTTCAAATTTTTCCTCAAAAGCTTTTATAAAACCCGGTTCATTGTATCCGTTAAAAATATCCTCCCTTGAATGAAGCAGCCTTTTTACCTGCGGGTCATCCTTTGGAACAAACTCAATGATAAGATTTTTCGCGGTTGCCCCGAAAAAAGAGGCCAGCCTCTCCATGGGCAGGTTGCAGGTTATAGCCAGATGGTGTATTAACGCAAGCGCAAGCACACATCCTGCGGGCCCGCGCTGTGCAATTGTCATTCTTTCCCCGTTCTCCCAGCCTATTGAAGGCGACGGATTTGCAAGGTCAAAATAAAGCGGAAGCATCTTTTCGTCCTTCTCAGCCGCAGCCTGCCTGTAGTTTTTTACGACAGAATTGTAATCATTGTCAAAAGCAACAATGTAACCGGCTTTACTGCTGGCTATGCGCGAGAAGAGCCCCGTATTTGCCCCGAGGTCCCATGCAACCGCCTGCTTCCCGGCCGTTTCCGCCATCTCTAAAACAAGCCTTTTTTTATCCTCAAGGGCTTCCGACGTATAACTGTTATCTTCATAATAATTGTCCCATTGCGCCGGGGCCGCCGGAGCTTTCAGGCTTAAAACCGCTGAAAAAAGGGAGTCCACCAGCGCGAAAATCCCGAACCTGGAAACTTTCATTGATTTGATATCAACGCTGCTGTCGCCGGCATATTTTGACCGGCTCGCCGCGTGCAGGTGTATGTGCGCCATGATACCCGGTTTGAACCATGACGCCCATGGCAGCAGCCCTGACGCAAGGTCAAGCGGTATTCCGTCCGCGTATTGCGCGGCCATCCTGCCCAGCCTGAAATCCTTATATGACATAAGGGCTAAAGGCGCGAGAAAATGGGAACAGAATTGTCCGTAAGCCGCCCATGGCCTGCCGGCAGAATATTTTTCAAAAGACAGGGTGTCTATAAAAACCGGAGAGGCCCCGATGAACTGGACATTATATGCGGAGGCATCCTTCAGCGACATGCCTTTTTCCATGGATTTTTTTTGTATATCAAGTGTTAAAAGAGCGGCTGCTTTTAACTGTTCAAAGCACCACTCATAAGGGTATGAAATAAATGGGATCCCTGAAGGCTTAAGCGTTTTATACGCTCCCTGCTGCGGTTCGGACTCGGTATGCTTTATGAGAAGTTTTTCGCCTGAAAGCTGCGAGTAAAGCCCGCTGGAAAAAAGCAAATCATAGTTTTCCCTGTAAACAGGATTGACCTGCCGGAATATTTCATTGTTTTCGGAATAAACAAAACCCGCAGGATCCCTGTATGACGCGCCATTAATATTCATTTTACCGCTATTTCCCCTTCTTTTTTTTGCCTGATATCCCGGAAAAGAATCCGGTAATATTTTTCCAGAATACTTTCACGGCAAAAACGGCCCCCGCGGCCAGTGTCACGGCAACCTGAAAAATATAGCTTCCGGTGCCGGGATCAATGTAGCCTAAAAGCCCCGCGCTGTAAAACAAAACAATGAAAATAGCGAGAGCGGGAACAAATAATTTCCTTAAAGTATTTTTAGCCATATGTATAATATAGGATTAATAACGGTTTAAATCAAGTTTTAATAAGATATTTTTTGCGGTTTTAGTCGCTGCGGCTGCGGTCAAAAGACTTTACCGCACCCTCAACCGTCACATAATATTTAAGTATGCTGGATAACTCCAGCGCCTCAAAGACAAACTTTACTTCCGGGGTCATGGCTGCAAGCCGTATATCTCCGCCGGCGGCGCGCACTGTTTCAATGTTCCCGATAATGGCCCCCCATCCGCTGGAGCTTATATATTCCGTGGCCGAAAGGTCCACAACGATCCTGTAAAACCTGTTTTCCAGGAGCCGCATCATGGCATTTGTGAGTATTTTATAGGTCTCAAGGTTTAGGTACCCCTCGCACACAAGTATCCTGATGAGATTGTCCTCGTCAGAAAACAGCAGTTTTACAGATAAAGCGGTATTTTCCATCGCACCCTTAACCTCCTGAATAAATTAAAAAGTCAAAATGCAAAACCCAGAATTACAACTATCAATCTTTTAAATTAAACACAATTACATACAGGGCCTTACGGCTGCCTTTTATTTCAGTATTTTCAATTGTAATTTTTAGTTTTGAATTTTAATTTTTATCTTATTATCGCTATTTTGCCTTTTTTCATCTGCGATTCATTGGACACAACATATATGTATATTCCCGACGCAAGGGACAAATATTTTCTCTGCCCGGCAATTTGAACACACAGCGTTCCCGATGTGTCCGTGCTTGTATCTGCATAGACCAGTTCCCCTTTCAGGTTATATATAGCGAGCCTGGCGTGGTTCGTGAGCCTGTAAAAACAAATGGAACTATTTCCCAGGGACTGGTTAAAATAGGCGGGATATACATAAACGTTGTCCAGGTTGCTGGACGCCGCGGAAACGACAGCTGTTGAAGTCGCGGTCACGGCAGGGGTCATTGTGGCCGTTGGGGTAATTGTCCCGGTTGAAAAAATAGTCGCGGTCGGTGTCTGTGTGGAAGTCGGCGTATTTTTATAGAATCCGACATAATCAGCATCAAGCTCCCTGTATGCGCTGCTTCCCGAAGGGGCTCCCGCAGGCTGGAACTGAATGGCTTCGATATTTTTCGCGGTCCAGGTCCCTGTCTGCGCCCCCCATGAAGCGTGAGTCAGCGATGAAAAAGGTATTGTGTAATATACCCATCCGGTAGTGTCGGGAATATTGGCCCCATAATTTGAATCAGGCATGTCGGTCTGGACAAACGCGAGCCTGGCTGCCGCCCCATCCCCCCTGTAATAGAAAAATACGCCGTCGTACATGGATATATCAGTACCGGTCCAGGAAGGATTAAGGGGGCAGTTTACCCCGAAACCCCAGCTGTTCGCGGCTACGGTGCCGGTTATATCCACGTGGCAGTTTGACCCGGCGGCGCCGAGCCCGTTGCATGTCATGGAATTTAATACTGATGGATAACTTGAGATTCCATCGCCGTATATGGACCATGTCCCGCCCCAGTAATTCGCACACCGGCATGCTCGCAGTCGTCAACAAGCACTCCGCCGTTCGGCAGCGGGGTTGGTGAAATTGTGGCCGTTGGAAGCATAGTAGGCGTAGCTGAAGGCACAAGCGTGGCCTGTGAAGCGTCATACATGGTTATCATTTTTATTGAATAGGGCTCAATGTTATATGAAAAATTCGCCGACACCCCGGTAAGCTGCGAATGCTCCGGCGGATTATCCGGCGAGGCGTATGACTGCGCGCCGTTCGCCACCCAGTTGTAGTCGCCGGTATCATATGACACAAAGTCGGCCGATCCAAGGGGGGTGAACCCGTTAATGGAAATATTCGCGGTTATTGTATTTGTGTTGTCGGTATTAATAAGTGCAATTGTCAGTTTCCTGTCCCCTCTCCTGTCCGCGTAAACCTTAAGGGCCGTGTTGTCGGAAGAAGCGGTTAAAAGCGTGTTGCCGAAGGAATCCGCCGCGGAAAAATCATTGTAAAGCATATCAAGGGCGTAAAAAGATGACCGTGGCTGGTACATTTTTGAAGCAAGCGCGCCGCCAAGCCCGCCCCCTTCAAGGTAGCCGAAGTCGGAAAAAATAGTCTTGTCGTTCTGCCCGGGGCCCGGAGTCCCGAAGGTCACAAAAAACGAGGCGTAATCCCCGCCGTTTCTCAGGTAGTTAAGGAAGAAGGCCGTAACAAAAAGGGAATTGTAAAAATGGTTGGTAAATCCGCTGTCAATACCGTCGTTGCATTCAGTCAGGTATGTTTTTACCTGGGAAGGGTTGCTGCAGCGGTTATTGACCCAGCTTTTTAAAAGCGGGAGGTCCGAGTTCCACAGGTCCACCTGGCCCAGCGCCACGGACTCGGTTGCCGGCTCATATGTGGGATATTTGTGAACCGATATCCCCTTTAAATTCGCGAGAATATCGCTTCTGCCGTTGTTGGCCATATATTTGAGAAATGTATCTATATAATAATCATTTCCGGCAGGATTGTTTGAAGCGTTCATGGTGACGTTGCACGGATCAGTAATAGAATTAAACTGCGGCACAACATTTATTGTAGGATCCACCGCAAGCATCGCGTCATAAAAAAGTATGTACCGCCTGGCATATGCCTCGGGCAGAGAGGGCCCTCCCGCTTCCCATGTGCCGGCGTTTTCGTTCCCTATTTCCCAGTGTTTTATATTATACCCTTTGTTTATGTTCGCGTAATAAACCCAGTCTGCGGCTTCCTGCGTTGTCCCTGTATAGAAATTTATTGTGATAAGCGGTATTGCGGTCGGCGTCATCGACCTGCAGGCGCTCATGAATTCCTCAAAATCCATTGTATCCGCATTCTGAAAATTATCCCCGAGCGCCACGGATGAGGAAACCGACGGAGTCTGCCCCACATCAGCCTCGTTTTTTGTTATCTGCGTTGTTCCGTTATAAACCCTGATTTCATTTATGGCGTACTGGTTGTGAACATCCGAAGATGAAAGCATGAGTATCCTTACATATTTTGCCGTTACTGAATTAAAATTTACGGTTGTTTCGCCGCCTGTGCCGGCAACCACGCCCGCCGAGGTGTCCGTCCATGCCGTATCATTGTACATCCACTGCCCAAGTCCGTTCCAGTTGCCGCTGCTGTATTGCACTTTGAACTGCGTGGCGTACGGAGTCGCCCAGTCTATCACCACGCTTGTAAATGGCACTGCCGCGCTTGATGATGTTTCCACATCAAGGTATATCCACTGCTCAAACGGGTCATCCGGGTATGACATCCAGCTGGTGGTCATGTCCCCGTCGGTTACCATGGCCCATTTTCCGTAACCCGCCGAAAGTGAGCCCCTGTGGGCCGCCAGGTTATAAAATCCCCTGGAAAATGTTGTAACGTCAGGGCTGCCGTTATTGTTCCAGATCTTATTGGCATCGTACGCGCCGTTGCCGTTCCAGTGATATTCATTTGAATTTGACCCGCCCGGAAAACGCAGAAATCTTGTTCCCGCCTCCTGAAAGCGGTAAATATTGGCGTTATAAAGGGAATAGTCCCACCACTCGCCCAGAAAATTTATTCCGAACGCTGCGTCGCGCTGGTACGGGTGAAGCGGGGTTGTGTTGTCAACAGTTACATTGGCGCCGTATAAAACAGCCGTGAGCAGCATTACAGCCGAAAGGATAAGTGTTTTTTTCATCTCTACCTGCCTTTTTAGTATTATAACACAAAATATCCACGGCGCAACCCGCCGGAATTTTTAACCCGCAAAAAACGGATTTTTAAGAATGGCGGCCAGAAAACACTGTATTATAAGGGCGGTATATAATATTGCGGCTGCCGGAATGAGATTTTTTTCCTCCGAGTAATATTCAATGGTTTCTGATTTACGCACGCATATAAAAACAGCGCAAAGCGAGGCCGCAGGGGCGGATATCCAGGGAGGAAGCGCCCCGAGAATGAATAATTTAACAAAAAAAAGTGAAAATATCATGAATAAAAATGACGGATAGAAGCCTGCTTCATTTAAAAAATTATTATATGCCGGAGATGCCAGCAGCAAAAAAATAAAAAAGCTTATAAAAAAAATGTAGGGTGTCAGCGGGCCGGGTGTAAGCATAAGAAAAGAGGCTATAACAGCCATGAAAAGGAGCTCATAAAAGTAGAACCCGGGCCGGTTCAAGCCGGCGGAAAAATTAAATGATGTCAGGATCAGGAGCCATGCCGCCGGAAAAAACCACACAAGCTGTCCTGGCGCGCTGTATTTTAGCACAAGCGCCGCAGCGGACAGGATAATAAAAAGGGCCGATATAATTGCCGGGTTCCTTGAAGGGAATTTTTTCAGTCCGGGATTGCCGCGGTTCAGAATAAAAAAAAAGGCCGCCGGTACAATGAACGTAAGCGCGTCATCCATCTTATTATTTATCCCTTTTAAAGTTGTCGGCAAAAAGAAGCAGATTGAGCACGAAAGCAGCCGCCATAAAAATCGAAGTAAAAGAAAAAGGGGCAAAAACAAAGGCAGTAACTGTTATGCCTGCTATACACGCGAGGTATATCAGGGTTTTTATCTTCAGGGACATTTTACCACCTGTAAAAAAGGGCCGCGGACAGGGCCCCGTATAGGACAAGTTTTAACGCGCTATCATTAAAACTTAATTTATTCAGGGTGTCAACTTTAATAAACCTTAAGGCCGCGGAAGCAGCGCCAAAGAGCCTGTTTAACAGCGCCGGAAGATAAAGCAGCAGGCTTATCAGCGCCGCGGCCTGAACAGCCGGATTCCCGGCAACGCTGTTTTTGACGGCAATTATAAGCGTAATCTCCGCCGCAAGTGTTATTATCTGCGCCAGCAGCCCGGCAAAACTGTTTTTTACTTTTGCCGGGGAAAGCCTGAAGGCTGTAACAGAAAGCCCCTCGCTGTTGGAGCGGATCATTTCACCCGAAGAAGCCGCGGAAAGCAACACTCCGCAGGCGGCAACTGCCGTGACGCCGTTTAAGGCCGGGGCGCAGGAGAAATATAAAAGCGCAAGGTATATTATATTCACCGAATCTCTGGACGCGTATGCCGGGTATGTTTCTTCTGTAATTGACTTGAACATTGCCATCCCCAGAAGGGCGCCGGACAACAGCGTCATATAAAGCCGTGAAAACGGGGCCGCCGCCATTAAACCCGCGAAAAGAACTATCTGTACCCCTGACGCGGCGGCCTGAAGAATTAATCTGGAAGGGGCGTATTTCACCGGAAAAGAGGCGGGCTCCTTTTTTTGCAGGGTGTAAAAAGCAGACGGGGATGAAATAACAAGCGCGGCCAGAAAGCCCGTATATGCCATGGTTTTCGCCGTTCCCGGGCCTGACGAGAAGTAAAATTCAAGGAATATAAAAGACGCAAGGAAGAAAAAAAATATAAAAGCAACCGGCGCGGCCTCCGGGCCATTTTTGTCCAAAGAATCCCTGCCTGAAAACACCATCAGAAGCACCCCTGAAAGGCAGATCAGCAGAGCTGCTGTGGCGGGATCCCCGGATATATAGCCGAGCACCGCGATAAAAAGCATGGAGGCCGCCGGAAAATAAAACAACCTGTCGGGATATTCACCCGCGCCCAGCGGCGCCGTTATAAGAAATATCACTGCGAATGCAAGCGCGTGCCTTGCGGGAAATATTCCCGCGGCGCAGGAAAGCCGGTTTTTTGTGTAGAGATAAAGGAAAAATGCCGCCAATGCAGATAAAGCGCACACAAACGCAAAAATGAACTTTTTCATCCTTTCCGCTTTCGGCGCCAGTACATAAAGCGCCGTGAATATTACCGATGCGCAGCACAGAAGGGCGGCCGGCAGCCATACTATTATTTTTTCTATATTCATCGCAGGGAGTTCACCGCTATTTTTACTATTTTCTCCGATTGCTGGCAGGCGGCATAGAGCCATTTTCCGTCCTTTGAGACGCACACCCATTTGGGGAGGTAGTCCTTGAAACGCAGTTCAAAAGCTGTCTCCCTTTTTTTTATATCGACAAATATTATTTTATCCTTTAAAGGCACCGAGATGTACAGGTACCTTTTTGACCCTGAAAGGGCCGCGTCAAATATTCCGCCGTCCACCATAATGTCGTATTCCATGGAGTAATGTATCCTGTCAAAAATTATTATCGAACTCTGGTGGTTATAAACATATTCCCATTCATTTATGATTGCTATGTCGCGCCCGGAAATCGGCACAAACTGCGACGGCGAAATTCCAGTGTCAATGCGCGTAAAGACCGGTTCTTCTTTTTCAGCGTCAATTATCTGGACAGTATTGGTATATTTGCAGCATACATACAGGTAACGGTTGTCAGGTGAAAGATAAAGGTCGGAGGGCCATTTGCCCACCTGCATTATTTTTTTTACCGAAGGTTCCTCAGCTTTTATATCTATGACCGAAACGCTGGATGACCCTGTATTGGCAACGTAAAGCACCCCTCTGGCCCCGTTGACGGCGATGGCACTCGGAGACTCGCCGCCACATGGAACCTGCGTGCTCTTCCCGTTGAGCATGTCGTGCATGGTAATGGTATTTGACGCTTTGTTGGCCGTAAATAATTTATCAAGATAAAAAACCATATCCACCGGCATATACCCGGCGGCAATCGATGATTTTTTATTAAAGTTATCCGTGTCAAATATATATACGGCCCTGCCCCTTTCGGCTCCTACAAAAATTTCATCGTTTGACTGCATGGCTATTTTTGACGGCACAAAATCAAGTTTGTATTCTCCGGCAATTTCCGGCATTGACGAGCTGTTTTTCCCGCAGCCCGCCGAAAACAGTGCAAGAAATATCATTGCCAGGCACAATACAATAAATCCCTTTGCCCCCTTCCATGGTGCGGCCGGCCCTGAGAGCGCCGTTATTATTCCGAGTGCGGCTGCGAAAATAATTAAATACGCCCACAAAGCGGGTGAAAGGTCAAAATTCTTTGACACAACCACCCATAAAATCACCCCTTTTACAGCTATGAGCCCGGCAATCAGCCCCCGTTTTGCGTCGTTTTTTACCGCGACAAAAAACACGAAAACGATTAACAGGAGGGATTCAGCTGTAAAAAACCACAGGTCAGTCATTCACGCCTCCATGGCTTTCCCGGATAATAAAATAACCGGCTGTAAACAAAATACAAAAAAGCGGGAATATAACCGCCGGATTAACTCCCGGTATCAGAAAAAGGGCCGGTTTCACAGCGGCTGCCGCGGCGGATATAGCGGCGACAGCCGCCGCACCGCACAATGCAGCCGGCAGGTCCCGCAATGAAAACAATATTTTACCGTCAGGCACAACAGCCATAATGATTATATTAATGACAAATCCTGAAATTATAAAAATACCCACCGCGCCTGCGGGAGAGCCGCTCAATGCAAGCAGAGCGGAGCACACCGAATCTGAAGTTATAAGAAGGATAAAACGGAGGGCGTGATTTTTTACATAAGCCGCCGCAAGGCTCAATACAATTATCACGGGTAATATTACTGCGGCCATAAAAAAGCACCCCGTTGTTTTATTTTATTTATTTCCCGGTTCTGTTTTTTCTCTCATAATTTTCCCAGTCCACGACTATGGGAGAGGCCAGAAAATCCGATGAGTATGTGCCGACCACAACGCCTATTACCATGGCAAGTGAAAAGGTATGCAGCACATTTCCGCCGAAGAGAAAAAGGCACATGGCAACTGAAAATGTGGTGAATGAAGTGATTATGGTCCTGCTCAAAACCTCATTTATAGAAACATTGACAAGGTCCTGATATGTGGTTTTAAGGATATGTTTCATGTTTTCCCTTATCCTGTCAAAAACCACGACGGTATCGGTGAGTGAATATCCCGCTATGGTAAGCAGTGATGTTATAACGAGCAGGTCGACTTCCTTATTTAACAGCACAAGTATGCCAAGCACCGCAAGGACATCGTGAAGCGTGGCAATTGTGGCGGCTATCGCAAATTTGAGCTGGAACCTTATCCATATATAAATAAGTATCGCGAAGAGCGCCCAGAAGACCGCGTAAAAGGCCTTTTCTTTCAACTGCGAGCTGACCAACCCTCCTATTTCATTCTGCTCAAGGACGGCCATATCATTGTCGCCTGTTTCGGTTTTGAGCATCTGGGTAAGGGTTCCTGACGCGTTCTCGCCGGAAAGTTCCTGCGTGCCGACCCTGATGAGAAAAACTTTATCCGCCGGCTCTCCTATCTGCTGTATTACAGCCTGGTTCATCTTTGCCTTGTTTAACACGCCGCGCACATCGTCAACTTTGACATCTTTCTTGAACTGCACCTGCACGCTTATGCCGCCCGTGAAATCCAGCCCCATCCTGGCCTGGCCCGTGGCAATTTTATAAACCGCCCAGAGGCCGTTTAATACCAGCAGCGCCGATATTATATATGTTACTTTTCTGGCCCCTATAAAGTTCAGCTTTGTATTCTTGATTATTTCAATCATTGTTTTCCTCCGTTATATGCTTAATGTCTTGTATTGTTTTCTAAGGTCAAATATTGACTGTGTTATAAAGAAAGCCGTGAAGAGGGATATTAAAAGCCCCCAGAAAAGCGTAACGGCAAAACCGCGTATGGCGCCGGTTCCGAACTGGAAAAGGATCGCCGCTGTAATAAGCGAAGTAATGTGCGCGTCAAGAATCGTGAGCCAGGCCCTGTGATAACCCGCGTCAATGGCCGCGCGTATTGTCTTACCGGCGCGCATTTCCTCCCTGATTCTCTCAAGGATAAGTACGTTCGCGTCAACCGCAATACCAATGGTAAGGGTCAAGCCGGCGATACCCGGCAATGTGAGAGTGGCGTTTAATGCCGCGAGTATTCCAAGAACGAAGAGCACGTTGAATATCAGGGCAAAATCCGCTATGAGGCCTGATACTCCGTAATAAAAGGCCATGAAGCATACGACCACAAGCGCGCCTATGATTATTGATTTCTGCCCTTTCGCGATAGAGTCCGCGCCGAGCGACGGCCCGACCACATATTTATTTATAATTTTGACCGGCGCCGGAAGCGCGCCCGCGCGCAGCACCAGCGATAAATCCTTGGCGTCGTCAAGGTTGAAGTTTCCCTCGATGATTCCCTCGCCGCCAGAAATTCTTGTCTTGATGACCGGATCCGAATATACCTTGTCGTCAAGTATGATAGCCAGTTTTTTTCCGACATTATCCCCGGTAAGTTCGGCGAATTTTCTTCCGCCCTCGGGGGAAAACTTGAACCATACCACTGGCGTGCCGTAGGTACCCATCTGAACCTTCGCATCAACCAGGTCGTTTCCGGTCAAAAGGTCCTTTGTGAATATCGGGGTTCTGTTGCCTTCCTTGTCCGCGAGAACCATTACGCCTTCGGGTATTTTTGAGGCAACAGTGTTGCCGGCCGCATCGGTCATCTCGGATATCTTATCACGCTCGTCCGCCATCTTGAATTCAAGAAGGGCTGTCTTTCCTATTATATTGAGGGCCCTCTCCGGGTCCTTGACGCCCGGCAGCTGCACAACTATATACTTGTCGCCTTCCCTTGTGATAAGCGGTTCTGCCACTCCAAGGGCGTCTATCCTGTTCCTTAAAATCTCAAGGGCGCGGGAAACCGCTTCTTCAAGTTTTACATTGGCGGGCATCTTGTCGGTATCAATGGCAAGTTTAAGGTACATGCCCCCCTGCAAGTCAAGGCCCAGCTTTATTTTTCCCTTTTCTATAATATTGCCCTGGCTGTCTTTTTTGTCAAAAGGCGGGTTCAGATTGACAATTGAAAAAATTATCAGAACAAGAGTTATAAAAGCCGTTATTTGCATCCTTCTCTGCATAAAAATCCTCCCTGGAAATAATCAGGCGGTTTTTCACCGCCGGTGATTTGCGTAAAAATAATGGCATATAATACCATATATTTGGAGCGAAATACAAGGGTTTATTATCTTTTGGCCTTTTTCCTTGTTTTGGGCCTGAGCATCGCCGCAGCGGCCGCGGCTATATGCTTTTCTGTAAGTCCGTATTTTTCAAAAAGGGCCTCAGGCGCGCCTGACTCGGCGAACATGTCCATTATCCCCATTCTTTTGAGTAAAACAGGTGATTTTTCAGATATTACCTCGGCAACAGCCGAGCCGAGCCCTCCTATAATAGAGTGTTCCTCAATTGTTATTATTTTCCCCGTCTTTTTGGCCGAGGCAATAACCAGCTTTTCATCCAGCGGTTTTATAGTCGGCATGTGAATTACTTCAGCGGATATCTTTTTTGCCTTTAATATTTCAGCAGCGGCAAGCGCCTGAAAAAGCATTACGCCCGTGGATATTATGGTTATGTCGCCCCCCCTTTTCATAACGATGCCTTTTCCAAATTTGAACTTATAATCCGCCCCGAAAACCACATCGGTATTCATCCTGGTGAGCCTGACATATACGGGCGAATCGTAATAATCGGCAAGATATTCTATGAGCTTTTCCGTCTCAACCGAATCCGCCGGGGCCACAACTTTCATGTTCGGAATCGAGCGCATTATCGATATATCCTCGCACGCCTGGTGGGTCGGGCCGTCCTCGCCGACTGAAATCCCGGCGTGGGTCACTACTATTTTTACCGGAAGGTTGGGGTATGCCACCGA
>Ga0181520_10005463_pt1 | contig 20262 bp, 18 predicted proteins | sample PEATcosm2014_Bin_29_FD_132451 | JGI IMG/M metagenome (GOLD analysis project Ga0181520, IMG submission 132451) | Peatland microbial communities from MTU Mesocosm Facility, Houghton, MI, USA - PEATcosm2014_Bin02_30_metaG | ecosystem: Environmental > Terrestrial > Soil > Wetlands > Peat | place... | reverse complement strand
GCATGAAGCGCCAGAAGCCGTCGTAGGAGAGCGCGTCGAACAGGTCGCCCGGCTTGAAATCGGTCTTGCGATAGCCTTCGCGCGAGGTAGCTAGCACGGCGTTCGGGCCGGCCTCCACTCCGCCGTGAATCATCCGCGTGTAGTGCACGCCCAGGAAGGGGAAGGCCGGATCGGGCACTGGATAAATGAGGTTGCGGACCAGGTACTGGCGCTCCGGGCGTATCGTGTAGTATTCGCCGCGGAAGGGCAGGATGCGCATGTCGCGACGCTCGCCGGCCAGCTCCGCCACACGGTCGCAGTGCAGGCCCGCGCAGTTGACGATGAAATCGGCCGCGAACTCGCCGGCGGAGGTCTCGGCTACCCATCCGGAACCGGACGGGCGCAGGCGTTGGACGCGCGCGCCGGTGACGACGCGGGAGCCGGCCTGCGAGATGCGCGCCACCAGCGCGGCGCAGACGGCCGCGTAATCCACGATGCCCTCTTGCGGCACGCGTAATGCGGCCATGCCGCCCACGTGCGGCTCGATCTCGCGCATCTCTTCGGCGCCCAGCCAGCGCAGGCCCTCGAGGCCGTTGGCGCGCCCGCGAGTCTCCAGATCGTGGAGTCGCGCCACCTCGGTGTCGTCGGTGGCCACCACGATCTTGCCGCAGATCTCGTGCGGGACGCCGTTCTCCTGGCAGAATTCCACCATCTGGCGGATGCCGGTAACCGCCAGCCGGGCTTTGACCGATTCCGGCTTGTAGTACAAGCCGGAATGCAGCACGCCGCTGTTATGGCCGGTCTGGTGTTGCCCCACCTGGGTTTCTTTTTCGAGAACCACAATGCGGGCGCCGGGGAACCGCTCGCCCAAACGATAGGCCGTGGCTAAGCCGACAATGCCGCCGCCAATGATAATAACGTTTCGAGAATTCACGGATTATATAGTTGAGTGTAACGCCACTCACATTCGGGCATATGCGGCCTTGGCCTGGTCACTCGATTTACGCCGGATTTGGCCTCGGTGTAGGGTACCAGGGCCGCTCGCAAAGCGCGTATAACAAATGCGTAAATCGCCCACAAGTAACTGAAAATATGCGAGTTATTCGATGGCAAAAAGAGGTCTATCTATCGTTTTGCGTACTTCTGTGGGATACTCGATTATAGAACAGGTTTTCAAGCCAGAATGTCCCAGTTGGACGAGGCAGTAGCCAGGTATAACCGTCTTTTAGAGAGCGGACCTTACCGCGAACTTGGATGGGTCGAAGCTCTTCACGAGCGCATGGAGGAGGCCAGCCTCTCGGCGGGCGGCCGCCTGATCTGTCCGTTTCTGCGGCCTAATTTCATCTCCCGGCGCCAGTACGATTCGCTGGTGAAAACCGGCGAGGCGCTGATCGCCGCCATCGACCGCATGCAGCAGATGGTGCTGGCCAGCCCGGCGCTGCTGGCCCGCCTGGAGCTGCTGCCGGCGGAGAAGATGCTGGCGTCCATCGATCCGGGCTATCAGGCGCTGGAAGTGGCCGCCCGCCTGGATTCGCACCTGTGCAACGGCAGCCTGCACTTCGTGCAGTATAATGCCGATTCGCCCACCGGGGCGGGCTACGCGGATGAGCTGGCCGACCTGTTCTACGAGGCCCCGCCGGTCAAGGAGTTCCGCAAGCGGTACAACCTGACGCGCACCGGCAGCCGCATGCACCTGTTGGAAGCGCTGCTGAAATCCTACAAGCAGTTCGGCGGCGACAAGAAGCCCAACATCGCCATCGTGGAGTTCCGGCCCGCCTACCACGCCGGCCGGAGCGAGTACGAGCTGTTCCGCGATTCATTCCGCGCCGAGGGTTATGCGGTCGAGATCGTCTCGCCGGAACAACTGGAATACCGCAACCGCACGCTGCGCAAAGGGAACTTCGAAATCGACTTGGTTTATCGGCGGCTGGGCGTGCAGGAGTTTCTGACCCGCTTCGATCTAACGCACCCGCTGGTGCAGGCCTACCGCGAGCGCACGGTCTGTGTGGTGAACAGTTTTCGCTCCGAACTGGCCCACAAGAAGGCCATGTTCGCGCTGCTGACCGACGAGTCGCTGACCGCCAAATTCCCCGCCGCGGAGCGCAAAGCCATACGCGATCACCTGCCCTGGACGCGCATGGTGGCGGCCGCCAAGACGGCTTATGGCGATCAGATCGTGGACCTGCCCGAGTTCATCGTCCAAAGCCGCGAGCGGCTGGCGCTGAAACCCAACGACGATTATACCGATCTGCACACCTACCTGGGCTGGGAGATGGATGGACCCGCCTGGGAGAGCGCCCTGAAGCAGGCCCTGCGGGCGCCTTATGTGGTGCAGGAGCGCGTCGAACCGGTCCGTTCGTTATTCCCGCTGATGAGCTTCGGCAGCATGGAATTCCGCGAGATGCAGGTGGATGTGCACCCGCACGCCTATCTGGGCAAGGTGCAGGGCTGCTCGAGCTGGCTTTCCACGGGCAAGAGCGGGTTCTCCTCGGCGGCGGGCATCGTGCCCACATTCATCCTCGAATCCAAATCGTAGCCGCGCCGCCCACACCTCCGGCGGGTGTCCGGCGTTCGCCTCCGCCACGGCGCTTTACGCTGCCTTTTACACGGCGTTTTACACAACCTGGCAAAGGCGCTACATTGAGTTCTACTGCGAAACGTTCCTTCACCTCCCTGTCAGTGCGGTGAAACGGCCGCTCGGTCGGACGCGGCGGGCAAGAGAAACTCCGGAGGTTTTGCCCACGATGCCATTCTCACGTCGAAATTTCTTCAGTCTGGCCGCGGCCGCCGCGGCCGGATCTCGAGGTGTGCTCTCCGCCCAGCAGCCGGCGCAGGCGCCCCCGCCCCGCCAGGCTCCCAACATGGAACCCTGGACCAGCCAGCCCCAGCCGTATCCGTATTACGACGGCCGGTCCACGGTAGCCATCGCCAAGGGCGATAACCGCCGCAAACTCGTCGCCGACGCGCTGCTGGCCATCGACGACCAGATCCAGCCCGTCCTGAAGACCAAGAAATACGTCCTCATCAAGCCGAATTGCGTCAGCTCGGTGCCCCTCGGAACCACCAACCCGGATGCGCTCATGGGGGTTATCGATTATCTGACGCCGCGCTTCAAAGGCCCCATCGTCATCGGCGAATCCTCCGGCAATACGCTCGGCAATTTCGACGCCCTGGGTTACCAGAAGGTCCTCTCCGAGTATCCCGGCCGCGGCTTGACCCTGGTGGATTTCAACCGCGAAGCGAAATACCAGATCGTGGCCGTGCTCGATTATCACGCCCACATCATTCCGGTGCGCCTGGCCGCGCGCATGTTCGACCCGGACGCCTACATCATCTCCTGCTCGGTTCTGAAGACGCACAACGCCGCCATCGCCACCATGGCGGTGAAGAACATGGTTCTCGGCGGCCCGCTCTCCAGCCCCCCGGGCGAGACGCCACGCTGGAGCGACAAGCGCAAGTTCCACGTGGGCGTGCGCATGATGCAGGTCAACATGATGCTGACCGCGCAGAAGCTGAAGCCGTTCTGGGGCGCCGCCGTGATCGACGGCTTCGAGGGCATGGAGGGCAACGGTCCACACGCCGGAACTCCCGTGCCGCACCGCATCGCGATCGCCTCGACCGATTACATCGCGGCCGACAGGACCGGTCTGGAAGCCATGGGCATCGATCCGCAGTGGGTCGGCTATCTCCTCTTCTCTTACCAGATCGGGCTGGGACAATACGACTTGAATAAGATCGATATCCGGGGCCAGAAGCTCGCCGACGTCAAGCGTAAGTACCTCATGCACCCCGACGTGGATCTGCAGAAGCGTTGGATGGGTCCCATGGAGGAACTGCCTCCCCGGCTGGGATAAGCCCGGCGGGTTTTCGGCGCACCCGCTGCCGGCGCGCCTTTTGTTTGGAAAGCGGCGCAGTTGCCGCTTCGTCCCATTGGCAATTTCGTATCGAGGAATAGAGCGAATATGTCGCACAGCACTTCGGTTCACATCCCCGCCCGGCGCTTCCAAACGCTGGTTATCGTCTTAATGGCGGGTTGCTTTTGCGCAGCGCAGGCTTGGGGACAGGTGTTCACCATGACCCGCGAACAGTTAATCAAGTACACGGCCAAGAATCCCTACGACCGTTTCCCGGATGGCCGGCCGAAGGTGCCGGACGCGCTTCTCGAGAAACTCATGGACATGTCTTCCGAAGAGATCGGCCTGGCGCGGAGCGGTTTTCCCAACCAGTTCGTGGATGGCTTGCAGGTTCTCCATCCGGATAAGAAATTGATCGGCCGGGCGGTGACGCTGCAACTCATGCCCACGCGGCCGGATATCGCGGAAGTGGACGCCGCGGAGTGGAAGGCGCAAGGGCACCAACTGGCGTTCAACCATCAAACCGCCATCGATCTGCTGAAAGCCGGCGACGTTTTCGTGGTGGATGTTTTCGGGAGCGCGGCCGCGGGCGGCATTATCGGCGACAACCTGGCCTATTTCATCCTCAAGTCTACCGGCGCCGGTTTCGTCATCGACGGGGCCATTCGAGATCTGGACGGCATCTCGCCTTTCCACGAGCTGGCGGGCTATTATAGGGCCGCCGTGCCGCCGGCCATCCACAATGTGATGGTCACGGGCATCAACATCCCGGTGCGCATCGGCACCGCCACGGTGCTGCCCGGCGACGTGGTATTCGGCGATAAAGAGGGCGTCAATTTCATCCCGCCGCACCTCTTGCAGGGGATCGTTACCGAGGCGCAGGTAACCCACGTCCACGACGAATGGACGAAGAAGAAGTTCGATGAGGGCAGGTACGTATCGACCGATATCTACGGCCGCCCGCACGACCCCGCGCTGATCAAGGAATACGAGGACTATCTCAAGCAGAAGCTGGGCCAGGAAGGCTATGAGGAGTACCTCAAAGAGCAGCGCGCCAACGCCCCGGCGCCGCGCCGGCCCTAGCCGTAACGGCACCGTATAGAGCGCCTGCGATACTGGTAAGGGATGTTTCCCCGTCCGATCACGCACCAGAACATCTTCCGCGTGCTGATCGCCGGGTTTGGCCTGGTGATTCTGCTGCTGGCCGCGGCCGCCACTGTAGGGTTGCGGAATATACGCGCGGTCCAGCAGAGCGCCGCCAGCCTGGTGCGCGAACAAGCCGTCACCAACCGCCTCATCGACGAGTTGAAGCGGCAGCAGACCAGCCTCAGCGAAGTATTCTCGGTGCTGGCGCGCGATCCAGATTCGGTCGATTACGACCGCATCATGAGCCAGCTCGAAGAGGCCGATCGCGACATCGAGCGTATCTCGGCCGAGGGATCGCGAACCGCCGAGATCCGCCTGTGGGCGCGACTGCTCGAAGCCTCCAGGGCGTTTTCGGGCGAGGCGCGCCGTCTGCTCACGGTGGAAGATCCCGAGACGTTCGCGTCGCTCGATCTGTTTCGCGATCACGAGGCCTTCGTCTCGGTGGTGGCGCGTCTAATCGAGGCCGAATACCGCAAGGTGAGCGCGGCGCAGGCGCAGATCGACAAGCGCTCCTCCCAGTTGCTGGACGCCTCGCTGATATTCACCGGCGGCTCCGCGCTGCTGGCCCTGCTGTTCGCGGCGATTACCGTGCGGCTGGTTTCGCAGCTCATCCGCGCCATGGACTTCCAGACGGCCGAGCTGGGACGCGTCTCCTGGCACATGCTCGAGAACCAGGAGGCCAGCGCGCGGCGCTTCTCCCACGAACTGCACGACGAGCTGGGTCAATCGCTCACCGCCATCAAGACCAACCTCGCGGCGCTCGATTCCGGCGGCCAGTCCTCACACGCGCGGCTGGAGGATTGCCTGCACCTGGTGGACGAAGCCATCGGCAACGTGCGCCAGCTCTCGCAACTCCTGCGGCCCACCATCCTGGACGATTTCGGCCTCGAAGCCGGCCTGCGCTGGCTGGCGGAAGGCTTCTCCGCGCGCACCGGGATCGAGGTGGATTTCCAGTCGCATTACGCGGGACGCCTGCCGGATGAGACCGAGACACACCTGTTCCGCATCGCGCAGGAGGCGCTCACCAACGTCGCGCGCCATTCGGGCGCCCATCACGCGGCCATTCGCTTGGAATCGCAGGCTGACGAGATCCGCCTGGAGATCCGCGACGATGGCCACGGATTCGCCCCGCTTCCACCGGCGGCGGCCAAGCCCGGCCAGGGGCTCGGATTGGTCGGGATCAGCGCGCGCGCACGCAACGCGGGAGGACAGGCCAAAGTTCGCTCGCGGCCCGGCGAGGGCGTGGTAATTGAGGTGCGCATTCCGCTAAGCCATGAAACGCATACGCATTCTGCTGGCTGACGATCATGCCGTGGTGCGCCAGGGTTTCAAGATGATCCTCGGTGCGGAGCCGGACATGGAAATCGTGGGCGAGGCCGCCAACGGCCGCGAAGCCGTGGCGCTGGCCGAAGAGGTGCGTCCTGACGTCGTGGTGATGGATGTGGCCATGCCGGAATTGAACGGCATCGAAGCTACGCGCCGGCTGGCCGCCTCGGTTCCGCACGCGCGGGTGCTGGCGCTCAGCATGCACAAGGACTCGGTCTATGTGCGCGAAATCCTGCGGGCGGGAGCGCGCGGATATGTGCTCAAGGAGTCCATCGCCGGCGATCTGGTGAAGGCCGTGCGCGCCGTGGCCGCGGGAGAGGGCTATCTCAGCCCCGCGGTCTCTAACGCCGTGTTGGACGATTACCGGCGCCATGTGACCAATCCCATCGACCCGCTCACCAGCCGGGAGCGCGAAGTTTTGCAGATGCTCGCGGAAGGCAAGACCAATAAAGAGATCGCCGCGGTGCTGAGGCTGAGCGTTTATACCATCGACGCGCACCGGGGCCGCATCATGGAGAAGCGGAACGTGCACAGCATCAACGAGCTTGTCCGCTTCGCCGTCCGCAATGGCCTGATCGACTAAGGCTGTGAGGATCGCTCCCTTTACGGACCCGGCTGACCGCCGCTTACTTACCGATTAACTCGCTCGCGGGGTATGTGCTTCTTCTAACCGATCCAAGACCGGTGTTATCGTCCCACTGGAGACCTAGTTGCACATTATTGGGCAGTCGGAATACGCAGCCATGCAACCTTTGGATTTGGGAGGAACAATGAGAATCGGTACTTTTGCAATAGCATCGGCCGTGATGGCACTAGGGCTCGCCGGCGCGGCCAGGGCGCAGGGTCCGCTGAACGACGTCGTGACCCTCAACCTGCCGTACACCGTAACTTTGGGCGATCGGACTCTCCAGCCGGGCGATTACTATATTCGCGAATTGCCCAGCACCAGTAAGAGCTATGTACTGTTGATCTACTCGGACAACGGTGCCAAGTTCGAAACTTCGGTCATCACGATTCCCACGGTCGCTCCTGTCAACACCCCGGACAGCACCAAAGTTGTGCTGCATCACTATGGGAACGACTATTACTTCGACAAGATCTGGATCGAAGGCAAGAATTATGGTTATGAATTCCCGCTGCCGCCCAATGTCAAGCAGCGCGAACTGGAGGCCATGGGGAGCGTGACCGTCGCCGGTACGCTGCAGCCCCCGCCGGCGCCTCAGCCTGTGGTAGCCCAGGCTCCTCCACCACCTCCTCCGCCCGCGCAGGAGGCGCAGCCGGAAGCGCAGCCCGCACCTCAGCCCGCGCCTGAGCCGATGGCACAGAACACCCCTCCGCCCGCGCCCGAACCGGCACCGGCGCCTGAGCAGAACGAATCCAACCGCTCCATGCCTGAAACGTCGGCCGGCTGGGTTATGATGCTGCTCGGCGGCGGCACGCTCTCGGGTCTGGGAATGATGCTAAACCGGAAACGCTAATGCGCCGGCCGATTGCCACATCGTTCTCGTATCTTCTGCTTGCCGCGGGAACCGTGCTCGTGTTCATGGGGACCCGCGAGTATCTCGATTCGCGCCTGGGCCAAGTTCAGGCCGCGCGCAGTTTCGCCAATCCGGGGGAGGGAACCGAGTATGTTCCCCCCCGGCTTGGCCAGAGCATCGCCAAGCTGACGATACCGCGTCTATCGGCGGAGCTCTACGTGGTGGAGGGCGATGGAGCGCAACAGCTCAGATTGGGTCCGGGACATCTGAAGGGAACGGTGCTGCCCGGGTCCAACGGGAACTGCGTGATCGCCGGCCACCGCGACACGCACTTTCGCATTCTCAAGGACATCCGCAAGGGGGATGAGATCGTAATCGAGACCGAGGCGGGCCAGTTCGTCTATCGCGTGACCAGCCTCGCGGTGGTCCCGCCGAGCGATACCGATCCGCTTCAGCCCGTGGCCTCGCACGCGGAATTGAACCTCATCACCTGCTATCCGTTCTATTATGTGGGCCCCGCGCCGGAGCGTTTCGTGGTGACCGCGGAACTGGAACATTCGGTCCCGGCGGATTCATCCATGTAAAATGGGCGTAATGCCCGACGACGATAGCCAGGAATTTTATCGCATACGAAAACTGCCCCCGTACGTTTTTGCGGTCATCAACGAGATGCGCGCCAAAGCACGGGCGGCGCAGATCGACGTTATCGATCTGGGAATGGGGAATCCGGACGGAGCGACGCCGCGCGCCATCGTCAGCAAAGTGGTGGAGGCGGCCCGCAACGCACGCAATCATCGCTATTCGCAATCGAGGGGCATTCCCAAGCTTCGCGAGGCCATCGCCAAGCGTTACCAGGCCAATTACGGAGTGGATCTCGATGCCGAGCGTGAGGCCATCGTCACCATCGGAGCTAAGGACGCGGTAGCGCATCTTCTCTTTGCCACGGTGGGTCCCGGCGATCTGGTGGTTTCTCCGAACCCCTGTTATCCCATCCATCAATACGGCGTCATCATGGCCGAGGGCCAAACCTGTCTCTTGCCCATATTGCCGGATCCCGCCACGTTCCTGAGCCGCCTGGAAGATCTCTATCGCAGTTCATCGCGCGCTCCCAAGCTGCTGATGCTCTCGTTTCCGCACAATCCCACCACCACCTGTGTGGACCTGGATTTCTTCCGCGAAGTGATCCGCATGGCCCGCGAGCACGGCACGTTGGTGGTGAACGACTTCGCTTATGCCGACCTGGGATTCGACGGCTATCGCCCGCCCAGCATCCTGCAGGTCGAGGGCGCCAAAGACGTGGCCGTCGAGATCTTCTCGATGTCCAAGAGCTACAACATGGCGGGCTGGCGCGTGGGCTTCTGCCTGGGCAATGCGCGCGTGATCGCGGCGCTGGCGCGCATCAAGAGCTACCTGGATTACGGCGTTTTCCAGCCTATTCAGATTGCCTCCATCATCGCCCTGCGCGAGTGCGAAGAGGACACCGTCAAGATTTGCGCGGTCTATCAGAAGCGGCGCGACGTGCTGGTGACCGGCCTGCGCCGCGCCGGCTGGCCTGTGGAACCGCCGCGCGGCACCATGTTCCTGTGGGCCCCGGTGCCGGAGAAGTTCCGCCACCTCGGCTCGCTGGAGTTCTCCAAACTGCTGCTGGAGAAGGCTCTCGTGGCGGTTTCGCCGGGTATCGGTTTCGGGCCGCTGGGAGAAGGCTACGTGCGCTTCGCCCTGGTGGAGAACGAACACCGCATTCGGCAGGCGACTAGGGCCATCGGGCAGTTTTTGAAGGCCTAACTGGGCCAGCTAAAGCATGCCCCACCTACTGAACCTGGTAGGGGAGCGTGACTTCGACCGTTTTCGGAGGGAAGCAGGCCCGCTCGTTGCAAGCCTGGTAGCGCAGTTTGCCGGTGGCCGCGCCCGGTCCCGCCGGCGCGCTGGCGCCGACCTTGAAGGTGGCTGCCAGGAAGAAACTGCCGGTGAAGACGGAGAGCGGCTTGGCGGCGAACTCATATTTCTCGAGCGACGGCTTGGGGTACGTCACTTCGCCGCCTTCGAGCGCGCCGGTCGAGGTCCACGTCAGCTTGAGCGGGATCAGATACTCTTCCGCGGGCGTGTTGCTGTTGACGTGAAATCCGGACGCGACGGAAACCGGAATCTTCGCCTCCACGGTGGCGCCCCGCTTCCCGGCCACCTGGGGCGCGCGGCCGACCGTCAGGTAGCCGCTACTTTGCGCCCAGAGAAACGGCAGGCAAAGCAGCGCGGTTGCCGTCATCAGCCGGCGCGCCGGCCTGCAAAAGCTGTTCGACACCATCTTCGAAATCCTTCCGGTTCGCCAGTCCTACGTGGACCGCCGCAATTTTACCGTCCCGGTCGATCAGGAACGTAGTAGGGAGCGCATCCACGCCGCCATACGCCTGCGCCGTGGAATCGCTGCCCATCACAACGCGGTAATTCACGCCCAGCTCGGTCAGAAACGGCTTCACCACTTCCCAGCCTTCGTCGTCCATCGAGACGCCCAGCACGGCGAATCCCCGGTCCTTGTTTTTGCGCTCCAGATCCATAAACCAAGGGATCTCGATGCGGCAGGGGCCGCACCAGGTGGCCCAGAAATCCAGCAGCACCACCTTGCCGCGATAATCGGCCAGATGCACCACCTTGCCGTTGGCATCCTTGAGGGCGAATTCCGGAGCCGCGTGGCGCTCCTTGCCCGGCTTCAAAGTAGCGGCCGAAACCGACAGCTCCGACTTCTGGCAGCCCGCCAGCAGCGAGACCAGCACGGCCAAAATGGCGGAGGAGAGGCGATTGCGCGTCACAGACGATGTCCTATCCAATTATATCGACAATCGTTTGCCTTCCACGGATTCGGCGAACCACGCCCGGCGGCGCCGGCGGGAGCGCGCGGCCAGCGTGAATTCGCCGTGGCGCTTCACGCCGGAGTACAGCCAGGCGGCCGTATCGCAGAAGCTCTCGCAGCAGTACTCGCGCCAGCGGCGGCTGCGCCCGCGACGGTCGGCGGGGCGCAAGGCGTCTTTTCGCCATTCCGCCGACCAGCCCAGCTCCCCGCGCGCCCCAGCCGCCAATTCGCCCTCCAGCAGCGACTCGTACGACAGGCGCGCACGGTTACCCAGCCGCCGCCACACAAAGTGAAACAGCTCGTGCACGAAGATGCGCGGGAATTCCGCGCCCGTGCAATTGAAGGCGATGCGGCGCTGGCCCAGGAAGGCGGCGGCTTCCACCTCGCCGTGCGAGTCGCTCAGGCCGCCGGCGGCCGCGATCCGTATCGGCGCCCCCTCGATCGGCGGCAGGCGGCGCAAGATCCGGGCGATGACGCGCTTCCATCGCGGCTCCTTGCAAACAAACATCCGAGCTAGAATAACAGAGGTTTCCATGGCCCCACGGCCCCGCACTTCATGAGAGGAGTACGACTACACATGAATCGTTTTCCGGTACTGATTCTGGCCGCTGCCATTGGGGGCGGCTGCGCGCTGGCGCAAAGCGGCAATCCGCTGATCGCGGAAGCCAAGCAGAACTACACGGCCATCAAGAGCAATCTCACCAAAGCCGCCGACAAGGTGTCCGAGGCGGATTACAGCTTCAAAGCGACACCCGACGTCCGCACCTTCGGCGGGCTCATCGGGCACATTGCCGACGTGCAGATGCGCATGTGCGCTGCCGTGAAGGGCGAGCAGAAGACCGCCAACGCCTCTTCCATGACCGCCAAGGCGGACCTGGTCGCTGCGCTCAAGGCATCCTTCGACGAATGCGATGCCGCTTTCGATAGCCTGACCGACGCGAACGCCAATGATCGCGTCTCCATGGGCCGCGGCCCCGGCCGCACCAAGCTCGGCACGCTGATCTACGCCACCACGCACGATAGCGAAGAATACGGCTACCTGGCCGTCTACATGCGTCTCAAGGGCATCGTTCCGCCCTCGAGCGAAGGCCGTTAAGCCGCGCAATCAACGCTGCCACAGGATTTGCGAAGCCTCCAGCGGCACAGACACGCCCTCGCGCCGCGGGATGACGCGCGCTGTATAGTGATTGGCCGGGCGGGCGGCGGAAATCGTCGCGCTGTACGTGTAGCCGCCGCTCGACCCCACTAGAGGGCTGGCCTGTTGCATCTCGTGCCGCTCGGGCGGAGCGCCGTCGATTCCATCCGCGTACAGTTCGACCTGCACCATCTTGGGATCGAGATCGTCCAGGTACATCTGCGCCTCGAATAAGTGCCGGTCGCCGCGGGTCTCGATGCGCACCTCTCCGAAGCGCAGCCCGGGCCACTTGCTTTCCAGGGTGCGCCGCCAATCGGCTACCTGCCTGCCGAAGGCACCCTTATCTCCCGTGCGCGCGGCGTAGGCCGCCGCCCCCGCCAGGTAGTGCTGCTCAGTATATTCGCGCACCGTGCGATCGGCGGAATACTGCGGAGCCAGCCGCGCCATGCTTTCCCGCATGCGCGCCACCCAGGCGGTGGGGATGCCTTGCTCGTTGCGCGCGTAGAACTCGGGGATGACGTCGCGCTCGAGCAGATCATAGAGCTGCTCGGCCTCGACGGCGTCCCACGCCGGATCTTCGCCATGCTCGCGGCCGTCTCCCAGCGCCCAGCCGACTTCGGGCGTGTAGGCCTCCGCCCACCAGCCATCCAACTCCGATAGATTGAGGCCTCCGTTTACCAGCACCTTCATGCCGCTGGTGCCGCTCGCTTCCCAGGGGCGCCGCGGCGTGTTGATCCAGACGTCCACGCCGTGCACCAGGTGATCGGTCAGGAGCATGTCGTAATCGCCCAGGAACATGGCGTGGGGGCGGATATAGTCCTGGCGAATGAAGTTCATCCACTGCTTGATGAGGTCCTGACCCGGGCGATCCGCCGGATGGGCCTTGCCGGCAATGATGAGCTGCACCGGGTGTTGCTGGTTGGTCAGGATGCGGGCCAGTCGCGCCGGATCGTGCAGCAGCAGGTTGGGCCGCTTGTAGGTCGCGAAGCGGCGTGCAAAGCCCAGCGTCAGGATGTTCGGGTCGAGCATATGTGTGGCCCGCTCGACGGACTCCGGGCAGGCGCCCGAAGCGGCCAGTTGGCGGGATAATCGCTCGCGAGCGTATTCCACCAGGCGCTTGCCGGCGGCCAGGCGAAACTGCCAGAGCTGGGCGTCCGAGACGCGGCGTATGTCCCTTCCCAGATCCTCTGACGTCCCCAGCCAGCGCTCCTTGCCGCAGGCCTGGGTCCAGATATCGTCGGCCTCCGCCGAATCCCAGGTGGGCATGTGGACTCCGTTGGTCACGTGTCCAATGGGGACTTCGCCTTCCGGCCAGCGCGGGAATAACGACGCAAAGAGACGCTGGCTCACCTGCCCATGCAAGCGGCTCACGCCATTCACCGCGCCGCTGCCGCGGATCGCCAGGTACGCCATGTTGAACGGCTCCGCCGCCTCATCCGGATTGCCGCGGCCGAGCGCCAGCAGATCGTCGAGCCCAATGCCGAGCTTCTTTTCCGCATAGCCCGCCAAATACTGTTCGATCAGCGCGGGAGCGAAGCGGTCGAAGCCGGCGGCCACCGCCGTGTGGGTGGTGAAGAGATTGCCCGTGCGCGTGACGGCCAGCGCGGCGTCGAAGGACTGCCCGGTCAGCTCCATGAAATCGCGCGCGCGTTCGAGGACCGCGAAGGCCGCGTGCCCCTCATTCAGATGGCAGACCTCCGGCTCAAGGCCCACGGCGCGCAGCATCCGCCATCCGCCGATCCCCAGCAGCATTTCCTGTTGCAGCCGCAGCTCCGGTCCGCCGCCATAGAGTTCGCTCGTGATGCCCCGGCGCTCGGGAAAATTGGCTGCGTCGTTGCTATCCAGCAGGTAAAGCTTCACACGGCCCACCTTGACCTGCCAGGCGCGTAGCCAGACCGAGTATCCGGGCAGCGCGACCTCCAGCCGCAGCCACTCGCCATTGGGCTGGCGCAAGGGCGTGATGGGCAACTGTCCCGGATCGTTATACGGGAAGAGCGCCACCTGCTCGCCGTTCCGGTCGATGACCTGGCGAAAATAGCCCTGCTGATAGAGCAGGCTCACGCCGGCCACCGGCACGCCCAGATCGCTGGCCGTCTTGAGTTGATCGCCGGCCACGTTGCCCAGCCCGCCCGAATAGATGGGCAGAGCTTCACTCAGCATGAATTCCATGCTGAAATAGGCCACCGAGCGCAGCGCGCTCTCGGCGTGATTGCGTTGGAACCACGCGGGCGCATCCGCGGCCTTCCGTCCGGCTTCGAGCAGGTCATCCACGCATTTTCGGAAACCAGCATCGGCTAGCACGCGCTCGATCCGGTCGCGCGAGACCGTCTGCAAGACTACCCAGGGATTATGCGTGATCTCCCACAGCTCGGGATCGAGCTGCCGCCATACCTGGTCGGTCGCGTGACTCCACGACCAGCGCATATCCAAAGCCAGTTCCGCCAGGGAATCGAACCCGTCGATCCCGGTGGGTAGAAGTTCGTAAATCGGATGGCCCGCGCGGGCCTGGTTGTTCATGAGTTGCCTCCGGAGTACCGCCAAGGATGTTGAATTGGGGAAAATACTCATTACGGAACGATTACCGCTGCGCCGTCTATCGCATCGCTCTTGATCGCGGCCAGCGCCTCGTTGGCCTGGTCGAGCGTGTAGCACGTTATGTGCGCCTCGATTCCGATTTTGCCGGCCAGCTCCAGAAAATCGGCGGCGTCGGACCGGGTCATGTTCGCGACGCTGCGGATCTGGCGCTCGCTCCACAGCAGCCGGTCGTAATCGAACTGCGGCATGCGGTCGAGATGTATGGCGTTGATGGCCACCACGCCGCCTTTGCGCAGGCTGGCGAGAGCCGCCACCACGACGTCGCCGCTGGGGGCGAAAGTAATGGCACGATCGAGCTCCACGGGCGGCCGGTCGTACTCGTCGCCCACCCAAGTGGCTCCCAGCGACGTGGCCAGGCGGCGGTGCGATTCGCCGCGCGTCGAGACGTAAACCTTGCACTTCCACGCGTGCAGCACGGCGATGGCCAGCGAAGCCGAGGCGCCGAAGCCATAGAGACCCACGTTATCGCCGGGTTCCACGCCCGCCACGCGCAGGCTGCGGAAGCCGATGATGCCGGCGCACAGCAGCGGCGCTGCGTGCATATCGTCGAGCGCGGCCGGCAGCGGAAAAACGAAATCCGCGCGCGCCACGGCATATTCCGCGTAACCGCCATCCACGGTGTATCCGGTGAAGGTGGGCGCATCGCAGAGATTTTCGAGTTGGCGGCGGCAATACGGGCAAGTGCCGTCCACGCCACCGACCCACGAAACACCCACGCGCGCACCGTTCGCCAGATCGGCCGTGCCGCCCTCCACGATATCGCCCACGATCTGGTGCCCCGGAATCAGCGGCGAGCGTTGCGGCGCCAGTTCGCCCTCCACGATGTGCAGGTCCGTCCGGCAGACTCCGCAGGCACGCACGCGCAATAGCACTTGGCCGGCGCCGGGCTGAGGGCGCGCCACATCCGTGATTTCCAGAGGGACCTTCCCGATATCGGCGGGCGCGCGCAGAATGGCGGCTTTCATAACCGATCTTCTCCTCTCGCCTCCTCCCCATGATGACGCTTCCCAAGCCCCTCGTTGGAGTAAAATCGTTGCTGGCCGTGAAAGGGACCACAACCCCATGAGGCGCGACGATCTGAATCGAGCCGCGGAGGCCGCCTACGGCCAACTCGTCGAGCGGATCGTAACGCGGCTGAAACGCGAGGCTGGAGATGTGTGGGCGCATTTCGCCGCCGGCGTTCAGGGGCACCCGCCCGGCGGCTTCGAAGAGGCCGCTCGCGTGGCGCAAGACGCGTGTCTGGAAGCCGTTCGCGGCTGTTCCGAATCCGAGCTGGGAGTGCTCTGGCGCGGTTCGGATGCGTTATGGAAGCCCGCAGGCGAGGACCCCGGCAATCGCGCGGCCTGGGAAGAAGGCGTGCATCGGGAGCTGTACGAGCGCGTCAGGTATGCAGCCGGCGAGGCCGTCCCGAATAGCGGCCGGATTGAAGAGCAGGGAGGGCATCGGCTCGAAGCGCACTTCCGCTTCGATGCCGACGACTTGGCCTTTCTATCGCAAGTGGCCCGCAGGCTCGCATCGGTGGCCGCGCAGCCAGGCCTGGCGGCGGAAAAAGCCGCCGCCATCCGGCGCGCGGTGGCGGCGCTGAAAAAGCTGCCCGAGCCGACGCCCGCGATCGCCGTGCGCATCGAAGTCACTCACCGCATGGGAGGCCACGATTTCAGCGAGAGCTACCGGTACACGGTGGTGATGGATTCCGAACATATCGAGATCGTTTCCAGCGGCAGCCAGTACGATCCCGCGGTGGGCGTCTCCTCCTTCGCCCTGGAGTCGCTCGAATGGCGCGCCGACGGCCAGTCCGCGCAGCGCGGCAACCGGGACATTTGGCTGGAGCGGCTGGCCTACGCGCTCACCCGCGAATACACCGTCGAGGTGACGTCCCGAGATCTCCGGTTGTCCGGAGATAGCCGCTTTTCGCCCGATGGCGCCAAGGTGTAAACTGATTGGGAGTCTGGAGTCCGAAATCGGATTTCGGGCGTACCAATTTACCGCCGCCGGCCGCCGCCGGCCAGCCAGAGGAGGCAGATATGCCGATGAATCGACGCGACTTCTTCTTGAAAACGGCTTACGGGACGGCCGGCGCCGCCCTCGTCTCGACGCTCGCGAAACCGCAGGCCCTGCGCGCCGCCAAGGCTCGCCAGGCGAACGATGTGATCTACTTGGGGCCGGACAAGATCAAGGTGGCCCGTCTGGCTATCGGCCTGGGGACCTTCTCCGGCAACTTGCAGCGCGAAATGGGACTTCAGGGCGTGGCCGACTACCTCAAGTTCGCCTTCGACCAGGGACAGTTCTTCTGGGATACGGCTGACGCGTACAAGACGCATCCGCATATCAAACAGGCCTTGAAAAGCGTCCCGCGCGAGAAGGTCACGATCATGACCAAGACGGATGTGCACACGGCCGCCGAGATGAAGGCCGACCTGGAACGCTACCGGCAGGAAATGGGGACGGATTATATCGACATCGTTCTGCTGCACGGCGTGCGTTCGCCCAAATGGTCGGAGGATCTCAAAGGCGTCATGGACGTACTTTCCGAAGCGCGCGAGAAGGGCGTGATCCACACGCACGGCGCGTCCGTCCATTCCATGGAGGCGATGGCTCTGGCCGCCAGGACGCCCTGGTGCAAGGTGCAGTTGCAGGGCATCAATCATGCCGGCGTGAGGATGGAGTCCACCGACCCGGCCGCCGTGGTCGCGCTGCTGCGCCAGTCGAAAGCGGCGGGCAAGGGCGTCATGGGCATGAAGATCGTCGGCGAGGGCCGCCTGAAAGACCGCATCGACCAAAGCCTGCGATTCACCCTGGGTCTCGATTGCCTGGACTGCTTCACCATCGGCGCGGCCAACCGCGGCGAGCTTTCGGACTTGATCAAACGCGTGCCGGCCAACTCCGTGGCGGCATGAGCGGCCGCTGGCCCAGCCGCCCTACGCTGGCATACGCGGCTCCGTTCGCGGCCTATGTCGCCCTCATGGCGCTGGGCAGCGCGCTGGATTGGTCTCCGCAACTCACTGTTCCGCTGCGCTTTCTCATAGTGGCCGGCCTGCTCGTGTGGCTCTCGCGCCCCTATTTCTCGCTGCGTGCGTCGCATGCCTGGGCCAGCGCGGGCCTGGGCATCGCGGTTTTCCTGATCTGGATCGCGCCCGACCTGCTGTTCGGCTACCGGCACCACTGGATCTTCGAAAACGCCATCACCGGCGCGGCCGCCACCTCCCTCGCGCCATCCCTGCGTCACAATGTCCTCTTCCTGATATGCCGCGCCGCCAGCGCCGTCCTGCTCGTGCCCATCGTCGAGGAGCTTTTCTGGCGCGGATGGCTGATGCGCTGGCTGGTAAGAGACGATTTCCTGAACGTGCCGCTGGGGACCTTCTCGGCCGTGCCTTTCTGCCTGGTAGCCATTCTCTTCGCGTCCGAGCATGGTCCTTATTGGGAAGTCGGGTTGGCGGCCGGAATCGCTTACAACTGGTGGATGGTGCGCACGCGCAACCTGGCCGATTGCATCGTCGCGCATGCCATCACCAACGCCTGCCTGTCCGCCTACGTGCTAATCGGCGGCCAGTGGCAATACTGGCTATAACCGAAGAGCATCTCGCTGCATCGAATAGGTGACGGGGTTCAGAAGCGTTTCCTTCTCCTCGTCTGGGGCTCCGGATTTACGCGGCTTGTCGGGCCCCGCATCGGAGCCCCTTGAAAGCAGCCCCCCCCCGAGCGGGGTGCACTTCAAATCCTATATAATGTTCTTAAACCCCTGATTCGCACGGAAGTGCACCACGGAAGTGCACCAGTCTATCGAAGGATTTGAAGCATGAATTTAAGCCAGATCGCTAGGTCTATATGCGAGTCGCCCACTCTCAAGCTGAACGAGACCGCAGCGCTGCTAAGGGACAAAGGCGAACCGGTTATCCACCTGGGAGGCGGCGAACCGAAGAGCAAGGCGCCCATTGAAGCCGTTGTGAACTGCGCGGCCTTGCTGCACACCGGTGATGTTAAATACACTCCGGCGGATGGCATTCCGGCCCTGAAAAAGGCCATTATCCGGTACACCGAGGAGCACTACAACCGGCTCGTCGCGCCTACCAACGTGATCGCCTCGGGAGGCGCCAAGCAGGCCATCATGGTGGCGCTGCATGCCATCCTCGATCCTAAGGACGAAGTGATCTTTCCGGTGCCGTATTGGGTCAGCTACCCGGAAATGGTGAAGCTGGCCGGCGGGGTCCCGGTACCCGTGGCGGCGCGGGATGGCGGATTCGAACCCACCCTGGGGGAAATCGAAGAGGCCATCGGGCCGTACACCAAGGCCGTCATCCTTAACAGCCCCAACAATCCCTCGGGCGCCGTCTATTCCGACGCCTTCGTTGCCGGCGTGGTGGAGTTGTGCGAAATGCGCGGCCTGTTCCTGCTCATGGACGACACTTATAACCGCCTGATCTTCGACAAGCGCCCGCCCACTAATTCCTACGAGTTCTCGCATGAGCCGAGCCTGGACAATTCCAAGCTGGTGGTCATTAACTGCGTTTCGAAAATGTACGCCATGACCGGTTTCCGCATCGGCTGGGCTATCGGCGCCAAGGAGCTGATTCGCGCCATGACCAACATCCAGTCGCAGGAGACTTCCGGTCCGGCGGCGCCTTCGCAATGGGCCGCGGTGGGCGCGCTCAATGGGGTGCAATCCTCGATCGAATCCTTGCGGCTGACGCTCGAAAATAATCGCAACGTCATGCTGGCTCACCTTACCGCCATTCCCGGCGTGAAGGTGACCAAGCCGGGCGGAACTTTTTATACCTTCCCGAATTTCAGCGCTTACGAGAAGGATTCGCAGAAACTGGCGCGCTTCCTGTTGGACAAGGTCCGCGTGGTTACGATCCCGGGCCGCGAATTTGGCATGGAGGGACATCTCCGCATGAGCTTCTGTGGCGCCATCAATGAGCTTGCCGAAGGAGTTACACGCATTCAGTGGGCGCTCGATCCCAACGCTCCCAGCGAGCTTTACATGGGCGGCCACAAACTGGTGAGGGATTGGCAATGAACCCGTACTCGGATACCCCGTCTCCCGCGCAGGCCCAGGCCGGCAAATTGGCCAGCGTCTTCGGCCTGCAGAACCACGGTTTGAGTAATCTGCGTTGCGCTTATTGGAACCTCTCAACCGGGCCGCTGTATGAAGAAGCCGTCTTCCGCGGAGAAGCCCAGGTGGCTCACCTCGGTCCCATGGTGGTGAACACCGGCAAGCACACCGCTCGCTCGGCGGGCGACAAGTTCGTAGTCCGCGATCCCAGCACCGAGGACCACATCTGGTGGGGAGAATACAACCGGCCCTATAGCCAGGAGCGGTTCGACGCCCTGCGTATGCGTCTCCAGGCCTTTTTGCAGGGCCGCGATGTATTCGTGCAGGATTGCTACGGCGGCGCCGATCCGGAGCACAACCTGCCCATCCGCATCATCACCGAAAAGGCCTGGCACAGCCTGTTCGCCCGCACCATGTTCCAGAAGATCCGGAATACCGAGCTCCAGCATCACGTGCCGGAGTTCACCATCATCTCCGCGCCTTCTTTCCACGGGTCGCCCATCATCGACGGCACGCGCTCGGAAACCTTCATCATTCTGAACTTCGCCGAGCGGCTGGCCGTCATCGGTGGATCCAATTACGCCGGGGAGATCAAGAAATCCATCTTCACGGTGCTCAATTTCCTGCTTCCGCTGCAGGGCGTGCTGCCCATGCACTGCTCGGCCAACGTGGGGGACGATGGCGATGTCGCCCTGTTCTTCGGCCTCTCCGGGACCGGCAAAACCACGCTTTCGGCCGACCCCTCCCGCCATCTTATCGGCGACGACGAGCACGGCTGGAGCGACAACGGCATCTTCAATTTCGAGGACGGCTGCTACGCCAAGGTGATCCGCCTTTCGCCCGAAGCCGAG
>Ga0181520_10005462_pt1 | contig 20265 bp, 18 predicted proteins | sample PEATcosm2014_Bin_29_FD_132451 | JGI IMG/M metagenome (GOLD analysis project Ga0181520, IMG submission 132451) | Peatland microbial communities from MTU Mesocosm Facility, Houghton, MI, USA - PEATcosm2014_Bin02_30_metaG | ecosystem: Environmental > Terrestrial > Soil > Wetlands > Peat | place... | reverse complement strand
GATTTCAACTGGCGACCTGCTTCGCGCCAATGTTGCGCAAGGCAGTGCGCTGGGTAAGGCAGCCAGGGAAGTGATGCAGCGCGGAGATCTTGTTCCCGATTCGATGGTGAACGAAATGGTCGCACTCCGGCTCCTGGAGCCCGATACGGAGCGGGGCTATATCCTCGACGGATTTCCAAGGACATTGCCCCAGGCAACATGGCTTGACGGGCGACTGGCGAGCCGGGCGAACGGACTCCCGGTGGTTGCCGTCAACCTGCATGTGGATTATAATCAGTTACTGCGCCGAATTACGGGACGCAGAAACTGTCCCGTCTGCCAGACCATCTACAACATCTACTCAAATCCGCCTCAACGGGCAGGTTTTTGCGATGTAGAAGGCGCCCCGCTGGCCCAGCGAGCCGACGACACGGAGAAGGTCTTTGCGGAGCGCATGCGCGCTTACGAAGCACAGACTGCGCCTGTCATCGAGCACTACAGGGAGCTGGGGCGTTTTGTTGAAGTGGCCGCGGACGGGCCAATCGCCGGAATTGCGGCCGGAATTGTTGTTGCAGTCGAACGGTTGCGCACATCGACCTAATGGGTAAGTCCCATAAAGGCGCTGGTTGCGCGACCGCTTCGGCATGTTTGTGTGTAGAAGGTAGTGATCAGCGAGTGTCGATGAGGATTCTGCTGGTCACTGAATGCTGTTCGCTGAAGACTGAAAGCTGGTTCAGGTGCCGGTGGTATTGAAGTCGTCGCAAGAGATCGAGAAAATGCGCCGCGCGGGCCGGGTGGTTCGCGAGGTGCTGGAATTGGTTCGCAGCCACGTCAAGCCCGGTGCGACCACGCTCGATCTTGAGAAAGTCGCGGAAGCGCGCATCAAGGAACTCGGGGCCCGGCCGGCATTCAAGGGGTATCACGGTTATCCGTGCGTGTTGTGCACCTCGATCAACAGCGAGGTGGTGCACGGCATTCCTTCGAAGAAGCGTGTCCTCAAAGAAGGGGACATCGTTTCGGTGGATTGCGGCGCGGTCATCGACGGCTATTTCGGTGACGCGGCTATCACGGTTCCAGTCGGCGAGAAGATCGCGCCGGATGCGGAACGACTGCTCCGGGTGACCGAGGCATCTCTGCAAGCGGGCATCGCAGCCGTGAAGCCCGGAGCAACGTTGGGCGATATCGGCGCTGCCGTGCAGGGCGTGGTTGAAGCAGAAGGTTTTTCGGTGGTGAGGGATTTTGTTGGGCATGGCATCGGCGTTCACATGCACGAAGAGCCCCAGGTGCCAAACTTCGGTGAAGCCGGCCGTGGCATGAAGTTGCGCACCGGCATGGTGATCGCGATCGAGCCAATGGTGAACGTCGGCAAGCCGGAAGTGCGGGTGCTGAGCGATGGCTGGACCGCAGTGACCGACGATGGAAGCATGAGTGCTCATTTTGAGCACACGGTGGCGGTAACCGACACCGGAGCAAGAATTCTGACCGACTAAACTTCGGTCCAAAAGTTAAACGTGCGGAAGCACAAGTGGGAGAGAGTTTGTCGAAGGAAGATGCGATTGAGGTCATGGCAACGGTCGTTGAGACCTTGCCCAATGCGATGTTCAAAGTGAAGCTCGAAACAAACCATGAAGTTCTGGCGCATGTTTCGGGCAGAATGCGCAAGAACTTCATTCGCATTCTTCCAGGAGACCGCGTGGCCGTGGAGTTGAGTCCCTACGACCTGAATCGCGGACGCATCGTCTACCGCTACAAATGAGTTTTTTTGATCGCCGCGTTTTCTTTGGATGCGCGGAGAAGGGCAGCAACCAATGAAGGTCCGTGCATCAGTAAAGAAGATTTGCGCGAAATGCAAGGTCATCAACCGCCGTGGGGTGGTTCGTGTGATCTGCGAGAACGCAAAACATAAGCAGCGCCAGGGCTAAGTGAGCTTGGCAGTCGAGCGGAAGATCCACGACAGGTTACAGATGACAGATTGCAGCAAACAGTATCCAAGTAAGGCTCGACTGTTCACTGTCATCTGTTCACTGTCATCTGTTACGGGGCTAGTTAGCTTGAGTCAAGGCTTGCGATGAACCCCGGAGAAACCGCATTCACCCGTGCGAATCGGCGCTAGGCCGGAGGCACACTAACTGCAGTTCAAAAGGAACAAGAATGGCACGTATTGCTGGCGTCGATCTGCCCCGCAACAAGCAGGCTCGGATCGCGCTCACATATATCTTCGGGATCGGCAATCCGCGCGCCCTTAGGATTCTGGGGAAGGCCAACGTTGACGCCTTCAAGAAGATCCAGGACCTGGGCGAGGAAGAGGTAAACCGCATCCGTCAGGTGATCGAGGACGAGGGGGATGTCGAAGGCGATCTGCGCAAAGACGTCTCGATGCACATCAAGCGCCTCATCGACATTCAGAGCTATCGCGGCAACCGCCATCGCCGGTCGCTGCCGGTGCGCGGCCAACGCACCCACACCAACGCCCGCACGCGCAAGGGACCCCGCAAGGGCACGGTTGCCGGCAAGAAGAAAGCGACGTCGAAGACCTAATGGCGAAACCAGAGCAGAAGGCAGGAACCGGCAAGGCCGGCAAGAGCAACAAGAAGTTCAAGAAACGCGAGCGCAAGAATGTGCCGTTTGGCGTCGCGCACATTCAAGCCTCGTTCAACAACACCATCGTCACGATCACCGACCAGATGGGCAACACGCTCAGCTGGAAAAGCTCGGGCTCGCTCGGCTTCCGCGGTTCGCGCAAAGGCACGCCGTTCGCGGCGCAGCAGGCTGCACAGAACGCCGCCAGTACGGCGCGCGATCACGGCGTGCGCGCCGTGGATGTCCGCGTCGCTGGTCCGGGTTCGGGCCGCGAGTCGGCAATTCGCGCGTTGGCTGCAGCAGGAATCGAAGTGCGCTCCATCCGCGACGTCACGCCGGTGCCGCACAACGGCTGCAGGCCACCAAAGCGTCGTCGCGTCTGAGAAGCTGACAGGTTACAGATGGCAGATGACAGTCAAACCGTGCGCAGTGCGTTGAACGTGACTGTAATCTGCAATCTGTCATCTGTCACCTAACAACATGGGCCGGGACGAAGCGCACAGCGCGTAAACCGGCCGTCATCCGAACCAGGAGAAGAAATGGCACGTTATACCGGAGCAGTCTGCCGCCTTTGCCGCCGCGAAGGCACCAAGCTCTTCTTGAAGGGCACCAAATGCATGTCGGATCGTTGCCCCATCGAGAAGCGCAACTTTCCCCCCGGCCAGCACGGCAAAGACCGTAAGGCCAAAATCGTTGGCTACGGCCTGCAACTACACGAGAAGCAGAAGGCCAAACGCATCTACTTCACCCTCGAAGGCCAGTTCCGCCAGTACTACGAGAAGGCCAACCGCGCCAGCGGCGTCACCGGCGACTTGCTCATCCAGCAGTTGGAGCGCCGCCTCGACAACGTGACCTACCGGCTCGGCTATGCCATCTCGCGACGTCAGGCTCGTCAAATCGTCCGCCACGGCCACATTCAGGTCAATGGCCGCAAGGTCAACATCCCGTCGTACCAGGTCAACGCGGGCGACGAGATCGCACTCCGCGATGCCGCCAAGAAGTTGATCATCGTCGAGCAAGCCACGCAGTTCGCCGCCGCCAATCCGATTCCGGTATGGCTCGAAGTGAACTACGAAAATCTTTCGGGCCGCGTACTTTCGCTGCCCAAACGCAAGGACGTTGCGCTGCCCATTAACGAGCAGCTCATCGTCGAACTGTACTCGAAGTAAGACAGATTACAGATTCAGGTCACAGATGACAGCCAGCGCCTCCGGGTTCTTAACTGTCATCTGCAATCTGTAACCTGTCATCTGAATTTCAACCCAAGGAGCACTTGCGCGGCCGCCGCAAAATGCATCGCGACGTACATGCCGCGCGGGAGACGAGATACATATGTTGTGGAGAGGATTCCAGAAACCGAAGCGCCTCGCAGTCGATGCGGAGACGCTTACCGAGACCTTCGGCAAGTTCAGCGCCCAGCCATTTGAACGGGGCTTTGGCACCACCATCGGCAACGCGTTGCGCCGCACCCTTCTCAGCTCCATCGAGGGCGCAGCCGTCACCGCAGTCCGCATTGAAGATGTACTCCACGAGTTTCAGTCCATCGCGGGAGTCGTCGAAGATGCCACCGACATCATCCTGAACCTCAAGCAGGTTCCCTTCAAGCTTTCCGGCGACGGCCCCAAGGCCCTCTATCTGCGCGCCGACAAGCCCGGCGTTGTCACCAGCGGCATGATTGAAGCCGATGGCGACGTCGAGATCCTCGACAAGGGCGTCTACATCGCAACCGTCTCTGAGGGCGGCCGCCTCGACATGGAAATGCGTCTCAAGCGCGGACGCGGCTACATCTCCGCCGACAAAAACTTCGACGCCGACCTCGGCCTCGGCTTCATCCCCGTCGACTCCGTGCACTCGCCTGTCCGCCGCGTCAACTACGTCGTTGAAGCTGCGCGTCTGGGCCAGATCACCGACTACGACAAGCTCACCCTCGAAGTGTGGACCAACGGAGCCGTGCTGCCCGCCGACGCCGTCGGCCTTGCCGCCAAGCTGCTCAAGGACCACATGAACATCTTCATCAACTTCGAGGAAGAAATCGAAGCCGAATCGCGCAGCGAAGAAGGCCGCGTCCTTCTGCGCAACGACAATCTCAATCGCTCGGTCGAGGAACTCGAGCTCTCCGTCCGCAGCTACAACTGCCTCAAGAACGCCAATATTCAAACCATCGGCGAACTGGTGCAGAAGACCGAAGCCGAGATGCTCAAGACCAAAAACTTCGGCCGCAAGAGCCTCAACGAGATCAAGGAAATCCTCGCGCAGATGGGCCTCTCGCTCGGCATGAAGATCGACGAAGCCGGCAACGCCGTTCCGGGCCCGACCAGCATTCCGCCCGCCACTGCGCTCGCCGCCAACTACAGCCACTACGACGAAGAAGATGAGCCGCTGGATTCAGTCGACCTCCAACTGCCCACCGAAACCGAGAATTTTTAAGAGCAGGCACTAGGGACTAAGGGACTGAGGGACTAGGTCGCGCCACAGAAGTGACTAAGTCCCTAGTCCCTAGTCCCTAAGTCCCTAGAAAGAACTTCACCATGCGCCATCGCAATGCAGGATTCAAGCTCGGACGCAACACCAGCCATCGCCGCGCCCTCTTGCGCAACCTGGTCACCTCCGTCCTCGTCGAAGACCGCGTCGAGACCACCGTGGCCAAGGCCAAGGCTGTTCGTCCGCACGTCGAAAAAATGATCACCCTCGGCAAAAGGGGCGATCTGCAGGCGCGCCGTCAGGCGCTCAGCTTCCTTATGACCGACAAGGCCGTCACGCGCCTGTTCGAAACGGTTGCCCCGCGTTACGGCGATCGCCAGGGCGGCTATCTCCGCATCGTCCGCACCGGTTTCCGCAAAGGCGACGGCGGCGAAACAGCCTTCATCGAACTGCTCGGCGCCGAGAAGCAGCTAGAAGTCAAGCGCCAGAAGCGCGCCGACATCAAGGCCAAGAAGCGCGCAGAGCTCGAGAAGCAACTCGAAGAGAGCAAGAAGGAAGAAGAAAAGGGCGGCGAAGAAGCCGCCTAGGGGACTCGCCGACCAGGCAATCCCTCTTTCTTTCGCAAGCACCAACGGGTGCGTCCCCCGAGGGAGATGCACCCGTTTCTTCATCCAAACTGCTCCAGCCTATCGAAGAATCTCCGCTTCTTCATTCCTCGTGCAACAGGATAATCGGATTCACACCAAGCGCTTTCTGAGCCGGCATCCATGCAGCCGCCAGCCCCAGCGCGAGCATCGTGACGATCACGCCGCCCAGCACCAGCGGATCGTCCGGCGATGCCTGGTAGACGATGAACGACAAAACCTTCGTTGCCAGAAGCCCCAGCGCGAGTCCCGCCACCGAGCCCGCCGAGAGCACGATAAACGCCCGACCCAGTGCCGAGCGCAGCATCTGCTTCCGGCTCGCTCCGAGCGCCATGCGAATCCCCAACTCGCGCAGGCGTTTGCTCACTGTGTAGGACGCCATGCCAAAGATTCCCGTCACCGCAAGCATCGCGCCCAGCAGCCCGAGCACACCCAGCGCCACCGTCGCCACTCGCGCCGGAAACAGTGCGGAACTCATTGCCTGGCTCCACGGCCTCACCACTAAAGGCAGAGCTCCATCGAGTCCATGCAGGGTGGTCGCCAAGGCCTTCGCAATCTCTTCCGGATCGCGCTTCGACCGCACCACCAGCCAGGTGTCACTGCGCAGCTCCTGCTGAAACGAGAAGAACATCGCCGGTTGCTGATCTTCTGTCAACGTGCGATATTTGCCGTCCTCCACAACGCCCACCACTTCCGCACGTTTTCCGCCGTCGGATTTGAAATGCCCGCCGATCGCCTTGTTCACCGAACCGAAAAGTTTGATGGCAAACTGGCGGTTCACCAGCGCTACCCTAGGCGCTTTGATGTCGTCCCGCATTGTCAGGTCTCTGCCCGCCAGCAGCCTGGTGCCCGCAGCCTCGATATATCCCGGCGAGATCTGGTAGTTCATCGCATCCGCAGCCATATTGGTTGGCCGGTAATCGGTAGTAGTGTCGTTATAGACAAACGAGTCGCCGCCGGCAATCCCCAGAGGCAAATGATCCACGCAGCCTACCGCCGTCACGCCCGGAATCGCTGCCGCCACATCCATCATGCGCCGCTGCATCTGCGGCAGCTGTTGGTCGTCGTAGCCGGCCATGTGCAACGAGGCTCCTGCCAGCATCACGTTTTGCGGCACAAATCCAAAATTGCTGCGCAGCGATCGCACCAGCCCGCGCACCGCGACCAGCGAAGAAGTCACCAGCACCGCGCAAATTGCAATCTGCACCGCCAGCAAAATATCCCGTAGCGTGAACCGCCGCTTTCCGGTGCCGATACTCATGCCCGTGCGAATCACCTGCCACGGATCGGCGCGCAGCACTTGCCGCACAGGCACCATGCCGAACAGCAGGCCGCTCCCGAGCGACAGCAGCAGCGCCACAGCATAGGTCCCCGCGTCCGGATTCACCGGCACGTTAATCGGAATATCAGGCATCGGCTGCCACATGCTCAGCCAGTGAAGAACCAACACGCCTCCGGCGAGTCCCAGCGCCCCGCCCAACAGCGAAACCAACACCGCCTCGGTGAGCATCTGCCGCAGAATGATCCCACGCCGCGAACCCAGCGCCAGGCGCAACGCCGTCTCCTTCGCGCGATCCGCCGAACGTGCCGCAAACAGACTTCCCAGGTTCGCGCACGCCGCCAGCAGAATCAACCCAGCCAGCAGCATCAGCCCGGCCATGAAGGCCCGCGCCGGTCCGCCCAGCATGTCGCCAATCAATCCCGGCCGCGCCAGCGTGAACTTTATGCCGTCATCGTCAGCCGGGTAAGTCTTTGAGAGCCACGCACCAATCGAGTTCAGGTCTGCCGAGGCCTGCTCCGGCGTCACTCCCGTCTTCAGCTGTCCCACCACAAACGAAGAGTGATTGCCGCGCTGCGTCAGCGAGTCGTAGCCCCCGAGCATGGGCTGCTCCACCATCGGGATCCACATCGCCGGCGCAAAGAATAGCTCGGTCCCGCGAAATTCCGGCGGCGCGACGCCAATGATTGTGAGCGGATGTTTGTTCAACAGCACCTTACGTCCCACCACACCCGGGTCGCCGCGAAAATGACCGTGCCAGTACGCGTAGCTCAGTACCACATAAGGAGCGCTGTTGGCCCCGCGCTCATCGGAGGCGTGAAAGAACCGTCCCAGGTACGGCTGAATCCCAAGTCCGTCAAAGTAGTTTCCACTCGTCAAGTAAGGCCACGCCGTCAACGGCGCCCCCCACCCTCATCCACTCCCAACGGCCCCATGATGTTCGACAATACAAGGCTCTCAAACGTGCGATTCCGGTCGCGCAGATCCAGATAATCGGGGTACGAATGCGATGGATACTGGAAATGCTGCACCATGTAGAGACTCTGCGCATGTGGCACCTTCACCGGGTGCAGCACCACAGCGTTCAACACGCCAAACACCACCGCGTTGGCCCCAATCCCCAGCGCCAGCGTCAAAATCGCCGTAACCGCAAATCCCGGCGACTTCCTCAATTGCCGAAACGCAAGTCTCACATCGCTTGTCATCTTGGGTATCCTTGTCCAGAACTACGACTGCGCCGGGCACATTGTTCCGCGTGAATCGCGAACTGTCGCTGTTCTCTGTCACACTCTTCATGCACCGTGCTAGGCCTTGGGTGAGAAGAAGGATCATTCGCTTCTCACGTGGACTCCATCAAAGCACTTGACGCCTGAATTAGATGACATGAAAACGGCGCCAACCAAGTCACCAAGCAATTGATTGCGTAGGATTAGGCGGCAATAGCGCAACCCACGACAAGCATGAGCCTGTCAGTCGATGAGATAATGATCGCCCCGGCAAAAAGGGAGAGCTATCAGCGCGCCGTCAGGCGCTCAGATTCCTCATGACCGACAAGGCGGTAACGCGCCTGTTCGAAACGGTCTCCCCGCGTACGGCGACCGCCAGCGCGGTCCTCTGCGAATCGTCTGGACTGGATTTCGATAGGGCGACGGCGGCGAAACAGCCTTCATCGAACTGCTCGGCGCCGAAAAGCAGCTTGAAGTCAAGCGCCAGAAGCGCGCCGACATCAAGGCCAAAAAGCGCGCAGAGCTAGAGAAGCAGCTCGAAGAGAGCAAGAAGGAAGAAGAAAAAGGCGGCGAAGAAGCTGCCTAGGGCTAGCCGTCCAGGCAATCCTTTTCTTCATTCGCAAACACCAACGGGAGCATCCCGCGAGGGATGCGCCCGTTTTTCTGGCGCGAGCGTGCCTTTTCACTCTTGAACCCGAGCGCTATATTGACGAAAACCCGCACTGATTAGCTACTTGATCACCGAGGCAGATTCCAGCTTGGATTAGGTTCTCCGGGTCTACAATCGTTAAGGGCCGACAGACATGGCAGATCTGACATCTGAGCAACTCATCGCGTTATCTCGGCTATTTTCCTCTGGCGTGGTTCAGGAAATGGCGCGGTGGAAAAGATCACCGCTTTTCGCTCTGCTGGCGAGCCAATCGGGTTTACCAGAGATACTGCCGGTCTCGACTCCCGTTCGAAACCTTTTTGAGCTTGCATTCACATTGCTCCGGCGCGAGGGTTTTAGGCACGAATACATTTACAAGGCAGCTCTGACGCAAAAGGTCCTTCTGGGAAAGCATTCCCTCCGTACGGCAGCGATGCTCACTGAGTTTCGCGTAGGTGGTTGCAAAGCTGACCTCGCCATTCTGAACGGGACGTCAACGGTCTATGAGGTTAAGTCTGAGCGCGACTCGTTGAACAGACTCGAGAAGCAAATCGCTGCCTACGCGGAGGTTTTTGCAAAAATCTATGTGATCGCAGCGGAGACCCATGTCGACGCGATTGCCCGCTCACTGCCAAAGGACGTCGGCATTTTGCGTCTGAACCGCCGTCATCAGATTTCTAGTCTGAGAGAAGCTGTTGAACAGCCAGAGCGCACATCGCCAGTATCGATTTTCGATTCGATTCGCACGCACGAGGCACGGCTAGTGCTTGAATTGCACGGGTTCCGCATTCCCACCGTGCCGAATACACTCTTGAATTCCGTGCTGAGGCCGATGTTCGTCAAACTGAGCCCGCGCAAAGCACATGACGGAATGGTCGAAGTTTTGCGCACGACCCGTAGTCTCATGCCGCTGTCTGATCTAGTCGATCAACTTCCAACTTCGCTTCAGGCAGCGGCATTATCGATTCCGCTGCGGAAAGCGGATCACAGTCGGCTTGTTGCTGCGGTCAACACGCCCTTGGATGCTGCAATGGCTTGGGGGTAGAGGCATGTACCATCCCTACTTTCGCGGAAAGCAGTACGAACTGATAACAATCAGGGAGAGCACCTCGCTCTTCAAGAAGGCAGACTTTCGACCGATCATTGATCCAGTGAAGCAGGACTTAAGCGGCCTGCAGAAGGCACTTGACGCAATTATTCAGGCGGACGCGCGAGCGACCGTAATCGTCAACCCTCAAGAGGGAGACCTATCCGGTAAGGGCAAAGGCAAAGAACTCACGGATCTACTGAAGGATCGATTTTCCGCTTCAACGAATATCTCGGCTGGGATTCTTCTGAAACAAGAGATGGCTTTGGGCCAGATCACTGCGCTTTGTGAGAGTTATGCCGGGCAGAGTCCTGTCTTGATCCATGCGGGCTTCAGTGCTGCAAGCCCGCTTGCCCACGAACTGGGCAAACTAACCAAAGAACAGACTCACGTATTTTTGGATGGATTTAGCGGAAAGCTATACCAAAGACACTTTAAGGACGCTTGTAGAGTGCTGGTAAAGGACGGTTTTAAGCGTCAGCAAAACAACAAGAACTATCCGGATGTGGAACCGTTTTCTGATCTTCACGTGACATTTTCGGATGAGGGAATGGACGGGTTCGGCGACTTTCTCATCGTCGGCGCAGAATACATCGACAGCGGTGGAATCCCATATATGCTCGCAATCCACCTCACCTTCATCGATCACGATCAAGACGACACGATGCAGATATACCATTTCAAATCCAAGCCGCACCTTACACAGAAGGATCCAGCTGGCAAATTCGCCGAAGCGCTCGGGGTGATGATGGCGGTTTTGGATGCCCCTGGATCAAAGGTACTTGAAACGGGGGCAGTCAGGGAGTTTCGTGACCTTCACAGGCGCAAGCACTTCCCTGGTCTTGGCTATATAAAGAAGCTTTCGATGAGCCATCATATTGAGACGTTGGCTAGATATTTTGAAACCTAGGATAGCCCGAATGTACTGCTGCGCAGAGTGTTTTGGGGACCGTAGCCTAACTAGAGATATCATTCCCATGCGCTCGACAGGACTCGGAGACTGCTTTTACTGCGGTACAGAGAATACCGCCGTTGTTGTTCCGGCACAAATTTCCGAGTTTTTTGAACTTCTGGTCAGTGCTTACAAAAGGGACGATCAGGGCAACGTGCTCGTGGAATGGTTCAGAGAAGATTGGGGACTATTCAGACATCCTCGCATGGACAATAACCGTGCTAGTGACTTGCTCGCTGAAATTCTCAGCGACTCGGAGCTGGTAGCGCAAACTTTTTCACCTGCATACGAGGTTGACGGAAGTCCGCTAGACGAGTGGGAAAAACTTCGCGACGAGTTGATGTTCCATAATCGCTTCTTCCCCGACGCGAGGATCGATCTGATATGGCTAGAGAGGCTTCTGGTCTCTCTTAGCGTAGATTCCAGCGAAGTGCCGAGCGTCTGGTACCGGGCTCGAATTCAGAGCGAAGAGGCACCTTACTCCCTGGCTCAGATGGGCGCCCCGCCGAGCAAATTTGCCTCATATGGCCGGGCGAATCCAGCTGGAATTCCATACCTCTATCTTGGGTCGACTGAATCTACAGCGATATCCGAAATACGGCCGCATACAGGTGAGATCGCCTGCGTTGTCGATTTCAGGATTCCGGTTGACCTGGAGCTTATTGATCTGCGAAGGCCGAGGAGGCCAATTTCTCCATTCTTCTTGGAGGACGGGGCAGACATCTGCAAATTGAGAGGATACCTGCCACTCCTGGATCGACTAGGCGAGGAGCTAACGCGGCCTGTCTTGCCTAGATCGGCAGCAATTGACTACACGCCTAGCCAGTACCTCTGCGAGTTCATCAAGAAGAGCGGATATCAAGGCGTTCTCTATTCGAGTTCAGTTGGCGCTGGGATGAATTTAGCCCTCTTTGATCCAAGGTGCGCGAACGCCGGCGTCGTAACTCAGTACCGCGTTGTCCGCGTGTCCGTCGAGATCGAGTCTAAAGGCGCATGGCAAAGAGCGGTTCAGCTCAGCCACCGGAAAAGTCTGTCGCTTGTGGCGAGCGACAACGCACGTTGAGGAATGCCGGAACAGAATTCTAGAAAATGACAGACGGTAGCCAAGCCCCTGCCGGCTCGTTGTACAGGCCCGTGCTCATCAGCGTCATCGGTTGCACGACGCGCAAGCCGTTCTCCATGCACCAGCGCAACAGAACACTGTTGCGCGATGGAACAAGGATTCCGGGGCCGGCCAACGAATCGGCTGAAGCAATCAGCGCTTGAAGATCCACGTTTGTCTCGGCGGTCGTGTGGCCGAAGAATCCGAGATGACTGGTGTACCCGGTAATGCGTCCTCCCCGCTCCACTACGCGCGCGTTGCCGTGCGCAACCGCCTGCGCGAGTTCAACCACCCGGGCAAAGCCATGAACTTGCCGCGATAGCGCATTGCAGCCTTCCTCGTCAGCGGCTGTAGCCAGGCGTACTTCGCATCCGGGAACGCTGCGCTCGCGCGTCGTTCCCTGCAGACAAGCCAGGGGCTCTCGCACGTCAAAGCCGAGCGAGGTATAAAGCGAGAAAGAACGGTTGTGAAACGCCGCCTGCACCAGCCGCACTCCTGCTGCGCCTCGTCCTACGGCGCGATCCATCGCAACCTCCATCAGCCTGCGGCCCACTCCCCGGTTTTGCGTGCCGGGCTGAATCGTGATGGGTCCGACGCCGCAAATCGGAGAGCCCTCCACGAGGCAGTTGCTGCCAACAATACGGCCATCGATCTCCGCTACTACGCAATAGCAAGACGGGCTCGAAAACATCGCGGAGAGAGCGCCGATGGCTGCCTCCGGCGCCGGAAAATCGCAGGGGAAACCGTGAGAAGAACTGATGGCGAAAAAAGCGTCGTAGCAGATCTGCCCGCAAACCGCCGCATCCTCTGGTACGGCCGTTCGCACAACTATGTCTGGCACAGCTTTCGACGACATCCGGGAAGACCTCTCGTGTTCTAAGGAGTGTACCAACCCATCATCCGCAGGAATTAAAGCTCGCCTCAAAGGCCCGAAGAATCTGCTCTTCTGGATTGTTAAGCGAAAGGCTGCTGAATTTGAGAAGCGAGTCGAAGAGAGCAAGAAGGAAGAAGAATTAGGCGGCGAAGCTCTGGTTTCGAAACCTGCGTTGACTTTTGACCGGCCAATTCTTACAGTCAAGTAACCAGCGCAGCGCAGTCGATGCACGAAACCACCTTAACCGAATTCTTGAAAAGGGGTTTGACTATGAGACGCACGTTGATTGGCGCGAAGTGTCCTAGATCGGTGGAAGGCCAGGCCGATACAAAATTCCGCAAAACCCTACTCCTCCTTTTCCTCTGCGTTCTCACCCTCATCCTCTCTCCGGCCATGCATGGCCAAGCCACGGGAAGTTTCTCCGGCAATGTCCTCGATAAATCAGGATCGGCTATCCCTGGAGCGACCGTCGTCGCGACCTCCCAGGCAACTGGTCTGGCTCGGGACACGAAGACTGACACCACCGGACACTATCTGATCCCCCTGCTTCCCGATGCCACCTATACCGTGCGCGTCGATGTGACTGGCTTTCAAAGCGCTGAATCCAAGGATCTGCATCTCCAGGTGGATGAAGCCCGCGAACTCGATTTTTCGCTCGTGCCCGCCACCGTCGTCACTACGGTGGCAGTTTCCGGTGAAGCGGTAGCAGTCGAGACAGCCAATCCATCGCTCGGCCAGGTCATCACTTCGCAGCAGGTAACGCAGCTGCCCTTGAACGGCCGCGATTTCGTTCAGCTCGCCACACTGACCGCCGGCGCGACTGCAGAGACCAACCCCAACAGTTTTTTCACCCAGGGCAGTGACAGCGAGGTGGCCGCGCGCGGTTCGTTCTCGCTCTCGGTGGGCGGCTCGCGCCCCAATAGCACAGACTGGTTGTTGGACGGCGTCGACAATAACGAGCTGACCGCGGGTGGCATCGGCGTCTTTTCCTCGATCGACGACATTCAGGAATTCAAAGTCCTCACCTACACCTACTCAGCTGAGTTCGGCACCCGCGCCGGACCCACCGTGCTTGTCACGACAAGATCAGGATCGAACGACTGGCATGGGTCGCTCTTCGAATTCGTTCGCAACACCGACCTCGATGCGAAGGGCGACTTTGACACTACAACCCCAAAATTCAATCTGAACCAGTTCGGCGGCTCGGTCGGCGGCCCAATCCTCCACAACAAGACATTTTTCTTCGTGGATGGCGAGCAGAAGTACCAGCGCGAGGGAATTACCTTCACCGGCCTTGTGCCTTCGCTGGCCATGCGCTCAGGCGACTTTTCGCTCGACCCATTTGGCAATGCCACCGCCGGCCTTGCCATCGCCAACCCGAACATGGTCGGTGCGGCGGATGCCTACTTCCAGTGCGATGCAACGGGAAATCCCATTCCCGCGGCAGCCGATGGAAGCCAGCCGATGGGAACAGACTGCGCCAAGATCCCCGCCAACCTGATCGACAAAGTCGGTCAGGCCCTGATGAGCATCTATCCCGCGCCCAATGCCAACGCGGGAAACCCTAACGCGAGCTATAACTACGTCAACGAGCCAGTTCGCGTTCTGAACGAAACCAAGTTCGACGCTCGTGTGGATGAGACGCTCACGACTAGAGACAACCTGTTTGCCCGGTACAGCTACGACCAGGCATTCTCTTTCGTTCCCGGCGGCGCGCCGGGACTCGCCGAGTCCAACCCATTCGGCAGCAATGAGAACCTCATTAACCACGGGCGTAACATCGGCGTCGGCTGGAGCCACGTGTTCTCGCCCACCGTGCTCAACCAAGCCACCGTGGGCTACGACCGCATCTTCGACTACATTGCCTCGCTGGGTAATTTCACTTGCGGGGCGGCCATCCTGGGAATTCCCAACGCCGATCTGGGCTGCTCATCCACCGGCACCCCGATTTCCGGTAACTCCTACAGTGAAGGCCTGCCTTCCGTCCAACTCCAGGGCGGCTATTGGTCCCTCGGCGATCGCGGCTACTCTCCATTTCAGGGTGGAACCAATATCTACTCCTTCAAAGACGATCTGGATCTGATCCGCGGCAAGCATGAAATCCACGCCGGCATCGATTTCCGCGGCAATCAGATGAACGTCGGCTCAGAAGCTTTTTCGGATGGTTACTGGCTCGTCGGGACCTTCGGCAACTTCACCGGTGCAGGCGTCGCCCCCGGCAATCCCGAGGCGGACCTCCTGATGGGAATTGTCGGAGGAGCCATCCACGACCAGACATACAGCGGCGCCATCACCGGCCGCCGCTGGAAGATCTACCGGCCCTTCGTCGAGGACGATTGGCGCATTCTTCCGTCGCTCACCCTCAACCTCGGCCTTGCATGGGATATGACCACTCCCATCACCGAAGAGCATAACCGGATGGCGGACTACATTCCTTCAACGGGACAGCTCCTCATCGCCGGCCAGGGCGGAGTCAGCAAATCGGCGGGCATCAACATGTTCTGGGGCGCATACGAACCCCGCGTCGGCCTCACCTGGAAAGTTCTTGGCAGCGACAAGACCGTGCTCCGCCTCGGCTTTGGCATCTATCACGATTCGTCCTGGAACCAGGGCGCGCAGGGTCTCTGGCAAAATCCGCCCAACCTTGGCGAGGGCGATATATTCCCGGCTACGTTTTCAGCGGGCTGCGCCTTTTCCACTTCATACTGCGCGTCCCTACCGGGCGCGACAGCCGAAAATCCCCCTACTGCTTCTGGCGGCTTTCTAGCCCTTCCCACGCCGCAAAATGTGGCCAGCTTCGTAGGCAGCTTCAGCTACGAGCCAACGAACATCCAGCCCGGCAGAGTTCACCAATATAACGCGAACGTCGAACGTGAGTTGCCAGGCGATGTCCTGCTCACCGCGGGCTATGCCGGGTCGGTTGGCGGCCATCTGCTGGTCATCGGCAATGACCTCAACACCAGCAGTCCCTCGGGCTGCGGAACCATCCCCGGCTATACGCTCGGCTGCCTCCCTGGCGGCGCTCCCTACATCTATCCGTACACTCCTCCGAACTTCAACGCGATCCTGCTGCTCGGCGACGTGGGCCAGACAACCTACAACTCGCTCCAGGTGAAGGCAGAGACTAAGACGCCAAAGCACGGCCTTTACGCTCTGGTTGCCTACACCTACTCTCATACCTATGACAATGGGTTGTCGGACGGCCTGGGTTCGGAACTGAGCGCTCCCTATTTCCCGCTGCCTAACTGGCAAAAACTCGATTGGTCCCTGTCGCAGATCAATCTCAATAACAGCTTCACCGGCAGCGTGATCTACGACCTGCCTTTCGGCAAGGGCAGGGCGTTCGGCGACAACTGGAATCCCGTGACCGACACGTTTCTCGGCGGCTGGCAGGCTACGCTCATCGAAAGAATCTCTTCCGGGTTCCCCGTTCCACTGATCGATAGCGACAACGCATCGGGTACCACCTTCAATACCGGCGGCAACGACTACGACTACAACCGGCCTAACCAGGTCGCCGGCTGCAACCCCTACGCAGCCAGCCACGGTCAGTACCAGTGGATCAACCAGGCCTGCTTCGTTGGGGCGCCTGCTGGCGAACTCGGCAACGCCCCACGCGTCCCGGTCACCGGACCCGATTTCGTCAACACCGACTTCTCCGTCATCAAGCAATTTGCGTTGCCGTGGCGCGAAACAGGTTTGAACTTCCGCGCGGAGTTTTTCAACCTGGGGAATCACCCCCAATACGGCGCGCCGATTGCCGACATCAACGAGGGATCGTTATTCGGCAAGGTGAATTCCACCGTAAACAATCCACGTCTTGTGCAACTGGCGCTCAAGTTATCGTTCTGAGGATGGACGATGCGTATCCGCAAATGCACCGTGCCCCATCCATTCGTCTTTTCTCGAGGGGCCCCCACGGACAGGTCTTCGTCTGTGGGGCGGTAGCGAATGGGTGGGATAGCACAACCTTCGATAGTCCATTCGTTAGGAGACTGGAGGATACGTATCCGAAAGTGCCCATCAGCAAATGCGCGCCGCTTCAGAGATCGATCCACGCCCTTCGGATCTTAGATTGAGATCCGTGAAGACGACGGAATTACTCCGATACGATGGCGGGGTCCTGCGGGATCCCGCCATTGATGCGTGGATGAGAGAGCATGCCGGGGAATTGGGAGCCATCGCGCATCATTGGTTTGAGGTGATGCGAAACTGCGGGGACGAAGTCCGGGAACTGTTGCATGACGGCTGTCCGGTTGCATGTTTGGGAGATGTACCCTTCGGCTATGTCAATGTGTTCACCGCGCACGTCAACGTGGGATTCTTTCAAGGCGCATCGCTGCCGGACTCGGCTCGCTTGTTGCAAGGCAATGGCAAGTACATGCGCCATGTGAAGCTGACACCGGGAACGGCCGTGAACGCCGCAGCCCTAAGCAGGCTTATTGATACGGCGTACTCGGATATAAAGGCGCGCATCGAAAACGGCTAGCTCAGAGAAAAGCGATATGCCGGGCAAGATCTTTCTTGCGCCGAAGAATTGTTTCAGGATATATTACAGGATATAGATCGAGGGAGAGCCGCCCGTGACCCAGACATCGCAAAAACGAGCAATCCAGAACTATCGCAGCCGACTAAAAAAGCGGGGCGTAGCGCGCTTTGAAGTCCTCGGCCTCAATGCGGACCGCGAATTGATTCGTTCCGTTGCCCGACGGCTTGCGCAAGACGATTCGGGAGGCCTGCGCATTCGCGCTGAACTGCGGCGCACGATCTCCGAAAAACCGGGAGAGAGAGGCGGGATACTTGCTGCTCTGCGGCGGTCCCCCTTAGTCGGCGCAGACTTAAATCTCGTTCGTACGCCCGAAGGCGGACGAGACATCGATCTGTGACACGCTATCTTCTCGATACCAACACCCTGAGCAATATCACGAAACCCGCGCCGTCTCAGACCTTGATGGCGTGGTTGGCCGATCAGCCGGATGATTCCTTGTTCATCTCTTCGTTGGCGGTGGCCGAAATATGGCGTGGCATCCTCGAACTGCCGCGTGGGAAGAAACGCAAGCAACTCGAAGATTGGTACGCCGGTTCCGAAGGCCCGCAGGCATTGTTCCCCGGACGCGTGCTGCCCTTCGACGAAAAAGCTGCACTTGCATGGGCCCGATTGATGTATGAAGGAACTGCCAAAGGAAAGCCGCGCAGCGGACTGGACATGATTGTCGCTGCGGTCGCGGAAGCCAACAACTGCGTCCTCGTCACGGACAATGAAAAGCACTTCCAGGGCATCAAGCTCCTCAACCCCCTCCGCGAATCGTAACGTACGATCACCATGTAGAGGATCCCTCAAGCGGAGAAGCGGCAATGACGCGAGACGAGGCCTGGAATCTGGCCAACCATTGGGTAGAGGCATGGAACAGCCATGATCTCGACCGGATCATGACGCATTATGAGGATGCGGTCGAGTTGACCTCGCCGGCTGCCGCCCAGCTGTTCGGCACCTCCGATGGCAAGGTCGTCGGAAAGACAAACCTGAGAGCCTACTTTCAGCGCGGGCTCGAAGCTTATCCAGAACTCCGCTTTCGCCTTGAAGATGTGCTCTGGGGCGTCAACAGCGTGATCCTCTACTTCACCAATCAAAAAGGAACCCACACCGGCGAGTTCATGGAGCTATCGGCGACGGGAAGAGTGGCTCGAGTGGTAGCGAACTACAGCGCATAGAACTAGTCGCATCTACCCTGATATCAGCCAGACTGATATCTGAAAGTACTTCCAGAGCTTTGTAACAGGACACGACTTCGATCACACCGCAAACCAGGTGCGGGCTCTAGCCCCTGCGTGATCTTTCGTGAATAGCTCGCAACCGCACTGCGATGCCACGGGAAGCCATTGCCTGGACGGTCAGTCCTCCTCATCGACGGAATTCATCCCATTTTCACGATGTACCCTATCCTCTCTCGCTGTATAAACACAATGACCCTCAAAGGCAGAATTGCGCGGCCCCCTCCGGCGCAAATTCCGCGAAATTTGTTCGACCAGGATTTGCTCGCAGTCAAGGTCTTCTCCAACGAGCGTCGCTCGGATTCGCAGGCGGCAGCCAAAGAGCCGCACGCGCAACTTGGCGGCCTGACGCGCGCCCCACAATTCTCAAGGATGGTGAGAGCAATGAATTCAAATCACAGAATGGTTGGCACGGCGTATGCGGTCCTTGCCGTGGGAATGATGATGTTCGCGGTTGGCTGCGGCCATTACGGAGAAGAGGGCAAGCCGGAGGACTATAAGTCAACAGGGTCAGGTACCCGCTGGGTCGCAGGTTCCGGAAGCACATCCATCGATCCCCTGATGGATCGATGGAGTAGCGACTATGAGAAGTCCCACCCGGTCCATATCAACTACCGGCCCATTGGGAGCGGTGGGGGAATCGAAGACCTTAAAAGAGGATTCGGATCCTTCGTGGCGAGCGATGCTCCGTTGACCGACGAACAGCTTCAGGGGCTACCCGCCGTTGTGCAGATTCCTGTGACGGCTGGTCCCGTTTGCGTCATCTACAACCTGCCGGGCCTGAAGTCCCCGCTTAAGCTGAGCGGGAAAACTCTTGCCGGTATCTATTCGAGTGACATCATCGGCTGGCAGGACCCAGCGATTGCCCATGATAATCCAGGCGCCGCGCTTCCTCACATTGCCATTATTGTTACGCATCGCTCGGACGGAAGCGGTACAACGAGCATCCTCACGAGCTATTTGAGCAAGGTGAACCCGGCCTGGGCTACCAAATTTGGCCAGGGTCTCAACGTCAAGTGGCCGGCGGGAATTGGCGAAAGCGGAAGCAAAGCGGTTCTGAATGCCGTGAAAGAAACGCCGGGAACCATTGGATATCTCGAACTCTCCTATGCGAAGAAGTCCGGGCTGCCCGTAGCCTTGATTCAAAACCGGGCGGGTGAATATGTAGAGCCGAGTCCGGCGAGCGCGTCGCTTGCGCTGAACGCATCAATTGATGCACTTGCCAAGGACCTCCGTACCCCCATCGTCGATCCTCCAGCTATCGCCAAAGGCGCCTACCCGATCACGGGCATCACCTTTATCCTGGTCCCAAAGGACAGCCAGGGCAGCGATGGAGACCAGGCGCTCGTAAGAGACTACTTAGCCTACGGCCTCTCGACGGGGCAGGATGTTGCGGAAGAACTGTCCTACGTCAAGCTGCCGGCGCCGGTTCAACAACAAGGCCAAGCTCTTTTGTCGCAGCTAACCCAGAACGGGCAGCGGCTCAACTAGCTCTGGAAGTCTCGACAAGCCGCTCCCGCGCGTCGAGAGCCCGACGGATGCCCAAATTGTTCCACGTCGAACAATTTGGGCTGGCGCAGTGAGGCTATGCGGCTCTCGCCAGCCGCTTTGGCTTCACGATGCGCATGAAGACATACACGATCAGCTGCAGCGTGATCGCGCCGGTGCAGTCGAGCAGCACGTCGAATGGGGTGCCTGTG
>Ga0181520_10005461_pt1 | contig 20275 bp, 19 predicted proteins | sample PEATcosm2014_Bin_29_FD_132451 | JGI IMG/M metagenome (GOLD analysis project Ga0181520, IMG submission 132451) | Peatland microbial communities from MTU Mesocosm Facility, Houghton, MI, USA - PEATcosm2014_Bin02_30_metaG | ecosystem: Environmental > Terrestrial > Soil > Wetlands > Peat | place... | reverse complement strand
CCCTGCTGACCAATGCCGACGCCACCGTCACCGTCGCCCATTCGCGCACCCGCGACCTGGCCGCCGAGTGCCGCCGCGCCGAGGTGCTGGTGGTGGCGGCGGGCCGGGCCGAAATGGTGCGCGGCGACTGGGTGGCGAACGACGCCGTGGTGATCGACGTCGGCATCAACCGCCTGCCCGACGGTCGCCTGGTGGGCGACTGCGCCACCGCCGAATGCGCCACCCATGCCGCCGCGATCACACCGGTGCCGGGCGGGGTGGGCCCGATGACCATCGCCTGCCTGCTGGACAACACGGTGACCGCCGCGCTGGCGCGGCGCGGCTAGAAATCGGTCACCCGCCCCTTGTGCTGCCAGTCGCCGTAGCGGGTCGGCTCGGGGCCGGGCGCGCCGCCGATCTCCTTCGGCATCTCGGGCGGCTTCGGCGGTGGCTTGGCCGAGGCCGGCGGCGGCGGTTTTTCGTTGCTGTCGGTCATGACCGTCACTATGCCGCATCGGCCGGTTGCGGCAAGCCCGCGGACCCGCTTGAATGCGTCCTTTCAACCCCGGAGAGACCCCATGTGGACCTTGCTGCGGCCTTTCCTTCTCGTCCTGCTGCTGGCGGCCGCCCCGGCCTTCGCCCAGGCGCCGACGGGCGCGCCGGCGAGCAAACTCGACGCCATCCTCGCCCGCGGCACCGTGCGGGTCGGCCTGCCCGGCGATTACCGGCCGTTCGCGGTACTGGACAAGACCACCGGCCACTTCGAGGGGCTGGACGTCGACATGGCCGACGCCCTGGGCCACGCGCTGGGCGCCAAGGTCGAGCTGGTGCCGACCACCTGGGGCGGGCTGCTGGCCGACCTGGCGGCCGACAAGTTCGACCTCGCCATGGGCGGCATCTCGGTAACGCTGGAGCGGCAGAAGACCGCCTTCTTCTCCACCCCGCTGGTGCGCACCGGCAAGGCCGCGATCGCCCGCTGCGCCGAGCAGGACCACTTCGGCTCGCTGGCCGCGATCGACCGGCCCGGGGTCAAGGTGCTGACCAATCCGGGCGGCACCAACGAGCGCTTCGACCGCGCCACGCTGAAGGCCGCCGACATCGTCGTATTCCCCGACAACGCCAAAATCTTCGACGAACTGGCGGCCGGGCGCGGCGACGTCATGATCACCGATTCGGTGGAAACGCGGCTGCAACAGAAACTGCACCACGAGCTGTGCGCCATTCACCCGGACCGGCCGTTCGACTTCGGCGAACTTGCCTACCTGCTGCCGCGCGATCCGGTGCTGAAGGCCTGGATCGACCAGTGGCTGCACATCGAGCTCGAGACCGGCGACTACGCCAAACTGACCGCGAAATGGTTGGAATAGCATAGGTTCGGGTGGCTGCGGATTCGGTACCACACTGACTGGCCAAATCGCCACAGTCCGCTCGTATACCTTGCTCGTTCCGCGCCCGGGGGTCCAAAGCCTGATCCTCGGGTGACGATCGGGAGCGGGCATGCGCCGGGCGTGCGGGCAGGTGTGGACGGGATGGCGGCACGCTCTGTGTGCGGTGGCCGTGGTCGTTCTGCTGGCCGTCCCGGCCCGTGCCGATGGGCTCGACCCCTTGCAGGGACCCCCGGGAGGGCGCCTGGTCACCGTGCTCAACCAGAGTTCGCGTCCGATCAACGAGCTCTACGTTTCGCCGCAGACCGCCGACCAGTGGGGCGAGGACCGTCTGGGCGAGCACACACTGGACCCCGGCGCTTTCCTCCGGCTGCACCTGGGCCGGTCGCGCGGCTGCGTGTTCGACTTCAAGATCATCTACGACGACGCCAGCCGCGAGGAGCAGCGCGGCGTGGACCTTTGCCGTACGCGCCAGCTCGCTTTCGACGGCAGCACCGCCTCCCCGGCGCCCGGCAGCGGCGTCGCCCATAGCGTCACGCTGGTGAACCAGTCGGCGGCGCCGATCCAGCAGGTGTTCATCTCGCCGGCCGAAGCCAACCAGTGGGGTGACGACCGCCTGGGCCAGGGCAGCATTTCGGTGGGCGACCGGCGGCAGCTGACCTGGCACGGCGACTGCAATGCCGATCTCAGGGTGGTGTTCGAGAATCGCGCTGCCGAGGAACGTCGAGGCGTCAACCTGTGCGGGGTGCCGGCGCTCAGCATCGAACCGGGCTGGACGACCGCGGACGTGCTGCCGGTGCCCAAGGACGGCGCCCCCGCCGAGGCGACGGCGGCCAACCGCCCCAGCGGGATCGCCACCGCGCCGCCCTGAACTGCCGTCCTGCGGTTGGCCGGCTTCGCCCCGCGTTCTATATCGGCGCCATGACCGACCACCTCAGCGGCCTGAATCCCGAGCAGCGCGAAGCCGTCGAGGCCGTCGATGGACCGCTGCTGGTGCTGGCCGGCGCCGGCACCGGCAAAACCCGCGTGCTGACCACCCGCTTCGCCCACATCCTGCTGACCGGCCGCGCCTTTCCCGGTCAGGTGCTGGCCGTCACCTTCACCAACAAGGCCGCCCGCGAGATGCGGCTGCGCGTCGGCGCCATGCTCGGCCGCCCCGCCGAGGGGCTCTGGCTCGGCACTTTCCACGCGCTGTGCGCGCGCATGCTGCGCCGCCACGCCGAGCTGGTCGGGCTTACCGCCAGCTTCAACATCCTCGACGCCGACGACCAGCTTCGCCTGCTCAAGCAGGTCATGGAGGCGGACGGGCTCGACACCAAACGCTGGGCCCCGCCGGCGCTGATGGCGGTGATCCAGCGCTGGAAGGACCGCGGCCTGCCGCCCGATCGCATCACCGCCGCCGAGAACACCGACTTCGCCGCTGGCCGCGCCCGCGCGCTCTACGCCGCCTATCAGGCGCGCCTGCGCACCCTGAACGCGGCCGACTTCGGCGACCTGCTGCTGCACATGACGGAAATCCTGCGCGGCCATGCCGACGTGCTGGCGCTCTACCACCGCACCTTCCGCTATATCCTGGTCGACGAGTACCAGGACACCAACCTGGTGCAGTACCTGTGGCTGCGGCTGCTGGCGCAGTCGCACCGCAACATCTGCTGCGTCGGCGACGACGACCAGTCGATCTATTCCTGGCGCGGTGCCGAGGTGGAGAACATTCTGCGCTTCGAGAAGGATTTTCCCGGTGCCCGCATCGTCCGCCTGGAGCGCAACTACCGCTCGACCGCCCCGATCCTGGCGGCCGCCTCCGGCCTGATCGCCCATAACGAGGGGCGGCTTGGCAAGACCCTTTTCCCCGGCCGCGACGACGCGACCGGGGAAAAAGTGAGCGTCACCGGCGTATGGGATTCGGATGAAGAGGCCCGTGCGGTCGGCGGGCACATCGAGCAGCTTCACCGCGACGGCGAGAAACTGGCGGAAATGGCGGTGCTGGTGCGCGCCGGCTTTCAGACCCGCGCCTTCGAGGAGCGGCTGATCACGCTCGGCCTGCCCTATCGCGTCGTCGGCGGCCTGCGTTTCTACGAGCGGGCCGAGATCCGCGACGCCATCGCCTACATGCGCGTGCTGCACCAGCCCGCCGACGACCTGGCCTTCGAGCGCATCGTCAACGTCCCCCGCCGCGGCGTCGGTGAGCAGGCCCTGCGCGCGCTCCACACCACCGCCCGCGAGCGCCAGATCCCGCTGACCGCCGCCGCGGCGGAGCTGATCGAGCAGGGCGGCCTGCGCGGCAAGCCGCGCGCCGCGATCGGCGATCTCCTGGCCGGCTTCGCCCGCTGGCGCGAGACGCTGGCGAGCGAGGGCCACGTCGTCGTGCTCGCCACCCTGCTCGACGAATCCGGCTACACCGAGATGTTGAAGCAGGACAAGTCGATCGAGGCGCCGGGCCGGCTGGAAAACCTGAAGGAACTGGTGCGCGCCCTGGCCGACTTCGAAACGCTCGCCGGTTTTCTCGATCATGTCTCGCTGGTGATGGAGAACGACGAGAACGCCGAAGGCGACCGAGTCTCGCTGATGACCCTGCACGCGGCCAAGGGGCTGGAGTTCGACACCGTGTTTTTGCCGGGCTGGGAGGAGGGGCTGTTCCCCAACCAGCGCACCATGGACGAGAGCGGCGCCAAGGGGTTGGAGGAGGAACGCCGCCTGGCCTATGTCGGCATCACCCGCGCCCGCCGCCGCGTGTTCATCAGCCACGCCGCCAACCGGCGCATCTACGCCAACTGGCAGAGCAGCATCCCCAGCCGTTTCATCGAAGAACTGCCCGATGAGCAGGTCGCGCACGCCGGTTCGGTGGCGTTGCGGCGCGACCGGATGCTGGCCGCGCCATCGGTGTTCACCGGCGGTTTCCCGCTTGCCGCGCGCCGCCCGCGCACGGTCGAAGCCTGGGAGCAGCCGGCCCGTCCGCCGCGCGAGGACGCCATTGCGGTGGGGGCGCGGGTGTTCCACCAGAAATTCGGCTACGGCATCGTCACCGCCGCCGAGGACGACAAGCTCGACATCGCCTTCGACAAGGCCGGCGACAAGCGCGTCCTCGACCGCTTCGTAGAAAAAGTATGACGCTTCCTTCTCCCCCTCCCCTTGAGGGAGGGGGCTGGGGGGAGGGGTCGAACCGCACAGGAACATCCGCAGGATGACCGTCCGCCGCCACGCCGCCGCGCTGGAAACCGTCTCCGTCACCGTCCCGCCGGACGCGCTGGAAGCCTACGAGGCCGCGCTCGCCGGGGTTTGCGGCACCGTCGGCTTCTTCCACGACGAGGACGCCGACCTCTGGACCGTCGAGGGGGTGAAGGACCAGGGCGCCCACGAACCCGAACTGGTGGCCGCCCTCGCGCTCGCCGCCCTGGTCAGCGGCGTGCACGCCGTGCCCACGCGCCATTCCACCCCCACCGAGGGCTGGCTGGAACGCACCCGCGAGGCGTTCCCCGAGCAGCTGGTGGGCCAGCGCTTCGCCATCCGCGGCACCCATGTCCGGGGTCCAGTCACGCCGGGGCGGCTGACCATTCTGCTCGACGCTTCGGTCGCCTTCGGCTCCGGCGAGCACGGTTCCACCCGGGGTTGCCTGCGGGCATTCGAGCGCCTCGCCTGGCGCCGGCCCCGCCGTATCCTCGACCTCGGCACCGGCTCGGGCATCCTGGCGCTGGCCGCCGCGCGGCTGTTGCACCGGCGCGTGCTCGGCACCGACATCGAACCCTGGAGCGTGCGCACGGCCGCCGCCAACGCCGGGTTGAACCGGCTGGCCGGGCTCGCCCGGTTCATCCGCGCCGACGGCTGGACTTCGCCCGCGGTCAGCGCCAGCGGGCCGTATGATCTGGTGTTCGCCAACATCCTGGCGCGCCCGCTCTGCCGGATGGCGCGGCACTTGGCCCGGCATCTGGCCCCGGGCGGCACCGCCATCCTGGCGGGTCTGCTGACCACCCAGGCGCGCTGGGTGCTGGCCGCGCACCGCTGTCACGGCCTGGTTCTGGAACGCACGCTGGCCGAGGGCAAATGGTGCACCCTGGTGCTGCGGCGGCGATGATCGGGGCGGACACAAAAACGGGGCCTGAACCGCGCGTCGGCGGTCCAGGCCCCGTTTTCAGCGGCGCAAGGCCGGGAGCGTCAGAACGCGCTGGCGGTCCGGCGGCTGAAATAGTGGGTGTCGTTCCGCTGGGCCGCGCGATCGGCGGCGAAGGCCGGATCGAACACATACGGCAGGTCGGAGCGGCTCAGGCCGATGTCGGCCAGCTCGTGGTCCGACAGCATGCTCAGCTCGTCCATCACGGCCCGGCGCTTCGGCATCTCGGCGATCCAACGCAACGCCGCGCGCAGATGGGCGAGCAGGCCGGGGCGCGAAACCTGGGGCTCGGCGGTATAGGCGGGCTCGTCCTGGAAGTAGTGCGACATTGTATTCGGCAGGAGGATCGCCAGTTCCTCCTTGGCAACGCGGGTGTGCATCGTATCAAGTCCCAAACTGTCGATCCGTGGTGGGCTTCGTGCCTGAATGCACTCCGTCGCGCGGCTCTGTTGCGACGCAACATAGGCTTTCCCAGGCCAGGGAAAATTGCCAAGTCTCCGCGCCAGCTATGCGCGGTAAGCTTGGCTTAGAGATGAGCCATGAATTCATCGCCAAGCTGCCCAGAAAGCGCCACACATGCCTGAAGCCCGTCTGACCGCGCTGCGTGCCGAACTTTCCCGTCAGGGACTGCACGGTTTCATCGTCCCCCGTGCCGACGAGCACCTCGGCGAATACGTTTCATCTTCGGCTGAACGCTTGGCCTGGCTCACCGGCTTCAATGGTAGCGCTGGACTCGCCGCCGTGCTGCCCGACCGCGCCGCCGTCTTCACCGACGGGCGCTACGTGTTGCAGGTGGCAGCGCAGACCGATCCGGCGCTGTGGGAGCGCCGCCATATCACCGAGGAGCCGCCGCCGGCCTGGCTCGCCTTGCGCACCCCGGCCGGCGCGCCGATCGGCTACGATCCCATGCTGATCAGCGAGGAGGGCCTGCAACGCTACCGCGATGCCGGCCTCGTCCTGCAGCCGGTCGCGCACAACCCGATCGACGTCCTCTGGACCGACCGGCCGGCCCCGCCGCGCGGCCCCGCCGTGCCGCACGCCATCGCCTGGGCCGGCCGCGACAGCGCCGACAAGCGCGCCGAGCTCGCGGGCGTGCTGCGCGAGGCCGGGCAGGACGCCGCCATCCTCACCGATCCGGCCTCGATCGCCTGGCTGCTGAACATCCGCGGCACCGACGTTCCCTTCACCCCCTTCGCGCTGGGTTTCGCCATCCTGCGCGCCGACGGCGGCACCGATTTGTTCGTGGACCCTGAAAAGCTGCCCGAGGCCACGCTGGTCTGGCTGGGCAACGCCGTCGCGGTGCACGACCGTCCGGCCCTGGCCGGGGCGCTGGCCGCCCTGGCGGGTCAGCGGGTGCGTGTGGACGCCGCCACCGCGCCGGTTTGGTTCGCCCAGACCCTGCGCGAGCGCGGCGCCACCGTGATCGCCGGCATGGACCCCTGCCTGCTGCCCAAGGCCAGCAAGAATCCGGTCGAGCAGCAGGGTGCCCGCGCCGCTCACGCGCGCGACGCCGTCGCCGTCTGCCGCTTCCTGCACTGGCTCGACGGCGCCGCCGGGCGGGCCAGCGAAATGGACGCCGCGGCCCGCCTGCTGGCTTTCCGCGCCGAAATGCCCGAATTCCGTGGCGAAAGCTTTCCGGCGATCTCCGGCGCCGGCGAGCACGGCGCCATCATCCACTACCGCGCCAGTGCGGAAACCGACCGTCCCATCAATCCGGGCGAGCTCTATTTGATCGATTCCGGCGCCCAGTACGCCGACGGCACCACCGACATCACCCGGACGGTCTGGACCGGTCCGGGCGATCCGCCCGCCGAGATCCGCGACCGCGCCACCCGCGTGCTCAAGGGCCACATCGCCATCGCGACCCTGGTATTCCCCCAGGGTGTCGCCGGCCCCCATCTCGACGCTTTTGCCCGCGCCGCCCTGTGGCGCGCCGGCCTCGACTACGACCACGGCACCGGGCACGGGGTCGGCAGCTATCTCTCGGTGCACGAGGGCCCGGTCAGCCTGTCGCGCACCGCCAAGCCGGTGCCGATCGCGGCCGGCATGATCCTGTCCAACGAACCCGGCTACTACGCGCCCGGCCGCTACGGCATCCGCCACGAGAATCTCGTGCTCGTCCAGCCCGCCGACCTGCCGGCCGCGCAGAAGCCGTTCCTGCGCTTCGAGACCCTCACGCTGGCCCCCTTCGACCGCCGCCTGATCGCGCGCGACCAGCTGAGCGCCGAGGAAGCCGCCTGGCTCGATGCCTACCACGCCCGCGTGGCCGCCGAGATCGGCCCGCGCCTCGATCCCGCCGCCCGCGCCTGGCTCGCGGCGGCCTGCGCGGCGGCGGGGTAGGCGGGCCTGCCGCGCTTACCGGAGCAGCAACAGCGACAGCGGCTCGATGTAGGTAATGAGCAAGAGGATGACGATCATCGCCGAGAGCAGCGGCAGCAGCGCCATCGTTGCCTCGCCGATGCTGACATTGGCCAGCTTCGCGGAAATGAAGAGCGCCGGTCCCACCGGCGGATGCACCAGCGCGATCGCCAGGTTGAAGGTGACCAGAACGCCGAAGTGAATCAGGTTGATGTGGTAGGCCAGCGCCATCGGCAGCAGCAGCGGCGCGGTCAGCAGCAACGCCGGCAGCGGCTCGATGAACATCCCGAGCATCAGCAGGAAGATGTTGACGAGCAGCAGGAACTCCCATGGATAGTGGGCGACGCTGGTGACCCAGGCCGCCAGTTGCACCGCGACCTGCTCGGCGGTAATCAGCCAGGCCAAGGCGCCGGTCGCGCCGACGATCAGCATCACCACCGAGCTTGTCCGCAGTGCCCGCAGCATCATGGGCGGCAGATCGCGCACCGTGATGTCGCGGTAAAGCACCAGCGACATGAACAGGCCATAGACGACGGCCACGGAGGCCGCTTCGGTCGGCGTGAACAGGCCGGACCAGATGCCGCCGACGACGATGAACGGCATCACCAGGGCGGCGAAGGCATCCTTGAATGCCAGCCACATTTCGCGCGCCGTCGCCCGCTCGCTGCCGTTGTCGCAGCCCGTTTTCTTGCCATACCACACGCACACCAGCGAGAGGATGATCGCGGCGACGAATGCCGGGATCAGCCCGGCCATCCCCAACTGCTTCATCGACACGCCGGAAAGGAATGCGAACACGAGGAACGGGATCGACAAGGGCATCAACAGCGCCAGCGTTCCGGCGACGGCGAGCAGCGCCGCGATGAAGGGACGCGGGTAGCCGCGGGCCGCCATCGCGGGCACCACCAGCGAGCCGATCGCCGCCGTGTCCGCCAGCGCGGAGCCGGAGACGCCGCCGAACATCAGGCACGAGGCGACGGTCACGATGCCCAGCCCGCCCGGCAGAAAGCCGAGCACCGTGCGCGTGAAGTTGACGATCCGTTTGCCGATGCCCCCGTGCGACAGCAATTCGCCGGCGAAGATGAAGAGCGGCACGGCAATCAGCATGAACGGCTCGACGCCGCTGATGTACGACAGGAAGATCGTCTCGAGCGGATAGTCGAAGCCCTTGATCCAGATGATGCTGACGGTCGTGACCAGCAGCGCCCACAGCAGCGGCACACCGGCCAGCGCGATGATGAGGAACAGTCCGAAAATCTCCAGCGCCAGCATCGGTCAGTCCCCGTATCGTTCGGTGCGCGGCAACCCGCGCGCGATCTGGGTCAGGTCGTAGAGGACAAACACCAGCGTTGCCGCCGAGCCGACGGGCAGGCCGAGGTATTCGGCCGACATCGGCCAGCCCAGCACCGACATCTGATCGCTCCAGGCGGTCTCAGCGATGCCGATGCCGTACCAGATCAGCAGGCAAAGCACGAACGCGGCCACCAGTTGCGCCATCGCATCCGCCCACTGGTGGGGCCGGTGCGCGAGCAGGTCCACGATTTCGGTAATGGCAATGTGCTCACCCCGCCGCGCCGCCGCCGCACCGCCCATGAACGTCACCCAGACCATCAGCAACTGCGTCAGCTCCGTCGTCCAGGCGATGTCGTGACCGATCTGGTGCAGCACCACATTGGTGAAAACCAGAGCAACGATGCCTGCGCCCATCGCGACCGTGACCCAGTCGACGAGCGCCCCGAACGCGCGGATGAACACGGGCGGATCGCGGGAAGTGCTGTTCATGGCTTACTCGGTCGGCCGGCTTGGTAAGACGTTCGCATCAACGACGGCGGGCACGGCCTGGTGGTCCGATGCCGACGTAAGCGTCGGCGTGTCGGCGGGGTCAGACCACCAGCCCGGGCACCAGACGCCTAGGTGGCCGGAAATGCCTTGCGCACGGCTGCGGCATCGGTGAGGATCACATCCACGTCCGCGCCATACTTTGCCTTGGCCTGGTCGTAGACCGACTTTACCACGGTGCGCCAGGGTTCGATGTTCGGCCGCGAAATCTTCGCGCCCTTGCCGGCCATGTCCTTCAGCTCGCTGTCGTCGTTGGCGCGAACGGTCTTGCGGCTCCAGTCGGCGGCTTCCTTCGCCGCCTTGGTCACCGCTTCGCGGTCCGCCGGCGAGAACTTCTGCCACGTCCGCTCCGAAACGGTGAGCGGAATCGGGCTGTAGACATGCTGCGTGAGCGTTATGTACGGGGCGACTTCATAGAACTTGTTCACCGAGATGGTATCGATCGGGTTTTCCTGCCCGTCCACGGTGCCCTGCTGGATCGCGAGATACACTTCCGGAAGCGGTATGATCTGCACGCCGAAGCCCATCGCTTCGAGTGTCCAGCGCATCATTTCGTTCGGGAAGCTGCGCAGCTTCATCCCCTTCGCGTCGGCGGGCGTCACCAGCGGCCGCTTGGTCGACATGCTGCGGAAGCCGGCCTCGAAAGTCGACAGGAACCGGAATCCGAACTGCGGCCCCTTGGCGAACTGCGCCTGCATCCATTTCGAGTCGTCGTAAAGTTTCCAGCCCTGTTCGTAGCTTTCGAGCAGGAAGGGCAACGCCGTCAGGTTCATCGTGGGGATGTGCGTGGCGTACGTGCCGGCGCCGGTGACGGTGAAATCGATGCCGCCCATATGGAGTTGTTCCACGCTCTTGGCGTCGTCCGCAAGTTGGCCGGCCGGATAGACCTGCAGCTTGTAGCGCCCTTGCGTGTACTCCTCGATCTTTCGCCCAAACAGCTCGGCCGCTTGCTGCCGCGCGCCGCCGGGTTGGTCGGTATGGCTGAATTTCAGGACGCTCGCCGATTGCGCCCGTACAGCCGGCGCGAAAGCGAACACGCCGGTTGAGGCGACAGCGACCTGCTGGACGAACAGTCTGCGTTTCATGGGGAGTCCTCCTTGGACGTGGTCAGGCGGGTGCTGCGCCGGTAGGGTCCGACGTCAGGGGATCGAATGAGTCGAGCACGATGCGGTGGCCCTCGGCCGCCGAGCGGTAGACCGCCTCCTGCACGCGCAGGTTGGTGAGGTAATCGCGGGCCGTGTTCTCAAGCGGCGTGCCGGCGAGGAAATGCGTGACAACGTGGCGCTGCATCCACTCGCAGGCGCCGCCGCCGAACGTTTCATCCGGGCCGCGATCGTAGGGATGCGGGACCTCGGGCTGCTGGTGCGGTTTCCACCACAACCCGGCCTCTCCGTCGAGGCGCAGCACGCCGGCCGATCCCTCGATCCAGGCCTCGCCCATCGTGCGGCGGGGGTTGCTGGCGACATGGTCGTTCAGGCGGTTGCCGTCGAACAGCCCGGTCGCGCCGCTGGCGTATTCGAACACGATATAGCCGGCATCCTCGCCGGCGATCACCGGATTGATCCGGCGCAGTTGCGCGGTGACGGCGGCGACCTCGCCCATCAGGAAGCGGAAGGTGTCGATCCAATGGATCGCCGTCTCACGCACGAGAAAGCGCGGCATCTGCTGAAAGTACGGCTGACGGTCGAGGTAGGCGCCCGGTCCCTGGCCGTCGCCCGGGCGCAACCGGAACGCCACCGAATGCAACGTGCCGAGCCTGCCCGCGTCGATCAGGCGCCTGGCCTCGCGGTACCACGGTTGCCAGCGGAAGTTCTCGTGAATGATCAGGGGAACCCGCGCGCGCTCGGCCAGTTCGGTGATGGCGAGCGCGTCGGCGTAGGACGTGCCAAACGGTTTCTGGCAAATCGTCGGAATGCCGCGGGCGATCGTCCTGGCGACGAACGCGCGATGGGTTTCCGGCGGCGTGATGAGGTCCACGAGATCGGGCTTCACGGCGTCCAGCGCCGCGTCGAGGTCGCCGTAAACCTCGGCGATGCCATAGCGTTCGGCCAGCGCGCGCGCCTTCGCCTGGTTGCGATTGACGATCGCCACGCAGTCGGCACCGGCGATGTTGCGCCAGCCGAGATACTGGAACTGGCTGAAGTAGCCCGCACCGACGCCGAGGACACGAAGCCCGGACATCGCCGTCCTCCTAGAGGCTGGATGCGATGGCCGCGGCGATTGCGCCGGTGCCGTCGCTCCCGCCCAGGTCGAATGGTATCAGCTTGCCCGACGCGTACGCCGCGTCGACGGCGCGCTCGAGCCGCAGCGCGTCGCGCGCGAGCGCGTCGATGCCGGTACGCGCGCTCAGCCAGTCGAGCATCATCGCCGCGGAAAGGATGCTCGCGGTGGGATTGGCTTTTCCCTGGCCCGCGATATCGGGCGCCGAGCCGTGGCAAGGCTGGAACAGCGCGTGTTCGTCGCCGATGTCGCCCGACGGCGCCATCCCCATGCCGCCGACCAGCCCGGCGGTGAGATCGGACAGAATGTCGCCGAACATGTTCTCGGTGACGATCACGTCGTAGTCCCACGGCTTGCGGATCATGTCGAGCGCGGTGGCGTCGATGTAGTTGTGGCGCGCCTCGATGGTGGGAAAGCGCGCGGCGCGCTCAGTGAAGATCTTGCGGAAAAACGCCATCGAGCGAAACACGTTGGACTTGTCCACGCAGGTCACGCGGCCCGGTCGCCCGCGCGACGTGCGCCGCTCAGCAAGGCGGAATGCGAAATCGTGCACGCGTTCCGATCCGGCGCGCGTGATGACCATGGTATCGGACGCTTCGCGATCGTCGGTGACGATGCCCTTGCCGCGCGAGGCGAACAGGCCCTCGGTCGACTCGCGGACGACGACGAGATCGATCGTCGCGGCGCGCGGATCGGCGAGCGGCGGCTTGATCCCCGGGATCGCCCGCGCCGGCCGCACCCCGGCGTAAAGTTCGAGTTCGACGCGCAGATCGAGCTGCGGCGCGATTTCCGTGCCATCGGGATAACGGATCGCGGGCCACCCCATCGCCCCGAACAGCGTGGCGTCGGCGGCGCGCGCGGCGGCGAGCGTCTCCGGCGGCAGGGCGATGCCCGTCGCCTTGTAATGCTGAGCCCCGCCGGGGTACGCCGTGAAGCGGAACGTGTAGGGTGCGTTGTGCGCGAGCTTCTCGAGCAGCGGCAGGGTGGCGTCGATCACTTCCGGGCCGATCCCGTCACCGGGCAGGACGGCGATCTCGAGGGCGCGGGCGGCGTTGGCAATCGTCATGATATTCTCACAGGGTTTTGAGACGGTACTGTTCGAGGATGGCGAGCAGCTCCACGGTGGCACGCTCGCGATGCGCCCGGTAGGCTTCGAAGGCGGCGCGGGCGTCGCCGGCGCGGATCTTCTCCACCACGTCGATGTGCTCGCGCGTGGAATGCGTCGGCTTCGGACGCAGGCGCAGTGTGACGATGCGGGCGCGGTGCGCGCGGTCCCAGCAGTTTTGCACGGCGTCGATGATCAACCGATTGCCGGACAGCGTGACGAGATGGCGGTGGAAGCTTTCGTCGGCGGTGGCCCAGGCGTCGAGGTCGTCGACCTTGAGCGCACGCTCCATGTCGCGGCACGCGTCGAGCAGGGGCTGCAACTGCGCCTTGCTGGGCCGGCGGCGCACGGCAAGCTCGGCGGCCATCGCTTCCAATGCCGTGAGCATTTCGTAGATGTCGCGCATGTCGTCGGCCGAAACCGGCAGCACGCGCATGCCGTGGCGCGGAATCAGCTCGACCAGGCCTTCGTTCTTCAGTCGGACCAGCGCCTCGCGCATCGGCGTGCGGCTCATGCCGAGCTCGATGGCAAGCTCCTGCTCAAGGGCGCGATAACCCGGCGGCCAGACGTTGTCGATGACGCGCCGGCGCATCGTCTGGTAGGCGGATTCGACCAGCGTCCCGCCCACTGGCGCGGCGTCGGACGGCGGCCGGTCCGCGGCCATCGCCTTCACGTCGGCCAGCTCCAGTGCGCCGGCGCAAGGCCCGCGACCGGGGCGCGGAAGCTGTAGATCGCATCGTCGAGCAAGCAGCCCAGATAGGCGGTGCGCCTGTCGTCGCCGCCGAAGGCGATGCTGGAGATGTTGCGCAGCACACGGCTTTTCACCCCGTCCAGGTGCGGACGGCCGAGTCCTCCGGCGCCATAGGCACGTTCGACCCAGGCCAGGTGTTCGGGATCGGAGTCCTCGACGATGGTGATGATCGTGCGGTCGGGGGCGATCCGCAACACCCGGTTGCTGACGATCGAGACGATCCACAGGTGGCCGTCTTCGTCGAAGGCCATGCCGTCGGGGAACGTGCCGGGGCCGTATTCCATGAAGACCTCGCGCGCCCCGAGGCTGCCGTCGAGCCGCACGGGAAAGCGCGACGTGATCCGCGCGAACGTTTCATTGACGTAGAGCCATTCGCCGCGAGCGTCGAGGATCGCCTCGTTGGTATAGCCGAGGCCATCGGCGACGATCCGCGCCTCGCCGCGATCGACGAGCACGATGAAGCCGTCGGCGATATCGCGGCGGTAGGCGTCCGCCCGCGGCACGCGGCGCGTGCTCACCGTGATCCAGACCCGGCCCCAGGCGTCCTCCACCACGAAGTTCGACGGCGACAACACGATACCGTCCACCGCCTCGACGAACGGCCGGACGGCGCCGTCGCGCGACAGCGCGAACACGCCGCCGAGGTCGGCACCAAGATCGGCGAACAGGAACGATCCGTCACGACGCAGCGCGATGCCGTTCGGCCGCGCCGGACGCTTGCCCGGCAGTTCGCAAAGGTAGAGTTCCTGAGTGCCATCCGGACGAATATGCGCGACACCGCCGCGCCAGTCGGCGGTAAAGATGTCGCCCCGCGCATTGGTGAGCACGCATTCCGGGCGTTGCAGGCCCGCGCCGACGCGCTTTATGGAGGCCAGATCGATCGCATCGCGACCGGCAGCACTCGGCATCGCGCAACTCCTCCGAACTGATTTCCGCGCGGCGAGGCGCGAAATTCACCTTGAACGTGTGCGTCTACGTATACGTTATCGGCCCCCAAAAAGGCTGTCAAGGCCCGTCCGATCCATCGGACTCCCGGGTTTTTCTTATGCTGCGAGCGGCCTGCCGGCCACGTCCGCCGCGCTGAGCGGGCCGGTCGGCAGGAACCAGTAGATCACCGCCCCCACCAAGGCGATGGCGGCCCCCAGCACCAGCGGCATGACGAAGGACCCGGTCACCTGCACCGCGATGCCGGTGACCGCCGGGGCGATCGCGCCGCCGGTATAGTTGAAGCAGTTCTGGATGCCGCCGAACGAGCCGACGCAGTTCTCCGGCACCGCGGCGCTCGCCGCCACCCAGGAGCACGATCCGGAAAACTGGCTGAAGAACATCGCGGTGCTGAGCCACACCAGCGCCATCACCACGCCGCCGGCCTCCGCGGTCAACACGGTGAAGAAAGCCATGCCAAGCAACCCGACGACGAACACGATGCGTCCGCTGTTCAGTGCCGTGACCCCGCGCCCGGCAAGCGCGTCCGCCGCCCAGCCGGCGAACAGGCTGCCGACCACCGCCAGGGTGAATGGAATGGCGGTGGCCATGCCGGCCTGCCCGATGGAGAGATGCCGTTCGATCTGCAGATAGGCCGGCACCCAGGCGGCATAGATGCCGCTCATGTAGCCAAAACAGAACACGCCGAGCCACATTCCCCAACTGGTGCGGAAAGCGAACAGATGCCGCCACTGTCCGAAATTCATCGGCGGTGCGTTACGCACGGTGTCGCCTTCGGCGAGATGCGCGCGGTCGGCCTCGCTCAGCACGGCGTCGTCCGGGTCGCGATAAGTCATGAACCAGACCGCGACGCAGATGATGCCCGCGATGCCCATGAGTGCGAACATCCAGCGCCAGCCCATTAACAGCATCAGCCCGGTCAGCACGGGAGCGGCGATGGCCTGGCCCAGATGGTTCGCGCCGGTGAACGCGCCGACCGGCTTGCCGCGCTCGCGAATGTTGAACCAGCGGCGCACCACCTTGGTGCACGACGGGATGGTCGGCGCCTCGCCGACGCCCAACAGGATGCGGCACGCCCAGAGCTGTCCGGCGCTGGCGGCCAACCCCGCCAGCCCCTGTGCCAGCGACCACACGGCGAGCCCGGTGCCCAGCATCAGCCGCGAGCCGAGCCGGTCGATGACCGGGCCGAGCGGCAGTTGGGACAGCGCGTAGGTGAGCGGAAACGCCCCGAGCAGCAGCCCCATCTGGGCCAGCGAAAGCCCCATGTCGTGGCGGATCGCCGGGTTGGCGATCGCCAGCGTCATGCGGTCCATATAGTTGATCAGGCAGATCACCGAGATCTGCGCCACCACGCCGTACTGGATCGCGCGCAACCGAGCCGATGGGCGGCTTGGGCTCATGGTCGTTTCCTCCGGTGCAGCCTCAGGCGATCGCGTTCAGCCCATCATTTTCTTTTCCTGCGCGGCGATCCAGGCGCGGTCCAGGGTGCCGGCGGCGATCCGCCGCAGGGTCTCCTCTTCCTTGCGTTGCTGGGCCTGCGCCAACAGGATGACGGCCGGCGCGTCGGCCTGCGAAATCGCCACCAGCCCGTCCTCGTCGCCGACCACGATGTCGCCCGGACAAACCAGCATGCCGCCCGCGCTGACCGGAACGTTGATCTCACCGGGGCCGACCTTGTACGGCCCCTTGTGCGTCACGCCGCGGGCGTAGCAGGGAAAGTCGCGCTTGCGGAACGCATAGGAATCGCGGATCGCGCCGTCCACCACCAGGCCGGCGAGGCCGAGTTTCTCGGCGTAGGTCGCCATGATCTCGCCCAGCAGCGCCTGCGACAGGTCGCCGTCGCCGTCGATCACCAGCACATCGCCCGGCCGGCAGAAGTCGAAGGAGCGATGGATGATCAGGTTGTCTCCGGCGCGCGTGTGCACCGTCACCGCGGTACCCACCATCGGCTTCACCTGGTGGTAGGGCAGCAGCCCGTAGCTGCCGGACAGCCGCGCCATGTTGTCGCTCAGCAGGGCGACCGGCAGGGTGCGCAGGCTGGCAAGCACCGCCGGGTCCGCCTGCGGCGCCGACGGATAGCGCCGCCAGCCCGGCGTGGAGATCGGCCTCGTGGCCTCGTTCGTTTCGGTCATTCGTTCCTCCGGTTCGGCATCGGGTTGCCGCCGCGAGTATTCACCACCCTCGTCCTGTTGACAATACACCGCATTGTCCCTCAATCTGGCTGAAAACGCGCCCAGGTTGTCGACAATCTCGCGCGCCAACACCAGGAGGACGACGTGAAAGCCCTGAAGGACGCGATGGCGGCGGGACAGCGCATGTTCGGCTTCAACATCCGGCTCGCGCGCACCGCCGAGACGGTGGCCATCGCGCGGGCCTGCGGCTTTCACTGGCTGTTCATCGACATGGAGCACAGCGCACTCGATCTCGAGACGGTGCAGACGCTGTGCCTCGCCGGGCTTGCCGCCGGCCTGTCGCCGCTGGTGCGCGTGCCCGAGGTCTCCTGGGCCGCCCGGGTGCTGGATATCGGCGCCGGCGGCATCATCGTGCCGCATGTCGAAACCGCCGCCCAGGCCCAGGATGTGGCGCAGCGCTGCCTGTTCGCCCCCCTGGGCCACCGTTCGCTCTCGGGTCCGCTGCACCAACTCGGCCTCGCCGCCCTGCCGGCGCGCGAGAACATGCGCCGCGCCAACGAGGAGACCGTGGTGGTGGTGATGGTGGAAAGCCCGCTCGGGGTACAGAACGCCGATGAAATCGCCGCCGTGCCGGGCGTGGATGTCATTCACATCGGCAGCAACGACCTGTCGGCCGAAATGGGCATCCCCGGTGCGCTCGACGATCCGCGCATCGAGGCGGCCTATCGCACCGTCATCGCCGCCTGCGACCGGCACGGCAAGCAGGCCGGCATGGGCGGCATCTATAACCACGACCTGATGCGGCGCTATCTCGGCCTCGGCATCCGTTTCGCCCAGGGCGGCGGCGATTCGGCCTTCCTTGCCGCCGGCGCCAGGACGCGCATGGACTTCCTGCGCGGCCTCCCCGACGAGTCGAAATCGTAGCGACGGCGCGGGAGATCGCGGCATGGTTTCCTTGCAGGCACCGGCCCGGCTACGCCGGCGGCACTGGCTGATCATCGCGCTGTTCGTCGTGGTCGGCCTGGTCAACAGCCTGGACCGCGCCACGCTGTCGATCGCCAACCCGCTGATCCGCCACGATCTCGGCATCTCGGCCGGCCAGATGGGCCTGCTGCTGTCGGCTTTCCTGTGGGCCTATGCCTGGACCCAGTTGCCGCTGGGTCTGGTGATGGACCGGGTGGTGCCGCGGCGCATGTTGGGCGGCGCGGTGCTGTTCTGGTCGGCGGTGCAGGGCCTGGCGGGGTTGTCGAGCGGGTTCGGGCAATTGTTCACGCTGCGCCTGGCGCTCGGCGTCGGCGAGGCGCCGCAGGTGCCGACCTGCGCCAAGATCATCCGGGGCTGGTTCGGGCCGCGCGACCGCGGCTTGCCGACCGCCATGTTCACCGGCTCGTTCCAGGTCGCCACCGCGATCGCCGCTCCCTTGCTGACCTGGCTGATGCTGGCCTTCGGCTGGCGCATGATGTTCGTCATCATGGGCGTGGCGGGGCTCGTTTCCGGCTCGCTCTGGTTCATCTTCTACCGTGACCCCGCGCAGGTGGCGCTGTCGGAGGACGAGCAGACCTATCTGCGCGACGGCAAGCCGGCGGTGACGCCGCATCTGATGACCGTCGCGCGCTGGAGCCGGCTGCTGACGCTGCGCACCACCTGGGGCGTGCTGCTGGGCTTCATCGGCTACAACTACCTCGACGCGATCTACCGTTACTGGCTGCCGGGCTATCTGGAGATCGAGCACCATCTGAGCATCGCGCTGACCGGGGCGGTGGCGACCATTCCGCTGACCAGCGCCATCGTCGGCAGCCTGTGCGGCGGCCTGTTCGCCGACTTCCTGGCCCGCCGCGGTTTTTCGCCGATGGCCTCGGGGCGGATTCCCTGCATCGTCGGCACCGTGGCGCTGGCGCTGGCGACGATCGCGCTGGTGTCGGTCGGCAGCCTGCCGGCGGCGGTGCTGTGCCTGAGCGTGGCGACCTGGGGCGGCCACATGTCGGGTTCTTCGGCCTGGGTCCTGGTCACCGCGGCGGCGCCGCAGGATTCCATCGGCTCGCTCGGCGGCATGCACAACTGGGTCGGCAGCACGGCCGGCGCCATTTCCGCCGTCGTCACCGGCTTCATCGTGCAGGCTACCGGGTCGTTCTTCTTCGCCCTGATGACCGGGCTGGCGGTCGCGATCGCCGCCGCCCTGGTCTACATTTTCGTTCCCACCAAGCCGATCGACCCGAGCCAGCTCGATGCCGCTCTCCCCGCTCGGCCTTAGGCCCGCGGACCCGCTGGCGGGGCACGAGGAGCCGGCCACCGCCGAGGAGCGGATCGCCAAGGCCATCGAGGAGGACATTGTCTTCGGCCGGCTGCTGCCCGGCGCGCCGCTGCGCGAGGAGAAGCTGGAGGAACGCTTCGGCCATTCCCGTCACGTGATCCGCGCCGCGCTGGGCCGGCTGGAGCGCATCGGCATCGTCACCAAGGAGCGCAACCGCAGCGCCGCGGTCCGCACCTTCTCGCCGCAGGACGTGCTGGAGATCCACGACGTGCGCGAGATGCTGCAACGCCAGGCCGCGTTGCGCATCCGCCTGCCCGCCGCGGCGGCGGACGTCGCGCGCATCGAGGGCATCGAGGCGGAGTACGAACAACACCTGGCCGGCGGCAACCTGCGCGGCATCCACGACGCCAACGACCGCTTTCACGACGCGGTCTTCGCGCTCTGCGGCAATCGCCACTTGCAAGCCCTGATCAAGAGCTTGCTGGAGCTGACCTACGCCGTGCGAACCCGCAGCCTGGCGGACGCCGAGGACCGCGCCCGCGCCCGTTCCGAGCACCGCACGATCATCGGCCTGATGAAAGGCAACGACAATTGGGCGCTGGCCGAAATCTGCGTCGAGCACATGCGCTCCCGCCGCGATACCTACCTGGCGTTCCTGGCCGCCCAGAAGAAGCCGCGCCGGCCGCGCGGCACGCGGTAAGCAGGGCCGGGGCCTGGCCTTCCCGGGCAACCGGTTTCAGGCTGGCTGGCCGCGACAGCGTATGTGACAGGAAGGTGAGGGTCGTGAGATTTGCCTGTACTGCCGCCGCAAGGATGTTGACGGGGGCAGCCCGGAGCGGGTAAACTCCAGTGGTCATACCACCTAAAGCCGGTGGTCTTACCACCTGAAGCCGGTGATCGTGCCACCAAAGGCCAAGACGTTGAAGACGAGCGCCATAACTTGTCCCGAGGAAACGTCGAGCAAAGGCTTCGACAAAGTCTTCGCCTTCCTGCGCGAACAATTCCTCACTGGCGCCATCAGGCCCGGCGACCGTCTTGCCCCCGAGCGCGAACTCAGCCTGCAACTCGGCGTTTCCCGCCCGGTGCTGCGCGAGGCGTTGCGAGCGCTATCGATGATCGGCGTCGTCGAGATCCTGCACGGCATCGGCACCATCGTCCGTTGTCCCGACATTTCCGTGCTCGGCGAGTTCTTCGCCTTCGCCATG
>Ga0181520_10005458_pt1 | contig 20281 bp, 18 predicted proteins | sample PEATcosm2014_Bin_29_FD_132451 | JGI IMG/M metagenome (GOLD analysis project Ga0181520, IMG submission 132451) | Peatland microbial communities from MTU Mesocosm Facility, Houghton, MI, USA - PEATcosm2014_Bin02_30_metaG | ecosystem: Environmental > Terrestrial > Soil > Wetlands > Peat | place... | reverse complement strand
GCAAACTCGATGGTGAGGTTGCCACGCGGGTCATCCAGTCCCGCTCGCTTACCGGCGATGGAGAAAGACTGGCAAGGTGTTCCTCCGGCCAGAAGGTCGATTGCTCCCACATCCTCGGCTCCAATCTTCGTGAAATCTCCGAAGTTCATGACCGCGCCATTGGCGGGCAGAGCAACGACATTGCGAATGGCCGCCGCGCGCTGTTTGGCTTCTTTGCGCGTCGGCGCGTCGTTCGGGCTGGGCATGTGCTGTGGACGCGATGCGCGGTAGCGCGAGCGCAGCAGCCAGCAGCAGAAAGGATCGATCTCGGCGAACATCGTGGGTTGCCAGCCCAGCGGTTGCCATGCAACCGATACGGCTTCGATACCCGAGCAGACGGAAAGATATCTCATGGCCGCATCTCCGGCATTTCCAGAAATTTCGACTTGCAGAGAGTTGCTGGATTTAGATAAGTATTGATATAATTGCTGAAATGGAAACGAAGCCCATTTTGTTCATTGGCAGCAGCCGGGACGATCTGCGGGAGTTTCCAGCGGAGGTCCGCAAGGCGCTTGGCGATGAACTTCTCCGGGTGCAGAACGGGCTGATGCCGGTTGACTTCAAACCATTGAAGGACGTGGGCAAAGGTGCCTATGAGATCCGGGTCCGCCTCAATGGAGCCTGGCGCGTGATTTACGTGGCGAAGTTTGCAAATGCTATTTACGTGCTTCACGCCTTCGAGAAGAAGACTCAGAAGACGAGTCAGAGCGATATGGAGCTTGCGAAACGGCGCTACAAGCTGATTGGAGAATGACCAATGAAGAAGACCGATACCCGCTGGGACGACAACCGGATCACCAAAGGCAGCAGCAATATCTTTCTTGATCTCGGCTTTGATGAAGATGAAGCGGCCATTCTCAAGATGCGCGCCGAGGTAATGATCCGTATCGAGAAACGCATCGCGGCCAAAGGCTGGACACAGGCAGTAGCCGCCAGAGAGCTTGGTATCTCGCAGCCGCGCGTTTCGAAGATCAAGCGCGGCCAATGGAAAGATTTCTCGCTCGATACTCTGCTGACCATCGCTTCGCGGCTTGGCCTTCGGCCTAAGCTCAAACTGGCTGCCTGAAAGAACCAGCTCGCTCATGCCGCACTCCGGGGTCCGCGCTTCCGCGCACAAAGCGCCTTGAGGGCGCCGAGGATGTGAGCCATCGAAGTATTGCGGCCATAGAGGACCATGTCCGCGTAGCGAACAGGCGCGAGATCGCCGGCGCGGTCGATCAGCAAAATTGGGATATGCGCAGCAACCTCAAGCAGCCGGTAAATGAGGCGCCCGGCCATGTCTCCCTGCTGGGCATGGAGGAGCACGCAGCAGGCGAAGACTGCGCCTGTGCCTCCTGCCAGGAGCGCGGCGTCCGCGCAACTTTCAATCGCAATGACCTCATAAGGATGCAGCCGCAACGCGAAGGCTGTTGTCGATAGCAATTCCCGATCGGCGCAGTAGAGCAAAATGGGCTTCCTCGGTCGCATAGTCATTCTCCGAATGCCTGGTCTTCGTGGACGTAGCTGACAACGAGGCCAAGCGGATTGGTCAGCAGCATGGCATTCAGCACTTCGTCGCGGAAGCCGTAGACAACGTTGACGGTCCATCGTTCGCGCTTCTGTTCGTCCAGGCTTCCAAGCGAATGGAAGACCTTCGTAAACTCGATATGCGCGCGATATGGCGCCTGGCGCGTGTCTTCGAGCACCACGGCGTTGATCTCGATGTCCACGTTGGGCGCGCTGGGATCGAGCAGAAACGTCTCCAGCGTTTTCGCCTTATTCACCCGCCCCAAGGTCGCACTCTGCAAATCATTCGAGAAGAAGTTCAACGACTCGGCGAAGTCGCGCTGCAGCGTGGCGTGATTGCGCCCGTAGTAAAGCGCAACCCAGCGGGCGAGGTAATACTTGCTGACACGCTCGACGGGGACTTTGGAGAAGTCGGCATAGCTCGACACCTGGCCACGCCCTGCGTCCGAGACCGAGATGATGAGCGGCTTCAGCCGCAAGGCCGCGGTCTGGGCGCGATAGAGGAGCGCAAGACAGCCAAGCGTGACGACCGAGAGCACGAGGATGGCGACCTTGAGATAGCTATTGGTGACGACCGGCTCGGCATACAATTCGAGGAACTTGTGTCCGGCTTCCGTAGTGGTAAAGGCGGTTTGCTTGGCCATGATTAATTCCCCATCGGGTTGACCCAGGTGCCGACGCGCCCGCCGAGAATGGACGCGGTCAATTCCGGTATTTTGAAGAGGCCATAGACACACACGGCGAGTGTGACCAGCAGCGCGGGCAAGACGGTAAATGCGTTCGAGATGCTGATCGTGCCGATGACCTGAAACATCGAAGCCAGCACTTTGGCGAAGACGTAAATAAAGGCCGAGGCCACGACCTGGTAGAAGCTGAAGCCGATAAAGGCTTTCAGCCATCCCCAGAACAGCCAGTCCATCTTGGGCACAATGAACCAGGGGATGAAGATGGGACCGATGAGCACGCAGACGGCGGCGGCGACGTAGCCGTAGGCGACGACGCAGAAAGCTGTGGCCTCCATCGCCGCGAGTATCAGCACAATCAGCAGGTAGGTCAGATCTTCCAGGATGTTGAAGCTGCCGGGAGGTGAGCCAAGCTGCTGCTCGGCGTGGGTGATGGTGTTGGCGATTTCCTGGGTCTGGCTGGACTCGATCTGGTTGGAGAGATTGAGGCCCTCCTTGGTGATGAGGTCGCTGAAGCTGTAGCTGGTGCCGGGGATCGGTGTCGAGTAATAGGTCAGCATCCCCAGGCCGAAGGCGATCATCAGGATCAGGTCCGCGAACCTGGCGAAGTGAAAGCCGCCGCCATGTCCCTGTGCGGCGGACAGGGCGGATTTCACGCCGAACCAGACGATCAGGATCACCGCCAGGCCACGGAAGATGTCGAGTCCCGTGACCTGGAGTACGTTGCCCTGCGAGGAGAGCAACTGCGTGATGGCCTGTGAAAGGGCCGAGAAGATGTTCTGTCCCATCAGTTGCTCCCATTGGTGCTGAGAGAAATAGCGTGCATGGAATCACTCACGCCGTTGTTCACGTTCTGCATGGTGGTCGAGAAGTTCTGCTGGAAGTAAAGGGCCTGGTTGATGAGGCGGTTGCGCTCATCGAGCTTCTCTTTCGCGTCGAGCGTCTGCTGCGCAGCAGCGGCGGCGAGGATCTGGTTTGTATCCTGCTGCGAGTGAATCTGAAGCATGGTCGCCGCGTTGATCTTCGCCAGTACACCCACTTCGGTTTGCAGGCTGGGATCGGTCGAGTAAGTGTCCGATTCGAGATTGGCGAGCTTCTGCTGAAACGTCTGAGAATCGGTGCGAATGGTTCCCAGAGTGGAGAGCAGATTGGTCACGTTGGACTGGCCGATCTCCGAGCTTGCGTACTGGTTCTGGATCGTGGCCTGGGTCGTCGAGTCCGGCGCGGTCAGCGTCCCGCTGTTCACCTGAATCACCGCGCCGCTGTACGCGGATGCTGCGCGAGTTGGATTACCGAGGTCAAGCGCATTGAGCCATGCCGAGGTGATGCCGGAGGTATTCGATCCGGCGAGGCTCGGATTCGAGATACTTGTCCATTTCGAGAAATCGGACTGGTAGCGGGCCGCGAGATTCTGCGGCATCCGCGACATCTGGTAGGCGAGGTTGTAGGCCGCGATGACCTGGTTCATGGTCTGGTACGCGGTCGTATAGATTTGCTCCTCTTTCTGGAGGTGCTGTTCCCAGTTCTGGAGTTCTGTCGCCCAATGCTGGAGTTCCTGCTCGCCTTGACTGAGCTGCTGAATGGCGTGGGCGCTTTGGGTAGGGTCGTAGACGATGCCCGAGCCGAACTGCGCGTGCGCCATAGGCGCGAGCAGGGAGGCAAAGGCGACGAGGGAAAATACGAGTTTGCGTAGCATGAGGAGCTCCTTTTTTCGGAAGAGAACAGCGCGTTAGCTGCTGTGCGATGGGGTTGTTGTGGAGACGGGGGTACGATGCGAAGCACCGTGTCTGCGCGCCGCATCGACCGCCGCCCCATAGTGATATGGCGAGGGCTTCGGCGGGCGCGAGGGGGAGGCGCAGCCGACCACAAGCGCAAGAAGCGCGAGCGAAGCAACGCGCATTACATCACCCCCGGCATGTCGTGGTTCTCGTATGCGGGCAGCAGCATATCCTGGGTGATGTAGACCTTGATGCGGTGGCCCTCGCGGATCGTGATAGTCGGCGGGATGTTGATGAAGCGGTCGAGCACGTTCGCGCTCGACTGCGACAGACTCGAAGCAATGCCGGAGCGATATGCCTCGCTGCCGGATTCGTTGTAGCCTTGGTTGGCGTTGGTGGCCTCGGCTGCGCCGGCGATCACGCCAAGCGCGATCGAGGCGCCAAAGATTTCGACGTAGTGGTTGTTGAGCTTGTCCTTAAGCCCCGTGGCTCCAGCCTGATCGAGACCGTGAAACTGGTCGAGATCGACGGAGTAGCCATCGGGCATCAGCATCCGGTGAAAGGTCACGGCAAGGCGTTTCTGGCCGAGGCCAGCGACCTTCTGCACGTCGCCGAGGATGAACGTGCCTTCTGGGATCAGCAAATGTTGCCGGTCTTGGCTGTAGACCGGGTTGGTGACCATGACCTTCAACGGCCCGGCAAATTCGCCGTCGAGACGGTTGACGAGCACGGTGTCGATGGTCGTTCCCTCGAAGACAACAAAGGGCTGGCCGTGCGCGGAGTTGACATTCACCTCCGGCGCACGCTTGCTACCGGTCGTCGTGGAAGCGACCTGCGGAGCAGGAGGCTGTTGGGGCAAGCTCGAAGAGCGAGCGTTTTCACTGGAAGTGTCGGCATCAGCCGATGGACGCGCGGCGCCGCCCTCCGCAGAGACAAGGTTCGATGCAAAGCGCGCTTTGAAGGCCAGCGCTTTTTCAGCATCCGCCACCGGATCGCGTGGCGGCTCGGTGGTGGTGGCAGGCGGCAACTGCGTAGTAGGAGCCGCGCCACTGGGCCGCATATCGTTTGCACCAGCCGGTGTAGTCGCAGACGTTGGCGCTGCGCCGGTTCGCTGCGCCTGAGCCTGCTGCTGACTCTGGCGCTGGTCGGCGCTCAAGTCTTGTTCAAGCTCCTGAATCTTGCGCTGGTTGGCGTCGGTGGACACAGCCAACGGCGATGATGCAGTTTCTTTCGCAGCAGGCTTGGCGTGGTTTTTCGAGAACATCACCGCCAGCAAAATCAGCACGGCGAGTCCTGCCACAACATACGCCTGTGCCTGTTTCGGCACCACGCCCTCCGGCAGGATGCGCTTATCGCGCAACTGCGCGTTGGGCGAAAGCGCCTTCGGCGAGACCATTTCGGCTTCGGCTTGAGGTGTCAGGTTTTCCTCTGGCATCGGCATCACCTATTGCCCTTTCCGCTGGAACTCCAGCCGGTGTTTGCCGATTTCCAGATACCCCTTGTCCACGATCTTGGGGAGGATGTACGTGCCATCCTTGAGTTGAAAAGTGATCAGGTCGGGCTTGCCGTCTTTCAGCTCATAGATGGAAAACTTCTCAGAAGCCGATGACTTGAAGTAGGTGAACTTGTCGACGTGGTAGATCGCCGAGACATCGAAGGGCGATTCGCTGCGATAGCTGTAATCGAACTTCAGCACCGCAGTCGGATACTCGGCGCGGAACTGCTCGACCGCGGTAGCTGCGCGGCTCTGCGCAAGCTGCGCCTGGGCGCGCGCCGCGTCTACCTCACCGGCTGAAACCAGCCTGGTGACGCCGTTAGCTGCCGCCAGCGAGGACGGGTCGGACGGCTCGATCACGACCTTGAGGTCGGGATCGCCGGACTCGATGTCATCGAGCGTGAACGTGTAGACGCTGCCCTTGTCCGTAATCAGGTTGAGATTGGAGTGAATGCCTTCTTTGGCCGGATGGAGAAAGCAGTAGTTGCCTATGGCGTCGATGATCCAGAAGTCTTTATCGCCGGTGGCGACTTCCAGAATCTTCTCCGCGGATGGCAACTGAATCAGCGTGGTGTAGCGCATTTTGGCGCGCACACTCACGATGTCGTTGGCGTGGTATTTCACCACGCGGGCCTGTTGCTGGCCGTGGGCCACTGTAGCGACCAGGCCAAGCACGAGCGGAAGAATGGGTGAACGGTGCATGGGGCTCCTCATTGAAAGATCAGCCGATCAGGAATTGGCTGGGTTGGGGTAATCGTGGGCGAGCCGGATCAAGCCTTGCTCCGGCCCGAAGCGGGCGAAGTAATCCTGCTTGCGCAGGTTGTCACGGGCGTTGTTGGTGGCGATCCAATACGTCAGCGCATCGACTTCCAAAACCAATTTCTTGGTCCCGCGCGGCTGAATGACCAGCAACTCTCGTTTCGGCACCAGCGATTCCAAAAGCTCAAGCTGCGTGTCGTTCAACTGGAAAACCTCGGCGTAGAGCTTCCGGTCGATGTTGGGGTTGGCGAGAAATATCTTGGTCGGGCAGGACTCGTTGACGATGTGCAGCATGTCGGAGGCGGCCAACTCGACTACGGACTGCGTAGCGAGCACCATTGCCGCGTTTTTCTTGCGCCAGGTTTTCTCGGCACGGATAATCCAGTCGCGGATGGTTTTGTTCTTGAGGAAGATCCACGCCTCGTCGATCACGAACATCTTGAACGTGGCCGTATTCGCGGGCTTTTCAATTTCAGACGACGCGCGCTGCAAGACATAAAAAAGCAGCGGCTCTAATATGTCTGGATAGTCCGACCAACCGTCGAAGTTGAAGGTCTGGAAGCGCGCGAAGGTCAGCGTGTCTTGAGGATTGTCGAAGAGGTAGCCGAACTGACCGGCCTGGGTCCACCGATGCAACCGCTCTCCGAGCGGGCCTAATATAGATGCAAAGTTGGTGAGCGTCCGTATCTCGGCGGGCAGCTTGTAGGCTCGCTCGATGGCTGCAAACAACGCCTTCTCATCATCCGGCATAAGCTCATACCGGCCCCCGGCCTCGATCAGCACGCGCAGGAAAAGATAGAGGAAATTCTGATTCTCATGCGTCGGCTCCAGAGAGAACGGGTTGATGGTGAAGCCGGGACTCTTCAGACCGACGTTGAGATAGGTCCCGCCAAACACGCACGTCAGCGATTCGTAGCTGCCGCCGAGGTCGAAGATGAAAGTCAGCGGGTCGTATTTCTGCGCGGATTGGAGAGTGCTGGACAGGCAGAAACTTTTGCCTGAGCCAGTTGCCCCGAGCAGCAGCGTATGCGCCACATCGCCGCTATGGATATTGAGGAAATACGGGGTGCCATGCGTCGATTCGAGGATGGCGAGGTACTCGCGTTCGAGATGCGGGTTCCATGTTGACCCGCTGTCCACCGTGAACAGGAACGACAGGTCGGCATAGTTGGAATTCAGCGCCCATTGTTTGCGCAGGTTGAATTGCCGGTTGCCGGGGACCGTAGCAAAGAACGCATTCAGCAGGTTGTACCGTTCCTCGTAGAGCAGGCCGTCGTGCTGCGTGAATAACTTCTGAAATTCGGCAACAGCGTGCTCTACTTTCGCGCGGTCCTCGTCGTAGATCACGACGGACAGCGTGAACTCCCCGAAGTTCTTGCCTTCCATACCCAGCGCGGTCAAGGCGCCGCCAAGCTCCGCGACGGCGGCTTCTTTCGAATCGTCCACCAGCTCGTCGCGCGGCCCGGTGTTCTGCCGGTCCTGGAGGTTGGAGACAAAGCTGGTCTTCGAGTTGTGGTGATGCCGGCGGCGATTGTTGATCTCTTTGCGCGCTTTCGCGTTATCGACCGGATGCCATTCCGTCACGACGTGGAAGTTCGCCGGTACGTCGAGCAAGCCATTGAGGATCAATGGGCGTGTCTCTGACGGAAGCTCTTTCAGCGTCAAGACGCGCACATAGTCGTCATCGACACGCAGGTAGCCGCGGTGCGCTTCGAGTTCCGAGTCGCACAACTGCCAGTCGAGATGACGCGCACTATATAGGTGCGCGTCCTGAAGCTTGGAGGGGCGGAAATTCACGAAGCGCCGGACAAGCCGGAAGGCTTTCTCCGCCCCTAGCAGCTCGACCGTGGTGAGGTCGTTGAGCTGCCCACTCAAGCTCTGTACTTTCTGCTGCAACCGCAGCCGGTCACGCTCGATCTGCCCGTAGAGCAGCGTGCGTTCTTTATTGCCGGAGAACAGGGCGCGCAAGTCGCGCAGCGACGAGCGCGGCTGTTTCGGTAGCTGTGTCAGCGCATGGATGAAACTGGTTTTGGCGTAGCTGCCGTCTACCATGACCACCCAATAAATCTCGATGCTGTACAGGCGGTCCGATTTGGAGCGCAGAAACGCCGCGCGCTGTTCCACAGACGCCCGCACCAGCGGGTTGTCATACTCGGTGTGTGGAATCGTTGGATGATTGCGCTTGAACAAAATCTGGTAGAGGCGCGTGCGGTCGTCGAGCGAACGGAAGGCCGCTTCGAGGCGCTTCGCCGCGTAGTCGCGGCCGGCGCGGTCCAAGCTCTCATAGTCCACGCCACCGATCTTCAGCACACTGCCGAGGTCGCCCGATTTCGTCAGAAAGCAGTTCTCATCCCAGAACCCATACAGGTTCATCTGGGCGGGAAACGAGCCTGCCTCTTTCCAGTCCCTCGTGATGTTTTCAACTTTGACCATTGCGATCCTTGATGGTGATTTCCGTGGGCTCCCACTTCATCGGGTCGTATCGCCGGCGAAACTTGCCGGAGTTCATCAGCACGCGTAAGATTTCGACATCGTGTTTGGTGGCGATGCGGGCGACAATGACGCCCACGATGAAAAAGCCGATGCCGCCCACGAGCGAGTGCATGAGCGAGAAGATTGCCCCGCCGGTAATGAGCGCGACGAAGAATAATCGCCGCTCCGCGCCGAGAACGGTCAGCGGGCGGTTCATCGCTTTATAAACTTTGTTCTGCCGTGAGCCGCCCTCTGCCATGCGACCTCCTTTCTTCCTATCTAGTTGTTGATAAATGGGTTAGCTAGCTTGGAAATAGCCAACTCATAAAGTTCACCGCACCTATAGCCATACCCACGCCGAAGACGATTCCGGCGATGGTTTTCTTCGACTGGCCCTCGCCGTAGGCGAACATCAGCCCGCCGACGACGATGGCGACCAGAGAAAGGCAGGTGGCGATGGTTCCGGTAAACGCGGTCTTGAGAACGGTCACCGCGTTATCCCACGGGTCGCTGCCGGTCGATTGCGCGTACACCGGCAGTGCCGCAAGGAACATCAGGGATGGCAACGCCAGCTTCCGGGCATACAGGCGTAGTCGCCGGAAGCGGGGCGGTTTTGTTGGAAATGTGTTCTGCATAGGTTCCTCTCGTTTCAAGTTTTCCGGCGAGTGGGTACTCCCGTCGCACGTCTTGAAGCGAAAGTAGGACGGGTCCGAACGGCTGACCAATGCTTTTTAGGGGGTGGGGTATGCAGAACCGGCATACCCTCGATTGCTCGCTGGAAGGACCGCGAAGGCAGGGGGTGAGCAGAGAGGATGGCAGTGGAGAAACTGCCAAACCATTCCTTTCCGACATGGCCAGTAAAGAGGACCGCACGGAGGCGCGGGTCAAGGCCGGAGGAATGCGATGTCAGAGTGCAGCTCGCCTTTACGCGCGCCGCAGTGCGGGTAAAATGCCAGTTGTCGGGAAGGAAGGAGAGGACTGCTTTGCGATCCTCTCTTTAACTCTGCTCATTCTCTGGTTTGCGACCTGATGATATTCAGCGTCGAGTTCCATACCGATGTACTTGCGACCTGTCAGCAACGCTGCCGCGCATGTGGAGCCGCTGCCAGCGAAGGGATCGAGAATCAACTCTCCCTGCAACGTAAAGCTGCGAATCAACTGCGCCAGAGCCGCTACCGGTTTCTGTGTAGGATGCAGCTTATTGCCGCTATACGGCATGTCGATGACGTCAGCCACTGGCTGCTTGGGTAGAGGCGGGCGGCCCTTAGCCAGCAGGTAGGCTTGCTCGTGGCGATAGGAAAGAAACCCGCTTTTGGAGCTATAGGTTTTGCGAAACACGATGTGTCCGACAGGCTGAAAACCCGCGTCTTTCCATGCTGCGAAGAACGCATAGACCTTTGTCCATCCATAGAATGACAACATCAAGCGATCCTGCTTGAGAACTCGATAGGCTTCCGCCATCGCAGGCTTGAGCCAATCTTCATTCACATCGTTCTGAATAGAGCGCCCTGTACGGTCGCGGTAATTCACCAGGTATGGCGGATCGGTCAAAACGAAATCGACGCTGTTTACTGGCATCTGGCGCATGATCTCGATGCAATCTCCATGCGCGATGGTGTTGATGAACTGACTGGTTTGTATGGTCTGGAATGCTTGCATGTTGAATCTCCTTTGTGGTCCCGGAGTGATCTCTCAGGACACACACCCGGAGGGCGCGAGGGATGGCTGCTCCCAAAGCGGGCGGGATGCTTTTTCGGAAGGTTCGGAAAATGTTTTTGAGTTCTTTGCAAAAAGATTTTCTGAAAGCCGAAACCCGCTGGGCGTCTGCCGGGTGATGCGATCTGTATCAGGAATTGAAAAACAGTCCGGCAGACGAAGCAGAATCACGTCTGCTGCCGGGCGCGGCCTGTTCTTCCCTCGCGGTGTCTGAGAGAGCACGCAGGACAAAGGGGATCGATCTTGCGTGCAGGTTTCCAGATAAACCTGCCAGTCCATCCACCTGTTCCACAGCAGAGATTCAAGCCAGTATATTGGAGAGATCAATTTTTCTGGATACGGTGAAGTGCCGCCACTCAGTACAGCGTTATGCTGCTATCGGTATTCGCCCCGACTCATTGCTAATCTGCCGCCCGATGCAGGTGGGCCTTGCCAATTCTCATCTATTTACCGATGAGTAACTGATGGACGGGCGGCCAACCGACCAGCACTCGAATTTGACGATCTCAAGTACGCCTGATAGTTCTTCGACGACTTCAGCATATAAGTCCTCCCTTCAACCACAAAGCCATCCAGCTTGTGCTCGATCGTATATGCCGAGAGATCGGCTATGTTGTTTATGAACCCTCTGCTATTGAAATTTAGGGAAGTATTGCACAAGACGCCGTAGCCGGTATGCGCCTTGAACGCCATAAGTAGTTTATATAATTGGCTGTTAGACGAGGAGGACACCGTTTGAATGCGCGCAGTCCCATTAACATGGGTCACCGCAGCTAACGCCTTCGTAGAGACAAGTTGAGTGTAAAGCATGAATGGGCTCGCGTGGTTGCAGCCAAACCACCTCGTAGCATCTTCTTCGAGGGAAACAGGCGCAATCGGACGAAACTGTTCGCGCTGCTTAATCTCATTTAACCTAGCCCTTGTGCAGCTATCGAAAGGCGAAGCAAGAATAGAACGGTTCCCTAACGCGCGTGGTCCGATTTCATATTTTCCGTTCACCCATCCGATGATCAGGTTGCTGGCAAGCATACCGGCAACCACTGCGTAGTCCATCTTGCTCTCATCGTATAGAGATGCATCGAATGTGTCATTGGCCATGAACTCAAGACCTGAGTAGACATTCCAGTCTATCTTTGGGTTCCCCGTAAAATAAAATTGCGCATCAATCGCTGTGCCGATCGCCGAGCCTGAATCGTTGGCAACTGGAGGCACAAATACCTCTGAAAAGAGGTTAGTATCCCTCCACTTCGTGTTCCAATCACAATTCAGTCCGCACCCGCCAGTAATCAGCAACGGCATGCCTCTCTTCATATTCGACTTGGCAAATTGATAAAATCGATCGAATATTCTGTTGCTGAAAATACCCGCGAAATTGCGAAACTCCGGATCATCTAGCCCAACGTTGTAGTATCTGCAATCCCGTAACTTTTCACATTCCTTCGGCTTGAGGTGCAAGCAACCCTGCATTAGAAACTCAATTATTTGTTCCTCATCATCCAAAGGTTTGTTTCGCTTCGAGAATGAAGCCAAAGCCATGAGTTTTCCCGCGTCTGAGAATCGGGAGAATCCTGCAACACTCTTATCAAAAGTCGGATCCGCCAGGCCGTAGAGCAGGGCATAACGATGTCCAGGCTCAGGCATAACGTCGGCGAGTTTTGTCAAGTTCAACTCGGAATCGATTTCGTAGAATGAGCCGATCACTCCTTCCCAAAGCAATGCGTAGCATGGAGTGCCCTTGGGCAGATTTGACATACCAAAGGCACAGAGGAGATGTGAGCGTTCGTGGGACGATGAGAAGTATTCAATCGTCTTTCCCAACAGGCGCTTTTTACCAACGATGATGCCACGGTTACTGACACCATGGTATTCAGCGACACGGTGCTGCTCAGACATAGGCGCATCGCTAGGCCACCAGCCGCCTTTGCAGAGAACGTCGGGAACTTCACCGAGTTCGCTGAGAACGCTGAACACATCTGGAACGGACAGTGGTGAGTGCCGATAACGGGAGTTTTTCTCAGCTTCAATTGAGACCACTAAATATCCGTCCTCAAGATAAGCGAATGCGCCATCGTGACCCGGATTGAATGACAATATTTTCATTGGGTTACCTCAATCGAGCTCAAACTGCCAAGCTCAACATGATCGGCGCAGGTCATCGGGTTGGCTGGCGAAGTATTGAAAGTCGCCTCCATAGTGATCGATCGTACCCTCGTGATTGCTGGCAGGCGTCGATTATTCATTCGCCCAGCGAGTTGAGTGGAACGGGTGGGCCATATATTGACATGCAGTGCCATTGGAAGATGCGGGATCGGTGTCGGATCCCAGACCCTGCGTTTATGGACCAAATGATCGTCAACCAACCAGCGGATTTCGCATCGATTCCATTCAATTGCGAAGTGGTGGCTTGCTTTTGATGCGTCGAACCCGAGTTCTATATAGCTAGGAGAACCTCTATAACCATAGTCAAAGTTCGCTCCTTCGCCACCTGGGTTATAGAAAACATTCACCAAAAGACGGTTTGGTCGATTCCCCGCGATCTCAATATCTATTTCTTGTCGTGGCGAGTTCCGGTGAAGAAAGAATCCGGTGACTACTCCGGGGACATTTGAAGCTCTAATTACCGCTTCGAATTTTCCGAACAAATACTTGTCCCGGCTGCATAGTGAAGCGGCGGTGTAGTCTCGAACGCCCACTGACTCCCTTCTGACGGAAAGGGTTGCCCCAATTCCAGAACTAAATTCGACGTTTGAGGGGCAAAACAACGCCAAATTATCTGTAAAGGTGTCATGTCGCAAAACCCAGCGTTTCGTGTCAAGGTATTCCAAATGATCGTTGATTCTAATGAACGTTCCAGCGCCTGCATGATCATCCTCAGTCGGGGCAGGACAAATGCCGTGCCACCACTTGCGCGGCTCAATGACCCATGGCGACCTATCACGCCTGGGCCTTTCGCATCCATCTCCATGGATGGATTCACGGGTTACGTCCAGAACTGGTCTCTGGCCAAGGTCCTTTAGCGCGGGGAAGGGGCAAGCGGGCGGTGTACATCTGAGGTGTTCGCAAATAACTTGCCATTTATTTGCCTCCTCTGAACAAAGCATAGCGATATCGGCACTATTGAGGTCGCTCTTAATACGTAGGAAAGCGCCATCTGCAATGATGCCCTTGGCTGAGGTGAGAATGAACTTTGCCTTTGGATAGCAGCTTCGGAGTCCCCTAACGTTCGCATCTAAAGATCCGACATTCACATATGCGTCAAAAACTCGATCATCGCTTCCCACGAGAAGTCGATTTAGCTCAGGAACTGGTAATGTTTGGAGATCACTGCAGCATCTGTATCCGAGCATGGACAATGCCATCGCAAGCGACGAAAGTCCGGAGCCTTCAGGTCCAAATACAAACACTGGCTGTTCCGTTGGGCGAATGTTAAATAAGGATGCTCCTTCACTGGTGATCGCGCCAATTGTAGAGAGCGTGGGAAGTATCGAATATAAGTTGGTAGATCTAACGTCGCGTCGTTGGGTAATAATTGGCCGTTTAGTCGCGCGTATATCTAGGAATTTGAACTGGTGATTTATCCAGAGGTCAATGGGGCCGCGACAAGGAAGGAGCCGAAGGAGCTTCTGAGCACCCTCGCGCGAGAGAACGTATCCGGACAAATACCAGAGCCCGCGCACGGGGCGGAATACGTTATTTGACAGAAATGTCTTTGGCGCACCGTGCTTCACTTCGAGATACGACAGGTAAAGGACGTCGAATCTTCCATCGCTATCACATCCGGTCACGATTTCGTCCCACACCTGGTCAAAGTCTCGCGCAAACCAGGAATGAAACCATACGTCGTCCTCAAGGACAAGTCCGTATGCATGATTACTTACCGCAAGACGTCTCCAAACATTGATATGTGACCGAGCAATCGCGATCTCAGCTCGACTCATTCGAATTGGAGCATTTAGTTCGAACTGCGTGGGAAGAGCTAAAGGTTGGGGTTCTACAAAGAGCTGATCTCCGAGTGTATAAACCGGATCGATGTCAGCATCCTTGAGGGGCTCCTGAGAGAATGCCTTAGCATCCACAGCAGCATACCGCTCAGTCAGGCTCAATAGGCTAGTTCCGGACGAATCTAAGACGTGCCCGAGCTCTTGCTTCATATTGGACCAGCGGTCCGGTTCACGGTCGAGGTTGATAACGTAGATCTTCTCAACCACAGGTTTTTTCTCGGCTCCTCTGACGCCGAATGCTCGACACTTCCGCTTCGGCAGGAGCCTCCGAAAAGCCAGCCAGAATCGGAAAGCGTGACTGACGGCAGCTATTGGAGGGCGCGCCAAGTTCATAGATCCTCCGCGTGCCATGAGGCCCGATACACTTGCTGATTCGAAAGCCTCCAGTTTCTCTTATCACTCCGGTAACTGAGGGGCCACTTACTGGTGGAAGTCTTCTCCCAATCGTGCACAACGAGCAGTACTTCCTCCGCGCGGCTTTCATTAGTAACCACTTCAAACACCGATCTGGTGAGGTTGCCGGGGCCAGTGGTTGCCTGGACTTCGGGCAGCAACCCTCCTTTCGATTCTTGCTCAAGCGATGTGGTAGCGTTCAGCAGTGCACGCTCTATGATTGGATGATTGCGAACCGCGATTAAAGGCGTGGTGTTGAAGTAGAAAACCCAACTTAACTGGTTTGCCCCCGGCTTGACGAAAACTGAGGGCGGGACCATCTGGGCTGTCGCAATGTCGTAGCAGAAAGGCTGAAGCTTCAATCGCCCGTCTGTAAAAAGGCGATCGATTGTCGTTCCGTGATAGACATCATCAGCGTCAACATAAAATCCTCCCTCTACGAAGATGTAGGAGTAACGGAAGTAGTCTGACTTCATTGAAGGGTGATAGCACTTGTCAAAGGCCTTCTCATATCTTGAACCGAGGTGGATCCGGATAAATTCCCTTGCGGAACTCTCGTCGAAAACCTGAAGCTCGAATCCGAGCCGTTCGAGTTTCTTCCACGACTCCATGCACTCTCTAACATCCTCGGGCAATCGGCTAAGATCGTCCCAAAACTGCACTATGCGTCTGGGAGGTGGGGCTAGGTGTCGCCTGGGCACTCGGGCCGGCTCATTTGGACGTTGAATCAACTCCCGGACGAAGTTGGAGCGCTCACGATCGTCGTTTTCGAGAGGATCTTCTTCACAGCACTCGTGTACAATCATGCGGCTTTATATTGTATCTCCTCATTACAAAGCAGAGCGAAGACGGCCAGCCCGATGTTTTGTAATCAGCGAAATTGTTAGTGTGGTGCACCGTTTGAAGGGCCCAGTTCTCCTCTACCGTTGGGCGAACACCGAGAACGGCGTGATCGGTGAAGACATCCGTCGGATGTTGGTCCCTATTGTCGGCCTGCCGACCGTTCCGAAAGCGTGGGCGCATTAATCAAAGCCGCTTTCCGCGAAGGCATTCTGAAAGCTACCGGCGGATATTGGAAGATGGCCGAGAAATGCAGTTACGCGCGGAAGAGTGTGATTTATCAGTTCAGCGCTTCGTCATGAGCTCACGGCCTCGAAAGTTGTATACCCAGAGGAGTGGGTCCTGCTGGCGCAGTGAGTCGATTGCGGCTTGTGAAGCTTCATCCCATGCGGGCTCGGTCGTTGCAAAGACGACTGCGGTCGCTCCCATTTCCTTTGCGAGGCTCCGATACTTGGCTACCACTTGAGCTGGCTTTTGATCGTCGTCCTTGAGAGAACCGTTGCTCTTGGCTTCGCCGACGACAATCTTGTTATTTACTATGGAACAAATGTCGATTTCCAATTTCCTATCAGGGTTCGCTTCCGAGCGGATCATGAGTTCCGAAGAATACATGAATCGGCGCTGAGCTTCGCGCTGAAGAACGTCAACAGCGAGAAGGGCGACGTCACCGTTGTGATGGAGAAACTGATAGACAATCTCGTCCAGTTTGTAGTGCCAGGGCGGCTCGTTCGTAGTCAACCAATTCTCGCGACGATATTGCTGCTGAGTTGAGCAGCGCGGACATGTGAACATTTGAGTCATATTTTCAACGGAGAACCAAGCTGTATTGAGGCAGCGGGAACATTTCAAAATGAATCCGCGGTAGAGAATGCCGCGCGCTATCCAATCGTCGATGATGCCGACAGTCAAATCTTCTCCAGCGAGGATTTTATTTATCGCCGTAAAATCCATGTATCGGCGCTTGTCGGTTAGCATCGCGCCCTGATCGTGAACGCCCTCCTGATTTTTGCTGTGATCGAGAAACTTCCTTAAGAGAGAAGCCCTCTTCTCGTCGCGCATAACCGCAACAAAGCGATCCAGGCCTCCCATTTTGAGTGTCGTTTCGCTTGCAAAGCGGCCTTTGTCCGAAAGGATTGTCTGGTAGCCAGCATGCTGCAAGACAAGGCGAAAAATAGTGTCGGCTGATGGAACAGCAATCTCGACGCGAAGCATTTGAAGCTCGAGATCGTCTCCCATAACCAAAGCGCCTGGACATTGATAAGCCAATCCGTCTATGGATGCGCGCGCTTCATGTACATTGTGGCCGGTGACGAACCTAGCCCCTAAAGCGGGATGACGTGGAATAGGGTTTTCGGCAATGGAAACTTCGACAATCCAGCGGTGTTTGGTGGCGTTGACCTCGGAAAAAGCTTCGGGAAGTGGCGATTCGAAATAGCCTGGCAGTTTCTCATCGATGATTTGGTGTGTAGTAATCCGGTCGATGTTTTTCTTGATGTAGACCTTCGCGGGGTGGTCTAGCATCGGCTTGAGCCATTGGCACTGATCTGGATGGTCCACCGAAATTGAAAGGGTTGTAATGTGTTGCCTGATGAAAGAAGTGAAGCTCCGAAGATCGGCCGTCGAAAGCGACATGCTGAGCATTGAAAAATATTCGCAATGAGCGCTTCTCCCTATCTTCTCCAATTTGCGAATCGCAGCGATCAGCCTTCCGGGATAGTCATTCTCCTTTACAAGAAACCATTCAGGCAGCCAGAGTGATCGTCCATTGTTGCGAGAAAGAGCGTAATGGAGACAGAAATCCTTTAGCGTGTCTCCACGAACGATGACATTCGGGATGGAGTAGGGACGGGCGAGGCTGGACCTGACCGTTGCAAGAGCCAACCTCGAGAAGCCGAATGGTGTGTTGGGCCCGATGTCTATTTCCGGATGGATTCCCCACCCGATGATTGTGTCGTCGGTCTCGGTGTTCATATGCTTGGGCACAGGAGTCACGCCAGCATTTTGCATGTCCCATTGCAACTGAGGCGAAGCGATTCCTGTTTCGGCGTAGAGCCAGAGGGCGGGAGGCGCCTCTCTCCCTGGCGGCAAATTATCGTTGAGTACGAACATGGCGTCAGGAGCTTGAACACTCGGCACAACATCGGCGACTTTAGTAAGGGGATAGCCTGGAGTGTCGCCGGAGTGGATCGGCATGATGTTGTAGTGTTCTTCGAAGTGAAACGGGCTCAATCGTTCGAGAATCTCTTTAGAGAGCTCATCAGAAATTGAAAACCTCTCGACAGGCTCCTTCATGATGTCGTCGCGAAGATGTGCGTCATCAATCAATGCGTCCGGGAAATCATTCCTGAACTTCCGAGCCGCGTCTTCGACCATCTTGTCGCCTTCGGCCGGGGACCAGCGCTTGATATCACCTTTTCTCTTGCTGAAATAAAACAGGACGTCAGGGTCGAAAGCCGACAGAAACCTCCAGAACACGACGTCAATTATCTTGCCATCGGTCGGAACAATCATCGACTGATATCCGCCCCATTGTTGAGATAGATATTCGATGACGGATTGACAGGTGCCCTGCCAGTGCGGGTCGGCAGCGTTGACAAGGATGGCGACGCGATGGGGGCGAAGACGGGTAAATAACGTCTGGAATTTCTCGTTCATAAAGATGTCCTGCTAGCAAAATTCTAGGCCGGTCGCTTGCTTGAAAACGTTGGGCGGCAGCACAGCATTGTATTGCATGGCAGCATTGTAGTTAGAACGGCGCAAGGCTCACTGTAGTCAGCGCAATTTTCGATCGTAGCCCAGTTTAGCTGGTAAGCGACAGCAGACAAGCGGCTTATCGACGAACAGGAGGGTATGCCGATTCTGCATACCCCACCCCCTAAAAAGCATAGCCTCCGCTCAAAAAAGGTTCGTATCTTCCATCTCACGGGCACTCGCTGTCCCTGAGCGCCGCTGGATTTTTGCGCGCAGGACGCACCGCCCGAAGGCTTCGCCTGTGAGGTCAACTGTGTCGAATTCAATCGTTTCTTCTCCGGCCAAGCCGGAGCCGTTTGTCAATGCGGAGCGCGCGGCATCGTTTCTCGATATGCCGCGCAAGACCCTGCTGGGACTGGCCCGGAGAGGGAAGCTGCCCGCGCACGGCATTCCCGGCAAAGGGCAGAAAAAGAACTGGCGTTTCCGCATCTCCGAACTCGATCACTGGATGCGGACAGAGGTAACATGGGTCAGCGACCAGGGCCTTTCATCAGAAAGGAACTATCGATGAAAAGGCCACGTTATCAATTTGGAACCCTGTATACAGAGCCACGCAAGAGCGGCCCCGATGTATGGGTCTACCGCTGGCGCGAAACGAATCAGCAAGGCAGCCGTCAGTTACGCAAACAGATTCTGGGCACCGTGCGCGAGCTACCGACCCAGGCCGACGCGCTCAGGACGGCGGAGACATTTCGCCTCAGCATCAACCGTCACGCGGTCGAGCAAGCGGGACCGCCGCAAACCATCCGGAAGCTCGTCGAGCATTACCGGCTGAAAGAAACACCGATGGACAGCCACGAGGGCAAAAGGAGGTCAACGAAGATGGGCTACATCAGCAATCTCGAAAACCACATCGTGCCGCGCTGGGGAGATTACCCTCCGGGCCGCGTCACGACCATCGAGGTTGAGGAGTGGCTGAAGTCGCTAAAGCTGGCGCCGGGCAGCCGGGCGAAAGTCCGCAACGTTCTGAGCATGATCTTCCGTCATGGGATGCGGTGGGGCTGGTTGACTCAAAACCCCATCGCCATGGTGCGCGTCAGTTCGAAGCGTTTGCGGCGACCGGACATTCTCACCGCAGAAGAGTTTCGTGATCTGCTGGCTGCGCTGCCGGACCGGGAGCGGCTCATGGGCACGATCTGCGCGACTACTGGTCTGCGGATTGGTGAAGTCCTCGGCCTCAAGTGGGAGGACATCGACTTCGCGACTCGCACCGCCAACGTCCTTCGCTCCTACTCGGATGGGGCTATCGGTCCGTGCAAGACCGAGATCTCCGAACAGCCGGTGCCGCTCGACGACATTGTGCTGGAAGGGCTGCAGGCATGGCTTCTCGTCTGCGGCTACCCGGAACCGGGAGATTGGATCTTCGCCAGCGACCACAGCTTCGGTAAGACGCCGCTTTGGCCCGACAGCCTTCGGTCGAAGACCTTGCAGCCCATCGCGCGCAGGGTCGGGATTAAGAAGCGGATCGGCTGGCATACCTTCCGGCGCACCTACAGCTCGCTGCTGGCGGAAACCGGCAACGATGTAAAGGTGGTGCAGGAACTGATGCGGCACGCCAAGATCAGCACGACGATGGAGGTCTACGCGCAGGCGGGCATGGAGAAAAAGCGTGTCGCGCAGCGCAAAGCCGTTGACGTGCTGTTCGACCGGAAGCCGAGGACAGCTACCGCTGGCGGGGCAGAAATGGAGTGTTCCCATACTGTTCCCGTGAAAGGGGTACTATTCCCAGAATGTGCGGTCTAAGTTGTTGATTTGATTGGTGGACCTGGTCGGGATCGAACCGACGACCTCTTCCATGCCATGGAAGCGCGCTCCCAGCTGCGCCACAGGCCCACGTGCGGAGGGATATGACTCTCCTATTGTCTCTGTTGGGGCTGAATTCGTCAATCAAGCAGGAAGAGGCCAGGG
>Ga0181520_10005457_pt1 | contig 20282 bp, 16 predicted proteins | sample PEATcosm2014_Bin_29_FD_132451 | JGI IMG/M metagenome (GOLD analysis project Ga0181520, IMG submission 132451) | Peatland microbial communities from MTU Mesocosm Facility, Houghton, MI, USA - PEATcosm2014_Bin02_30_metaG | ecosystem: Environmental > Terrestrial > Soil > Wetlands > Peat | place... | reverse complement strand
GTGGATCCGAACCCTACCTGATGCTCGGCGGCAATGACGCCGGCGACCCACAGGGATTTCCTCTCACGCTCTCGCAACTCGAAAACTCCGTCGTCAGTTTCCATGGAACGCGCCTGCTGACGCTCTCCGCCTGCAGCACCGCAAACGGTGACACCGCGAATGACGGACTCGAAATGGACAGCCTGGGCATGGTCGCGCAGCAGAAGGACGCCGAAGCCGTGCTCGCCACATTGTGGGACGTGAACGATGCCAGCACCAGCCGCGTCATGAGCGACTTTTACTCGCGATGGGTCAGGCAACCTGCAATGGGCAAAGCTGAGGCCTTGCGCGAGGCGCAGCTTGCCCTTCTGCGCGGATCCGCCGGCGCCCCTCAATCCACCACCGGCCGTGGCGTGCAGATTACCGGCGAGCCCGCGACCGTTCCCCAGGCAACGTCGTATGCTCATCCTTATTATTGGGCGCCCTTCGTGCTGATCGGAAACTACCAATAGCCCCGGGGCCGGGCCATGTTCGTCGTTCTATGACCTTCCGAGGAGGATCGATGTTTCTTGTTTGCGCATTCTTAGTGGGCGTCGTCGCCGGACTTCGCTCCATGCTCGCTCCCGCAGTCGTCAGCTGGTCGGCTCGCCTGAATCTGCTCAACGTCGGGCAGACCTACATGGCTCTGATGAATTACCGCGTCACCGCCATCGTCTTCACCGTCCTCGCCGTGGGCGAACTCATCGCCGACAAGCTGCCGAAGACGCCCAGCCGCAAGCAACCGCCGTCTTTTATCATCCGGATCCTCAGCGGCTCCCTCGTCGGCGCCACTGTCGGCGCAGCCGGCGGACAAATACTCATCGGCCTCTTTCTCGGCGCCATCGGCGCAGTTGTCGGGACGCTCGGCGGCGCCGCGGCACGCGCCAAACTAGCGTCCGCTTTTGGCCGTGATTGGCCGGCCGCGATTCTCGAAGACATCGCGGCGCTCGCCATCGCCATCTTCTCCGTTCTGGGGGTTCGATGAAACAGAGTTTCGATGCGATCGTCGTCGGTGCTGGCCAGGCCGGCCCTCCTCTCGTCGCTCGTCTTGCTGGCGCTGGCTGGAAAGTTGCCATCGTCGAGCGCCATCTTTTCGGCGGCACCTGTATCAACAACGGATGCACGCCCACCAAAGCCATGGTCGCCAGCGCCCACGCCGCTCATCTCGCCCGTCGGGGCGCCGACTTCGGCGTCAAGGCTGGCCCGGTCGCTGTCGACATCCGCGCCGTGAAAGCCCGTAAGGATCAGATCGTGCTCAACTCGCGCAACAGCGTCGAAAAAGGCCTGCGCGGAACTGAAAACTGCACCGTCTTCATGGGAACCGCTGCTTTCGAATCGCCCAACGCCATGCGTGTCGGCGGCGATGTGCTGGAGGCTCCGAAGATATTTCTCAACGTCGGTGCGCGTCCCTCTGTCCCCAAAATGGGCGGCGTCGATTCCGTCCCGTTTCTCACCAGCACGACCATTCTCGATCTGGAAGTGCTTCCCGAGCACCTCATCGTCGTCGGCGGCGGCTACGTCGGCCTCGAGTTTGCGCAGATGTTTCGCCGCTTCGGATCCCAGGTCACCATCGTCGACAGGAATTCCCGCCTCGCCCCGCACTCGGATGAAGACGCCTCCCAGGTGATTCGCGAAGTCTTCGACTCCGAAGGCATAGACGTCCGCCTCAACGCCAATTGCATTCATCTCGAAAAGACAGGTGCGCAGGTTTCCGTCGGTCTTGAATGTGTGGAGGGCGCGCCGCATGTCGACGGATCCCATATCCTGCTCGCCGTGGGCCGCACCCCGAATACCGATGATCTGAATTTGCAAGCTGCCGGCATCACGCCCGACAAACATGGATTCGTCCCCGTCGACGACCAGCTGCGCACCACCGTCCCCGGCATCTTTGCGCTTGGAGACTGCAACGGCCGCGGCGCTTTTACCCATACCTCGTATAACGATTATGAAATCGCCGCGGAGAATCTTCTCGACGGCGCATCCCGTCGCGTGAGCGATCGCATTCCCGCCAGCGCCCTCTATATCGATCCTCCCCTGGCGCAAATCGGCATGTCTGAAGCCGAGGTTCGGGCCACAAAGAAGGCCGCGCTTGTCGGCAAACGCCCGATGACCCGCGTCGGCCGCGCCATCGAAAAAGGCGAGACCTTCGGCTTTATCAAGGTCCTCGTCGATGCCGAGACACAGCACATCCTCGGCGCAACCGTATTCGGCACGGGCGGCGACGAGGCCGTCCACTGCATTCTTACCGCCATGTACGCGCGCCAGCCCGCATCGCTGATCACCCACTCCGTGCATATTCACCCCACGGTCGCGGAACTGATCCCAACCACATTCGAAGACCTGAAGCCCCTCGCGTAATGCTCCGCATCCCCTTCGCCGATGTCGCGTCCACACTCTCCACCATCCTCGTCGGCGTCGGCTTCGACTCGAGTCGAGCCGAGCCTTGCGCGCGCCTGTTCGCAGAAACCACACGCGACGGTATCTACTCGCACGGCATCGAGCGCTTCCCGCGCTTTCTCGAAACCATCCGCAACCGCACCGTCGATGTCCATGCCGCACCCCGGCGTATCCATGAACTCGGCGCCATCGAGCGCTGGGACGGTCGACGAGGCCCGGGCAATCTCAACGCATGGTCATCGATGGCGCGCGCCATCGAACTGGGCCGCCAACACGGCATCGGCTGCGTCGCGCTCTCGAATACGAATCACTGGATGCGCGGCGGGACCTATGGCTGGCAGGCAGCGGACGCAGGCTTCATCGGCGTTTGCTGGACCAACACCCTCGCCAATCTTCCGCCGTGGGGCGCGTCGGCTCCCGCGCTCGGCAACAATCCGCTCATCATCGCGGTCCCTCGCCCCGCCGGGCACGTCATTCTCGACATGGCCATGTCCCAGTTCTCCTATGGCGCGCTCGAAGCATTTCGGCGCAAGGGGCAGTTGCTGCCTGTGGATGGTGGATTCGACTCTGCAGGCAATCTCACCCGCGATCCCGCCACGATCGAAGGCTCGCAGCGCCCGCTCCCCATCGGCTACTGGAAGGGCTCAGGCCTCGCCATGATGCTCGACATGGTCGCCGCGCTTCTCTCTGGCGGACTCGCTACGCATCAGATTCCCCTCGAGCCCGCGAAGGAATCCGGCCTCTCTCAGGTCTTCCTCACTTTCGACCTCTCGCGTATGCAGCCTTCGGAGGAATCGGCTCACGCGGCGGACGCCATCGTCGATTCCGTCCTCGCCGGCAACCCTGGCGCCGTGCGCTATCCCGGACAGCAGGTCCTCAAAACCCGCGCCGAAAACCTTGCCCTCGGCCTTCCCGTCCGCGAAGAATTGTGGAACGAATTGCGTCGCGTCTGATTGCCCCCGATCGGCGCTAATCTAAGAGCAGAATGCGCGCCGCCGTCCTGCACCATCCCGCACCCATCGCCTCGCGCCCGTTGGTCCTCGAAGACCTGCCCATCACCGATCCCGGCCCCGGCCAGGTTCTCCTCAAGGTGGAAGCCTGCGGCGTCTGCCGCACTGACCTCCACATCACGGCCGGCGAACTCAAACCGCTGCGCGACTCCGTGACGCCTGGCCATCAAATCGTCGCGCGCGTGGAGAAACCTGGGCCCGGCGTCGACTCGATCCACATCGGCCACCGTGTCGGCGTCTCCTGGCTCGGTGGCGTCGACGGCACCTGCTCGCTCTGCCGCAAGAACCGCGAAAATCTCTGCGACCATCCCACCTACACGGGTTATTCCGTCAACGGCGGCTACGCCGAATACGCCGTCGCCCGCGCCGATTTCCTGATTCCGCTCCCGGAATTGCCCTCCGCCATCGACCTCGCTCCGCTGCTCTGCGCCGGCATTATCGGATTCCGCAGTCTGCGCGTCGCTGAAGTCGCGCCCGGTGATCGGGTCGGCCTCTTCGGCTTCGGCGCCTCCGCGCATCTGGCCATCGAGGTTCTCCAATCCTGGAATTGCGAAGTCTATGTCTCCACGCGCGGCGCATCCCATCAGCAGTTGGCCCGCGACATGGGCGCGACATGGGTCGGTCACGCTACCGAACGGCCGCCCGTCCAGCTCGACTCCGCCGTCACCTTCGCACCCAGCGGCGATGTCGTCGTCGCCGCGCTTGCCTCGTTGCACAAAGGAGGCATCGTCGCCATCAACGCTATCCATCTCGACTGCATTCCGCAGTTCGATTACGATTCGCTGCTGTGGGGCGAGCGTCAGCTGCGGAGCGTCGCCAATATGACCCGTCAGGATGCCCGCGACTTCATCGCGCTCGCCGCGAAAATCGGCATCCGCCCGCGCACCACTGTCTTCGGCCTCGATCAGGTCAACGATGCACTCGCTGCGGTCGCCAACGATGCCATCGATGGTGCCGCCGTGGTGATTCCCTAATCGAGCACCACCGCCAGCGTGAATCCATCGTATCCCTTGCTGCCGACGGTCTGCAGGGTCGTCGCGCTCACCCGCTCCTCGCCAGCCAGCGCCTCGTTCAACCGGCGAATCCCCAGCACTCGCGGATCGTCCGTCTCCGCGTTGGCTACCTCCCCATCGCGAATCACGTTGTCGACGATGATCGCCGAGCCCGGACGCGACAACCGGAGCGCCCAGTGAAAATATTCGGCCGTGTTCTCCTTGTCCGCATCGATAAAACACAAATCGAAGGGCCCGATCCCCTCAGCCGAAATCTGCGGCAGCGTGTCGAGTGCGCGCCCCAGCCGCCGCTGGACCAGCTTCGCGAAACCGGCACGCAGAATGTTCTGCTGTGCCACCTCAAAATGCTTTTGGTCCGATTCCAACGTCACCAGAAGCCCGTCCCGGGGCAGCGCGCGTGCCAGCCAGATGGTGCTGTAGCCGCCCAGCGTTCCAATCTCCAGGATCTTCCGCGCGCCCTTCATCTTCGCCAGCAGATGCAAGAGCTTTCCCTGGCTCGGTGTCACAGCGATGTCCGGCAATCCGGCAGCCGCGCTGTCCGCCAGCGCCGCGTCGAGGATCGGGTCCGGTGGATGCAGCAGGCCGTCGAGGTATTTCTCCACCGCGACCCACGTCTTTGCGGGCTTTCGCTTTGTGTTTCCGGGGTGTTTCAATCGTTGAGGTCTCTCTGGGAAGCTACCAGCTCGGAAAAATCCGCGATCTTCGAAAATGCTTTGAGGACCGCTCCAATTAGCCCGAGCCGGTTGTCTCGCAACGCCTTGTGATCCACCATCACCATCACCTTGTCGAAGAACAGATCGACATGGGGCCGCAAGGTCGCGATTTTCTCCAGCGCCTCGCGATACCCCTGACGACGTTGCAACTCCTCCACCACCGGAGCCAGCTTCATCGCTTCCGCGTACAGTGTCTTTTCAGCTGGATCCTCCAACAAGTCCGGACTTACAAACCCGAGATCCTGCCCCGGATTCAGAAACCCCTTCTCCTCAGACTGCCGCAGAATATTCTTGATCCTCTTAAACGCGGCCGCAATCGCCGCGAGGTCTTCCGACCCGCGCACGGCCGTCAGCGCCTCGGCGCGTGCGATCGCGTCGCGCATGTTGTCCGAACGTACCGCCACCACAGCGTTGACCACGTCATAAGAGAACCCGCGCATGTCGCGCAGCCAGAACTCAAACCGCTCCTGAAAGAAGGACGCAAGCTTCTTCTGCGTCTCTTCGCCGACATCGGCCGGAACCGCCCGGAACAGATCCGTCCGCACCAGCGGCAACCCCGTCTCTGCCAGAATCTTCACGATGGCATTCGCCGCCCGCCGCAGCGCAAACGGATCCTTGGAACCCGTCGGCTCGAGCCCAATCGAGAACATCGCCACAATCGTCTGGACGCGATCCGCAATGCCGAGAACCTGTCCCTCCACCGTCGGCGGAATCGGGTCCTCCACAGCAGCAGGCGAATATTGCCAGTAGATCGCCTGCGCCACTTTCTCGCCGAGCCCCTGCGCGCGCGCGTACAAGCCACCCACAATGCCCTGCAGCTCGGTGAACTCCTTCACCAGCTCGGTCGTCAGATCGGTCTTCGCCAGCTCAACCGCCTTCAGCAGCGCAGCACGATCGACCCCCAGGCCCCGTTCGCCCAGCAGGCCGGCCAGGGTTTCCGCGATCCTCAGATTCGCCTCCGTCTTGTCCCAGTAGGTCCCCAGTTCCTTGTGGAAGGTCACCGACTTCAGCATCTCCACACGATCTTCCAGCGGCGTCTTCTGATCCATCCGCCAGAAAAATCGCGCGTCGTTGAAGCGCGCACGCAGCACGCGCTCGTGTCCGTGCCGGATCGTCTCAATCCCTGTCTCCTCGGGATGCGTGTTCAGCACTGCCAGAAAATACGGCTGTAGTTTGCCCTGGGCGTTCTCGACCGCAAAGTATTTCTGGTGATCCCGCATCACCGTCACCAGCACTTCCTCGGGCAGCTCAAGAAACTCCGAATCGAAAGTTCCCAGCACGACCGACGGCCACTCCGTCAGATGCGTCACCGTCTCCACCAGCGCCGCATCCTCGCGCCATCGCGTCCCCGGCACGCTCCGCGCCTCCTGGTCCAGCGCCTTGCGAATCCGGTACCGCCGCAGCTTCACGTCCGCCGTGACCTTCGCCGCCTCCAGCAAGCCCAGATAATCGTCGGGATGATCGAGCCTGACCGGCGCGTCGCCATGCAGAATGCGGTGCCCCCACGTGAGGTTCGCCGCATGGACACCGGCAAATTCCACCGGCAGAACCTGGTGATCCAGCAGCGCCACCAGCCAGCGCACCGGCCGCACAAAAAACTCCACCTTCAGAGGCCGCCAGTACATGTTCTTCGGCCAGTAGATCGCGGCCAGTTCTCCGGCCAGCAGATCGGGCAGCACCTCGAGCGCGGCGCGTCCCTTGTCCCGCACCATGGCCGCCAGATATTCGCCCTTCGCGCTCGTCACTTTGAACAAGCGCGCCTCTCCGTTGGGATCCTCCTCGAGCTTGCTCTTCATCTCCGCCCGGTTCAGCAACTCGGAGTTCAGGTCCGTGCCGCGCAGACGCTCCTCTTCGACACTGGCCTTGCGCAGCTGCTGTTCGCTCATGCCCGCCTTGCGCGCGAAGGCCAGCGCCGCCGCTGTCGGCTCGCCGTTCTTAAAGGCCACGCCCCACGCGGGTCCGGTCAGCTCCCGCGTCGCATCCCGCTGCCGCGGCCGCAACCCATTCACCTGCACCGCCAGGCGCCGCGGCGTTGAATAGCTGTGCACCTCGTGTCCTTCATCGAGCAGTCGCTCGCGCCGCAGCAGCTCCACCACGCGCTCGGTCAGCTCCGCTTCGGCAGCCGCAATCATGCGCGCCGGAATCTCTTCCATTCCTGCTTCCAACAACAGGTCAGCCATCTTACCGGGCCCCCGCTCTCTGCCGCTGCTGGGCATACGCCTTCGCCACGCCCACCACCATGTTGCGAATCCGCCCCATCACCGCCACGCGCTCCGTCACCGAAATCGCCCCGCGCGCGTCCAGCAGATTGAACAGGTGCGAGCACTTCAGGCACAGCTCATACGCGGCCAGTACCGGAAACCGCCGCAGCGCCCTGCGCAAATCCTCGTCCGGCGGCGTCGCCGCTCCATCGTGCACCAGCCGGTCGTGGACCCTCTCCCTGCGCTCGGCCGACTTCTCCACTTTGAACTGCTGGTGGAACGCGTCGAGCAGCGCCTGGCACTCGGCCTCATACAGCCGCAAATGCTCCCACAGCTTGCCGACGTCTGCCGCCTCGAAGTTATAAACCGAAAGCTGCAGCTCCTCCTCGAGACGAATATCGCCGTACGTCACCTGCTTCCCCGTCTTCGGATCGACGGCCCACACCACGTCGTACAGCGAGTTGACATCCTGCAGAAACGCCGCGATCCGTTCGAGCCCATACGTGATCTCCCCCGAGATCGGGTCCAGATCCATCCCGCCGCATTGCTGAAAATACGTGAACTGCGTGATCTCGAGGCCGTCCAGCATCACCTGCCAGCCCACCCCCCAGGCGCCGCCCACCGGCCATTCCCAGTTGTCTTCCTCGAACTTGATGTCGTGCTCGCGAAGGCGGATCCCGATCGCCTCCAGCGACTGCAGGTAGATATCCTGAATATCTTCCGGCGGCGGCTTCAGGATTACCTGCAGCTGCGTGTGCTTGTACAGCCGATTCGGATTCTCGCCGTATCGCCCGTCGGCCGGGCGCCGCGAAGGCTGCGTGTAGGCAATCGAGACCGGATCCGGCCCCAGCACGCGCAGAAAGGTGTCCGGCGACATCGTCCCTGCGCCCACCTCCATGTCGTAGGGCTGCGCCAGTACGCAGCCGCGCTCCGCCCAGAAACTCTGGAGCCGGAGCAGCAGTTCCTGAAAAGTCAGCGCCTTCAGTGCAACAGGCGGGGTCGATGCGGTCAACATGGGCACCTGAGTTTCCGATAGCTCGCTCTATCGATTCTATCGGCAGCGCCCCGCCCAGGCACGTCGCACTATGAAACACAGCGCCCGAAGTTACGCGGCCCCTCCCAATTCGGTCTTCAATTCGATTTGGGACGACCTCACTACCGGAATCACTTCAAAATCCACCGGATCGCTCAGGTTTCACCGGAACGAGGGAGCTTCCGATCCACGGCCCTTCCCCGCCAGCGCGCACCCGCCCGCGAGAAGCAGGATTGGAAAAGCTTCCATCGTGTATCGCTGCTCAGGACTCTCCAGCGTTCCCAGCACAATACAGCGCAGCAGAACGTACAGCAGCAGCGCGACGGCCAACGGCACCCGGCGCGTTCGAAATCCCCCTACCGCCAGCACCAGATACCCCAGGTTCAGCGCACCCAGCCCGACCGCGATGCCGCTGCCCATCGGATGCTCCCCAATCCGCCACCAGAACACATCGATATCGAACAGCTCCGTGCGCGGACGCAACCACATATCCAACACCCGCAGCACCGGCATTTCGACGTAATACTCGAGCGGATGCTTTCGAATATGCTCCGCCGCCAGAGCCTCAAACCGCGCATCCAGCTCCGGCGTGATCGCGTTGTGCACGTTGTAGGCCGCGATCACCGCCGCCATCTCCCGGCACTCGGGGCCCGGGTCGCAGGCGCGCGCGGGAATCACGTCGAGATCGATGGGATCGGACCCCATGTTCCACGCCACAGTGCCGGTATTCACAAACTCGATCGACCAGGTCCGCATCCACCGGTGAAAGCCGTTTGGCACAAATTCTCCAGGGTTGTTGGCGTTCCGCGGCGCCAGCGGCTCGAACACGTGAAACACGCGATAATTCCGGATGGTCCAGGGCGCCAGCGGCAGCATCGCGAGCACCCCGGCCAGCACAGCAAGACGCAACCCCCGCGTCGAACCCACATCGCGCTTCGCGTACCAGAGAAGACCCGTGCAGAATGCCGCCGGCAGCAGAACGCCATCGGGCCGCAACAAGATGGCACAAGCCAGCGCGAGAACCAACCCCGTCATCGGCAACATCGTGCTCTGGTTCGCTCGTACGGCCCGCAGCAACCGCGCCATCGACCCGATCGCCAACGCCACACAGCTGATCGAGAGGCTCTCCGTCATCCCGCTGGCCGTGTACCCCGCCGTGAACGGACACAGCACCGCCAGCGTCAGCGCCGCCCATCCCGCGCGGGGCGAAACCTCCCGCCGCGCCGTGTCGAAGATCAGCCAGCATCCACACAGATCCAGCAGCGCCTGCAGCAGCTCCGCCATCCGCATGTGCCCATCGCCGAAGATCGAGAACACAATGCCCAAAAACAGTGGATAGCCGGGCAGCCGGATCAGCGTCGGGTCGATTCCGTTGCCGCCCGAAAAACCGTACACGCCGTGATGAAACCAGTTCCGCGCCAGCTCCTGGTAGATGTCCGTATCGTCATCCTGCGAGACGCCATGAGCAATGAAGAAAACGCGCAGCGCCAGCCCCGCAGCCAGTAGAGCTGCCACCATCAGCCTGTCGCGCCGCTGCGCCCGCGAATCGTCCAAAGAGCTGTCCAGAAAAAGCTGCACTCACTTTATCAGTCGGTCGCAACCCACCTGCGCTCCATCCACGCCAGCAGCAGCATCGCCGCAGCCAGCGGTACCAGCCATACCACGCGGCTCTGCAAGCGCTCATCGAGCGTCGACATCGTCCCCGTCAACAGCGCATTGCCCACCACAACGAAAGCCGTGATCGCCACCAGCGCCATCGGCCTCACCCGCACGTCGTGTACCCGCCAAACCAGCGGCAGAAGAATTCCCACAGCAACCAGCGCCACAAGCACAGCCCAGTTCTGCAGCGTGGTGAACGCCTCCATCGGCAACAGATTCCGCGCCTCACGGCTTTCCTCGTACCGCGCCTTTGCCCCCGGCAGCGTCATGTCGAACTGGCTCAGAGTCCATTCGTTCGGATCGAAGTCGTCCACGCCAAACGTCAAAAGCTGATCGCGGAAATTGGCCATCGAACGCCGCAGCTGCGCCCACGGATACCGCCGCACCGCCGCCAGTGCAAACGCCGCATCCTGCTTCTCCATCTGCTTTTGCACGCTCTTTGGCGCGTTGTGATAAATCCCCGCCGGGTCCCACAGAAAAATATCCGGGTCATCAGGAAACCGCCCCACATACGCGCAAACCGCGAATCGCTGCCCGCAATCGCGCTCGGCATACCATCGCCCCGGCCCGTCCGCAATCGCGCGCGCCGTGAGATACGGCGGACTCTCCAACTGCACCGACGGCGTCCCGTACAGAACCATGTCCAGCGCCATCGGAACCGCCGCCGCCAGCACCAGAGCCAGCGCGGCCTCCGCAACTCCCCGCATCCGCCGCCAGTCCCGCCGCAGCGACAGCACCGCCGACAGCAACACGCACAGAGCAACGCCAAGCATCAAGTGCGTCGCGTGCGACGCAGCCGCCCACCACGCAACCACCAGCAAAACCCACTTCTCCCAGCGCGACAGCGTCTCCCGCCCGAAGACCAGCAGATAGATCGCCAGATACAACACCGGCCCCAGAATGTCCGGCATGATCAGGCTCACAAACCACGACAGGCTCGTTATCACACTCAGCACAACGACCGTCGCGAGGTACTTCGCTGTAGGATGCCCCCGCGCGATCGACCGCACCGTCAGCCACAGCACCCACCCCGTCAAGAGCGCCTGCAGCACAACCACCGGCCAGGGATTCACATTGCGATGCAGCGGCAGAATCACCAGGCTGTAGAGCAGCGAGCGCATCCCGTAGTACGCCGAAGTCTGGTGCAGAAACAACGCGCGCGCCACGCGCGGTCCATCCTCGAGATACGTCATCGAATCGGGATAGAGAAGTGGATACCCGTTCAGAATCGCCGGCCACGTCATGGCCAGCGCACCCAAGGCTAACGCCGCCACACGCCGGGCGCGCGGCCAGCGTCCCACCGCCTCCGCGGTGGAGCGTCCCGCCGCAATCGCCGCGGTGGTCATCGTGTCAGCATGCCGGCGGAGCGTTACGGCCCTGCCGCAATCTTCTCCGTCTGCCGCGACATCCGCGCCGTCCGCTCGATCTTCTCCCAGTTAAACGGCCGCCCCTCCAGCGCCCGCTTCAGCGTGCGGAACAGCACAATCGAGAAAATCTGCCTGTAGCTGAACCGCTGCAACCACACATGGAACAGCAGCCACCCGTCGCCCTTGTTCGCAGGATGCCGCGGCTCGAGCGAAAACGCCAACAGCGACGTCACAAAGTCGATCAGCAGAAACGCCAGGAAATACGTCAGCAGTTTCTCCACCGTGCTCGCGCTCGCCGTCTCCGGATGGTAGTGCTTGTCGATCAGGTACTGCACCACGCCCCACGCGAACATGATGTCGATGAACGGCGACACCAGCGGCAGCAGAATCTGGAACACCAGAATATTCGGCAGCGCGAAGAACCCCATCGCCGGATTCCTCCTCGCCGCCGCGCGATGCTTGAACACCGCCTGAAGAATTCCGAACGACCAGCGGAACCGCTGCCGCATCAGGCTGCGCGCCGTCGCCGGGGCCTCGGTGAACGCCAGCGCGTGATCGTCGTAGATCACCTTGTACGGCTCTTCCAGCAGACCCATGGTCAGGTCGGCGTCCTCTGCCACCGTATTCAGCGGATAGCCGCCCGCCTTCTTCACAGCAGCGGTCCGCCACGCCCCAATTGCCCCTGGAACCACCGTCACCACGTTGAACAGATCCATCGCGCGCCGCTCGAAATTCTGGCTCGTGATGTATTCGAGCGCCTGCCAGCGCGTCCATGTGTTAATGCGATTGCCCACCTTCGCATTCCCTGCCACAGCCCCTACGCGAGGATCCGCAAAATGCCGCACCAGCTTCGAAACCGCGTCCCGCGCGATCACCGTATCGGCGTCGATGCCGACGTAAACCTCCTCCTCGACGTGCGCCAGCCCCTGATTCAGCGCCTCCGCCTTGCCCCCATTCGGCTTGGTCAGCACCAGCAGCCGACCCTCTTCGATCTCTTTCGGATACGCCTCTCTCGCTACATCGAACGTCCGATCCAGCGATCCGTCGTCGATCACAATCACGCGCAGGTTCGGGTAATCCGACTTCAGCACCGAGCGAATCGTCCGCACGATCACCTTGTCTTCGTTGTAAGCCGGTATCAGCACCGCTACCCGCGGCTCGTACTCCCCCGGCGGAATCCGCCGCTTGCGAATCCGGTCGATGGTCGCGAAGACTCCGATCAGAACCAGCCGCGAGCTCATCAGCACGTCGCCGACGAAGAATACGTAAACCACGAAATTAGCGAAAAACGAAAACAGGAAGAACGCCACCCAGTCGATGCGCGCCTGCCAGCGCATCGCAGGCGCAATCGGCGGCATTACCTCCGCCGTGGTCTTGCCCATCAGTTCCGAAACCGGCACAATCTCGTAGCCCTTCGCCCGCAGCGTTGTAATCAGCAGCGGCAGCGCGGCCACCGTCGGCCCGCGGTTTCCGCCCCCATCGTGCAGCAGGATGATGCTGCCCCGCATCCATGGGTGCGTCTTCATTTCGTCCAGCTGCTGCAGCACGCTGGCCGTGATCTCCTGCGGCGATTTCGGCGGGTGCTCGCTCCAGTCGTCGGTGTCGATCTTGTCGCCGATGATCGTGTACCCCATCTGCTGGATCCGATATGCCGGCGCGGCCTCGTCATTCGTATCCGGCTCCTGGTCGATCGAGTACGGGGGCCGGAAATACAGCGGCTGCATCCCCAGCTCCGCCGCGTACAGCCGCTCGCTCCAGTTCAGCTCCAGCTCCAGCTGCCGCGAAGAAATTTCGCTGATATCCGGATGCGTAAACGTGTGGTTGCCGATCTCGTGGCCCTCGCGCACGTAGCGCTTCAGCAACCCGATGTTCTTCTGCGCCTCTTCCCCGATCACCAGGAACGTGGCCTTCACGTCGTACTTCTTCAGTACATCGAGAATCTTCGGCGTCCACACCGGATCGGGTCCATCGTCGAAGCTCAGCGCCAGCCGGTGCGGGTCGTACCCGTACTGCTGGATCATGTAGGAGCGCGGCAGCCGCACCATGGTTTCATCGGTCACCGTGAAGTTGTCCGCATCCATCTGGATCGTGCGCTCGCCCGTCTGCGGCCTCGCCACAATGCGCAGTATGTCTCCCTCGCCCTCCGTGTTCACATCCTGGCCCGGCGGCACGCTGCGCAGCAGCTCCGGCGCGTTCGGCGCGCTGGGATGATCCCACACCTGCCATAACGACGGATCCTCTTTGCCCAGCACCCACAGCGCGAATGTCCGCAGCCCCATCTGCCGCCCCGCACGCAGCTCGTTCAGCGCTGTCACGCCGTCCATGAACCACACTTCGTGCCGCAGATGCGCATCCTCGTCGTCATAGGCAAAATGAGGATTCAGTTCATCGCCCAGCAAACCTACCTGCGCATCCGCATCGGCCGCGCGCTGCCACGCGTCCTGGACGGACAGGTCGTCCACGTCCACCACCCGCGGCTTTTTGCCCTTCTCCGGCAGGGTCACGGCCCAGTCGAACCCGTAGTTGCCGATGCCGCAGATGATCTTCTCCTTCGGCACCAGCTTCAGCACACGCCGCAGATTGTCCTCAAACCACGGCTCGCTGGCCACCGGGCCCGGATCGCTCGTCTCCTCGTGCTCGTCGTAGTTCATCAGGATGATGCCGTCGCTGGCTCTCGCCAGCCGCTGCATCGTCTCGTCGTCCGCGCCCGCCTGCACGTTCACGTAGATCCGCAGGTTCTTGCCGCGAAAATCGTTGTGCACCTCCGCGATCCAGTCCGCGTAGAGCTCCTCGTCCTCGTCCGGAACCATCTCGAAGTCGAGGCAAATCCCTTTGTATCCCGGGTTCGCGTACAGGAATCTGTCCAGCTGCGAGTGCAGCCGCTCCCGCGCCGCGGGATTCTCCAGCATCTGCCCGATCACATCCCCATTCCACGCGCCGCTCAGCGTGTCGTAATCGTTCAGCATCGGGAAGACCTCAGTGTCTTCCTTCGCCGCCTCAATGGTCGTCTTCACCCGGTTCTGCGGATCGACGCCGTGCACCCCGCTCGCGTCCACCACGTTGTAAAACTGCACCGGGAACATCGGCGTCGCGCCCACCAGGTTTCCGTCCTGCGAAACCACATGCAGCCAGTCCGGAAACAGCATGTCGATCTGGTGTATGTGCGCTTTCAGGATCGAGTAGCTGGCTTCGTCGTTCTCGTAGAACGCCGCCCGCAGACCCTCGTCCTGGTTCAGCACCACTTCGGATGCGTGCAGCTGCGTCTTCCGCCGCGCCGGCCGCGCCGCCGCCTTCTTCGCCAGCTCCGGCTGCCGTTCCTTCAGCGCTTTCACGTTCTTCTTCTGCGCCGGCAGCAGCAACTCCGGCAGCGTCTGCTTCGACAGCACGCTGAAGACGAACACCGCCCCCACCACGGTCAGCAGAATGATCGAGACGTCGCTCAGCCGTCTGAAAACCTTGCGCCGTCGCTGCCGTGGGTCATAAAAAACCTGCTTCATGGTGGCTCATTCAATCCTAACCGCAAACCAGCCTCCAGCTTTTAGCTCTTAGCCGTTAGCTACAAGCTTCCGTCTTCCAGCTTCCAGCTTTTGGCAGCTACCGGCTACCGGCTGTTCTAATATCCCCAATGCTTCCCGCGGCCCTCAGAAAATGGTGGCTCCTCCTGCTCGCCCTCGCCGCCGGAGCCGCGCTGCGCCTCTGGTTCATTCACGCCTACCCCGAAGTCGATGGCGACCCTCTCATCTACGGCGGCATCGCGAAAAACTGGATGCTCCACGGCGTCTTCGGCATCTCCAACGGCACCCACATCGACCCAACGCTGATCCGCCTGCCCGGCTACCCACTCTTTTTGATGCTCTGCTTCACCGTGTTCGGCATGGAGTACTACCACGCCGTGATGCTCGCCCAGGCCGCCATCGACCTCGCCACCTGTCTCCTCATCGCCGCCCTCGCGTACCGCATCTGGAGCCCGCGCGCCGGCTGGTGGGCCCTCTGGCTCGCAGCGCTCTGCCCTTTCACCGCTAACTACACCGCCACGCCCCTCACGGAAACGCTGGAGCTCTTCTGCACCGCCCTCGCCTTCTACGCATTCGACCGCTTCCTCGCCGCGCCCCGCTGGCCATGGGCGCTCACCCTGGCCGCCGCATGGAGCTACGCCACGCTGCTTCGACCCGACGGCGCTCTGGTGGCCGTCGCGCTCTGCCCCGCCCTCGTCTTTTACGGGTCAGTCTTCTATGGATCGCGACGCCCCGCCGTTGGAAACAAGCCAACCGTTCCGATGATCCGATGGGCCATCGTGTGCGGCCTGCTCTCCGTCCTGCCCTTCATCCCCTGGACCCTCCGCAACGCGCGCACCTTCCGCGTCTTTCAGCCGCTCGCGCCTCGCTATGCCGTCGATCCCGGATACAGCACCGACCCCGGCTTCAATCGCTGGACCAAAACCGTCTGCGTCGATTTCGCCTGCACCTGGGAGGTCTACTGGAACGAAAACTCCGACGTCATCGACATCGCCCGCCTGCCCGCGCGCGCCTTCGATTCACCCGCGCAATATATCGAGACGCGCAACCTCATCGACGACTACAACCGGGTCACCACCCTCACCCCGCAGATCGACGCCCGCTTCGCCGCCCTCGCCGCCGAACGCATCCGCGCTCATCCCTTCCGATATTACGTAGCGCTGCCCCTCGCTCGCGTTGCCGATATGTGGCTTCGCCCGCGCACCGAGATGCTCTGGATCGAGCTGCGCTGGTGGCAATATAGACGCCATCACAGCGAAACCGCATTTGCGTTTGGATACGCGGCGCTGAACCTGGCCTACCTCGTCCTCGCCCTCATAGGTTTCGTGAAACGCCCGCGCCTCTCCGGCGTCATCCTCGCTTTCGTGCTGCTGCGCTGTGCGCTGCTCGCCACCCTGGAAGCCCCGGAGCCGCGCTATACCCTCGAATGCTTCCCCCCGCTCATCGCATTAGCGGGAGTCGCTCTGGGCGGCAAACCATCCCAGTCAAGTCCGCATCCACGCGCTGAACGCTGAACGCTGAACGCTGAACGCTGAACGCTGAACGCTGAACGCTGAACGCTACAGGCTACCGGCTACAGGCTGTAGTTCGGCGATCTCCGATTCGCCGAGCTACACGTTCCCCTCGTCCAGCCGCAGTTCCGTCACCTGGATTTTTCCCGGGCAAATCCGCATCGGCTGCGTGATCGAGAAGACCCGTCTCGTCCCCGGCGCCGTCACCAGAATCCGTCCAACCCTCGAGCACTCTGCCCCGGAAGTCCACACTACCTGGAACGCCGCCACCGCATGCGGCATCAGCGTTACAGCGGGCGCCGGACCACTGCTTGCCGCGACTGGGTGCGCGCTCGACAACTCCGCCGTCACCGCCTCCGCGCTGACCTTCTCAATGGCGATGCTGCCGATGCTCTCCCCTTCTGGATTCACCAGAGCGATACTCGGAAAGCCTCCCAGCCGGCACGGTGTCGGCCCGCGGTTCATGAACGCCAGTTTCACCGACCGGAGAACGCCATTCACGTCGCCCGAAACCTCCTCCACCGAAAGCACGTCGGGATCGCAGGGTCCCGCATTCTGTGCCTCAGCCGCCGACGCCCTCGCAATCAGGTGCGGCGTCTCGCTTCCCGGCAACATATAGGGTGCGTTGGGATTGGGGTGCAGCGCCACATCGTCTGGCGCAAGGGCCGCCGTCTTCAGTTTCGCCTTGCCGGCCGCGCCCGTTCCGGCGCAGCCCGCGCACATCGCCAGCACACAGCCTGCAGCGATAGCTCCGAACAGCGTGGGCCTGAACATGGAGGGAGGTCCTTTGCTCTGATTGTAAGATGTCCCGCGCCGCGGTGCCGTTGCATCCCACATGCGTAAGGTTGCCTGCGACCAGGATTTAGAATCGGGCCATGCATGCGCGTCCACTACAAGGCCCATTACGGGGCAAGGTCGCCCTCGTCACAGGCGCGGCCAAACGCATCGGGCGCACCATCGCTCTGGCTCTGGCCGAAGCCGGCGCGTCGGTCGCCATCACCTGGCGCGATTCGGAATCCGAGGCGCAGCAGACCGTCGCCGATCTCGAAGCTCTTGGCGTCGAAGCGGCCGCCTTCCGCGCCGAGCTACGCGATCCCGCGCAGATTCGCGCTGCTGTCGATGCCGCCATTGCCCGCTTCTCGCGCCTCGACATCCTCGTCAACAACGCTGGACACTTCGAAACCGCCACCCTCGAAGTCCTGACCGTCGAGCAATGGGACGCGATGTTCGAGACCAACGCCCGCGCCCCCTTCCTCACCGCTCAGGCCGCGTACCCGCACCTCAAAGCCGCTCGCGGCCACATCGTCAACATCGGTTCTCTCGGCGGAATACATCCCTGGCCGACGCACGCCCACTACTGCACCTCAAAGGCCGCGCTCCACATGCTCACCCGCACCATGTCCAAAGCCTGGGCGCCCGAGATCAGCGTCAACTGCGTCGCGCCCGGCATGATCGTCAATGGCGAAGTCGACCCCGACTTCGAACACTTTGCCCGCCGCACACCGATGAAACGCAATGGCTCTGCCGCCGATGTCGCCGCCGCCGTCCTCTTCTTCGCGATCGGCCCGCATTTCATTACCGGCCAGATTCTCTCCGTCGACGGCGGCCTCGGCCTCTGATGCGGCTTCCCGCTTCCAGCTATCATCCTCCCGCGCTCTCTGCCGATATACGAAGCAGCCAGTCCGGCGGCACCTCAGGAGATGCGTGATGTCCACCTTTGCCTGGAATGAGTCTTACAGCGTCCACATTCAGCAGTTCGACGCGCAGCACAAAAAGCTTTTTGAGATCATCAACGAATTAACCGACGCCATGCGGGTCGGCAAAGGCGAGGACTTTATTCGCGACGTGGTCAGCCAGCTCGCCGTCTACACCCGCACCCATTTCCTGCAGGAAGAAGTGGCCATGCGCCAAACCGGCTATCCCGACTTCGTCTCACACCAGGCACAGCACAACAAGCTGATGACCGACGTCGAGAAATACAAGGCCGACCTGATCGAAGGCCGCAAGCCCAACATCGTTGCTGTCCTGAATTTCCTGCAGCAATGGCTCATCGACCACATTCAGAAGTCCGACAAGAGATACTCGGATCACCTGAACTCCCACGGCCTCCGCTAGCTGGACGCCCGGCCTCGCTGGCCACGCGCCCACTCTAAGCCAGATCGCGTTCAGCAGCTCGCGCCGAACACACCGATTGCGATCGATCCCCAGCTCGCCTTCGCTCGCCGTTCGCTCGGTGTTCCCTGGTTTTCCTGCTGCTTTGCCGTTTCCTACTTCCCGAACAGCCGTCCCATCAGGCCAGGCTTCCTCTGCTGCTCGTCTTCGTAGACGTACACCCCCTCGGGCTCCGGCTGCGGCCCAAGAGGCCGATTCTCAAACGCCGCCCTCGGATTATCCACGCACAGCCGCTCCGCCGTGCCCTCGCCGTACTTCCTGGCCAGCGCCTCGTATGCCGGCCGCATCGACGGTCGCCGCCCTTCGAGGTTGTGCGCGTCCGTCGCGATGAAGTGCACCCAGTTCTTTTCCAGCAGCTCCCAGGCCAGACCCTGCGCGCGCTTGCCGAACCGCCCTCCCAGCGACGATGCCGTGATCTGCACCAGACAACCGCTTCGCATCCACTCCGCCATCCGCAGGTGTTCCTTCTGCAATATCGGATTCCGCTCCGGATGCGTGATGATCGGCCGTATCCCCTTCACCGTGAATTCGTAAAACGTATCCCCGATGCTCTGCGGGATCATGAACTCCGCAAACTCCACCAGCAGGTACCTCCCCTGGTTGATAGTGAACTTCGTCGGATGCTTCAGCGCGTCTTCGATGTTTTCGTAGGAAAGATGGAAGTCACAGCCGAGGCCCAGCGTCAGACCATCCCCAACCCGCTCGCGAATCGCTTCGAGCTTCTCGCGGTTCTTCTCAGGACTGAATTCCCACGTGTCGTTCGCGTGCGGTGTGGCCGCGATGTGCGTGATGCCGTCGGCCATCGCCGCCTCCGCCTGCGCCACGGAGCTCTCAATGTCTTTGGGCCCGTCGTCCGTTTCGAACAACAGGTGGTGATGGATGTCGATCATGCTTGCTGCGCCAGGTCCGTGCGGTGGGCCAGCGCTCCCACCACGGATTCGAAGATTCTAAACCCGTCCGATGAACCCAGAATCGCCTCGCTGGACCGGTCCGGATGCGGCATCATCCCCAGCACATTCCGCCCCTCGTTCAGGATGCCCGCGATGTTTTCGAGCGACCCGTTGGGATTCGCCTCCCGCGTTACAAAGCCGTCGGGCGTCGCATACCGGAACACGATCCGATCCTGACTCTTCAACTCCGCCAGCGTCGATTCATCGCAAAAATAATTCCCCTCCATATGCCCGATGGGAATCTTCAGCACCTGTCCCTTCGTCAGCGTCTGGGTAAACGGCGACTCCGACGTCTCCGTCCGCAGATAAACCTGTTTGCAGATGTATTTCAGTCCGGCGTTGCGCATCAGAGCGCCCGGCAGCAGTCCTGCCTCACATAAGATCTGGAAACCGTTACAAATTCCCAGCACCAGCCCGCCATCGGCTGCGAATTTCCGCACCGACTGCATCACCGGCGAAAACCTTGCAATCGCCCCGGTCCGCAAATAGTCCCCGTACGCAAATCCGCCCGGAACCAGGATCGCGTCGCAGTTTTCCAGCGACGGCGAATCGTGCCACAAAAACGTCGCAGGCTGATGCGCCAGCGTTGCCACAACGTTATAAGTGTCGTGGTCGCAATTCGATCCAGGAAAGACAAGAACACCGAATTTCATCGCTATATGAAGGTTAGCAGGTCTGCCTGGTCCCTATTCCCTATTGGCTATTCCCCGCGATGGATGCGTG
>Ga0181520_10005456_pt1 | contig 20284 bp, 6 predicted proteins | sample PEATcosm2014_Bin_29_FD_132451 | JGI IMG/M metagenome (GOLD analysis project Ga0181520, IMG submission 132451) | Peatland microbial communities from MTU Mesocosm Facility, Houghton, MI, USA - PEATcosm2014_Bin02_30_metaG | ecosystem: Environmental > Terrestrial > Soil > Wetlands > Peat | place... | reverse complement strand
TCCTTCATCGTCCAGGCCCCATCCCACCAGTGAACCATCATGCCGAATGGCAATGCTGTGATATTCGCCACCCGCGACCGCGACCGCATCACAAAGGTTGGTTGGCACATCAATCTGCCCGCCGGTATCATCACCCCAAGCCATAATTTGCGATTCCGGCTGGAAAACACTCACTCTGCCCGTCGAAGAAATGGCACCAAATTGATTCGTAACCGTGACAGAATAAAATCCAGACTGCGACGGAATCACATTTGACAGAAGAAGGGACGGGCTTGTATTGGTCAATTGTGACAAATTAAAGCCCCAATTGTAGGCCAGTGGCGGGGTACCATTGGCAGACGGATTTAGCACGATTGATTTCCCAGCATCCACAACCAGGTTGGATAAACCTGCGACCAATGAAGGCGCTTGGAAAACCGTCAATTGGACGACCACACTTGTGGATGCCCCGTAGATGTTTGTGGCCACGACAAAATATGCCCCTTGATTGGTCGGCGCAATAGCAGCCAGCGAAAGCGCAGCACTGGTTTGGCCGGGAATTGCGTTGCTCTGGAAATACCAACTGTATCGGATGGGGTCCAGACCATCGTCCGAACCGATGGCCTGACTTTCAAATGTTACACTATCACCCGGCAAGCCTGATGCTGAAACCGGTTGCAGTGTAAATGAAGGTATGGCCGGAAGAACGTTTAAAGTTGCAGCGGGACTGACTGCCGTGCCCAAGATGTTTGAAACGAGTATTTGATACTGGCCTGCGTCGGCTGCCTGAGCGTTTGGAATCACAAGTTGCGGAGAATTATCTCCCGCCAGCATCGCCCCGTCCTTGTACCATTGAAAATACAAAGGGGCGCTGCCAATTACAGTGGGATTGAATATCGCTTGATTTCCGGCGAAAATTGAAAATGAAGCCGGATCGGAAACAATCGTCGCCGCCGCCGGTATTACGCGCAAAAACATACTTGAACTTGAGGCCGTGCCCAAATTGTCTGACACGACTACGCTGTAGATGCCCTCGTTGACGGATTGAGCATTCGACACGATCAAGGTGCCGTTCGCCGTGTTGGCAATCACGGCGCTGTTAAATGACCATTGGAAATTCAGGGGCGGCGTGCCGACGACACCGACGGTTATCATTGCGTTGCTATTGGCGAGAACGCTGATAATGGACGGCTGGTTGGTGATATAGGGTGTTACCAGAACCGTCACGGTAAACGTATTGATTATGACGTTCGTACTGTAAACTAATGTGCAAACGACCACGTTGGTGCCTGCCGGAAAGATTGATCCAGAAGCCGGTATGCACGTCAGCGTCGCACTGGGAGTGGCATCCGGCGCGGGGTAACTGACAACCGCTGAGTTTTTACCGAGAACAGCCGTTGTCACGATGTTGGACGGACAATTGAGATAAAGGCACGGTGTGGGCGGGGCGGTGCTGTTATATTCGTAGGCACCGAGGTCCGCGACATTGGAGGGATTGAACACAGGGTTTCGCGCAAGACCGTCAAAATCTACGGTTGGGAATAGCGGGACCAAATCGGTGCCAGCGGCGATACAGGGCGAGCCAGTCACCAGGTGGCAATCATCGTCCAGCGAACAGGCGAAAAATGGGTTCGCAGAAAAATTGCCATAAACGGACGTGTTGGAGACGCCGTCCAAATTGAAAGCAGTTGAATTTGTGGAAGCCAGGTCAAACGACAAGTAAGCACTGCTATCAACCGAGTAAAAGTCGTTGTATTTCACGACGTAGGGCGGGGCCGCATTCAACGGAAACAGGTTAAGCGCGGGACTGCCAATCACGATATTGTTGTCAATCTCACAATCATTGGCGTCAAACGCGTCGATCCAAACGCCGCTTTCGCCGTTATTTGCAATGGTGTTATTGATTACCCACGGGCCGCGTGATTGATATGTGGATTCCGCGTAAATCCCGGTTCCGCTGTTGCTCTGAATGACATTTTGAATGATATTGGCGTCACATTCATTGTTCATGTTGATGCCATCCCCTTGATTGTTTGCTATTAAATTATCAATGACCGATGGCGACCCGGATGCAAACATGGCGATGCCAGCCTGATTGCCTGACATGGTATTGCCTTGAACAAGCGCAGTACCGGACCCAGCCAAATAAATCGCACATCCCGCTCCTCCTGAACTAAGGTGATTATTAATGCCGTTTCCCAAACTGCCGACAATCAAATTTCCAGTTATCTGTGGCGATCCCATGTAAGAGCTAATTCCAGTCACCGCATTTGAGATTTGGTTGAAGGAAATCGTCGGCGACGAGTAGGAAACCAAGACGCCTCCGTAGCTCATACTAAAGTTCGATACCACTGAATTCGAAGTTTCACCACTCATGAATGAAACGGCCGGCATACCCATAGGCGGGCTTATTATGGTTGTGTTCGGGCCAAACATTCCGATCAAACGGGCCGCTTTGCCATTGAAATTGACCGACTCATTATAAACCCCTGGACCGACCAAGATGGTGTCGTGCGCCACAAAGCTTGCCGCGTTCAATGCCGCTTGGATTGTGGGATAATCTTGCGGCACGTGAATATATCGTGAAACAAGGTTCGTCGGCGGGAGGGTCGGAAAGTTGACCAGCGCATCAATCAGATTGGTTTGCGGCGAACCCCAGCCCGTGCAAAGGTCGTAGCCGGGCACTGCAAAGTATTTTGTGGGATTACCACTATTTGTGCTATTGCCGGAAACGACATCATGAAAATACGCGCGATAACTTGGGTTCTTTCCAAGTGCATAGAAGACCGGGTTGATAAAACCGACCGGTTGACCGCCTTGTGCGGTCGCTTGCTGGTTGACCAATGCCGTAAATGCGGCCCAAAGAGGAGTCGCAAAACTGGTTCCCCCCAGCCACTCTTGCTGGCCGTTGTTCGCCACGACAAATATATTGTCAGCTACCATTGCAACGTCGGGCATGTTTCGCATGGTGGCCGACCCGCCATTATTGGTCATGTCAATGCCCTGCTGCCAAACTGGAATCGGGACAACGGCACTTACGCCACCGCCGGTGGACGCAGTTCCCTCCCCGGTCATAGCCCAATTCCACGCTGTTTCAGAAACGAATGAACCATTCGTGCCCGTCGTCAATGTGGTTCCGCCCACTGTGGTTACATACGGTTGGTCTGTTGGAATGTCGGACTGCCGGTCGTAGGGGCCATTGTCACCTGCGGCCATAAAAAATGTTTGCCCTTGGGCAGCCATCTGTTGATAAATCTGCGTCGAGCCTAATCCGTCACTAAAATTCCACGAACAACTAAGTTGCTTGGCCAGATTGTCCGACGCCATTCGTTCAATCAGGTCATACACGTAAGTGCTCTCATACACGATAATTGTAGCCCCAGGGGCCATTGACATAACCATCTCGATGTCCAATGCGACTTCGGTATTGTAGGAGCCAGGGTTGCCTGAAAAACCATCCACCAATACATTGGTAATCGTCAGACCATTTGTCAATCCGGCGATGCTCGCATACTGTGTGATATCGTTGGTATAATATCCGTCAATTTCAAACAGGCCCACAGATTGGCCTGCGCCAGGAAGAGTGATGCCGGGCAAATAAGCGGCCCGGAAGTCGTTTCCAATCAGAGTGCCGCCTGGTCCTGAACCGAATGCCGGTTTGGCATCGGACTTTCGCTCAAGTTTGTCAGTTTTCCGGTGATACATCGGATGGGGCAAGTGGTAATTGTCGAGACCGTTTACCTCTAAGATTGGGACCGATGCATCAATTGACGCCTTGCCATCAGGTGCGTAAAATGTCCGCGCTTCTGACGGGTGATTATAGACCATTAAATGGACATGAAAGGCCTTTTCAATTTGTACAACCGATCCGCCGAAATCCACCAGAGTGCGGTTGGAATGGAGGCCGGTTACGGCCAAACCCTGCGAGTTAAGAAAATCAATAACCGTCTGGTAATCTTGCTTCGATGGCCCAAACTTTTCGGTAAATTGACCAGGAGTCAGATAGTGGCGAAAATTGGGGCTGTCAGGGTCAGAAACTTGTCGCAGGAAATTTGTGAGGTCTTCCCGGTTGCGCAATGGCAGCCAGACTGACAAATTCAAATGATTTGTGCTTGTCATGTGCCCTAATGCGTGCAGTTTGGCAATGACCTGTGAAAGGTGAGTATCGGCGATTTGTCTTTCAGCCGCGGTTGCCAATGTGCTTGGCAGCCCAAGCATCGCCAGTATAAAAAAACACAAAATATTTTTCATTTCGTTTCGTAAAATTGGATGCAGTCATGGCCGGTCATTTAATCGCCGGAGTCACAATGACTTTCTGACGCATGTCGGTCTGCTTGTCGCGCGCCAATAATATGCGAAAAAAGTTCACTTTAGCAGTCAAATCCGTCGTCATGCTTGGCGGGCGGGCAGCGGACTGGAGATGACGAAATTGAACATCGTGCCAGTATTCGGCTGCAATGCTGGCCGATCTTTTGTGTTTCCGATCACCCGCCGGGCGGACTGGCCAACAGATTTAGCTCGGCTTTCCGACGTGAATCGGACACGTGCCACTCCAGTCTGTTTGCAAGCCTAGTGGCCATCCACTGCTCTCTCTGCCTTGCCCGCTCTTAACCACTGGCTCCCCTCAGTCCAAAACTTTAAGCAACGTCGCTCGGGCTTCTTGTTGGATTGTCAGTGCTTTTCGCAGGTTTTCTTGTGCCTGTGCGAGATTCGCCCGCTTGACTTTTTGCGCCGCTTGGTATGCCGTCAGTGCCGTTTTGACATCATCCGCTGATGCGTTCTCATCCAGCGTTTTTTGCAACGCTTGCGCTTCAGGGCTAGTCGGTCCGAAATACGCCCTTCGTAAAATCCGCGCTCCGCTCACACCGTTCGTGCCACTGGCACCACGGCTGACTGCGGGCACCCGGCTTACTCCGCCACCCGGTGCCAAATCCCGTTGAGCCTCGAACACATTTTGCACCAAAGGCTGAATCGCGCTCCAATCGGCGTCGTTCGTAAAACCCAGCCCGTCATGCACGCGCTGCATAAAGCGCTGCTGCGCCGGGTCCGCTTGGCCACCGCTTCCGACCACGCCAGTCAGGCCATTGGCCACATTCGTTTGCGCGGAAACGCCGACTGCGCCCGCTGCCAGCGCCACGGCGATTCCACAGATCGTGAATAGTTTTCTTGTGTTCATTGAGTGCTTTCCTTTCGTATTCTTTGGTTGTTTGTTGTCTAATTTGTTCTTTTTCGTCATGCCCTGGCTTCCACTTATTGCGAATCAATTCGCGCGTCTTTGGCTACATCCAACAGCTTTCCGTTGTCCAAGACCACACGAGTTAAACTCACTTTAGCGGTGAGATTGGTAGTCGCCCAGGGATGTGGACTGGTGATGACGAAACTGAATGTGGTGTCGCATTTTGGCTGCAACGCAGGCCGATCTTTCACGCCGCCGATAACCCATTTCGTGGATTGCCCGACCATCTTGCCCTGGTCGTCCAGCAGGAAACAAACGGCGCGTGCCGATTCAACGGACTCGGCAAGGTTATTGGTCATTGCCAGAGGCACGACGGCCTTCTGGCCGGCTATCTTTACGGGCGAAACAGTGACGGCAAGCTGGGCTTGAACCGTCAATGAACAAAGCAAAAAAAACGGAAAAAATTTGAGGGACATAATCACGATCTATTTTTTGTCCGTATCTTTTGGCTTCCTTTTCCCTTGTGAAAGACGTATTCCGACAGCCAATAAAACGGCAAACAAAACCCATTCCTGAAGATTATGCTCCGTGTCCAATTTGGGGCCAGAGACAAGGCCAAAGGCCAGTCCGATAGCTGCGATGCAAAGAATGATTCCAAGGATTTTCATGTTTTAGTTTAGTACCGAGGTCCGGGAATGTTGATAATTGGCTTGTCAGTACAGATGTTTGAATTATTTGGTGTCTTGCCAGGGTATTCTAACAAATGCCCAACTTCTTGCAAATGATCGGAATTGCCTCTTCCACTGTACCAACCGTTGTTCGTCGTTTATTCATATTCGATTCGACCAAAAATGGAAAATTATAGGTGGACGATTCCAACTGAACCTCGGTACTATCTTCAACAGAAAAGAACCAAATGCCGTCATCGTCTGCTTTGTGGGTTACCTTAAGTTGCCTTATCCTAACATCAGGGTGTTCAACGTGTAAATGACTAATAATCTTTTCGATGTCAGTTTTCATATTGGGGACGATATAACCAACACGCATAGTCTATCCGGTTCAGTTTTGTGGTTCGCCCAAATCTCTACGTGACTTTCAGTATTCGAGACTGACAACGATAAAATACGTTGAAGAAGTACCGTGCATAAATCTACCCTCTTGTTTGGCGTCGCTAAAACGCCACTGAACACCTTTAGTAAGGTAGAATTTTCTTGAACGTGAATGTGATCATCAGTCAGCATAACTGAAGTTTCTCCGTCAGATTGGGACAGCGTGCCCACCGCGATGCAAGAATGTGTTGCGACGACGAGTTTGCCATTCATCAATTCTGGAATTTCACCGCTAACTTTGTCCATGAAAAGCAGCAGGGATCTTTGTGGGGCAACTTTGGTTTCTATGGTCATTGTTCTGCAATTTGGTTAGCTTGATTAATCACTGCGGCACGGGCAATTAGCCATTAAGACTTTTAAACTGCTGGTGGTATGGCGTATTGCAAGTTATCAATTCGATATTCAATAAGATCTGATCGTGTTGATTGTTCGCAGTTTTTCACAAATGCTACATCCTTAACTTGGCGATCTGCTTCATTTTTGAGAAACTCAAAGTTGTCAGGAACGCTAATGTCATTCTTGATACGTCTTCTCACATGACAGTAGTAATTGTACTCTGCGTCGAGGGTGGCATTTATTGCATCTTTGATGGTGGTTTGTCCGCCATTGGCTAAAATATCAAATGCAGTTAGAAGGCATATCATCCCCGATTGAGCCTGGACGTATAGTGGTTCTCCGCCAGTTGGTACTATCGTCATCAACTCTTGGAATGCCTTTTTTGCCACGTCAACGTCTGTAAATTCTCGATTTATGAGTAATTCAAACAGAACATCGCTCCAATGGAAAAAAACTTTGAGATTAACGCCATTCACGGCTTGGTACATCCAACAGCAGCCTCTTAGCCGCTCGGCGCAAAGAAAGGCAAAAAGTGCCTGCGCTCTCGGACTACAATGCGAAAGCGCTTCCAAAATTCTTTGTCGATGCAATTTCATTGACGATTCCGGCTTAGTCTATTTACTGTCGGCGAAGTTGTCGATGCTCCAGCTTTGCTTGTGCCTGCGGCACATTCGCTACACATGGCGCCATTTGGATTGGTCGGAACGCCGTTTACTACTTCTCTCCCAAATGGAGAGGACACCTCGAAACTTACGAGCGGTCCCGATTCGGGGGTTGCTCCGTCCACCAACGTCATTTCGGCATGACCTTCGCCATTGACCACCCGAATTCCATTCGCCTGCGCCCACTCAACTTGAGCTGGTGGAACGAAAGTTTCGCTGGATGCTATTCCTAGCGAACCATCAGCGTATTGGCCTACCGAAGTGCTTACGAAATTGCCTTTGAATCCAAGCGTATCGTGTGCGTCCGTCGTTAATGCCCGCAAGTCAACCCCCGTGTTTGCACCAGGATCAGCCATGTTCAGCGGTTGTCCTGAATCCTGAAGGGCCTGCATTTGCCCCGGCCATTGCGCTTCTAGCCGTGCGGCTTCATCCGTCAGCCCAGTGGGGAGGGTTATTGTGTTTGCCGGCGCGGTTGAATCGCCAGTCAACGTTGTTGACAGAGCGTCTCCTGTCGCCGTCGTAGCGCCATTCAAGACCCCGTTGAGTTGTGAAGCGCCCGGAGCCATCATCAATGCGTTCAGTGAGGCAGATTGAGCCTGGGAATAGTCCCCAGTTGTAACGCCCGTGTAGAATCCAGTCCCCATGCCATATAGCCCCAGCGTGGCGATATTCGCCTCCGTTTGCAGTGTGCCGCTCAATATGCTATCGGCAGTTGGCCCTGCATTTGGGTTTTGGTAGATATTTTGATAAAGATCGCTGACACCCTGGTACTCGCCGCCGGCACCTGCCAACCCCCAAGTCGTCTGCGCCACCATGTCATAGCCGATGGCTCCCAGTTGACCAACGCCTCCGACCACTTTTTGAACCGTACCCACACCGAGTTCAATGGTTGATTCGACACACCGTCCGTCACTGTCGAACCCATTGATGGGGTCGCCGCCAAACGCCGAAAATCCATTCGGATTGCTTTCGTCAAAAACCGAATCATACGTCAGCCACCGCCCGGACACCGGGTCGTAAGGCCGCAGGCCGACACTGTAATAGCCGGTAATGTCCACCCACCGCCCCCGCCAGGCGGACGACAATGAAATGCTGGCACCGCCGTCCAGTGCCGGGGGACGGTAGCCCGGAACCGCTCCAAAGCCGGTGGGCCGCGCCGGATTCCATTGCGCCACGCCGTTGGTGACCACGCCAAGGATGTTGCCACGAAAATCACTGATGGTTGGCTCAAACCAATTCAGATAGGGCGACACCGCCTCGAATCCACCCGTGCCGTTCATGCCGCCATACACCCCGTTCAGGTCAGGCCCATACAGCTTCCACTCGGTCTTTATGCCGTAGGTAACGCCGAGTTCCAAAAATTCCACCTGGGGATCGAAATACGAATTGATGGTGGTTGGAAAATTGGTGAAGGCGATGCCGTTGGTCACCAGAATACTTGTGGTGGAAATGCGGCGGTTCAGGCCGTCATACGTTGCCGTCCAGTTGTAACCGTTGGTGTTGGCATCCCGCTGGGTGACGGCGTGCAACCGTCCACGCGCATCCCAAGAAAGCGTTTGGGTGCGCTCCACCGTGCCGCTGGGGTTCTTCCAGACCCGATTGGTGATGTTCCCTGCGTTGTCGTAGTTATCCGTGACCGCCTGATAAGCCAGGCTGTTGGTAAATGTGTTGGTGGCCCAAGCCGTGAAGAAGCCGCTCGGATGCAAGGCCGCGATGGTCAACTGATGCGTGCCCTTGGAAAGCTCCATTGAGGCTTGCCATTCCATCGCATTGGTGCCGATGCCGGTGACCGTCACCGGTTGGTTGTCGAGATAGGCGGTCAGCGTGGACTGGCCGTTGACGTGGCCGTAGGCCATGTAGGTGTTGACGGTATTGGTGGAGACGGCAACGCGCGCAAAGGAACCAGCCATGCCACTCCACAAGGCGGAGCCTTGCCCCGATTGCCCGGCAGAAGTCAGCGCCCCCGGCCCGGCAGGAACGCCATTGTCATAAGCGAACGAATTCGTCCAAGTGGACGAGGCATTCAAATTCAACTGCTCCTGCGTCAACCGGCGGCTGAGATTCGCGTAGGTGTAGGCACGCGAATCGGTGAAGTCGGAACGGTTCAAGGTGTCCGATGTGAGCAGACCGTCGCCGGACCAGACCAACGTTTCACTCAATAGCGACTGATACATATTGAGCATGGTGCTGATCGTCAATGGCCGCCCCTCACCATCACGGGAGGCGATGCTGGTCTGGCGGTTGCCAGCTTGGCGACTGGTCAATATCCCGGCGGTATCGTAGGTGTAACCGGCGCTGCCGGTGGAATCACTGGCGGTCACCAGGCTGCCATCGGCCTGCCAGCCATAGCCGTAACTGTTGCCGGCAAAGTTTAATTGGGTGCGGCGTCCGGTGGCATCCCAGCTTTGGCTATCACCATAGGAAAATGTACCACCATTGACGGACTCGCTGGCCAGCAAGCCGTAAGGATCGAAAGTGCGCTGGACGGAAGTCGTCGGGCCGGTATTGGTGCTGGCGAATTGCTCGGTGACATTCGTGACATATCCGCGCGGTTCGTACTGCCAGATGGTGGTCAAATCTTGTTGGGGCAAGGAGCCGGCATAGGCGTTGGTGGTGACCCACAACCGGTCATTGTAAATGTTGGTACAGGTGACGCCGCGCCCGTCGGTTTTGGTTTGCAGCAGGCCGGCGAACGGACTGCCAGTGGCAAAATACACATACGTATTGGTGAGCGTGCCGCTACTGCCGCTGCGTTCCCAGTTGGTCAAAACTTGCCCGGCGTGGTTGTAGGTGGCCACCCACACCAGGTTGGTTCCCGGCATGACACGGTTGGTCAGGTCGTTGAAGGCATCATACGCGTAGCTGGTGACGGCGCTGTCCCGGTCCGTTTTTTGGATCAGCCGGTTCAAGCCGTCATAGGTGAAGCTCGCCGTCGTCCACGTGGTACTCGTGCCGTTGGACGAAGAGTTGTGTTGGGCGGAAACAAGGTTCCCGGCAAGGTCATACTGGTTCAGGGTAAATTCGGTTGTCCCGTTCGACGGACTGGCAATGGAGAGCACCGTATGTCCATCTGTATCTGTCCAGGTGGTGTGGCTGATGGCGGTGGGGCCGGAACCGTCCCTGACGGTGAGGCTGTTGTGGTCAGCGGAGTAAGTAAAATACTTCTCGCGCACCAGCGCACCGGAACTGCTGTAAATTTGTGTGGCGGTGGTGCGTCCCAAAGCATCCATCGTTTTGACGGTTTTGTCGCCCAACGCATTCACATTGGTCACCACCCGTCCAGCGGCATCAAAGAAATTGGTGCTGATTTCCTGCAAGGTGTTTGTCTGATAGGTAAGCGGGCCATCACCCGGCAGGCCACTGCCGCCATAGCTGTTCACCGTGACGATGGCCGGGCCGGCCACGACTTTGGTGCGGTCCAAGCCATCAAATGCGGTGGTGAAGATATTACCGCCCTCGTCCACGCGCTGGATGACATTTCCGCGCCGGTCAAGCTGGACGGAATTCGTCGCCTCCGGAACGCCCCCCGCTGAATAAAACGTGTGCGTCGTGATGCGGTTAACATCGTCATAGGTGGTCTGCCAGTACGCCCCGTTGCCCTGAACTTCCCGATAAATGCGCCCGTCCAGATAATACCGCCACGCATTGGTCGAGCCGTCCGCGTTGCGGCGGAACTCCAATTTGCCCGTACTGGTATAGACATTGGTGGTGAGGCCACCAAGGGCATTGGTGTAATAGCGCACCTGCCCGCCCGGTTCATAGCCGAAGCCTTCCGTACTCAGCACGGTCACGCCGTTGGTGTCCAGATGCGTCCGTTGCACCAACCGGCACAGCGCATCGAATGTGTTGGTGGTCATCGCGCCGCGCGGGTCCACCGTCAACAACCGGTTGCCCATTGGGTCATACTGATAGAAGGTTTGGGCGTACAGGTTGTAACCGGTGGGGGCAGTCACTCCAGTGCCCGTGCTGTTGGCCTGGGAACGCCAGTGAATTTCCGTGGTCACACGCCCCGCCCCGTCATGATCGAAATAGACGTAATTTTCGGGGTTGTAGCGCGGGCCTTCCGTCCAGTTCAACTCACCGTTGTCATCGTAATAATTGAAATTCCAAGACAGGGAGTTGCCAAATTCGTCGAAAGTCTCCTGCTCAATCGGGCGGTTGAGGGCATCGTAGTCAAAAAACGTCATGGCCCCCAACGCGTCCACCCGGTTCACCATCAGCCCGCGCTCATTGTAGAAGAACGTGTTGATCACGCTCGGATCGCCGGTGCCGGTATAACGAATCGTTCCGGCGAGGAACCCGTTCCCGTTGTATTGCAGGTCGTTCGTCGCAGCGTCGGGCGAACCGTAAGCCCGAATCTGGCGCACCGGGAGACCAAAGGCCGTGTTGGTTTGCGTGATGTTGCCGTCAGTAACGACGTTCGTGGCATTTCCGTAAATCGTGTAATTGGTGCTGACGGGCGTGGCCCCGGAGTAATAAATGGCTTGCTGCGGCCGGAAATTGAACACCGAGTCGTAAACGATGACCTTGCTGTTGCCAGCGGGGTCGGTCATTTGCACGGGCAGGCTGTTGCTGTTGTAAAATGCCGTATTGGTGGCGCTTTGCGTGAAAACGCCGTTGCCGGTCAAGTCGCCCAGCGTGATTGTGTTGGTGACGTTCCCGTTGCCATCGTATTTGAACTGATTGGTCAAGCCCCGTTGATCCACGCTCTGCATCAGGCTGCGCGGATAGCCGGGGGCCGTGGCATTGGTGGCATACCAAGTTTGTTGAATGGTCTGGCCGAGCGGGTCGGTGATCTTGGTGATCAGGCTGTTGGCGTAATCGTAGCGGTTTGTGTGCCCGTTGCCGTCAATAATGAGCGTATAGCCGCTGATGGCGGTGGTGTAAGAGTTCGTCAGGACAAAATTGTTTGAAAAGACAAAGGACCCGGTGCGGATGGGAACCAGGGTTGTCCCGGCGGTGGACATTTGATTGGTCACCCGGCGTTGGCTGTCATAGGCGTTTTGCAGGACGCGACCGTCCGGTTTGTCTTCCTCGATGATGAGGTGCGTCGAATATGTGGCGATTCCATTGGTGACCGCCTGCGTGGCGTGCTGATAGGTGTAGCTCCGGGCGGTGTTGTCCGGCAACGTCACCGTCACGAGATCGCCGTAATTATCGTAAGTGTAATAAAGCCAGCGGCCGTCTCCGCTATACGCGTCAATGATATGGGCGTTGACATCATAATCGAAGCCCAGGTAATTGCCGTTGCTGCATTGGATGCGTGTCACCTGGCCGAAACCGGGCTGGGTCGAAGCCGTGCCATAGGTAAACGTGTAATAGTTGCCGGAAGCATCGGTCCAGTTTTGCAGATAGGGCCGCGTTTGGTTCAAGATGCCATTGTTGAACGAAACCATCTGGAAAAGGCGGGTGCTGCCGTCGGACCCATACAGCGTGTAGTTGGTGGTGGCCGTCTGGACAATCCGGTTGCGGAGGCGGTTGGCCAGGCCGCCCGCGCCGGCGGTGGAATCGTTGGCCAACAGCGGATTGGCCGCCAGTGTCGGAATCCACAGAGCGGCATTGGTGGCCGTCTGCACATAAGCCAAAACCGCGCCGTCCATGTCGGCGGCATAGATATTGGTCTGTCCGCCCGTCACGGTCAGATAGGGCAGGATGTTCAATTTCCAGCCGACGCCAAATTGGTTGTCGGCCAAATTTTGGCTGGAATAATTGCGGCGCAACGTCAGCGGCAGCGGACCCGGCAACTGCAAGTCTGTCTCATTAATGTAATGCTCACCCGTGATGGTCCCGACCGGATCGGAAACGAACATTTCAAATTCAGTTTGTTCGGCTCCCACATTGCCTGGATTGCCGCTGCTGCCACCCAACTCGAACAGGACGGCGGTATTCTGGTCACTGCCGGTATTTGGCACATTGTAAAGATTCGCCATTTGGCCGTAATAGTTCGCGCTAAAACCGGTATTAACCGTCGCCCCGTCCTGAATCTGGTTAACGTTGTTAAGGTAATTTGGCCCCGTCCCGGACGTGGGGGTGATGGTGGTATCCGGCATGGGGGTCGTGAAAGTAAATTGGTATGGCGCGCCGGGGGTCACAACGTAGGTGGGCACACTGCCGGCGGTCACGGGATTCGGCAGCGGCGTCCCCGTGCCGCCGTTCAAATTTTGCGGCGAGATCAGGGCCTGCCATTGGTTCCAGCCCAAGACCAGCGCGGCCATGCCCGCATACGCCGAATTGGTTATCGGCCCGGGCGTGATGTAGGCGATCGTGTAAGGCGAGTGTTGCAGGGCATTGGCCGTTTGGGACCAAATGCCCGCGTCCCAACTTTGCAGCGCCTTACCCTGATAGGCAGTCTGTCCCTGGCTGGAATAATTGTTGTAGTTCAGCGGCACGATGCCGGTTCCCTGGCTGTGTGACAACTGCAACAGGCGGACGGTGGAAACGGCATTGGTCTGCTGGTAAAAATTGTTGATGATCTGATGTTCCTCGGCGGAATTGTTGATGATGGCGATGAGATTGTAGTTTTGCTGGGCCTGTTGCAGCGTTTCATTGGAGTCGGGCTGCACCGTTCCATTTCCGACCAGCGCAGTTTCGTAATAAAACATGTCCACGCTTGGCAGGACGGGAATCACCAGCCCGTTGGTCAAGTCGCCGAAGCCATCGCGGGCCGCGCCGAGTTTGGAGAGTCCCGCCGCCCAGCAGGACAGCACGTTGACCTTGTGGAGATTCTCGTTGACTTGGTTGAAATCGCTGACGTTCTTGTAATAAGACATGCCCGCCAAATACATTACCGCTCCCTCATACACGTCCGGCGACACGCTGTTGGTCAGGGACGGATTCGCCTGCACCGCGTTTTCCATTTGCCAGAGGTCCGTAGCATACACATCGAGCATGTTCTGAGTCACCCGACCGTAATCCAGGCAGATGGCGGCTTGATCGCCTTTCAACAGGGGCCGCTCCAGACTGATGTTCTCGCAACCTTCAAAACCCAGGAACGCGGTGCTGGGGTCAATCGGATAGCCAGCCCCCAAAGCCTGATGCCGCAGATACTGGAATCGCACCCCCATTTGGGTTTCGGGTGCCCCAAGATTCATGGTCAAAACTTCTCTGGACAAAAGTGTGGAGTCGTTGGTAAACGCGAACTGCGTGGTCACGTTGGTACGGAACGGCAGCAAGATGAGGCTGACTTGCACCGTGCCGGGGTTGGCGGCGTTGGTCGTTTGATATATGTAAAACTCCCGGTTGTGCAAATCCACCAACCGCAGCGGGCCGGTTTGAATGTTGTTGGTGGGATTGGTGAGGCTGTAGATTTCGACACTTACCGTGTCAAAAACATTTGTCAGCGTCGGGCTAATGTTCGTGATGCCGCTGGATGCCAGGCTCTCCAATGGTGTGCTGACATTGGTCACCCAAGTCGGCGTCGGGAAATCCTGCCAACGCGCATAATAATGCTGCCGATGGAGAATCTGCACCCCGATGTCGGCTGGGGAAATGCCCGGATGATTTTGCAGGAGCGTTTGATTCAGGTAGGCCGGGAAGATGACGCTCGGCGTATTGTCGCCGTTGGTCGTGAAGGCCAGCAAATTGGTGTTGCCGTAGATGTAATCCCGCACCCACGGATAGGCGCTGGGATAATTTGAAGGCATTTCCTCCCACAAATTCAGCCCCTCGGTAATTTCATAGTCCTTCAACCAGGGGAAGATATGAACCCAATTGGTGCCGATGTAGGCGGCCACCCACGGGTAGTTGACGGCAATCATCGTGTTGGTGGCGTAAAGCTGGCCGGCTTCGTTCACCGCGCCTTGAAGCTGGAGTTTGAGCATCTGGCTTAACCGCGCATCCAGAATTTGCAACCCGTTGCGCGGCGCAAATTCATAGACGGCGGGGACGCCTGCCTGCCGCAGCAGATAGACCAGCAGGGCGCACTGGTCCATCGCCGACCCTTGCTTTTCCATAAAGGTGCCCAATGCTCCGCGGCTGATGCCGCCGGGGTTGATGGCCTGCTCGGCAATGTTGCCGCTGTCGCTGTAGTCCATCGGGTCGGTCAGGTCAATCTGGTTGATGACGTAATTAGCCAGCGCAATCGGATCGTTGCCCATGCTCGCCACAAAATTGTCCAGTGTCGGATGCCGTTGCAGTTCGGGGCTGTCGTCAAGATTCGTAGCGGCAGAGGGGGCAAAATTGACGACGTTCGTCACCGGCGGGGTGTTGGTCAGCATTTCGGCCAGGGTCTTGCCCGCATAATACGGTGGCAAGGGACTGCCCGCAAATTGCGGCTGGTCGAGGAAGATCGAACGCCACGGCGGGCGCGCCTCGAATTCCAGCGTGTAAAGCAGCGAGGGTGCCACCGCCCCGCCCGAATTGATGACCATCGCGTTGCTGCCGGCGGCGGGATACCCGGAGATTTCCACCAGATAATAATAGTTCGACGCCAGTGTGCTGGCGGTGTGCGTGAGCACGTAAGCGCCCAATGACGTGGCCCCCCAATTCAGGCTCGGTGAATCTGACAGGGTGGTACTCAACCCAAAGGCATTGGTGGTCACTTGGAACCCGTTGGTCGCATAACCAACCATCGAATTCGTATTGAAATAATTCGGCGGCGTCACCGTGATCGAGCCAGCCAGGGAGTCGTTGGTCCGGTTATAAACCTGAATCACGATTTGAGTGGTCGTCAGCAGCGGATCGCCCGCATAAACCCCAAAACCATAGGGCTGGCTATAATATAACGGGGTGCCGCCCGTCCGCTCGCCAAAGGCTGCTATCGGGTTGTTGAAAGGAATCCGGTTGGCGGTGTTGGTCTGCGGCAGTGAAGTCGCCGCGTTGTAATGGTAAAGCGTCTGGCTGCTCCATGCGCCGGATGAAAGTCCCGGATACAAGGTCGAGGCATTTCCATTCTGATTGCTGTAAATTGTTCCGCTCTCATAATCCAGTGGAATCACCTGCGACCAGTAGGTCGGGTCGCTCCCACTGCCGCGCCAGTAACGCCCGGACGGTGAGGCCACGGAATTGGTGAGGGAACTGTTGGGCAGGAGCGTAACGACCGCCTGGGGATTGTAGCCCAAAGCGTAATTGCCGCCGGGGTTCAGTGTCAAAACCACCGTCTGCGCCGAGGTTAATGGGGTGTTGGTCAGCACATTGACTGACAGATTCGTGGCCGTCTGATTGGCCGCAAACGTCACCGATCCGGCCAGGGCCGCGTAATTCACTCCGGGAACAGCCGTGCCGGTAACCGTGTAGTTCACGGTGAAGGCGTTGGTCCAGCCGCTGGAAGTAATGGAAAACACACCCGGCGTCGGTCCCATGCCCGTGCCAAAAGGCGATACGGCCTGGACGTTCACCAAGGGAACCGGCAAACCCGAACTGGCGTTGGTCAATGTCCCGCCCGTCGAACCGTTCCTCTGGCCAGCGACACTCACGTTGTTAAATGCGGGAGTCAACGGTTCAAACGTCTGTGCCGCCCCGCTGTTGGGCGTTCCCGTATCGGTGATGGTTGGATAATTGGTGTTGGGGAGGAAGTTGATTGTCACGCTGGACGGCGTGCCGATCTGATACCAATCCGTATCCGGTGTCAGGCTGACGGTCAGCGTCTCGGGAGCGGACACGTTCGCCCCCGTTGAAACCGGAATCACAAAGGAACCGTTCCCGGTAAACGTGACGCTGCCGCTGGGCCAGTTCAAAGACGCGCTATACGCCCCACCGTTCACCGCCGTCCCGCTGATGGCGTAATTGACGGTGGTGTCGAACGTCAGATTAGTAGCTGAAATCGTAATCGGAATGGTTTGCGTGGTCTGGCTTTCCACCACGTTGGTAGTCTGCTGCCCGCCAGCCAGCGCGATGTTTACCGGCGGATCGGGCACGAACCAGATCGTGGCGCTGTAATATTCGGAATCCACCTCGTATGGGTCTGTGTCGTAGTTCGTGGCATACGCCAGCGTCAGGGTCACATAGACGGGTTCGCTCAACGCGGGGTTATGGGTGGTCACCAGAATGTCAAAGTTCGTCGCGCCATTGGCGGTAAAGCTGCCGCTGCCGGTGAAATTAGCAGAATAGTCCGTGCCGTTGACCGCCGTGCCGGAAATGCTGTAATAAACCGTTCGGGCATTATGGGTGTCCGTGCGGCAGATGTGGAAGGTGGTACTTTGCGCCGGGGTGCTTTCCACCAAGTATTGTTCGGTATCGCCGCCGGCATCGACATACATGTCGGTATATGGATTGTAAAACGTGTAGCTGGCCGTGCCGATGGCGTCTTTGGCCGAATAAAGATTATCCGGGTCGCAATAATAATAGTAATAGTCCTCGTCCACATTCGGGTCCGTGTCTTCAACCGTCAGCGTTCCCTTCACATCGGGGCCGGGTGTACCATCGTCTTCATAAAATAACGGAACCGAGATGGTATCATTGAACGGGACAAACGTCATCGTCCCGTAATCGTAGTTGTTATATTGCCCATTGTCGGTAATTGAAAGCGTGGTTGTCGCGGCGCGGTCGTCAGCCGAAAGCTCCAACGTGTTAAACCCTCCGTAGATGGACCAAGGGGCGAGATCATAATAATAGGTGTCGTCTTCAAGCATTTCGCCAGTGACCTCCTGATTGAATTCAGCCGTCTCCTTGGCCACCTGCTGGCCGTTATACTCGACAATGACCTTTTGTTCCAGTTTGTCCTCCAAGTCGTAAATCAGACAAACATACTCATCACCATCATAGTAACCCGTGTACTCCGACGGCCACGTTTCCTCCCCGTATTGCCCTTCGTAAATATCATAATCGCCGGTGTCCTCGTCATACTCATATACGTCGTAGTAAACTGGATAGCCCGGATAGCTATCATACCAGACGTCCTCGACAAAATCGCCGTCATAATCATATTCCGCATATTCATCAATGCCGTAGTAGTCGTCGGTCCAGCCGGCGTTTTCATACTGACACGCGCCGTTTCCGTCGTCGGTCCAGGAGACGCCGCTCAATGTTCCGGTCGCGCTGTACTCCTGAAACTCATAGGTTCCGCTGTCGGTATTGGTCCAATACACGTCGCTGGTCCAGGGGTTGAAATACTGGTAAAGGCCCAAATCTGAATCGCTCCAGCTATATGTGAAGTCGCTTCCGTTCCATACCGCATACTCGTAATAGCCGCCCTGACTCTCATCGTACCAGTCATCCTCCCAATCCGTTCCATTCCACACTTGATACTCATACTCGCCGCTATACGTGCTGGTCCACCAGGCGGTTGAGGTGATGGGGTTTGTATATTGGAAATCCCCATAATAGTTGCTGCTCCAATAGCTGCTCCCGTCATAATACGTGTACTCGTAATTGCCATAATTGACATTGGTTGTCCAATACGTGTCCCCGGTAGTCAAATCCTCATACTCATACAGATTGTCGTAAACCGAACCAATGTAGCCATATAGGTCGTCCGAACTGTTGCCGTCGTAGTCATTGGCCACATCATTTGTCGAATGAATGGTCACCGGAAAGTAGTTGGTACCGCCCAGCACGGTCCCATAATTGCCTGGGGTTATGGAGAAGCCGATGCCCCCAGGAGTGTTGAACGTTTGGCCCGTGGCGGGGATCAAAGCAGCCGCCAGCAAACCCAACACCGTTCCGATCAAGACCAAGCGCATGCCAAGCAGGGATGAGAGTAATTTCATAGTCGTCAAGGATTTGAATTGGTCTGATTTTATTGCAATACCGCCCCGTTGGTTGGACTGTCAATGAACACCGCCAAAACGCCCGCGCTGGGGTTGTTCGGATTGGCGGCTTCCCAAGCTGGGATGCTATTGGTGTCCCAAATCGCCCGGTAGAATCCAGTATAATACGACGTGGCGCTAATGAGGAAATTCGTCTGTCCTGGGGTTCCAGCAGCGACCGCCGTCCACGGATAACCAACCAGCATGGGCGTGTACCAGATTTCATAATTTGACGGTCCCTGGTTGTTCCAGACGCTGACTAGGAACACCCCGTTGGTCCCGGTTGGGGCAATGGCCAGGTATGGCCCGTTTGCAGTTTGATACATCGGCGAGAAACCACCTCCGTTCATCGGACTGGCACTCATGGTCATTGCGCCGGTCGTCGTGGTGGTGGCCGGGGCCGGATTCTGAACCATCGTGATGATGTTTATCAACCCTTGCACCTGGGCTGTCACGGCTGCGGCATAGGCGTTGGGCGTCCCCTGCGCGGCCGCCAGTTGATACCTGTTGACGGATACCGTTCCTGCGGTTAAATCTACTAAAAATTCATCTGAATTGATGCTGTAGATCGGCCCGCTGGATCCCAGCGGCAACATTGGTGTGGGAACTGCTATCCCTCCCGGATATACCCACCAAAATGTTCCACCTCGCACAGGTGCTTGAGCGGCAGTGACTTGCGGAAGCGATTGCGAATCGGCGGCAATGGCCACAATGCTGTCGTTTGGTGACTGTGTGGTGGTTTCCTGAGCCTGCGCCGGCATGATGCCAGCGACGAGCACCACGCCCAAAACGGCGGCAATGGCGATTGATTTCTTTACGCGCGTTTTCATGAAGGTTCCTTTTATTTGTTTGCGAGTGAATGGCCGCGTTTGGGCGACCTGCTGTGAAAATGTCTTGAAACCACCGGGGCTGAGGCCGCACCGGCCATTAGGCGAAACAATGAACTTCCTAACTTGAGATTATAGATGGTGCCTGCAATCTGCCAAAGGGAAGCTGCCTCTTCCTTTGCTGCGCTCCGTTGCGTCAACGAAGCATCATCGTCCCCAATCATTATCATAAGTTGTGCTTGCGTCAATTTACATTTTCATAAGCCTATCGCGTCGCTACGGCTGCTGACAAGTGACAAATCTGCAACGTTTGACTCCAGCGTTGCGAAATTCCCGCCCACACCCGTTATATTGGCCGGACCGCTTGCTTTGGCGTTGATTTCCATGTTCGCTGTTTAAGGTTAGCAGTGATTTTGCTGCGACGCTGCTTTTTTGACAAGCTCTAATTTGTGACCTGAATCGAACATTTTCTCCGCTGAGCACTGCTACCGTTGCGACCATCAAAAAAGTT
>Ga0181520_10005454_pt1 | contig 20289 bp, 17 predicted proteins | sample PEATcosm2014_Bin_29_FD_132451 | JGI IMG/M metagenome (GOLD analysis project Ga0181520, IMG submission 132451) | Peatland microbial communities from MTU Mesocosm Facility, Houghton, MI, USA - PEATcosm2014_Bin02_30_metaG | ecosystem: Environmental > Terrestrial > Soil > Wetlands > Peat | place... | reverse complement strand
CAATGCCCATTTCCTCTTAGATTCAAGTAAAAACCGTATAGGTGTAGAAGGATCATTAAGAGACATCAGTGAACGGAAAAATATAGAATTACAACTCCAAAATTCATTAATTGAAAAGGAAATGCTGCTTAAAGAAATCCATCATCGTGTAAAAAACAATTTAACGATTATTTCCAGCTTATTAAATCTTCAATCACGTTACATAACAGATGAAGAATCCCAAGAAATATTTAAACAAAGTCAAAATCGTGCCAAATCAATGGCCATGATACATGAAAAATTATACCAATCAACTGATCTGAAAAAAATTGATTTTGGGGATTATATCCAATCCTTATCATCAGATCTGTTCCATACCAATGTTGTTAATCCTAATCTTGTAAAACTAAAATTAAATGTTGAAGAAATCTTTCTCGACATCAATACAGCCATACCCTTAGGTTTAATTGTAAATGAACTCATAACCAACAGTCTAAAACACGCATTTCCCACTGATATGACTGGAGAAATTAATATTAATTTCCATTCAAAAAATAATCAATACGAATTCATAATGAAAGACAACGGAATAGGATTCCCCGCAAATATAAACTTCACAAATACTGATTCACTCGGTTTACAATTAGTAAACAGTTTAACCAACCAAATAGATGGTAATATTGAGCTTGATCAAAGTAACGGAACTGAATTTAAGATAACTTTTAAAGAATTAGAATTACATAAATGAAATGCTAGCAGAGTATGAATATAAACAGTTGATTTTTCATAAGTATTTGTAATTCTTATTTACTAAATATAAGTTCGATTATATTTTTTTTGGGATAAATAATATAAAATTTCCACCCCCAAATAAATGTAATACTTTTAATGAAAAAAATTCTATTAAAAAAAAATTGCTAAGGTGCATATAAGGGACACTAAACAAATCCCAATAAAACTAAATTAACGGTTTATAAATGTTTTAAAGCCCCCCCATAAACCTAGATTTCTAATTTTTTTTATTTCTAAATTCACCCATCATAGTAATACTTATTCAATCTTCTTATTGAAAAACTGCACTTTTTCTTTACCATTTCTACACTAAAAATAAATATGTTACTTAAAAAAATTTAATTTATTATTATTATTATTATTATTCTCAGTTAACTCTAAATTAGGAAGAAAATGTAAGTTTTTTTATTTCACACTCAACCTACACTCTGGTTATAATATAATGTGGTAGTAAAAAAAGGGGCTGTAAAGTTATTGAGTATTGAGACAAATTTTTTTTATATTTATTTTAAGTGTAAAAAAAATGTAAAAATTTATTAAATTTCGTAATATGTAATACTTTCATTAATGAAATTTTCAAATTATAAAAATTGTTAAGGTACCGTTAAGGGTACGTTAAGGGATCTGAAAAATAAATAATAAACGTTATTTTAATGTTTATCGGATTCACAAACCCCCGATTACCAGATTTTTTTTATTCAATTTTTAACATTCAATAGTAATACTTTTTCCTAAATTATTTTCCAAAAATATTTTTTCTAAAAACATTTCTATTTAACTGTAAAATTATTTTTTTTTAATTATCGACCAATTTTTTGGAACCAAGTTCCTTTAAATTTTTTTTTAAATCCACTCTCTTATTATTTTATAACTTCCTTTATCTTTTCTTAATACCATGCATAAATTTTTATATAATATATAAGAGAACATTAATCCAATTTTAATTATAAAACGCTTCATTTTTGAACTTTTTTTATTTTTAACGTTTTTTTTCTATTTGATAAATTTATTTGATCCTGTAAAAAATCTCCAAATTCATGATCTATACTTAATCCACTCAAAAAACCCCCTTCAATTAAATAATAATCTAAAAAAAACTTTTTAAATAAATGCCATTGGTTTTACTGCTTGGTTGGCGTAAACAGACCCGTCAAACCAAACTGCAATAGCCGATCATCTAAAAAAAAATATCCTTTAAATTTAATTAAACATCCATTCTTAAGACCCCTAATTTTTAAAATAAATGTTTTCATTCAAAAATCCAATTTTTACTAACTCTTCTTTTATACTATATACATGACGCGTATGACGCATTGCTTAACATACTCAAAAATACTTTTAAATCCATAATATTTTCTTAAATAATGATATATTCACTTAAAATATCCTATTTTCGTGAATTACACCTAAAAAAGAAAGAATTCATATATAAAAATTATAAAAAAAATAAAATTTAACAATACACCATTAAACCCCAAAATGTATAAACAAACAACGAGATGCAAATAAAATAACTACTGGACAAACCTTGCCAGACGAACTTAAAAAGAAAATATAAAACATCCTGCAGAATAACCAACAATTTACAAAGAAAAATGGAAAACTGGACACAAAAACACGGAAAATACACCAACACCCAAATAATTTTACAGACCCATAAAAAGTAAAACCATAAATATTAAAAAAAAATTTATGAAAAAAGAAACTGATTTTACAACTTATTTTAGACTCCAGAAGATTTGAACCATAAAATACTTTTTCAACAACTAATAAAATTAATATTAATCCAAATATGATGACTCTAAAATCTTAACCTTCATAAATAAACCGGAGTTGGTAATCTTGAATGATACAATCAATAAAGATTCAGACACTACAGAAGTTCTAAATGCAGTAATTAATGAATCCATTGTAGATTTATTTAAACCTATCCTAAAAACTGGAGAACTATCGAATTCACCGGAAGACGAAGTGCTTTTTATTAGAGTACTAATTGATAAAGCAGTACAAAATGATCCTAATTCAAAAAATCATTTCAATTCATATCTAAAGTATTTAAATTATATTTTAACTGAAGATTATAATAATATTGAAGAAGTAGTTGATAATTATCAGAAAGAATACCCAAATGTAGAATTCTGAATTCCATTTTTATTTATAATTAATCAGTGCCTATCACATTTCAATAAAATTTTAAGATAAATATTCAAAAAAAGTGATTAAATTAGGAAATATTATTTTTTACTGGAATTCGGGGAGAACTTCTTCCTCATAAAACTTTATGAAACCTTCCTGATATGGACCTAATTGATGAATAAAAACATGGTCATAACCAGCTTTAATATAATTTTTAATTTCATCAATATGCCTCTGCGGATCATTACCACAAACAACTTGACGTGTTACAGTTTCAGGATCCGTCATTTTAGCTAATTCCTCAAAATACTTCGGTGTAGGTAACTCCCAATTTAAACCATTCGTATTAGCAACTATAGGCCAATACTCATGAGATATATTCTTCGCATAATCCTCACTATCAGCCCAACACACTGAAGCCTCAGCATAACATGGTTTACCCTCACCACAATTTCTTTTAAAGATCTTAACCAAATCCTCTCTAACTCCTGGAGTTATTAAACCATCAGCTAATCTTCCAGCTGTCTCAGCAGCAGATTCTCCATCAGCTGACATTAATATAGGTGGAAGCTTAACTGGTAATGTATAGATTCGAGTATTTTCAATACTGTAATATTTACCTTTAAAATTAAGATTATCTCCACTCCAGAGCATACGAATAATATCTACTGCCTCTTCCAACATTTCAATTCGAATATGTGCAGGAGGCCAATGATCACCAAGAATATGTTCATTAAGATTCTCACCAGAACCCACACCCAACATGAATCTACCAGGCATCATAGAAGCAGTTGTAGCAGCAGCTTGTGCGATTATAGCAGGATGAACTCTAATTGTAGGACATGTAACAGCAGTACCAATCTTTAAATTACTGGTAGATTGTGAAATACCACCCAAAGTACTCCACACAAAAGGACTCTGATTCTGTTTATTAACCCAAGGATGGTAATGATCAGAGATCATTGCAAAACTAAAACCAGCATCCTCAACCATTTTAGCATAATTAACCAGGTTTAACGGATGAGTATCCTCACTTGATAACTTATATCCAATCTTAACCATTATTTATCACTATTTTATTAATATGTTCAAATTACAATATAAAAATATCTATTAAATTGAGCTTCATTTAGAGAATAATACCTTAAAATTACTTTAAATCACTAATATAATGTAATAAATAGTTTAAGTAATTAAAATAAAATATTAACTTAAAATAAAACATTATAAATTCAGAATGACAATAAGAAGAGATGAATTCAAAGCCCAGATAAAATCCTACTATAAATAACTCAAATAAATTATTAAATTAAAAAAAAAATGAGAATAAAACATGTTAATAGATATAATATTCACCATCACTCAATCTAACATGTTTTATAAGTCCTTTATTCTCCAAAGACAATATTAAATTATAAGTACCCAACGGGCTAAGTTTCAAATCACCATAAAGAAAATGACCTTCCAATAAATACTTAGAAACACGCTTAGAATCATCAGCTAAAAATTTAATAATCTCTAAACCTTCCAACTCCCTCTCTGTTAAATCACTTATCTTCTCCTCATCAATTAATACTATATCATCCGAAAAATTAACAGGATCATCCAATCCAACCATATCATTCTCTGACACTTGCTCAACCAGTTTAACATACTCCTCTTCAATAAATATAACTCCATCATCCATCAAACTCAACAAAGTAACCTTCAGTTCATCATCTGATAAATCCAATTCCTCCAACAAAATATTAACCGGAACACCATCCGGAAACTCCAACTGCAAATCCTTAATCCCATCCAAAACCAGATTTACACTACTCATAAATATTAAATTAAAGTAATAAATATTAAAATATATCTATAAAATCACAGAATTATATTCCGTATATAACCAAAATAGAATAAATTTATAATAATAAAAATAAATTTTTTCATTTAAATTCTAACACTCTCTACTTCCCATTCTACTACTAATACATAATAATTTCAGGACAATTTCCTTAAATTTTTGAAAAAAGATGAATTTTGTAAGTTAATAATTATCTCTCTTAGTAGTGTTATTTGTAATATTTAGGGTATTGTTAAGCCGAATGGTTCTTTTTTCAGGTTATGCATAAAGATTTTTACCATCATCTTATTTTCTATAGAAATTGCATTAACTGACTCACCTCTAAGCGGCGGTATGAATAAAGCCTCTGAGTCGTCAACCACCAGTATGAAGTAATTATCAATGTCCATCATATTAGCTATTTCAGCAAATTCTGTATCGTTAACAATGTCCTTTGTACATTCCAAATTTTTCATCTCAGCTTTATCTATTATTGTTATTGTGGTGTTACTTTTATCATATCTAAGCTCAAGGTCATTTTGTATATTTTCATTATTGGATATGATTATTAGCTGAGTTTTTATATCCCTGTTTAGTGTCATTTTTATATAGCCAAGATTTTTTTCAGAAGTTACACAGTAAATAGATTCTTTTGCGTTGGCAATCATGTCTCGGATTTTGAACTCAAAGCTAGGATTGCCGAAAATAAACCATAATGGTGTGGAAGACTTTCCAGCTATATCTTGTTATCTAAGTCACAAAACTGCTTTACAGCATCATTCTTGGCATTATTGTGTCTGTCCACGAGCATTTCTAAAGCGATATTTGGTGATATTGCTTGATATGTGACCGGTCTTGGGCTTGTAAGCACGATTAAACCGTTCTCTTCCAACATTTTAAGGCCGTCATAAATTCGGGGTTTTGAAACGTCAAGAAATTCTAATAGGTCCTTTATTCCCGCACTTTTCAATATTACTAGTGCTGCATAAACCTTCGCTTCTGACTCTAGAAGTCCAAGGGATGTTAATGACTTAATAAGCGGTATCGGTAATTCTGTCATACTCCAAAATCACTCCTTTTATTAGTTGTCACATTTTTATTTACTTTAGTCGAAACCTATTTATAATTTGTTATGTTATATTCCAATGTTGTAAAATTTTTTACAACATTCAAAAATATAGATTCTAAATAGTATCTACATGACCATTATTCAATAAATTAAGGCTAGTCTACTGTTAAACAAATGGGAATAATTCCAATAACCCAAAAATGATTAGAAAAATAAGAGGTTTATAAAATTATGAAAATATTAATCTATGGTGCTGGTGTTTTAGGCAGTTATCTAGCTCATGCACTTATACGTGGAGGAAATGACGTAACAATACTGGCCAGAGGAAAGCGAATTAACGAATTAAAAAACAATGGAATAGTCATACGCCATTATTTCCAACTTAAAACTACAATTGACAAGGTAAATGTAATATCTACACTTCAACCCGAAGATACCTACGATATTATATTTGTAGTAATGCAATATCAACAGTCCCAGACGGTATTACCCGTTATATCCAATAATAAGAGTAAAAATATTGTTTTTGTGGGTAATAATCCTAATGTTCACTCTTTTCAAGATTACCTAAATAAAAACAGTGGTGATCAAAAACAGGTAGCCTTTGGTTTTCAAGCCAGTGGTGGACGTCGTGAAAACGGTCGTATCATCACTGTGCGAGCGGGAGGAAGTATGGATATTGGTGTTTTGGATGGAGAACTTTCTTGGAGTTCCCTAATAGAAAAAGCATTCAAAAATGCTAAATATAAGCTGAATTTTAATGATAATATTGACGCGTGGCTTAAGTCTCACATGATCTTTGTTTTGGTTTTGGCTTACGTTACCCATGCATGTAATGGTAATTTTCGTAAAGCTGATAGAAAGCGCTGGCGAATCAAATGGTTAAAGCATTGGATGAAGGATATCTGATGTTGGAAACATTAGGTTATACGATCACACCTTTAAACATTGCTAATTTTGTTAGGACAGATCGTCATAAATTTTTAATATACTTATTGTTAAAGATTTATTCAATCACGCCATTTCCAAGACTTTCAGACCCTTTGACAATGCTCGATGAAACTATAGCGTTAACTAATGCATTTTATGATTTAAAGCAAAAAGCAAATATTCCCACTCCAAATTGGGATGCACTTGAAAATCACATTTCCCCTAAAAAAAATCTAATAGGTAGTTAAAATATTTTTTTTTATTGAAGCCTTATAATCAAAATCGATCAGTTTTTGATTGTAAAAGCTTTCAACATTATTAGAAAATTGATAGTAAAAACTGTAATACGGCAACGTATTATTAAACAAGACTCTTGAATACTCCGCCTCACAGGGATGTGTAAATAGAACTTATATTTTTATACAAACTCAACTTTGAAGATTGCAATATGTTTAATAATGTAAAGTTAACTAATGGCAAATCATATGGTAAACGCACAGATGAGGGCTATTGTTCCCTTCTTTATACTTATGAGTGTTTAATTAAGTAACAATTATGGATAAATGTAAGTTTTACTCAAAAAATAGGGGTCAGTTACCAAGAAAAAATAATAAATAATTTTTTTAATGAATAAACCAAATAAGTGGTATTAACACTACTGGCCAGATGGGTTTTTCTAGAAGTGCCAAAAAGTGATATTGGGGCCAGTTTATATTATTTTGGTTTTTATAAGTTAAAAGCATATAAAAAATGCAATAACATGTAAATATTACAAATAACAATACATAAACCGGTAAAACCCGGTAATAAACTCCAAATAATAAGGGAATCAGAGTTATTACACTTAATAAACATGTGAATGTAATTGTATTGTTAAAACCAATTAATACCGGTATAGTTTTTAATCCTTTCTTCCCATCAGATTTAATGTCTTTTAAATCATTGAATATACTAGTATTCAACGATTTCAGGAATAAAAATGTAAATACCAGCACAATTAACATGTTTAAGTCTTGTTTATTATAAATAAATAATAAAAAAGACGCACCCAAAGCCCATACTAAAGAAACATACACATCTTTAAAAGCAGGTATGAATTTAGTGAAATTTTTAAACAACACCCCATATAATAATCCACCACCAAGTAAAATGGAGAAAAATATGAGCATTTCAATTATAGATTGATTTCCATAAATTATTACAACAATTAATGAAGTTATATAAATTCCCATAATAAATGGGTAATAATTAATTTTCTTTTCTAAAAAATCAGCTCTTTCCGGGTTTGTTAACTTATCACTTTCTATACCCTTATAAAAATCATAACTGTAAACTATCAATGAGACTAAATAAGCTATTAAAAGTAAATTAAGATTTAAAGAATCACCCATAATAAACCCTAAAGTTAATACAATGGCCATAGCCCCAGTTGCATGCATATGGCCCCCAAAACGGTATTCATTAATCAAAAAACTGAAAATCTTCTCAGTGCTATCAAAAATTTTATTCGGAATAACAACATTTTCTAATTCACCCATATCAATACCCTCCAAAATTTTGTAAATTTATTATTTAACAACATATTCACAAAAAACATAAAATCAATCGTTTAAATGTGAAGATTTATACATATTACTAATATTGTAATACATGCTGATAATTTTTTTTACTTAAATAAAAAAACGTTAAATGAATTTAGAAGAACAAAAACAGCTTAAAAAGAGATGAAAATATAATCTTTAAATAAATATGATGATAAATGAAAAAGAAAATTAAATAAATCTTTAGTTAGCAATATAAAATTATATAAAAATAATATGAACAAAATAATTAGTAAAATAAACAATTAGAAATTAACTAGGACATCTTATGATGCAATATTATGATATTATTTTTTGTAAAACATTTTTTTTAAGATTCCCAAAAAAAATCCTAGGTTCCACTGTTCTAATATTTCAGAGAACAATTAATCAATACCAGATTTAAGACAAAAAAATGTGTAAAATCCCAAATACAGCTTTTTTTAATAATATAATTAGAAACCAATCCAAGTTCTAGATCCATAAATAATCAAAATTTGACCTCCACCTGAACTAAGACAAGTTGCATATATAGACCGCTGATACTTCGAAATACCCTTTAAAGACCATAATTAACAATGAAATCACTCAACCCTGTAAAACTATCAACCAAATATTAAATCTAACTATATAAAAGTCATCACAAAACTCAAAAAACACTTCCAATGACTAAACACCCTCAAACAAAAAAAACACAAGCGACCAATGCTAATATTAAAAAAAACTTACATCAAATTACTAAATAATTATATAACAATTTATGTACAAAAATCCTTAAATTTGATGATTTAACTGCTGCAAAGTCTACCTTAAATTGTTTAATTAGATCATTCAAATATAAAAAAAAATGATTAAAATTTTAAAGCTTTCAAATACTTAATTTCCCATCAAAATAACGTTCAGATAGGATTAAATAGGATTTCATTAAAAATAATAATAAATAAAAAAAAAATATATTTTTTTAAATATTTCCATCTGGGAATAATATTAAACAGAACTAACTTCTGGATTTATTATTTCCTGAAAATATGGAGAAAATCTAATAAATAGGATTAATTACCAGCGCAAAAACTTGGAGGTGTTAAATTTGAATGATGAAGAAATATTCGATCATCCCCGGATAGATGAATTTGATAAAAAAGTTATTCGTTTAATAAATGATTGCTTTGATTCCCTCTTAAATAAAGGTGAACTTGATTCAGAACAATTGAAAAACGTAGAAAAATACCTTCACATAGTAAATACTGAATTTATTACACCTAATCGTATTCGCAATGAATTTGCATGGTATTCATATTTTCTAACTTATCTAACTAGAAACAATCCATATGATAAAAAAAAATTATTTGAATGGTGGATTAGAATTAAAAAATCCGGATTATTAACAATGTATGTATTATGACTTTTCTTTGAACATACACACTAATTTTTTATTATTTATCTTCAAACATAGACGTGATCTCTTAATTTCAGGGATTACCTGCTTGTTTACAGGCTTGTCAAATTATCAATCATGCTTTAAAATGATTTTCTCAGGTGTAAAAAAAAATTGTAGAGGAAATTTCCATTCACTGCTAAATACATTAACTATTTCAGTATAAAATGCTTATAAATTGAAAACGATCATGGTAAATTACCAATTATTATAATAAAACTATTCCTTTTAAATTTAACTCGTTTATATTTATTAGAAATATTCATCTAATTTAAAGCCCATATATTGTGATCCCCATTCTAGGATGGATTTAAGTATGGGGATAAATGCTATTCCAGTTTCAGTTAATGAGTATTCAACTCTTGGTGGAACTTCAGGATATACAACTCTTTTTATGATTTTATTCTCTTCAAGGTCTCTTAAATGTTTGGTGATAGTTTTCGGATTAACATTATACATCCTTTTTTGAAGTTCAGTAAATCTTAAAGTCTGATCTTTAAGATGCCAAATAATAAGAAGATTCCACTTATTTCCAATAATACCAATCACAGATTTAGGGGCGCATATATCTCTATTTTTACTATCCATACAAATTCACCATTACTTACTTTTTAGAAATAATATTACTAAGTCTCCACTACTATACTTAAATAAATGATTTTATAAATTTATCGAATAACAAAATGACTAGAGAATATATTATAAAAAAAATTGTAGGAGACGTAAATAAATGAAGGTAATTGCATTTAATGGAAGTCCGAGAAAAGAATGGAATACGGCAACTTTACTAAAAAAAGCACTTGAAGGAGCAGAATCTCAGGGAGCTGAAACCGAGTTAATCCACTTATATGACTTAAATTATGATGGATGCATTAGTTGTTTGGAATGTAAACGATTAAATGGTAAAAGTTATGGAAAATGTAATTTAAATGATGATTTAACACCTTTTCTAGATAATATAAATAATTATGATGCAATTTTCTTAGGTTCACCAAATTATATAGGAACAATTACTGGTAAAGCAAAATTATTCCTTGAAAGACTTATCTTCCCCTATGTGGCATATAAAAAAGATTTTCCAGCCACCCTATTTAACGGTGAATTGAAAATAGGATTTATTTACACCATGAGTTCAAACGAATCATGGATGCACACTTGGAATTACGATAAAGTAGCCACAGACCTGAAACTATTATTCGAAATGATGTTTGGTGAAGCTGAATCACTCATCGTAAATGACACAACCCTATTCGAAGACCACTCAAAATATTTAACTGAAAGAATTGATCCTGAAGCAAAAGCCAAAACAAGAAAAGAAGAATTCCCAAAAGACTGCGATAAAGCATTCCAAATGGGACAAAAACTCATATCATAAAAGATGATGTTTGTTTAAATAAAAAAAATAGAAAAACTTTATCAAAAAAACAGTAAAATTGAAATTGATCTCACAAAAAAACTCTTACTTCCCAGCCAACAGTGAAGAAAACTACTACAGGCAAATTAACACTAATTAAATAAAGAATCTATTCATACCATATAAGGGAATGCTCAGCTATCTAAACCAAAAAAATCAAAAAATGGATAAAAAAACATAGAAACACAAACCAACACCCAATAACTTTACAGAACATTTAAACCAAAAAAATTTAATAATATGAATTTATCCATCTTTCGTCATCCGAAGCCTCAACTCAACTTTTAGTCGAATAGAATCAAAAAAAAGATATTTTTATGACAATAAAATATCAATATATTATAGTATAGTTATGAAAAGGTAAACTCATTCAATAAAACAAAAGGCGATATGGCCCAAAGGATTTGAAGCCGTCAAAAGTTGAATTAACCTTCAAGACAATACCTTAAGGCACTGAAATAACCCTGATTCAATCTAACATCCCCATGGAAATAACGGAAGACTATCTATTAGAAGGATGGACAGAATACTTCTGGAATCGCCTAGAAAAGTACTTCAATAAAAAAGAATAAAAAATATATTTTCTTTTATTTTCACACAATCATACTGGAGTTAAATTTGTGAATAGTATAACAAATTTAATTAGAAATAATCAATTAATATACTTTTTTATATTAGCGTTCATACTCAGCTGGCTCGTATATTTAATTCCAGAATTTAGTTCAATATCACTTTTTGGAGTCGCATTAGCAGCAATAATCATCTCAGCTATCAATAAACCTCAAATAATCAGGAAAAATTACCTTAAAAGATGGATAACATTTCTAATAACCTTTATAATTACTCTAATCGCATTATACGTTATTTCACCCATATATTCACTAACAATAATCGAAATAATCATCAGCTCATTTATAGTAGCGTATATTATAAGCGGAGGCTTATCTAATGTTAAAGGAGTTAGAGAGTTACTTAGTAAACTATATATTTGGAGAGTAAATGTAAAATGGTACATTTTTGTAATAATAATAGTACCCCTAATCTATTTCTTAATTTCAATTATAGCAGATCTCTTAAGTGGTCAACCAGTACAATTTCAATACACAGTTTCTGGACTTATTCCATTCTTCATATTCACTTTATTCCTCAATAGTTTTGAAGAAGAAATTGGTTGGAGAGGATTTGCTTTACCCCACTTACAGAATCATTACTCACCATTAATTGCTTCATTAATACTAGGTGTAATATGGACGATATGGCATTTCCCCAATTACATACCTCAATTATTATCTGATGGAGCCATCATATTCACCATACTTTGTCTAGCAAAATTTTTATTAATTATCCCAATAACTTTCATTTACACTTGGGTATACAATCATACCCGAGGAAGTCTCCTATTAGTCATACTACTCCACGCTATAGGTAATTTCAGTGTAGGTTTAGTACTCTCACCAACTTTAACCTCATTCACTGGATTAATAATCTTTGACGTAATCAATGGAGTAATTTTCAGTATAATAGCAGTAACAATAATAATAAAAGATAAAATGTGGCTTAAACTACCCGAAAACTCACAGGCAATATACAGAGAAACAGAAGTAACCCAGTAAAATATGTTAGCAAATTGTGATGATAATTTATTTTAATTATTAAATCCATGAACCTTTTATTTTCTAAAAAAAAATATAAAATTAATAATTTTACTGGAACCTGAGAGGGTCAAATAATTCCGCAAATTGGTTTTCTTTGCCCATGATAAGGTCACTTATTACCATAGCAGATAAGGTACCGGTAGTCATACCCCAAAATCCAAATCCAGTAGCCACATATACACCTTCCACGGATGTCATTCCAATCAATGGTAATCCATCATCGGTTATGTAATCATAATTAGACCAATGATATTTAATGGACTCAACATTCAAGTGTTGACGTGCATAGTTTTCAAGACGACAATAATAAACATTCCTATCGTCTACATTTAATGGACTATGTTCCCCCGCCACTAGGATTAGGTTACCTTCATCTGTAGGTGTGGTACGGTAAGTATGTGCAGTTTCAATGTCTACAAACATTCCATCTGGAAACTCCTCATTAGAATATAATCCTATCACATATGATCTGGCAGGAGACAAATGATTCTTCAATTTATCAGGATCAAACACTGGATTATGTGTCGCAACTACAACTTTATCCGCCATAATCGAACCCTGATCAGTTATCACCTCTTTATTTTCACCAATTATAATATTATTAGCCCGTGTTTTCTCAAATACGTAACTCCCCTCACCAGGAATTTCCATAGAAAGAGCTAGGAGATATTTACGTGGATGAAACTGGGCCTGATTATCATACTTGATAGCTGGGCCTGTTTCAAATGGTAACGGCACTTCTCCTATGTAAGAAACTGGAAGACCTAATTGTTTAGCTGCTTTAAATTCATCAAGTGTTTCATTAGCCTTTTCCTGTGATTCCGTGTAAATGTAGAGGGGAAGCCGATGCAATTCACAATTTATATTATTATTTTTTATAATCTCAACCATTTTATGAAAAGCTTTAATATTAGCATTAGCAATTGCTTGTGCTTTAATTTTACCTAAATTAGAAAGTAGTACATTATATGTCCCCATCGTTATCTTAGCCGTAGTCCCCACAGTCACATCTTTTACAATCCTATCCGATTCAATTACAGCCACAGTATTACCTGCATCCTTTAATAATTTAGCAGTAGTAATACCTGCAATACCACCCCCTAGTATCGCTACATCTACTTTTAATCCTTTTTCAAGCTTAGGAAAATTAGTAGCAGGACAATTTTTTAACCAGAACGAAGAATCAGTTCTGTTATTCACATTTTGTTTCATAAATATAAATCTTATAAATTATTCTTATAAGTCATTTGGCAGAAATCATCCTTTCCAGAAACATACTGTTTATTTACCATATAACTTATAATAATAAAGTTAAAATATAGTAATAACAAATCTAATCAAATCACCCCTAATGTTCCAAGTCCCAACTATACATTTGGAAACCAAATAAGAAAGCAACCAAGTAAGATTAAATTAAGTTAAAAAAACGTTATTTATAAAAAAAAGTAATATACAAGTTATAAAAAACTTGTTTTAAATTACATCTTAATTTTTCTTAAATGCTGACGTAATTAGGTAGCTGATTGTGAAATCCGTAATAATTCAAGATTTTACTATACATGTATATTAGTTTACTAAAGGGTATATTAACGAGATTGGTGGTGGCGAAGTTAGGTGCACGTTTGTTATTGTTAATGAAGTTTTCAATATTCTGGGCAACTATAAGGTACTCTGATTCATATAATTTACCTGCCTTGTAGCTTCCCGTGGGTTTAGGTGCAGTTTTAACATCACTAACTTGCAAAGGATTTAATATGCCCCGGTTAATGTTAATGGTGGCGTTGACGAGTAATTGTAGGAATTGAGCTTGACTTAACACTATTCGACTGTCGATGGTTATTTCAGAAGGTAGTGTACGGTTATGTTCATAGTAGATTTTAACGTCATAAGCTGCACTGGTTAATTGACTTATAGTGATAGTATTTTTCACGGTAACATTAGTAAATACAGTTTGGTTATTAACAGTTGATGATACTACAGTTACTCCTGGAGTGTTTAGACTGGTTAAAGTTGAAGTGGCAATGCCATTGGAGAAGTTACTTTTTTTAATAGATCCTTTATTCGTTGAGAAACTAGCTGAACCCGTGTAAGGCACTACACCATTCATTGGATTATGATATATGCCTCTATTGTCATGTAATAAGTCCGCGGTTACCGTGGAGTTCCCACCTAAATTAACCATGTTAGGAGTGGATTTTTCAGTTAATACTATCCATTGATTAGTAGTTGCATTTCCTTTTATTAGTGTGCTGAAATTAGGATTATTACTTCCCCACCAATTATAATTAATATTGATAGTCCCGTCTTCAAGTTGTATAGCCGTGGGTTGATTGTTGATGAAACTGTTGAAATTAACAATCGCTGTTCCATTTTGGTTAACTATTCCTCCACCGTATTTGGCAGTATTTCCGATAATATTACTTTCTTTTATAGTTAGTGAGCCACGGTTAGAGATTCCTCCTCCCATGTTATCTGCAATGTTTTCAGTAAAATTAGTTTTATTGATAAATAAATTTCCTTCGTAATTATTTATTCCGCCCCCATTGTTTTTCGCATGGTTTTCATAATAATTGCTGTTTATAATAGTTACATTTCCTTTACTGAACATTCCACCGCCACAAATACTTGCTGTATTTCCTTGAATGTTACTATTATAGATAAATATAGTCCCGTCTACTCGGTTATATAAACCTCCACCGTAGGTGGCATTATTGTATTTTCTATGTTACTATCATTTACGGTTACCATGCCCAGATAATTTAGTATACCACCCCCACAATAACCGGCAGTATTCCGCCAGATATTGCAGTTAATGATAGTTGAATCACCCCAATTAGCTACTCCTCCCCCATCGGTTGTAGTTTGACCATTTTCAATTGTAAAATTAGTTATAGTGAGTATACATGAATTGTTAATAATTATTGGCTGCCCATTATTGCTACCGTCGATAATAGTATTGTTTTGACTTTGACCTATTAATTTTAAATTTTTAGTTATGATTATATGTTCATAATATATACCATTTGCAACATAAATAGTCCCATTATCCGCAACAGTACCTGTAGCATTGATAATACTAGCTTTTGGTCCGCTTCCGGTTGTTTTATTATATGTGGATGATAATCCGTTCCAACTGTCATTTCCCTGGGTGCTGACGTAGATCGTATTATTTGAACCAGTATTAATGTTATAATCCGATGAAAGTATTGTTATAGTAGTATTATTACTGGCGGCTGCTGCGGTGCCTGAAAAGATAAAAGCCATACTCACTGCAATGAACATAAATAAAAATATTTTATAATTCATAATTCCTCCTACAAATTTTTTTTAAATTAAAAACCCATTGTTTCAATTTTTACTATAATTAACGCCTGTTAATCTTTAATACTTTTATTAGTAAGGGTACTAAAAGAAATAAATAAAATTTGAGCTAAAAGTCCCCATTTAATTTGATACAATCCCCTAATTAAATGTTTATACATTTTCTTCAATCTAAGTATTAGATAATATTAAATATTTTTGATAAAAATTACTTGAAGAAAATATTCAAATAAAAAGTAATTAATAAACCAAAAAAAGAAATAAATCAATCAATAGGTAAAAATAAGTACTTAGAAGTTTTCCTCAACAATTTTTTTAGTTTATTATCTAGGATTTTATATTTTTTTTTTAAGTATATTTTGTGATTATCTCTTCTCTCTGGAATAATGATTTGTTTATATAAAATATGATTATAGCCACAACTAGGAGAATCCCTGAAAATATTAGTATTGTTTTAGTGTCTAGTGGAATGGTTCCGGCTTCTCCTAAAATAAATACAACTAGTAAAGGTAAATATAAGGCACCCCCATAATTTTGTGCTGTTCGAGGATCATTAACTCTTATTGAGACGAGCATATTGAATTCAGTACCAAAAATACAAGCTAGAGGTGCAGCCACAAGTAAAAAGGCAGCCGCAGTCCAATTAGGATAGAGTATATAACCCAATTGTTGGAAAGTAATAATATCACTGAAAATCATAAATACGGCGGCGCCGAGATAGGTTGCAAGAATACTTGGTATGAAAGCAGATAATGTTTTACCTAAAATGATTTCACCATCAGTTAGAGGCGTTGCCAGGAGCGGTTCTAATGTTTTCTCAAGTTTCTCACCAACTATACTATAACTAGCAACAGCAACGGGAATAATAGCTGCTAAAATAATGAACCAGAATAAAAGTGCATTAAAAGCAGGAAGTAAAGCAACATATGAAGACTGACTCAGGTTTTTAATAAGTATTAAGATTATGGGGAACGCTATTCCAATAGCAGCTGGCAATATGGTTAATGAATAAATAATACTTCTCTTTTTTTTAAATATTGCAAAATCTTTACTAACAACATTCCAAGCGTTTTCGAAATCCATTTCTATTCACCCCTAACATATTTCAGGTAAACATCTTCTAGAGTAGATGTAACTTCATTGACTAATTGTACGCGGCCACCTGCAGTTTCAATAGCCTTCAATATATCAGGATTCTCCAATTCAGGATCAGTTACATTAATAACTAGTTTATTATCACTAACCTCAACTTCCCCTGGTTTAAGTTTCTCAACAGCCATTATAATCTTATCATTAATTGTTTCCAGTTGGATAACTGTTTTAATTCCACTTAATGATTGAGTCAAATTTTTAGGAGTATCAACAGCCAACAATTTAGTTTTAATTATCCCTACTCTATCGCAGAGTTTTTCTGCCTCACTTAAAAGATGAGTATTAAGGAAAATAGTTCTATTCTCCCTCTTAAGTTCCAGAATGAAATCCCGTACTGTTTTTGCAGCCTCTGGATCAAGGTTTGCTGTAGGCTCATCTAAAAATAGTATTTGAGGATCATGAATTAAAGCTCGAGCTATAGCTAGTTTTTGTTTCATACCTTTAGAAAACTTTCCTGCTGATAAGTCCTTCTGATCCCAAAGTCCTAACATTTTAAGGAAATACTCGATTCTCTCCCGCCTCTGCTCTTTACTGATTTTATAAAATCTACCATAGTAATCGAGATTCTGATAAGCGCTTAAATTTTCATAGAGACCAACATTCTCCGGTAATAAACCAATCATTCTCCGGATCTTCTGCATATCCTTATTATTTCCGATATCATACTCACCTATCCTAGCCGTGCCACTGGTTTTTGATATCAAACCGGCGAGCATCCTCACAGTAGTTGTTTTTCCCGCTCCATTGGGCCCTAGAAAACCGAAAACCTCACCTTCGCTTATATGTAAGGTAAGGTTGTCTACTGCAGTAATTTTATCAAATTTTTTTGTAAGATTTTCTGCATCGATCAAAGTTCATCAACTCCACTGTTATTACATTTATAAGTTAATATTTATTTTTATTTTTAAAGTCATCTCAATTATCAAGAGAACCCTAAACTCAACCATATGGTACTCAAGCTATAATATTTGATCTATATGGAAATTCTCTCGTACTCCGAGAAACAGCCAAAAAAACATTCAAAAAAAAAATATAATTGCTTATTTTCACTTAACGAAACAACAAAACCAACTGCAAATAATTTTTTTTCAAATTTTTTTTAATTAATAAATTAAATGAAATATTCAAAAATTATCTCCTGAAAATTAGATTAATACACTCTGAGCCCATAAACCCAAAAAATAGTTTAATTAAATTGGAAAAATCGAACAATATAATAATTAAAATGACTATTAAATATGGTTAATTATTTATTTCATTAAATATTTTTACAGAAATCTGGTATAATAACGTGTTTTAGAGTTCAAAATCAATTTAATCGTAAAAAAACTTGTTTTAACAGGTGATTCGATGGCAATCTGGAAACCCGAAGTTTTTCAGGGCAGAGGGAAGAAAAAAAACTATTTTGAAGGATGGTACTTCAAATCTGTATCTAAAGATGAAAAATTAGCCTGCGCAATAATAGCTGGAGTATCCATCCCTAAAAACCTAAATAAATCAAATGCTTTTGTAATGTTTATGGATGCACGTAACCAGGATCTTCATTACTTTCAATATCCTCTTTCAAGTTTCTGGGCAAATAATGAATATTTTGAAATCAAAATTGGTAATAACTTTTTCAGCCTGAACAATATTATCCTTGATATTGATGATGGTCAAACAAAAATTACAGGGCAAATGAAATTCGAAAACATAATTCCCTGGCCAGTAAAAAGATTTTCTCCAGGCGTTATGGGAATTTATGCCTTTATTCCTTTTATGGAATGTTATCATGGAGTTTTAAGTTTCAACCATTCAATAAATGGATATTTAGAAATAAATGGAGAGAAAAAAGATTTCACAGGGGGCAAAGGATATATTGAGAAAGATTGGGGTTCATCCATGCCATCCTCATGGATATGGATGCAGACTAACCATTTTGATGATGAGGGTTTATCCCTCTTTGGATCCATTGCTAAAATTCCATGGCTTGGTAGTTACTTTACAGGTTACATATTCGGTTTACTCCATAATAAAAGGCTTTATAAGTTTACAACCTACAATAGAGCTAAAATAGAAAAAATACAACTTACTAAAAATAATATCGAAATAATAATTGGTGATAAAAAACTAGAACTACAAATAAACGCCATTCGGACTGAAGGTGTGGATATCCCAGCTCCAAAATTGGGGGAAATGACAGCTAAAGTTAACGAATCCCTCAAATCCCGAATAAATATAAAATTATTTAGGAAAAATAAGAAAGAAAAAATATTGATACTTTCAGATACAGGCAGAAATGCGGGTTTAGAGTTCGTGGGGAATTTAAACGAATTGTTGAAGGGATTTTAATACATATTCATAAACAGATTTATGTTTAAAATTAATAATAAATTATTTGTGATTTTAAATTGAAAATAGTTATTTTTAGGAGCTGAATTTGGTGATTTGTCAGATTCAAACTTGACATTCCATCCAAAAAAGAGGTTGTATCTGTGGAGAATATGGTGAAAAAATTCATGGCAAAAGGTGGGTAAATTCAATTTTTAGACAATTTTATTTCTTTTGATAATTCTTTGTTTTTACAATAGAACATGACTATACATAGGTATCAATAATAAAAAGAAAAAATAACATATAATACATATTATTATTAAAAATTAAAAAAAAATGAGTTTTTTTTATAAATTTATTTTAAATTCATCCTATAATTACTAGTTTAGAAAGTGTCATATCCTCCACTGCATATTTCACACCTTCTTTTCCCACGCCACTCATCTTAAAACCTCCAAAAGGCATATTATCCGTACGAAATGTAGATTGTTTATTTATAAGTACCGTACCGGCATCGATAAATTTCACAGCCTTCTTAGCATTCTCTATATTCTCTGTGAATACAGAAGCCTGTAAACCATATTGTGTATTATTAGCCATTTTAAAAGCTTCATCAACACTTCCTACTCTTATTATGGGTGATACTGGTCCAAAAGTTTCATTACATACTAATTCTTGATTAGAT
>Ga0181520_10005453_pt1 | contig 20292 bp, 19 predicted proteins | sample PEATcosm2014_Bin_29_FD_132451 | JGI IMG/M metagenome (GOLD analysis project Ga0181520, IMG submission 132451) | Peatland microbial communities from MTU Mesocosm Facility, Houghton, MI, USA - PEATcosm2014_Bin02_30_metaG | ecosystem: Environmental > Terrestrial > Soil > Wetlands > Peat | place... | reverse complement strand
GGCTCCTTTGGCCGCGCGGCGGTTCCCTCCGGCGCCTCAACGGGCGAGCACGAGGCGGTGGAATTGCGCGACGGCGACAAGCGGCGCTATCTGGGCAAGGGCGTCTTGCAAGCCGTGGATAACATCAACTCGATAATCGCCCGCGATCTGGGCGGACACGACGCCAGCAATCAGACTGAAATCGACGAGCGCATGATCGCACTCGACGGCACCCCAAACAAAGGCAAGCTCGGCGCAAATGCCATCCTGGCCGTCTCCATGGCGGCTTGCCGGGCATCGGCCAGGTCCGCGGGCGTTCCCCTCTACCGCTATCTGGGCGGACTGCAAGCACGCATCCTGCCCGTCCCCATGATGAACGTATTGAACGGCGGCGTTCACGCTGACAACACCGTGGACTTTCAGGAATTCATGATTATGCCGGTGGGCGCGGAGAGCTTCTCCGAGGCGCTCCGCATGTGCGCGGAGACCTTCCACACCCTCAAGAAGGTTCTGAAGGACCGCGGCTACAACACTTCCGTCGGCGACGAAGGCGGTTTTGCTCCCAGCCTCAAATCGAACGTCGAAGCCGTGGAAGTCCTGCTCGAAGCCATCGCGAAGGCGGGATACGCTCCCGGCAACGACATCGCGATCGCCCTCGACCCTGCTTCCAGCGAAATGTTCCAGGATGGCAAATACGTTTTCTTTAAGTCTGACAAATCAAAGAAGTCGTCCGAGGAGATGGTGAAACTTTACGCCGAGTGGGTGCGCCAATATCCCATCGTCAGCCTCGAAGACGGCCTCGCGCAGGACGACTGGGCGGGCTGGGCGATTCTCACCAAGGAACTGGGGGGCAAGATTCAGCTCGTCGGCGACGATATTTTCGTGACCAACACCGAACGCCTGGCGCGCGGCATTGAAGAGGGCGTCGCAAATTCGATTTTGATCAAACTGAATCAGATTGGCACGGTCACGGAGACCATCCGCGCCATCGAGCTCGGCCGCCGTCACGGGTACACCTCGGTCGTCTCGCACCGCTCCGGTGAGACCGAAGACGCCTTCATTGCGGACTTCACGGTGGGTCTTGGCACCGGGCAGATTAAGACAGGCTCCGCCAGCCGCAGCGACCGCATTGCAAAATACAATCAGTTGCTCCGCATCGAGGAGGAATTGGGCAGCGCCGCAGAGTTCCTCGGCCGCGCGGCGTTGAAGTGCGCGTAAAGAGCACGGCCGACCGCCGAGAATTCATGTGGGGGGATCCCCAGACCACGGGAGGGATTCCCCGGGGCCGATGCCAAGTTAGAGGCGGTGCGCTGTTGCGGGCCGCCACCTCGGTTCAGCAACAGCTTGGCAGTGAAATCGTGTTGACAGACGTGAAGCCAACACGATAGTCTGTATTTCCATGTTACGCGCGCTGGCACATCACCATCATTATTTGAGCTCTCAGGTGTCGTGTCAGTGGGCGAATGCTTAACTCACCAAGCGAGATCGACAAAGCGGCCCGCTGACAAAGCGAATCAGCGGGCCTTTTCATTTTCGCGCAGGGGGCGGTGCATGTTGCAACTCAAATATCAAGACGGCGGCCTGATTCCAGCCATTATCCAGGACCGTCACTCCGGAAAAGTTTTGATGCTGGGGTATATGAATGAGGACGCTTACCAGCAGACCCTCATCTCCGGATTCGTCACATTTTATAGTCGGTCTCGCAAGAAGCTGTGGACCAAGGGTGAAACTTCCGGGCATCGGCTGATGGCGAGAGAGATTCGAGTGGACTGCGATCAGGATGCGCTGCTGATTCAAGCCGACCTGACCGGCCCCGGCTGCTGCCACATGGGCTATCGCTCCTGCTTCTTCCGCAAGCTGACGACTAAAGGTGAGGAAATCATCCTCTTGCGGGAGTTCGACCCTGCCCTCGTCTACGGCGAGAAAAACCCGGAGAGCCAAACATGAGCTTGTTGAAGTTAGGTTTGCCCAAAGGAAGCCTGCAAGAAGCCTCGCTGCAACTTTTTCGCCGCGCGGGCTATGAAATCAGCGTCAGTTCGCGTTCTTATTTTCCCACCGTCGATGATGACGAAATTGAGTGCATGCTAATTCGTGCGCAGGAAATGGCGCGGTATGTTGAAGACGGCATCCTCGACGCCGGCTTGACCGGCAAGGATTGGATTCTCGAAAACGAATCGAACGTCGTCGAAGTTGCGGACCTGGTTTATGCCAAGCAAACATTCGGAAAGGTCCGCTGGGTGCTCGCTGTTCCAGAAAAGTCCCCTTTTCAGAGTGTAAAGGACCTGCAAGGGAAGATCATCGCCACAGAACTGGTGGGGGTCACCAAGCGCTATCTCCAGCGCAACGGGGTGAACGCCAAAGTGGAGTTTTCCTGGGGCGCCACGGAGGTGAAGCCGCCGGTGCTGGCCGACGCCATCGTGGAAGTCACTGAAACCGGTTCCTCGCTGCGGGCGAATGGCCTGCGAATCGTCGAGACAGTGCTGGAATCGAACACCAAGTTCATCGCTCACCCCGGCGCGTGGGCCGACGCCTGGAAACGCCGGAAAATCGAGACGCTCATCATGCTTTTGCAGGGCGCCATCGAGGCTGCGGGCAAAGTCGGCCTGATGCTCAACGTCCGGCGTGACGACCTTGAAAAAGTACTGGCGGTTCTTCCCGCTTTGAAGCGGCCGACGATTTCGGCTCTCAGCGATTCCGACTGGGTTGCGGTCAACACGGTCATCGAAGAAAAAACCGCGCGCGAAATCATTCCACGCCTCAAGGCCGCCAATGCGCAAGGCATTGTGGAATATCCGCTGAACAAAATTGTTGTTTGAAAGGCAGGGGCTAGGGGTTGGGGATCAGGGGTTAGGGACCCTGAACAGATGAAAGTGAAGCAGGAGAGCGCGTCCAGGACCTCGCGTTCGCCGATCATGCTTTACCAATTCCCCGCCCCGGCACCAGGCTCTTGGCCACAAAAAAATGCTGGATATTATTCGCAGCAGTGATACCAAAGCGATTGACAGGTTGCTTCGCGCGCGCTCCTCAAGCTTGACCGAAGCGGAGGCGGTGGTGCGGCCCATCCTTCAGGATATCCGCCGCCGCGGCGATCGCGCCCTTCTGCGGTATGCAAAGAAGTTTGATCGCCTCGACCTCAGCAAGTCCGGCTTCACGGTATCCCGCGAAGAAATTCGCCGGGCCTATCGCGGGGTTCCCCGCGGCTTTGTGGAGGCAGTGAAAGTAGCGGCGGCAAATATTCGGAAGGCGGCGCGCCGGCAGTTGCCCCGCACATGGAAGTGCCAAACGCGCGCCGGTGTGCAAGTTGGGCAGATCCTCCGGCCCTTGGAGCGTGTGGCCTGCTACGTTCCCGGCGGGCGTTTTCCCCTGCCTTCCACCGTGCTGATGAGCGTTATCCCCGCGCAAACGGCGGGTGTCAGGGAGGTGATTGTGACCTCTCCGCGCCCCGCCCCGGCCGTACTGGTGGCCGCTGACATCCTGGGTGTAAAGAATATCTACCGTTTGGGCGGCGCTCAAGCGGTTGCCGCCTTCGCTTTCGGAACAGAGTCCGTACCGCGTGTCGACAAGATCGTTGGGCCGGGAAACCGTTACGTGGCTGCGGCAAAAAAACTCGTGGCCGGTGAGTGCGGAATCGATTTCATCGCGGGCCCGTCAGAACTGGTGTTGGTGGGTGGGCGCGGCAACGCCGAGTGGATCGCCTCGGATTTAGTTGCCCAGGCTGAGCACGACCCCGATGCCGTGGCAATTTTCATTACCCCTTCCTTCAAGCTGGCACTCCAGGTTCAGGCGTCCGCCCGCGGAATCGTTGAACGGCTGGATCTGCCGCTCGCGGGCCAATCGCTTAGCGCACAGGGTTGCATCATTGTGACACGCAGCCTTGCGGAGGCGGCCGGGTTGGTCAATCGCTTGGCTCCCGAACACCTTACACTTTTCGAGGGCGCCACGACTCTTCTAGGACGCATCCAATCCGCTGGTTCCATCTTCCTGGGCGCGTACAGCCCTGTTGCCGCGGGAGATTATGCCTCGGGAACGAATCACATTCTTCCCACCAGCGGAGCGGCGCGTTTGCGCGGAGGCCTAAGCGCCGCTGATTTTGTGAAGGCCATTTCCGTTCAGCGCCTTTTTCCTCGCGGGCTGGCTGGACTCGAAAGGACCCTGGTCACCCTAGCCAACACAGAGGGCCTGAAAGCGCACGCTTATTCCGTCCAGACCCGGTTCAATTCCTCGTCGACCGCCACGTCCGAGCGATCCGCGCAGGGAAGGATGGCGAAGCGATGATTCGGCCACGCCAAGCGATTGAGACCTTAAAGAAGTACCGCCCGCCGCAAGAGGGCCGCGGCGGCAAGATGCGGCTGGACTTTAACGAAAACACAGTGGGCTGCCCTCCCCAGGTAATACGCGCGCTGCGGCGAGCATTAACTCCGGAAATGATGACGCGTTATCCCGAGTACGATGAAGGTCGCGGGACGCTCGCCGCCTATTTTCACGTCAAACCTGAGGAAATGCTGCTCGCCAACGGGACCGACGACGCGCTCAAGATGGTCTGCGATACGTTTGTGGACCCGGGCGACAGCTTGCTCGTTCCCGCACCCACGTTCCCCGTGTACGAGTTCTTCCACAACGTGGCAGGCGGCAAGACGTTGCGCATTCGCTACGATGAACGATTTCGCCTGCCCACGGATGAATTCGTTGCCACACTGAAAAGGGAGAAAGTGCGTTGGGTCGCATTGGCCAACCCTAACAATCCAACTGGCACACAGATTCCCAAAGCCGCACTGAAGGCTATTTTGCTCGCTGCTCCGGAAACACTGGTGTTGGTTGATGAGGCCTATCAGGACTTCTCCGGCCAGACCATCCTACCCTGGATTCGCCAATATCCGAACCTGATTGTGACGCGAACGTTTTCGAAGGCCTTCGGTTTAGCCGCGCTCCGCATGGGCTGTCTGTTCGCTAACCCCCAACTCATCGATCCCCTGCAACGCGGGCAGAATCCGTTTGCCGTAAACTCTCTCGCCCTGATGTGCGCGTGCATCGCCATCCGCTATGACGCCCAGGTGCGGAAGTTCGCGGAGACCATCCGCGCGAACCGAACGGGATTCTGCCGCTGGCTCGATGCGCACGACATTCCTTACGTTCCCAGTTCCGCGAATTTTGTCCTTACCCGCGTCGGCGAGCACGCGCCGGAAATCGCCCGGCGGCTTCGGGAGAAAAGAATCCTGGTGCGCGATTGGAGTTACGACCCGCACCTGAAGGGTTACCTGCGGTTCACGATCGGTTCGAAGGCACAACTGCGCCGCCTGATGGCTGAGCTTCATCGTCTGCGGAATCTCATCCAGACTCCCAACGGCAAGGGCGCCTGGAAAAACATGGTTTCCTATTCTTCCACCGGATGGTTTGCATGAAAGCTCGCGTCGCGTCGTTGCATCGCAATACCGCGGAGACCGACATTCGAGGTCGCCTGAATCTCGACGGCCGTGGCCGCTACAAAATCTCCACCGGTGTTCGCTTTCTCGATCACATGCTGGAGCTCTTCGCCCGACACGGCGGGTTCGATTTGGATCTCGAGGCGCACGGCGACCTGGACGTCGATCAGCATCACACCGTGGAGGACGCCGGCATTGTCCTCGGCCAACTTTTGCGCGAGGCATTGGGCTCGAAGAAAGGCATTAATCGCGCCGGATATTTCCTGATGCCGATGGACGAAACCCTGGCCGTCGCCGCCATCGACTTGAGCGGCAGGCCCTACCTCGTGTTGAAAGCTCCTATCAAGGAGCGGTATGTGGGCGATTTACAAACCGAGCTACTGGAGGACTCCTTCCATGGCTTCACGACCACCGCCGCGGCCAACGTGCACCTGAAGGTGGCGTATGGGCGGTCCAGCCACCACGCCATCGAAGCCCTGTTCAAAGCATTTGCGCGAGCTCTGCGGTTTGCCTGCTCGCGTGACCGCCGCCTGCGATCACAGCTTCCCAGTACAAAGGGACTTCTATGATTGGCGTCCTTGACTACGGTGGAGGCAATGTGGGCTCGGTGCTCAAGGCGATCGAGTACCTCGGCCTGTCCGGCGAAAGGATTGATCAGCCGACGGAGCTGAAGGCTGCCGATAAAATCATTTTTCCCGGGCAAGGGCACTTCGGCGCCATGATGAAGGGACTTGCAGACCGCGAAATGCTAACTCCATTGCGGGAGGCGTTCGCGGCCAAGAAACCCTTCCTCGGAATCTGCCTGGGCTTGCAAGCGCTTTACGAGTCGAGCGAGGAAGCCCCCGGCGTTCCCGGCCTCGGCATCCTGCCCGGCTGCGTGGCACGCTTTCAGGGTGTCTTCAAAGTGCCCCATGTCGGCTGGAGCCAGCTCACTCTCCGGCGTGAAACGGAGTTATTTCGAGGAGTCGCCGACGCCAGCTTCGTTTATTTCTGCCACTCGTATTATGGGCCCGTGACACCTCAGGCTTGCGCCGTCACCGATTACGGCCAGACCTTCGCCTCGGGAATCGAAATAGAGAATATCTGGGCTGTCCAATTTCACCCGGAAAAATCAGGAGAAGTCGGCTTGAAGGTTTTGAAGAATTTCTTGAGTCAGTAAGTTGTCCTTCGTCATTCGGCATTGGTCATTGGTCATTCGCCCCTTGCATGGCTACATGGTCGCGGCTTGGACAGCAAAGCACGAAGGACCAATGACAAAGGACAAGAAGCTCCTCTATGTTTGCCAAGCGCATTATTCCGTGTCTCGACTGCAAGGATGGCCGGGTGGTGAAGGGCATCCACTTCGTCAACCTGCGTGATGCCGGCGACCCCGGCGACTTGGCGGAAATGTACAACCGCGAAGGGGCCGACGAATTGGTGATGCTCGACATCTCGGCCACTCGGGAAGGGCGTGCCACACTCATGGAAACCGTCCGGCGAGTGGCACGCCGCCTGTTTATTCCCCTGACCGTGGGCGGCGGCGTTCGGGCGCTGGAGGACGCACACCGATTGCTTTCCGCCGGAGCGGATAAGGTGGGCGTCAACACAGCCGCCGTCGAAACCCCTGAGGTCGTCAGTACCATTGCGGAGAATTACGGACGGCAGGCCATCGTGGTTGCCATCGATGCACGGCGAATCCGGAATTCACCGACTGAATCCCAGCCCGTAGCGCAGGGCCCGCACTCCGGCCCTGCGGCTCTTCCAGTTATTCCGGCGGAGGATCGGCCGCCCCGTTGGGAAGTCGTAACCCACGCCGGCACCAAACCCACGGGCCTCGACGCACTCGAATGGGCGCGGCGGGTGGAAGAATTGGGTGCGGGCGAAATCCTGCTGACCTCGATGGACGCCGACGGCACGCAAGCGGGCTTCGATTGCGACTTGACTGCCACTGTGGCGCGCGCCTTGCATATCCCGGTGATCGCCTCGGGCGGGGCTGGGAATCCGGCGCATATTGCTGAGGTTTTCCAGCGCGGCTGCGCGGACGCGGCATTAGCCGCCTCAATCTTTCACTACGAGACCCACACGATTCGCAGCTTGAAGGAGTATCTGCGAACGCAAGGAGTGCCAGTCAGAATTTAGGCAATTCTGAATTATGAATTATGAGTTATGAATTAAAGGCAGGGCGAACCCTACCTTTTGAAGAGGCATGGCAAGGCAATTCATAATTCAGAATTCAGAATTCAAAATTTAGAAGTTCTCGGGGCCAGCCCCCGTTATTCGCCATGATCATTCCCTGTATCGATTTGATGGACCGCAAGGTTGTGCAGCTCGTCCAAGGCAAGGAGAAATTCCTCGAGTTGCCTGAGCCGCTGGACGTCCTCGAGAAATTCTCGGCCTATCCAGAAATCCAGGTAATTGATTTGGACGCGGCGATGGGCAAGGCTCGAAACAACGCGGCGATCGTGCGTGAACTCTGCCGCCGCAAGCCCTGCCGCGTGGGCGGAGGCATCCGCACTACGGCGCGCGCGCAGGCGGTCGTGGCCGACGGGGCGCTAAAGGCCATAGTAGGCAGCAGCGCTTTCACCGCACAGGGCATCCACCACGAATTCCTGCGTGAGCTCGCGTCGGCCGTGCCGCGCGAGAAAATCCTGATTGCCGTGGACTCATTCGGCGGGCACGTCGCGGTTCATGGATGGAAGGAAACGCTGTCCTTAACCTGCGAGCAGGCACTGCCCCAGCTCGAACCCTATTGTTCGGGATTTCTCTGCACTTATATTGATGGTGAGGGCAGATTGCAAGGCACTAATATCGAATGGTTTCGCAGTCTGCGTGCTGTCACCCAACTTCCCATAACCGCTGCGGGAGGGATCACCACCGACGAAGAAATCGCGGCGCTCGAGGAACTCGGGATGCATGCCGCACTTGGAATGTCCATTTACCGCAAAGTCTTTCCGGAGTTTTTCACTGGACGGCAACCGGCGGCGTGCTGAAAGCAAGCCAAAAAGATTTCTCTTGACAAGTGGAAGATAAGTATACTAGAACAGCGATATGATGGCCGCACGCTCCCGGAAGCCCACGTTGAATACCGCCCGTCTGTCGCCCGCGGGCAGATTTTTCTCTTGCGACGCTAGTGTTGTAGTCCGTAATTTTGCCCATTTGTCGCCCGGTCGGAGCAGATCTTCAACATGAAAAATGAAGGTTGCTCCTGAGATGTTGATGAAAACAAAGGACCGGCATCTGACAATTTGTCACCCATCCTGAGATGTTATTGATTCAGAAGAGGTTATCAGAAACACCGAGATGTTATTGAAAACAAGCCAAATAACCTCAAAAGCCCTACCCAAGACGCGCCAAAATCCCACTACCCTGAGATGATATAGCAAACAAAGCAGTTATCCGCGAGTCGGGGAGCGCCATGCGCATGCGCCTAGTCGGCTGGCCGCATACAACGAAACACCCCCGAATCGCACTGCTTACGTTGAGAAGGCTGGTTTCAGCGCGATTCAATCGACGTACAGCCGCGGTACGCGCTTGCCGATGGAGCAGAGGATTTCGTAGGGAACGGTATCCAACAGTTGGGCAATCTCCAACGCGGTGATGGAACTGTGGTCCTCCTGGCCGATCAGTATGACCTCATCACCGATATTCGCCCCAGCGACGTCAGTAACGTCGATCAACGACAAGTCCATACTGATGCTGCCCACAATCCGCGAGCGGCGTCCGCGCACAATGGCGTAGCCACAGTTGGAGAGGGCGCGGCTCAAACCATCGGCGTAACCGACGGGCACCGTGGCGATGCGGGAAGTCCGGCGGGTGTAGAAAGCCGCACTGTAACCCAGAGGCGTCCCGCTGGGGACGTCCTTCATGTAAACGATCCGCGACTTGAAGGTCAGGACCGGTTCGAACTCCGGCACCTTGGGGAGTTCATGGCCCGGGGGCACCACGAGCGGTACACAGTAGCCGTAAAGCAGGGCCCCAATACGCACCAGATTTTCCGGGAACTTCCGTCCCGTCAGCAGGGCGGCGCTGTTGGAAGCGTGAATCCATTCCGGCTCGCATTGCATTCCCCGCAATTGGGCCAATGCTGCTGAAAAGCGCTCCGCCTGCTCATCGGTCTGGGAGGCCGTCAAATCCTCGGCGGAGGCAAGGTGGGTGAAGAGACCTTTCATCTGCAACCCTTCGAGTTCGCGATAATGATCAACGAAGGCCGCCACGCGGTCGAGTGGAAGGCCCAGTCGCCCCAATCCGGAATCAACTTTCAGGTGAAACTCAATAGGCCGGCCGTAGCGGCGCGCGCACTCAGAATAAGTATCGAGCCGCATGGTAGAGGAAATCGATGGGGTCAAGCGGTACTCGATCAGGTGGGCCGGATCGCTCATGTAAAGCCCGCCGAGCAGCAGGATGGGCTGCTCGATTCCCGCCGCGCGCAATTCCAACGCTTCCTCGACGGTCGCCACGCCAAACCAATCCACCCCGCACTCGGCGAGACACTTGGATACTGGCACCGCGCCATGGCCATAGGCATCGGCCTTAATCACGGCCATGACTTTCCGTACGCCGGCGAGATCGCGTATCCGCTGGAAATTGCGGCGCAGTTTGGAGAGCGAAATCTCCACCCAGGTCGGACGGAGAAGATTATCGGTGGGAGGCATCACGTGTAGGATTCACCGCCCTCGTGAACCTTGTTCTCAAACTTCGCGAAGGGTTTCAGGAAGACCACGGAGACGTCGCCTGTCGGTCCATTCCGTTGCTTGCCCACAATCAACCGCGTCTCCGATCCGCCCTGGCCAAACTCCTCCTCACCCTCCCCTTCCCCGGCAGGCTTCTTCTCGCGAAAGATGAAGATGACGACGTCCGCATCCTGCTCAATAGATCCCGACTCGCGCAAGTCCGAAAGCTGCGGGCGCTGGCCGAAGCCGGTACGCTGCTCGGGCGCGCGGCTCAACTGCGAGAGCGCCAGGACGGGAACCTTTAACTCCTTGGCAATGCTTTTCAGGCTGCGGGAAATGTAACTGACTTCCTGCGTGCGATTTTCAAATTGCTTATGCCCGGAAATGAGCTGAAGGTAATCGACCACCAGCAAATCAAGTCCCTTCTCGGCTTTCAATCGGCGGGCCTTGGCGCGAATTTGCATGATGCTCAATGCCGGCGTGTCGTCGATGTAAAGCGGCGCTTCCGACAGCCGTCCGAGAGCAGGCGTCATCCGATGCCAATCCTCCTTATTGGAAAAACCCGTGCGAAGCTTGTGGCTATCAATCCTCGCTTCCGAGCAAAGCAGGCGGATGACCAGGGATTCCTTGCTCATTTCGAGCGAGAACATTCCCACGACTTTGCGATTGACGATCGACGCATGGGCAGCGATGTTCAGCGCCAGGGCGGTCTTGCCGAGCGATGGGCGGGCGGCGATGATGATCAGTTCTCCCGGTTGCAATCCCGAGGTCATGTTATCGAGGTCTTCCAGGCCCGTCTCAATTCCCGTCACGCGCTGGCCGCGGTCAAACAGGACATCAATCCTGCCGAAGCTGGTCTTCACGATGTCGCGGATCGTCGCGAATCCGGACTGCACGCGCTGCTCCGCGATTTCGAAAACCTGGCTTTGCGCCAGGTCGATCAAGGTCTCAGGGTCGTCGGTGCCTTGCATGCAGCGCTCGATGACCAAGTTCGAGGCATTGATCAAGCGGCGAAGCGTGGACTTTTCTTTGACAATCCGGCAATACTCTCCCATCGGCGCCGCCGTGCCAATGGGAACGCCATCGGTGAGCGCCGCCAGGTAACCCACGCCGCCGGCTTTTTCCAGCAAACCGTCTTTGCCGAGTTCCTCCGAGAGCGTCACTGAATCGATCGTGCGGCTCTTCTCCGAAAGCGCTGCCATTTTTTCAAACGTCAGGCGATGTGCTTCCGAGTAAAAATCCTGTTTGTCGAGAATTTCAAGAGCGGAATTCAGGGCGCCATTATCGAGAAGAATGGAACCCAACACGGCGCGCTCGGCTTCGAGGTTGTGGGTAACGGTTCGATCGCTGGAAGACGCCGTCGGCATCGTAGTATTGTAATTTCTCCACGAATTTCCCTCAAGGTGTGCGTGCAAGCAGCCTGCGGATATCCTGTGCAAAAGCCGGGATTTCTGTGTAGAAGTCGGAGCGGTCTGTGGATAATTCCTGCGGAGGGCAGAAAGCTCGTGCATCCTGCCGGATCAGCTCGGGGAAGAGCGCCCGCCGCTCCGCCCGAGGTCACGTAAAGGCGGAGCGGACGGTACCGCTATGCAGTTTCCTGTTCCGCTTCTGCTGCGGGCCCCGGAGTTTCGGAAGTTGCAGGAGCTTCCGCAGTCGGAGCTTCCTTGGGGACGGCTGGCGCCTTGGCCTCGGCCCTGGCTTGGGCTTCCGCGGCGGCCTCGAGTTTGGCTTTGGTCTCTGCGTCGGGCTCGACGAGGACTTTGACCGTCGCCGTCACCTCGCGGTGGAGCTTGACAGAAACGTTGTACTCGCCCAGCACCTTGATCGGAGTGGCCAGGTTGATCTTACGTTTGTCGATGTGGTACCCCTGGGCCACAAGTTTTTCCGCAATGTCCAGGGAGGTGACCGAGCCGAAGAGGTTGCCCTTTTCGCCCGCCTTACGGATGACGGTGACGCTCACACCTTCGAGCAGCGTGGAGAGATCGGCGGCATCAGCCTTTTCCTTCGCCTCCAGCTTGAGAAAACGAACGCTCTGCTGCTCCACCCACTTGCGGTTCTGGGCCGTGGCAGCCAGCGCCAGCTTCTTGGGCAGGAGAAAGTTACGGCCGTAGCCGTCAGCCACTTTCACCATTTGGCCGCGGTTCCCAAGCTTATCAATATTTTCAAGAAGGATAACTTCCATGTCAAAACTCCTGTAAACGGTATACGGTAGATGGGGAACGGGATACGGGATACAGGGCGCGGGAACAGTTTGCTATTGAGGGTGCCCGTACCCCGTTTCCCGTATCCCGCTATTTACGCTCCCGCCGCGAACGGCAGCAGGGCGATATTCCGGGCGCGCTTGATGGCTTCCGACAGCGCGCGCTGGTGCGTCGAGCAAGTGCCCGTCAGGCGGCGGGGAAGGATCTTGCCCCGCTCGGCCACGAACTCGCTGACCAAACGCACGTCCTTGTAATCGATCACATCGATCTTCTCGGTGCAAAACTTGCAGACCTTGCGGCGGCGGAAATATTGCTTGCGGCCGCCACCGCCCGGACCTTCGCGCCGTGCGGGACGTTCGCCCGAGGGCGCGCCTTCTCTGGGAACTGGCATGGTGATTAACTCCTTTATGCTTGCGCGGTCTCCGCGGGAGCGGGGGGCGCGGCGGGCGCGGGAGCAGGCTTGCTCCGGCGGCGCTTGGCCTCCTGCTTGGTCCGCAGGGCCTTGAATTTCGCTGCGCGCTGAAGAATCTCGTCCGTGCAAACGGTGAGGTGCTTGATCACCGTGTCGGTCACCTTGAGACGGCGCTCAAACTCCTTGACCGTGTCTCCGGTGCCTTGGACGTAGAAGAGAACGTAAAAGCCCTCGCGCTGTTTGCTGACGCGGTAGGCTAGCCGGCGGCGCCCCATCTTTTCGACCTTGTCCACAGTGCCGCCCGCGCCCGTCACCACGCCTTCCATCTGGGTGATGAGCTTCTGGACCTCGTCGTCAGCCACATCAGGCCGGACGATAAAAATCATTTCGTAATTACGCATGGAACCTCATGACTCAGCGGGCGGAACCCTCCGATTAAAGCGGTTCATCGCCTTTTGTAAACCTTCCGAAAGAATCACGCGGACGGCCTCAGCGGCCAATTCGAGCGTTTCCGCGACCAACTTCGTCTCTGCCGGGCGAAACGGCCTGAGGAGGTAGGAAACGTAATCCTCCACTGGCCACTCCGGCTGCACGCCCATTCGCAACCGGATAAACTCATCGGACTCAAGAGAGCCGATGATGGACTTCAAACCGTTGTGCCCGCCCGCGCTGCCGCGCGGCCGGATGCGCAACATCCCCAACGGCAAATCGATCTCGTCGACGAGCACCAAGAGGTCGCGTGGCGAGAGTTCGTAGTTCTGGAGCAGCCGCGCCACCGCCAAACCGCTGAGGTTCATGTAGGTCTGGGGCTTCGCCAGTACGACTCGCTCGCCGGCCAACTCAGTGCTTGCCGTCAGCGCCTGCGCCTCGCGGCGAGACAACTCCTTGCCGCAAGAGTCGGCCAAGCGGTCGATCGCCATGAACCCCAAGTTGTGGGGTGTCATGTGGTACTCGTAACCGGGGTTCCCCAAACCGACGATCAGACGCATAAAAACAGTGACAAGTGACTGGTGACGAGTGACAAGCCAGCAAACCACCACCGCGACTTACTTGTCCGCGTCCGCTTAGAAGAACCACTAGCAATCTGACGACTCCCGCTTGCTCGTCACTTGTCACTCGCCACTCGTCACTGCCTTTATTTCTCCTTGCCCTTTTCCTTCTTCTCGCTCTTCTCTTTCTTCTCGCCTTTCTCTTTCTTCTCTCCGCCGGCTTCTTCCTCGGCACCTTCCTCTTCCGCCTTGCCCTTGCGAATGACCTCAGGCTCGGCAGGAGCCGCCTCGGCCGCCGCCTCCGCAGGCTTCTCCTCTTCCACCTTCAAGGTCACCACATGAGCCACCACGCGGTTCGGGTCGGTAAGGATTTTGACCTTGGGTCCGAGGGGCAGTTCCGAAACGCGCAGGTTTTGACCGAGCGTCAGCGGCGAGACATCTACAGTGATGGCTTCCGGAATGTCGTCCGGAAGGCACTCCACTTCCACTTCGCGCAGCATGAACTCGAAGATTCCGCCTTCGACTTTCACGCCCTGCGGCTCACCCGTCACGTGGATAGCAACCTTCAACTTCAACTTGGTATCAAGCGCGATGCGGACGAGGTCCACATGCAGCAGTCCTCCGCGGACGGGCTCGGACTGCCAATCGCGAATCATGGCCCGGGTCGGGGCTTTGCCGCGTACCTCGAGGGTGAAAATAGCATTGTGGCCGGACTCGGAGTGGAGAATCTCGCGGATTCCCTCCGGGTCGACGGTAATGGGAATCACCGGACCGCCGCCACCGTACACCACGCCGGGAATGCGTCCCGACCGGCGCGTACGCCGCGCCACGTTCTTGCCAAAATCCTCGCGCGGCTCTGCTTCAACCGTAAATGCTTGACTCATAGCTTCCCACTCCTTGAAGAACGAAACTCGAAACTGGAAACTCGCAAAACGTGAACCCTACATCGAGCTTCGATCTCCAAGTTTCGATTTTAGAATTTCGAGTTTCAATTTTCGCCGCTCCCTCAGATGAAGAGCTTGCTCACCGATGTCTCATCGTGAATGGAACGAATGGCGTCGGCCAGCAACTTGCCGACACTCAGAACTTTAATCTTGCCGCACTCCTCAGCCTCGGGGGTCAGGGGAATCGAATTAGTCGCCACGACCCGCTCGATAGGCGCGGAGCAAATTTTCTCGATCGCGTTGTCGGCAAAGACCCCGTGCGTGCAGCAGGCATAGACCTTGTCAGCGCCTTTCTCCTTCAAGGCATAGGCGCCCTTCACCAGGGTCCCGGCCGTATCGATCATGTCGTCGACCAACAAGCATGTCTTGCCTTCGACGTCGCCGATGACGTTGAATACCTCCACAACGTTGGCGTCCTCGCGGCGCTTGTCGATGATCGCCAGGGGAATGTTCATGCGCTTGGCGAATCCTCGCGCGCGTTCCACGCCCCCGGTGTCAGGAGAAACCACCACCAGATTCTTCAATCTCAAACGGCGGAAATAACCCACCGTCACAGGTGTTGCGTAAAGGTGATCGACAGGAATGTCGAAGAAGCCCTGGATCTGCCCGGCATGCAATTCAAGCGCTAACACCCGGTCCGCGCCGGCAGAGGTTAGCAGGTCTGCCACTAGCTTGGAGGAGATGGGAACGCGCGGGCGGTCTTTGCGGTCCTGCCGGGCGTAAGCGAAATAGGGCATCACGGCAGTAATGCGAGAGGCGGAGGCCCGACTGAGCGCGTCGAGCATCACCAATAGTTCCACTAAATTGTCATTCACCGGCCTGCAGGTGGGCTGAATGACAAAAACGTCAGCGCCTCGCACGTTCTCGAGAATTTGCAGGCGCACCTCACCATCAGGGAAGCGCCCCACTTGCGCATCGCCCAGCGGCACTCCCAGTTCATCGCAGATTTCCTTCGCCAGGCCCGGGTGGGCATTCCCCGTAAAAATCTTCAGCGTGTGGCGAATTCTCTGACTCTTCATTCAACCCTCGAACACCTGCTCAACAGTAAGAGAAATATAAAGCCTGGCTGGGAGGCCTGGACTCGAACCAGGGTTCCATGCTCCAAAGGCATGTGTCCTACCGCTGGACGACCTCCCAAAAAAATTGGGTCATTGAACCATCGGGTCATCGGGCCATTAAACGGCAATATTTGGTCCGTCATCTGCGGCTTCAGGCTCTCGACCACCGCTCATCACTTATAGTGGACAAGCGAGAGCTTCTTAATGACCGGATGACCCAATGAGTCAACGAACAAATAATTTTCGGTGGTAGTCGGCACGCACCAAGGTGCGTGTCGGAAATTTCAGCCACCCTTTGGGGATGAGTTTCGAGGCGCGATCCATCTGACGAGACGAGGAAAAGAGGGCGTACACAGCAGACCCGCTGCCCGTCATGGAGGCAACTTCGGCCCCGGCCCGGATAAGCTGGCGCTTCAATCGCGCCAACTCAGGCCACCTCGCGAAAACGACATGCTCAAAGTCGTTTTCGGCCGGTCCCCAACTCATCAGGGGAAATTGTGGCCACGCACCGAAACTACCAACATACGCGGTTCCGGCCTTCTCTGTCAACCGCAAACCTGCTTCGCGATAGGCATCCGCCGTGGAAACCGAGAAACCGGGGAAAATCACCAGGCACGAACGGGAAGGAAGATCACTGAGAGGATAAACCTCCTCCCCGCGGCCACAGCCCAGAACCCGGCCACCAAGTAGAAACAAGGGAACGTCGGAGCCGAGCGCTGCGGCCAGCTTGTGCCGCGCGGAGAACTCCAGGCCGTCGCCCGAGAGCCGTTCGAGGCCGAAAATCGTGGCGGCGGCGTTAGTACTGGCGCCGCCCAGCCCACTGCCGAGAGGAATGGCTTTTTCGATTTGTACACGAATTGCGCCGCGCCAGCCGCGGGCGTGCGCCCACGCTTCGCAGGTACGATAAACCAGATTGCCTTGCCCGCCGGGGATGGCCGGGTTGTCGCACTCGACGGCAATTCCCTTCCCGGTTTTGGAGAGGCTGACCCCCAGGCGATCGTGCAGCCCAATGGTCTGATATATGGTCCGGATTTCGTGGTAGTTATCGGGCCGCTTGCCGAGAATCTTGAGCCCGGTGTTGATTTTGGCGAAAGCGCGAACGCGAAGTGTCTTTGGCAAATTGGTTAGGCAGTCGGGCGGCCTTCGTTGCGACCAACCCGAAGCAACGACGAAATGGCTCCGTGGGCAATATCCGGAGCAAATACAGGCAGGTGAATTCTACCTCAAAAAGGGAGCCGCAGTATACGAACTGCAAGATTTAAAAACGCCCCCAGGCCACTCAATTGTCCGAAGTCTTACCATGCCCCGAGTGGGTCTTGAGGTCGTCGAGTTGCTTCTGAAGCTGCTTGGCCTGGTCGGCGTCGAAATCGCTGGAAAGAGCGTCGGGCCACTCCTTCAAGGCACGCTGCCACTCCTCCTGCGCCATCCCGGTTTTCCCCTGGCGCAAATAGACGTTGCCCAGGTGCTCGTGGATGGTCGGGTCATCCTGGATCTTGCTCGCGGCCTTTTCCAGCGGCGGGGCGGCGAGATCGTACTTGCCCATTTTATAATACGCCCAGCCCAGGCTATCGAGGTACGCTCCGTTATTCGGATCGAGCTCCAAAGCCTTTTGAATGTATTTGATCGACTCATCCAAGCGGATGCCGCGGTCGGCCAGCATATAACCGAGATAGTTTGACGCGGAAGCGTTCAGCGGATCCACATTGAGCACCTTCTTGAACGTTTCCTCCGCCTGCTCGTATTTTTTCTGCCGCTCAAAGATGGAGCCCTGCACGAACAGCACGTACTCCTGATCTTCCGGGGTGGGACTCAGGTCCAAGGCCTTTTGAATCGCCTTTTCGGCGGGATCAAAGCGCTTGGCCTGCAAATAAATCTGAGCGATGGAAATATAGACGGTTCGGTCGATCGGGCGGCCAGTAAGGAAAGCTTGCAACTGCGTAACGGCCTCATCGACATGCCCGCGCTCGCCGAGGATGGAGGCGTACTGGATGGCCAGATCCTGATTCTTGGGATAACTCTTGACCGCGGCGTCCGCCTCTGCCGTGGCCTTATCCGCTTGGTGCTGCGTCCGAAGGGTCTCGATGATCAGCATCTCGGCGCGAGGCCCCTGCAACGGTCCCAGGGCCTGAATCTGTTTGAAGGTGTCCATGGCCTGGGGGAATTTTTCTTCGTCGCGGTAGGCAATACCGAGGCGTTCCAGGAAGAGCGCCCGGTTGTTGGCTTCGGGCACAGTGTATTGTCCTCCGGGACGCTCCGATTGCTTCGCCAAGCCTTGCAGGATCTCGATCGCTTTGTCGTTGTTGCCCATCGTGCTTTCGAGCAACGCCTGCTGATAGGGGATTTCCTGATCATCCGGACTCAAGGTCTTGGCTTTTTCAAGTTCCTGGCGCGCGTCGTCAAACCGTCCCTCTTCACGATTGATCATCGCCAGACGCTTGTAGCTCAATCCATCATCCGGGTCGCTCTTCAGAATCTTCTGCAACTGCTCGCGGGCAGGGTCGGTCTTGCCGGCGTTCAGGAGTGCATCCGCGTAATAGCGGCGAAGATCCGTATTGTCGGGGTCGGCCTGCAGCGCCTTTTCATAGATAGCGATGGCTTTATCAAATTGCTGAGTCTGCGAGTAGGAATAACCGAGCATGTGATAGAGCCGGGAATCCATATCCCCCTCGGGAATCTTGCTGAGGGCGTCGATGGCCTGCTCAAACTCGTTCTGCTGAATGTAAAGCTCCGCCAAGTTGGCGAGGCCAACCTTGGAATCGGGATCCGTCTGCAAGACTTTGCGGAACACCTCTTCCGCCTTGGCAGGCTTATTGTCAACCCGATACAAGTGGCCCAGAAGCAACAATGAATCCGTGTCACTCGGCTCCTCGCGCATCAGGGCTTCCAGATGCTCGATGGCTTTGGCCAAGTCTTCCTTGGGGACGGCTTGATCCCCTTGCGCGGTCTCGAGCATGTGGTAATAAATGCGCGAGAGTAGCCGGTGGGCGTCGGGGTAATTCGGATCCACCTTCAGGACCGCCTCGGCCTCCTGAATGCCTTGGTCGGTGTGGCCAGAGAGCGAATAAAGCTCGGCCAGTTCCACCCGCAGGAACAAAGAATCAGGATCGGCAGCGATGGCGAGCTTGTATTCGGAAACCGCGCGGTCGATATAGTCGGTGCGGTTGTAGACTCCGGCCAGCTCCTTATAGCGCCGCGCCAGCATAAAGTGGTAGTAAGATTTGGCGTGGTCCCCCTCACTACTCGAAGGGGCTGCCGGCTTGGAGGCTGAATCAGCTTGTGCGGGAGAAGGCGATGCAGGCCCCGGCGCCGCCCACAAACTTCCTCCCAACAGTGCAAAAAGACCTGCAGCCGTTAAAACTTCTCTGAAGTGTTTTTTCATGTTTTCCTTAGCCGCATAGCCGGCAGCGCGAAACTTTGGCGCGGGACCCTGGCGGGTCTCTCCATGCCCCGCCAACTCATCAAAATTATCCCACAAGCAGGTAAGAGGTGTAAAGATGCAAAGGAGTTGCACGCCTGCGGCTGCCGGGGAAAATACTTACAGTTGAGCCGGATAGCTCATTGAGAGGACCGCTACAGGGTGGGCGAAGGCAAAGCCCAAACTACCAGCTTTCCTGAGCGGCCTCGGGCGCATCTTCAGCCTCGCGCGCGAGCATGGCAGCGGGCACTCATTCCACCTTCAAGTTTTCCCCCGCAGCCTTTCCCATGCCAGTCCAAGATACTCATAGAAGGCAACTTGCGATTTAAAGAGGTCATAGCCATCAGGAAATAGATCGTCCGTTTCAAAGCGGTGTACAGGAGCGAGGTAGTTGGTGGGAGCCGCAATCGGCGTGACCCCCCTTTTCCGGAAGAGTCCCATCGCGCGCGGCATATGCGCGGCTGAGGTCACCAGGATGAATCGATGAGGGCCCACGAGAGACGCAATTTGTTGGCTTTCCTCCTCCGTATCGCGAGGAATAGAAACCGGCACGATATCTTCGGCGCGCACCCCAAGCCACTCTGCGATGTGCGTCATGCCCTCTGCCGAATCGTTCCCTCCCGAAAGGATAAGCTTGCTGCCAGGAAGTTCGCGGTGCAGGGCGACGCCCTCGATCAACCTCACCATGAGGTCGGGGGAAACGTGGCTGGTGATGGGAACATTCGGGTCGTCGTCGGCCCATCCCCCCAATACCGCGATGAAGCTAACGGTGTGAACATCTGGGCCAGCGTGGACGGTCAAAAGGGGTGGATAACGGTGTTCCAAGGGTCGAAGTAGCGCGTTCGAAACGAAGTTGTTGCTGAGCCCCAGAAGCAGCAGCGCACCGCAGGTGACCAGAGCTTTCCCCGCCCGCTCCCGGCGAGTGAACCAAAGCAGAAACAACCCGATAAGCAGGAATTCGAGCGACAGGGGCACGGGAAAAAGGAAGCGGGAAAGGATTTTCTTCATCAGGAACATGGGGTTAGGAACTCCTCGCGAGGGACGGCCTGCCAGGAAAATCCCGGCGGGAATAAAGCTGCGGCCCCGGTCAACGCAACTCTATTGTACTGGATTCGCGCTCCCACTTTGCAGCTTTGACGGCAGCCTCATCGTGGGCTGCGTCATTTCATCGCTTCTCTCAAAATGCTCGGTCGCCGAATGCTCGCTTGCTTTTTGCTTGGAAGGG
>Ga0181520_10005452_pt1 | contig 20296 bp, 14 predicted proteins | sample PEATcosm2014_Bin_29_FD_132451 | JGI IMG/M metagenome (GOLD analysis project Ga0181520, IMG submission 132451) | Peatland microbial communities from MTU Mesocosm Facility, Houghton, MI, USA - PEATcosm2014_Bin02_30_metaG | ecosystem: Environmental > Terrestrial > Soil > Wetlands > Peat | place... | reverse complement strand
CAACCATCCCAGCTTTGAAGTTCACCTTTTTCAAAGAGGAATTGTTTGGGTTATGTCCCGAGAATTCGGGAACTCCAAGGCAACTTCGTTTTAGCTATTCCACTGAAAACAGCGAAGAACCTGGACAAAGTGCGGGCGGGGGGCGACTTGGATAAAAACCGAGGATGGAGGATGGCCCGATGCCGCCCATGACGCCCCGCGCAATTGCGACGCGCCCGGTTAGTCCGTTTGCGTCTTGGACTGCGCCGGCAAAGCGCAGCGGCGACGGCGCTTTCGTCCGCACGCGCCAGCCGCGAGCTTTTGAAGACCGTTGCCCGCACGAAAGCGGCGTGGCGCTGCGCTTCCCGCCGCAGTCCATGACGCCTCGCGCAATGACGACGTGCCCGGCGATTCCGTTCGGGTCTTGTACTGCGTCGGCAGCAGTCGTTCAATCAGGGACAGAATTGTTGATTATGCACGGCTTGCAACTTTTGTTTTTACCGAAACGGCGGTTTCAAGATACGATCCGGGAGTAGTTGAATAACAGGTTAGCCATCGTATGTACGCCGAACAAAATACAACATCAAAGTTGCCAAGTTGGATTTCGTAAGCGCGGAGCCATCCGCCGTTGATGCTGACAGTTCAGCTACACAGTCAACACCAGCGGTCGGCGATGGCTCAGGTTTTGGTCGTTATGCGTAAACTGGGGTCAGCGTGTCTGGTTGTCGGCGTCGCCCTTTTGTTGCTTGGCGTGATTCTTTTCGAGCCGCCAAAACTTGGCCCCGGGGTGTTGGACGCGGAAAGTAACTTTTATCCCGCACTCCACAACAGCCTCTTGGGCTTTCCCTCAATTTGACACTGCATCTTGGTTTCGAGCTTTCTACATCAAGAACCAATATCTGCTCGCCGCCGCGATATGCACGCTGGCTGTTGGAAACCTGCTCGTCTTTGCGGTAATGAGATTGCGAAAAGGAGGCAAACCATAGTCTGGGAGGCGGTTGGCAAATGGGGGAGAACTTTACCAGCGGGGGCTTCCGGCACCGCCTGCCGGGGTGCGGAAGAAGTGGGGGAGGGTCCGCGGTTCTGTGCGATTGTCTTTTCCCGCGCCTCACGGCATCTTTACGCCCCGTGAATAAATATCGCATCGGCATTGACCTCGGGGGCACCAAGATCGAAGGCGTGGTCCTGGACCCCACCGGACACGAAGTCATCCGCCGGCGCATCGCCACCGAGCGCGAGCGCGGCTACCAGCACATCCTCAAGTGTCTCAAATCCCTGCACGACGGCCTGCTGCCCGCCGCCAAGGGCGCGCCGACCACGTTCGGCATCGGCACACCCGGCGCCATTTCCCGGCGCACCGGACTCCTGAAGAATTCCAACACCGTCTGCATGAACGGCCAGCCCGTGAAGGCTGACTTGGAAAAGCTCCTCGGCCGTCCCATCGAAATCCAAAACGATGCGAACTGTTTCGCGCTGGCTGAAGCATTGCTTGGCGCGGGCAGGGGAAAGAACCTGGTTTTTGGCGTCATCATGGGCACCGGCTGCGGCGGCGGCGTTGTCTATAAGGGCGAGGTCTTCACCGGCCCGCAAGCCATCGCCGGCGAATGGGGACACATGAGCATTGATCCGCAGGGCCCGGTCTGTTACTGCGGCCAGAAAGGCTGCGTGGAAACCTTCATCAGCGGCGGCGGACTGGAAAACCGCTACGCCGCCAAATTCGGCGCGCGGCGGCCCCTCAAGGAGATCGAGGCCGAATACTTTGCCGGCGAACCCCGCGCCGTCGAGCTCATGCGCGAGTTTTTTGACCATTTTGGCCGCTCGCTGGCGAACCTGATTGATGTCCTCGACCCCGACATTGTCGTCCTCGGTGGCGGCGTCTCCAACTTTCGGGCTCTTTACACGGAGGGCGTGGCCGGCGTAAAAAAATATGTTTTCACCGATGTGTTGGAAACTCCCATTGTAAAGAACCAGCTCGGCGACTCCGCCGGCGTCCTGGGGGCGGCCTTGGTTGGAATCTGACAGGATTGCCACTTGCGCCCGGCATGATGTCTGCTAATTTACCACCATCGTGCGGTTCATAGCGTGCCAACTTCCGCGATGCGGCCAGGCGTTCATCGCCTCGTTGCTCACCGGTCTCGTCCTGTTGCTCAACGCCATGGCCGCCTCGCCGTCCCTCCATGAATTGATCCACAGCGATGCCGCCGAGTCCGGCCATCAATGCGCCGTCACGCTTTTCGCCCACGGCCAGGTGGCTTCGGCCTCCGCCGATGTCCCGCTTGCGGAATTGCTGACCTTGGTTGGGACAGTTCCGCTCGTCGAAATTTCCGTTTTTCGTCCCGCCATCGAAAATCTTCCGGCCGGACGCGCCCCGCCCGCCGCCGCCTTCAATTCGTAGTCGTCATCCAGCCTTCGCCGGCTGGGTCTCGTTATTTTTTTCCCGGGAACATTTGGTGTGCCGTCGTGCAGTTGCACACCGTTGCATAATTTGAAGAATGATTAGTTTAAGATCGGCATTATGCCGTCTGCGCCGCGCCGCCGCCCTGGCGGCGGTGCTGGTGGGCGGTTGCGCGGTGGGACCGAATTTCCAGCCGCCCGCGCCACCGGCGGTTGGCAGCTACACGGCGGCTCTGCTCCAAACGACGGTCGCCACCACGAACGTCGCCGGCGGCGACGCCCAGCGTTTTGCCAACGGCGTCAACCTGCCCGCGGATTGGTGGACCCTGTTCCATTCCAAGGCCCTGAACGAGCTTATCGCGCAGTCGCTCACCAATAATCCGGACCTCCAGGCCGCGCAGGCCGCCCTGGCCGTGGCCCGCGAGAATGTGCTCGCGCAACGCGGCAGCTTCTTTCCCACCGTGTCGGCCGGTTTTTCCGCCACGCGTCAGAAACAGTCCAGCGTGCTCGCGCCGGCGCCCAACTACCCCGTCGTGCCGAACGAGTTTCAATACAATCTGTTCACCCCCCAGTTGAACATCGCCTATTCGCCCGACGTTTTTGGCGCCAACCGCCGCGCCATGGAGTCCTTGAAGGCGCAGGAACAGGGCGTCCGGTTCCAGATGATCGCCGCCTACACCACCCTCACCGCGAACGTCGTCGTCACGGCCATTGAGGCGGCAGCGGTGCAAACCCAGATTGAGGCCACGCACGAGCTGATTGGCCTGAATTCCAACATGGTGGGAATCCTCAAATACCAGTTCACCAAGGGCTATGCCAGCCGGCTGGATGTGGTGGCCCAGGAATCGCAGCTTGCGCAAGCCGTCGCCACGCTGCCGCCCTTGCTCAAGCAGGCGGGCCAGTTGCGCGACCAACTGGCGGTGCTGGCCGGCCGGTTCCCGAGCCAGGCCCCCGCGGATAAATTCGAGCTGTCCAGCCTGCAATTGCCCGCCGAACTCCCGGTGAGCCTGCCGTCGCAATTGGTGGCCCAGCGTCCGGATGTCTTGCAGGCGGAAGCCAATCTGCACGCGGCCAGCGCCCAGATCGGCATCGCCGTCGCGAACCGGCTGCCGAACATCACGCTCACCGCCGATGCCGGCAGTTCCGCGCTGGCCATTGACAAGCTGTTCACGTCCGGGACCGGCTTTTGGGGTTTGGGCGCCGCCGCCACCGCGCCGCTCTTTGAGGGCGGCACGCTGCTGCACCAGGAACGCGCCGCCCGGGCGGCTTATGTCCAGGCGGCCCAACAATACCGCAGCACCGTTCTGACCGCCTTCCAGAACGTTGCCGATACCTTGGTGGCGCTGGAACAGGACGCCGAGGGACTCAAGGCCGCCGCCGCCGCCGCCGATGACGCGCGCGTGACCTTGGACCTCTCCCGCCGGCAGTGGCACGACGGCTACATCAGCTATCTCGCCCTGCTGGGCGCGGAACAAGCCTACCAGCAGGCCCGCATCAATCTCGTGCAGGCCCAGGCGAACCGTTATGCCGACACCGCGGCGCTCTTCCAGGCGCTCGGCGGCGGCTGGTGGCATCGCGCGGAATTAACCCAGAATACTTCTCAATGAACCTCACCATGAACCCCCGTTCCAAATTTACAGCTTTGAAGGACTGGAGCGCGCCCATCGCGGCTCTCGCCGCCGCGGCGCTGATCGCCATGCTCACGGGTTGCTCACCCGCTGGCGAAAGCCTTTCGCAGGCGCCGTCCCTCAACGTGAGCAATGTCACGCTCACCGCGGCCCAGCGCGTGAACATTCACCTTTTCACCGTCGCCCCGGCGAAATTCCACAAGGAGATCGAAGCCACAGGCGTGGTGGATTTCGACAACGACCAGGCCACGAGCGTGCTCGCGCCTTTCGGCGGCCCCGTCTCCCGGCTGCTCGTCTCGCCCGGCGACCGCGTGAAGGCCGGCGACCCGTTGGCGGAAGTGGATTCTCCCGATTTCGCCGCCGCCATCAGCGCCTATCGCAAGGCCCTCGCCACCGCCCAGACCGACCGCCGCGTCGCCGACATGGACAAGGACCTGCTCCAGCATAACGGCGTGGCCCAGCGCGAGGCTGAGCAGGCCCAAACCGACGCCGCCAACGCCGACGCCGACCGCGATGCCGCCCTCCAGACGCTCGTTTCGCTGAACCTTGATCCGCAGGTGATCAAAGACCTCCAGGCGAGCAAGCCGGTGACCCATCCCGGCGGCGTCATCCGCTCGCCCATCGGCGGCACGGTGGCCGAAAAGCTGATTACTCCCGGCGAATTGCTGTCCGCCGGCACCACGTCCTGCTTTACCATCGCCGATCTCTCCCGCGTCTGGGTGATGGCCCAACTTTTCGGCACCGACCTCGCCGCGGTGAGCGTGGGCGATCCGGTGGAAGTGGAGGCCGCCACGGCCACCAACCGATTCCCGGGCACCGTTGACAATATTTCCGCGCTGGTGAATCCCGACACGCGCGCGGTGCTGGTGCGGGTGGTGGTGGATAATCCCGGGGACTTCCTCAAAAAGCAAATGTACGTCCGCGCACGAATCCGCAGCCGCCAGGAAAGCTCCGGCCTGCTGGTGCCCGTGTCGGCGGTTCTGCGCGATGATGAAAACCTGCCGATCGTTTATCTCGCGCAGCCCGATGGCGGCTTCGCGCGGGAACACGTCACCGTCGGTTATCGCGCGGGCGACCAATACGAGATCACCGAGGGGCTGAAAAGCGGCGACCAAGTCGTGATGGATGGCGCTATCTTCGTTCAATTCATCCAAACGCAATGAGCGACCCAACTGCCACCGCCCCCTCCGCGCCGCGCACCGCTTCGGTCATCAACCGGATCGTCGCTTCGTCGTTGCGCCAGCGCTTTCTCGTCGTCTTGCTGACGCTGGTCTTGATCGGCGCCGGCTCGCGCTCGCTGAACCGGCTCCCCGTCGAAGCCTACCCGGACCTCTCGCCGCCGATGGTCGAGATCATCACCCAATGGCCCGGCCACGCCGCGGAGGAAGTGGAGCGCTTGATCACCGTGCCGGTGGAACTCGGGATGAATGGCATCCCGCGGATGGCCACCGACCGCTCCATTTCGCTTTACGGCCTGTCCGACGTGATTCTCACGTATCATGACGGCACCGACAACAATTTCGCCCGCCAGGAAGTCTTCAACCGGCTGGCCAGCCTGAATCTCCCGTCCGGCGTCACGCCTTCGGTGTCGCCGCTCTCGTCGCCCTCGGGCCTGATCTACCGGTACGTCCTGCAAAGCTCGGATCGCTCGCCGATGGAGCTCAAGACCTTCGAGGACTGGATCGTGGAGCCCCAATACAAGTCGCTGGCCGGCGTCGCGGACGATTCCGGCTTTGGCGGGGGCACCATGCAATACCAGGTGCTGCTCGATCCCGCCAAGCTCGCCGGCGTGGGGCTGTCGGTCTTGGCAGTGGAAAGCTCGCTGACGGCCAACAACGGCAACGCCGGCGGCGGCTTTTATTCGCAGGGCGGCCAGTTCTATTACGTGCGCGGCATGGGCCGCATGGAAACGCTGGAGGACATCGGCAATGTGGTCGTGGCCGTGCACGATGGCACGCCCGTCTTGCTCAAGGACGTGGGCCGCGTGGTCATCGGCATTGCCCCCCGCTTGGGCGAGTTCGGCTACGAAAGACAGGATGACTGCGTGGAGGGCGTGATCCTCCTGCGCACCGGCGAGAAGACCCAGGACGTGCTCAAACGGGTCGAGGCGAAGACCGCCGAACTCAACGACCAAATCCTGCCAAAGGACGTGAAGGTGCTGCCGTTCTACGACCGCACCAATTTGATCGCCCTGACCACCCAGGTGGTCGAGGGAAACCTGTTGCGCGGCATGCTGCTCGTCGTGGTCATCCTCATTTTCTTCCTCTACGATTTCCGCGCGGGATTGATTGTGGCCGTCACCATCCCGCTGGCGCTGTTGTTTGCCTTTGTCTGTCTCGATCTCCAGAATGCCTCGGCCAACCTCCTGTCCATCGGCGCCGTGGACTTCGGCATCCTGGTGGATGGCGCGGTCGTGATGGTGGAAAACATTTTCCGCCAGCTCGCCGCGCGCCAGGGAAAAACGGTCAACGTCCGGGAAGTCATCCGGGATGCCGCCGCGGAAGTGGATCGTCCACTGGTCTATGCCGTGACGGTGATCGTGGCCAGCTTCCTGCCGATTTACGTGCTGGCCGGACCGTCGGGCACGCTGTTCAAGCCCATGGCCGACACCATGGTTTTCGCGCTGATCGGCTCCTTGATCATCACGCTCACGGTGCTGCCGGTGCTGTGTTCGTGGTTCATGCGCAAAGGCGTGCGCAACCGTCGCAACCCGGCGTTTGAAGCGATCAAAGCGGTTTACCTCAAGGGTCTCGACTTTTGCCTGGCCCATCCCTGGGGCACCACGGGCGCCTGCGCCGTCCTGCTGGCCGGTTCACTGCTGCTCGTCCCGCGCATCGGCGCCGAGTTCATGCCGCAATTGGATGAAGGCGCCCTCTGGGTGCGCGCCACCATGCCGTACACGATCTCCTTCGACGAATCCGCCAAGGTGACGCCGAAAATCCGCGAGGTTCTGCGCTCGTTCCCCGAAGTCACCACCGTGGCCTCGGAACTCGGCCGCCCCGACGACGGCACCGACCCCACCGGCTTCTTCAACGTGGAGTTTTACGTTGGCCTGAAACCCTACGCCGAATGGCGGGGCGCTTATCGCACCAAGACGGCGCTCATCGAGGCTATCAACCACAAACTTGAGTCTTTTCCCGGCATCATCTTCAATTACACCCAGCCGGCGGAGGACGCGGTGGACGAGGCGGAGTCCGGCTTGAAAAGCGCCCTCGCCGTCAAGGTGTTCGGTTCCAACCTCGACACGTTGCAATCCAAGGGCAAGGCCATCAAGGAGGTTTTGGCACACGTGCGCGGCATCCGCGACGTCACGCTGGTCCAGGAACTTGGCCAGCCCAGCCTCACGATCAACATTAACCGCGCCAAGATCGCGCGCTACGGGGTTAACGTGGCCGACATCAACGGCCTCATCCAGACCGCCATTGGCGGCGATGTCGCCACGCAGGTGATGCAGGGCGAAAAACAGTTCGACCTTGTCGTCCGCCTGGAACGCGAATACCGGGACAACCCCGAGGAAATCGGCAACATCCTCGTGCCCACGCCCGCCGGACAACAGATTCCGCTCAAGGAATTCGCCGACATCCGCGTCGAGAACGGCGCGTCCTTCATCTACCGGCAGGATAATTCACGCTACATCGGTGTGCAATTCTCCGTGGCGGGTAGGGATCTGGCCGGCGCCGTGGAAGATGCCATGCAGCAGGTCAAAAAAGCCGTCGTCCTCCCCGCCGGCTACCGGTTGGATTGGGGCGGCGAATATACCGAATACACCGCCTCGCGCGAGCAACTGCGGGTGATTCTGCCGCTGACCTTGGGCCTGATTTTTCTGCTGCTCTTCGCGCTCTACAGCAACCTCAAATTCCCGTTCATCACCGTCTTGGGTGTGTTGTTGTCCGCGCCCGTCGGCGGCTTGCTGGCCCTGTGGCTCACGGGCACGCCGTTTTCCGTTTCCTCCGGCATTGGCTTCCTGGCGCTGTTCGGCGTCTCGGTGCAAACCGCCGTGGTCTATATTTCGTGCGTCAACGAACTCCGCACCAGCGGCACCGATCTGGCCCAGGCCATCCGCGAGGGGGCCCTCCTGCGGTTGCGGCCCATCATGATGACGGCCTTGGTGGCGGCCCTGGGCCTGCTGCCCGCCGCTCTCGCCACCGGCGTCGGCACGGATACCCAGCGGCCCTTCGCCTTGGTGATCGTGAGCGGTTTGTTCACGCGCTTGCTGATCAGCATCTACCTCATGCCGGTGCTGTACGCCCTGGTGGCGCGGGCCGACGACCGGCTGGAAGTTTAAGGCGCCCGGCGCGTCCTAAAGCTATCGCCAAGTTCTCCAAATCCCGCTAAGCTTTGCCGCTCGTCATGCAACCGGAATCTGCCACTGTCGCCGCGCCGCTCCTGTCCCCGGCGGGGTTGTTGTTTGTGTACTGTCTGCTGGTGACGGCCGCCTCGCTGGCCGGCGGTTGGCTGCTGATGCTCATTCACCTGACTCACACGCGCCTGCAAATGGCCGTGAGCTTTGTCGCCGGGCTGATGCTCGGGATCGCGTTGCTCCATTTTCTGCCGGACGCCAGCGAGGATCTGGGTTCGCTGGACCGGACCGTCCACTGGATGCTCGGGGGCTTTCTGGGGATGTTCTTTGTGCAGCGCTTTTTTCATTTTCACCACCACGACCTGCCCGAGGGCGACCCGGAGGATTGTTGCGGGCACGACGAGGCTGAGGATCATGCGGAACATCATGTCGAACACGCGCACACGCTGGCGGACAAATCGGCCAAGCAGCTTTCGTGGGTGGGCACGGCGCTCGGTCTCACGCTGCACTCGCTCTTGGACGGTTTGGCGCTGGCGGCAGCCGTCGCCGGCGGCCAGGGCCACGAAGCGTTGGCCGGCTTGGGGGTGGCGCTGGTCATCATTCTGCACAAGCCCTTTGATGCCATGGCGGTTTCCACCATGATGGCCGTGGGCGGCAGTTCCCGGCTGTCCCGGCATGTGTTGAACGGCCTGTTCGCCTTGGCCAGTCCGCTCGGCGCGGTGCTGTTTTATCTTGGCGCCCGGGATCTGGCGGGCGGCAACGTCGTGGTGCTGGGCTGCGCCCTGGCGTTCTGCGCCGGCTCCTTCCTGTGCATTGCCAGCAGCGACCTGTTGCCCGAACTGCAATTCCACTCCCATGACCGCTTGAAGCTGTCCATTATGCTGCTGGCCGGGCTCTCCGTCGCGGTCCTGCTCAAGCTGGTGGAGACCGGACAATGAGCGGCCCGGCGCTGCCGGTTTTCGAACGGCCGCGCAATTTTCTTGAATCCTTTGTGATTAAGGTAAAATGGTTCCTACATGTTATCCGAGTTATCCGAGTTATCTGAGCCCGTCTCAAGAAAAACCGCTGCAGCCCGTCCGCCGCTGGATCTTGCCGCGCTGGTCAAGGAAAATGCCGGCCGCAACTATGAACTGCACGCGGCCCACATCAATCCGGCCAATGTTCGCACCCTGAGAACCATCGGCTTCGACCGCTGCTACACCCGCGCCTTGGGAGCGCATCTGTGGGATGTCAAAGGCGTGAAGTACCTCGATATGCTTTCGGGTTATGGCGTCTTCGGCCTCGGCCGGAACCATCCGGAAGTGCGCCGGGTGCTCAGGGAATTTCTCGATACCGAATACCCGAGTCTGGTGAAGATGGAAGCGCCCCTGCTTTCGGGCTTGCTGGCCGCCGAATTGAAGAAGCGCATGCCCAACGACCTGGACATGGTGTTTTTCACCAACTCCGGCGCCGAAGGCGTCGAGACGGCCATCAAATACGCCAAGTGCGCCACCGGCAAACCCGCCATCATCCATTGCAAAAAGTCCTTTCACGGCCTCAGCAGCGGGGCGCTCTCGGTGAATGGCGACGACAGTTTCCGCGAGGGCTTCGCGCCGTTCCTGCCGGATTGCCGGATGGTGCCGTTCAATGACCTTGCGGCGCTGGAAAAGGAATTGGATAAGGGCGATGTCGCCGGCTTCATCGTGGAGCCGATTCAAGGCAAGGGCGTGAATCTGCCCGTGCCGAATTACCTCCTCGAAGCGCAACAGCTTTGCCGCAAACACGGCGCGCTGTTCATTGCCGACGAGGTGCAGTCGGGCATGGGGCGGACCGGCAAATTCCTCGCCATCGAGCACGAGGGCCCCGTGGATCCGGACATCGTCGTGCTGGCGAAGACACTTTCCGGCGGATTTGTGCCGGTGGGCGCGGTGCTTTCCAAAAAGTGGATTCACGAGAAGGTTTTTTCCTCCATGCAGCGGTCAGTCGTCCATAGTTCCACCTTCAGCCAGGGCAGCTTTGCCATGGCGGCGGGCTTGGCTTCATTGGACGTGCTCGACCGCGAAAACCTGCTGGCCAACGCCACGAAAATGGGCGATCTCATCGGCCGCGGCCTCTCCGCCCTGGTCCCGCGCTTTGAATTCATGAAGGAGGTGCGCTGGCGCGGCCTGATGGTGGGCATCGAATTCGGGGCGCCCAAGTCCCTTTCGCTCAAGCTGGCGTGGACCACGTGTCATACGCTGGACAAGAGTCTGTTTCCCCAGGCCGCCGTGATTCCCCTGATGGACAAGCATCACATTATCACCCAGGTGGCCGGGCATGGGGTGGACGTGGTGAAGCTGCTGCCGCCCCTCGTCATCCGCGAGGCGGATGTGAAGTGGTTCCTGACCGCCTTCGAGGACGTCATGGTGCAGATGCACAAGTTCCCCGGCCCGGCTTGGGATGTGTTGACCAAGATCGGCAAGCTGGCCCTCACCCAGCGCGCCCGCTGAGCCTGGCGGCTCGGGGAGAGAGTTCCCCGAAAGCGTTCGCGCATTGAACCCCTGAACCGCAAAAGGAACATTCAACATTCCACATTCAACGCCCAATATCGAAGGGGCTTCGTTCAGGGTTGGAAGTTGAATGTCGAATGTTTTCTGGGTTCGTGGGAATGGAGGCGCGCTCCCTGCCCGGCAAGAGAACCTGCGACGGGATTGGTGAGAGCCGCTTTCGCTTTCCACGCTGGCCACAACCCGCGCTCCTTCTCCCCGAGGGAGAAGGCCAGGATGAGGGGGAAGGCGGTCTCCAACGGCCCAGCCGCGATCTGCTCTTTGAGAACCCACTGCCTTCGCTTTACCCATTTAAAACGCCGAGTAACCTTGTTTTTTTAGGCCTACCACGGTTTGGTTGCGGGGACGAGCCGTCCCCGCCCCGGCCTGGCTACGGTCCGCCGTTGTGACAGTCCACGCAGGTTGGGTTCGGGTCGAGATCGCCGCCGGGATGGATGAACTTCTGGCCGCCGGGCGCCAGCTTGTTCAGTTCGTCGCCGGCGCCTTGGGCCAGAATGGTGTGGCACGTATTGCAGTCATTCGCTTTGATCGTCCGCTGCTTGTCCCCGGTTCTGTGCAGGCCATCGTGGCAGCGAAAACATCCCGGCCAGATCATGTGCCCGACATTGTCCGGGTAGCTCGCCCAGCTCGCGTTCATGTCCGGAAAGAAATTGTCCGCATAAATCTGCTGGAGCACGGCGGTGGCGGCCTTCACGCGCGAATCCTGCGGGTACCGCGCCAGCAACGCGGCCGCGATGCCGTCCCGCGCCTCGTCGTCGGTCTTGTAGGGCCGCGTCAGCACATACATGGCGTTGGTCTTGATCCACGGCATCGCCGGGTCAATCTTGTTCAGCGCCATGGCCTGATTCACCGCGCGCTCGGGCGAGAGATACCGGTGGGACGGCCGGGTGTGACAATCCATGCAATCCATCGTGCGCACTGGCATCCGGGAAATGTCGTTGGTGAAGTTCTTCGTCTGGAACACCGTCACGTGGCCTTGGGCGTCCGTGACGCGCACCCAGGGAATCTTCTGGCGCTCGTTGTCGGTGGCCACATATTCCACCTTGTTGCCGGGCAGATTATGCCAGTGAATCCCGCCCACCGGGCCCTGGCGCGGGTCGCTGCCGCCGATCTTCAGCAGCAGGCGGATGGAGTAGGGCGAGTTGGAGGCGTCGCTCTGGAAATAATTGAAGGTGCGGTCCAGGTTGCCCACGAAGGACTGCGGCCAGTGGCATTCCTCGCAGGTGTCGCGCGCCGGGCGCAGGTTTTTGATCGGCGTCGGAATCGGCCGCGAATACTTGTTGAAGGCGACGGAGTAAAGCTGATAGGAACCGGAGATTTTGGATTTTACAAACCACGAGACCCCTTTGCCCACATGGCACTCCACGCAGGCGACGCGCGCGTGCGGACCGTGGTCGTGGGTGACTTTCTCGGGACGCATGACCTGGTGGCAGGTTTCACCGCAAAAGGTGACCGATTCGGTGAAGTTGAAGGCGTTGTACGATCCGATCGCCGTGAGCAGGAGAAACACCACGCTGCCGGTGATGAACGTCACGAGCACCCGGCGGTCATGCGCGTTGTTCAGATCAATCTTCAGCGACATGGGTTCGCTGCCGCGCGCGCGGCGGCGGCGCTCCCGCCAAGCGCCGATGAATGCCAGGCTCATGCCGCCAATGAGGAACGCCGGCACCCCCAGGTACGTGAGAATGCTCACGTAGGGGTTGGCGAACTTGGCGAGCGCGTCGAGGGTGAAAAGGAGGAGGAAGGAAAACAACGCACCCATGGCGACGACCGCCCCCACAAAACTGATCCAGTTGCGGAACAGCGAGGGCGTTTTGGCCGGGGCAAATTCGGGTTTCATGGGCTGGGATGTGCCAATGGTTCACCGCGTTAGGTTGCAAAAAACTGGCTGCCGGATGTAACCATGAAAAAAACCACCCGGCAGCCAGAACCAAACCAATTACTTTTTCAAACCGCGAACGTAGGCGACGAGCGCCTTCACCTCATCATCGGACAAAGTGTCGAACGGCTTCATCAAAGTTTTGCCGTCATCGGATTTCAGGCCTTCCTTGATCGCCTTGGTGGCGGCATCGTCCTTCATGGCCGCCTGCACCGCGGGGTCGGTGAAATCCTTGGCGCCCAGCTTCTGGCCCATCTTGGTGTCGCCCTTGCCTTCGGCGCCATGGCATTTGGCGCAAAGGCTGTCCCAGTTATCTTTGGCCTCGGCAGCCTTCGCAGACAGCGCGGCGGAGAGGCCCAACAGCGTGACTAGCAGGATTATATTTTTCATCGTTTTATGATTGTTGGTCTGTTCATGTTGGCCGATGCAACGCACCGGGGTTCGCACCCATCATCAACTACCGCGGGAATTTCGACTAGCCATTTTTTGAGTTATAATTGACATTTGTTGATGAGTGGTGCGGCCTTGCTTCTGAAGACCATTAGCCCCTTCGCGCAATGTCGCGGCTTCCGGGGGCGCATGGCGCGGCGGCAAATAGAGTTGTTTTCATCCGGGCCACCGTCTTTACTGTATTTCGTGGCTGAAACCATCGTGCAAATCCGGGAGTTGACCAAGATTTACGCCCAAGGCGAAATCCAGGTGACGGCCTTGGACCGCATTTCGCTCGAAATCGCCGCCGGCGAATTCCTCGCCCTGATGGGGCCTTCCGGTTCCGGCAAATCCACCCTGCTGCATATCATCGCCGGCGTGGACCGCCCCACCAGCGGGGAATGCCGGGTGCAGGGCGTCAACGTCACCCGGCTGAACGAGTCCGAGCTGGCCGACTGGCGCAACCACAACGTCGGCTTCATTTTTCAGACTTTCAACCTCATCCCGGTGCTGACGGCGGCGGAGAATGTGGAGTTGCCGCTGCTGCTGACGCGGTTGGGACGGAGGGAGCGCCACCGGCAGGTGGAGACGGCGTTGGCGCTCGTGGGGCTGGGTGATCGCGCGAAACATCTGCCGCGCCAGTTGTCCGGCGGACAGGAGCAACGCGTGGCCATCGCCCGCGCGCTGGTCACGGATCCGGCGCTCATCGTGGCGGACGAGCCCACGGGCAATCTGGATTCGCACAGCGCCCAGGAAGTGCTGGCCGTGCTGCAATCGCTCCGGAGCGACGCCGGCAAGACCGTCATCATGGTGACGCACGACCCGAAAGCGGCGGCGTTTGGCACGCGGCAGATTCACTTGGAAAAAGGAGAGCTGTCGCCGTGACCATCTCCACCTTTGTCTTTAAGAACGCCCTGCGCAACAAGCGCCGCGCCGTGCTGTCGGTGTCCAGCGTCGCTGTCAGCCTCTTTCTTCTGGTCACGTTGCAGGTGGCCCTGCGGGAGCTCACGCTGCCGCCGCCGAGCGCGGGGGCGGAGCTGCGCGTGGCGGTGCGGAACAAGATTTCCCTGACCAATCCGTTGCCGGCGCGCCAGCGGGGCATCATCGAGCGGATTTCCGGCGTGCAGGCGGTGTCGCCGTTCACCTGGTTCGGGGGACGCTATAAAAACGAGGAGGGCATGAGCTTCGCCCAGTTCGCCATGGACCCGGTTGAGCTGCGCCCCCTCTTCGGCGAGGCCCGGATGAGCCGGGAGGGCTATGAGAAATTTGCGGCGGACCGGGACGCGTGCGTGCTGGGGAAGATCACGGCCGAAAAGTACCATTTGAAAGTGGGCGATGCCATGAGGCTCGACAGCACGATTTACCCCGGCTCGCTGACGTTTCACATTGCGGGGATTTATTCCGGCACGCCGGACGATCGGAACATGTTTTTTCGGCAGGATTATCTGGATGAATCCATCGGCACGCCGGGCTACGTGGGCATGTGGTGGCTCAAGGTGAAAACGGCCGACGACATGGCGCCCGTCATCAAGGCCGTCAACGCCGCCTTTCAAAACACGTCCGCGGAAGTGCGCGCCGAGAGCGAGCGCAATTTCCAGCTCGGCTTCATCTCCATGCTGGGCAACGTCAAGAAGCTCATTGCTTCCATCAGCACGGTGGTGGTGTTCACGCTGGTGCTGGTCAGCGCGAGCACCATGAGCATGGCGGTGCGCGAGCGGTTTCGCGAACTGGCCGTGCTCAAGGCACTCGGCTTCCGGCGGCGGGAGCTGTTCGCGTTCATCCTGGCCGAAAGCTTCGGCCTGGCGGCGGCCGGCGGGCTGCTGGGAATCGGCGGGGCGTATGCGATTTTCACGTTTGGCGACGTCGGCAAAATGACCCAGGGAATCTTCGTTTCGTTCGAAGTCACGCCCCGCATCATGGGGCTGGCCGCGTTGGTGGCCGCCGTGCTCGGAATTGTGTCCGCCTTGGCGCCGGCGTTGTCCGTCGCCCGCATGAGCGTGGTCAATGGCTTGAAAACATTGGATTAAATCGCATCCGCCATGGCCCTGCCGCTGACATACAATTTCCGCAACGTCCTGGTGCGCTGGCGCTCCACCCTGGCCACGATCGTCGGCATCGCCCTGGTGGTGGCCGTCTTTGTGCTGGTGCAGTCGCTGGCCGTGGGATTGGAAAAGTCGGCGGCCAATACGGGCGACCCGCGCAACCTCATGCTGGTGCGCAAGGGCTCCACCGCCGAGTCCACCAGCCTGGTTTCGCTGGAGCAGTTGAGAATCCTCCACTACTGGCCGCAGATTGCGCGCGATGCCGCGGGCCAGCCGGTCATCTCGGCGGACTTGATATGCCTCATCAGCCAGCCGCGCATTGACGGACATGGGGAAGCGAACGTGTCGGTGCGGGGAGTGTCGCCCCTGGGCGTGGCGCTGCGGCCGCAGGTGAAATTGGTTTCCGGCCGGTGGTTCACGCCGGGCCGGCGCGAGGTGACCGTGAGCCACAAACTCGCGAGCCGCTTTGCCGGCTTCGCCGTGGGCGACACTTTTCGCACGGCGGGGAAAGCCGTGACCGTGGTGGGGAAGTTTGACGGCGGCAACAGCGCTTTCGATTCCGAGGTGTGGATGGATGCCGACGAGGCGCGGGCGCTGTTCGACCGGGACGAGTACTCCAGCTTCCTGGTGCGGACGACGAGTCCGGAGGCGGGGCAGGCGTTGATTTCGCGCATCGAGGCGGACCGGCGCCTGACGCTGCTGGCCGAACCCGAGGTGAAGTATTACGGGGACCAGACGGCCACGGCGCTGCCCATCCGGATGCTGGGCAACTTTCTGGCCACCGCGATGTCCATCGGCGCCGTGTTTGCCGCCATGAACACCATGTACGCCAGCGTGGGCGCGCGCACGCGGGAGATCGGGACCCTGCGCGTGCTGGGCTTCCGGCGGCGGACGATCCTGGCCGGCTTTGTCGTGGAGGGGGCGCTGCTGGCGGCCATTGGCGGTGCGCTGGGCTGCCGGCTGGCGCTGCCGATGCATGGCGTATCCACCGGCACGATGAGTTTCAATTCGTTCAGCGAAACCGTGTTTCAGTTTCGCATCACGCCGTGGCTGGCGGCCAAGGGAATGATTTTTGCCGTGGTGGTCGGCGTGATTGGCAGCCTGCTGCCGGCCATCCGGGCGGCGCGGCTGCCCGTCATCACCGCCTTGAAATCCGTCTGAGAATCGGCTAACCCATACCTTGCCATGAACACCGAACAGTTGCGGTCCCTGCGGATCAGCCCGGAAGCCAAGCGCCGCCCGCAGCGGGCGTATTGGGGCATTCTACTGACGGTGGCCGCGGTGCTGCTGGGCACGGTGGCGTTCATCCAGCCGTGGGCGAAGGATAAACGGGAACTCGCGGCCGTGGCCGCGGCGGGCGCGGAGACTTCCACCAATGCGGCGGCGCAACCGGCCAAAAACGGATCGCTGGACCCGGTGGCGCCCGGCGCGGCGGCAACCAAGGCCGCCTCGGCCGCCGGCGGCGGGGACAGCGTGCTGACCGTCAGCGGCTACATCGTCGCCCGCGAGCGGATTGAAATCAGCCCGCGCTTTCTGGGCGTGGTGAAATGGATCAGCGTGAAGAAGGGCGATGCCGTGACCAACGGCCAGGTGGTGGTGCAACTGGACGACGCGGAGTATCGCGCGCGGATGCTCCAGGCGGAAGGCCAGTTGAACAGCGCCAAGGCGGACGTCGAGCGCGACCGTTTGAGTTACGAGCGCATCACGAATTTGATCCGGACGGCCGTGGAATCGAAGCAGACGGAGGACAACGCCCGCCTGGCGCTGGAGGCCGACCGCGCGGCCGTGCAGGCGGCGCAGGGCAACTACGATCTGGCGCGGACCTACGTGGACTGGTGCGTCATCCGCTCGCCGATCAACGGCGTGGTGCTGGAGAAGCTGGTGAACCCGGACGAACTGGTGATGCCGCAAAGCTTCGGTGGCGGACGCGGCCCGAGCACGGCCCTGCTGGCCGTGGCCGACCTCACCGATTTGCAGGTGGAGATTGACGTGAACGAAGCCGACTTGTCGAAGATCCACCTTGGTCAGAAATGCCGCGTGAGCCCGGAGGCCTACCCGGACAAGACCTATGCGGGCGACGTGGCGGAAGTGGCGCCCGAAGCTGATCGGGCCAAAGGCACGCTGCAGATCAAGGTGCAAGTGCTCAATCCGGACAAGTACCTCACGCCCCAGTTGAGCGCCAAGGTGGACTTCCTGAAGGACTGAGGATCCGATTTAACCACAGATGGACACAGATAAGATTCAGGGTTGCTCTGTTTTCTGAAACACGACGATCTGTGCCGCCCTATCCTCGTGAAACCAGATCAGGATGCCTTTGGAGGTCCAGAGCAGTTTCTTCGCGCTCCCGACCGTCTTCTGCGAATCCGGTTCGCCATAGGCGGCCAGCGCGTCTTTGAGGGGAGAGCCAATGGCAATCCCCGCGGTGGTGACTCCTGAAAAGCCTTCGTCGAACCGCAGCTCAAAGGCGCCGTGGGCATCGTCAATGAGGCAATGCACGTGGGCCTGATTCCACTTCATCCAGCGATTATCCGAATCGCTGTCGGGCTGGCCCAGGGCTTGGATGAGTTCCGCGCGCGTGGCGCCCACTTTGAACCCGTTCCAGCCTTTCCCCTCGGCGATCTGGCCTTGCCCCGAACGGGCCGGCGTTCCCGATATGCCGGCGGGCGGGTTGGTGGCGCCACTTCCGGTCTGAGCCGACGAGGTGCAACCGGTCCCGGCCGTCCAGGCCAGGCACAGGATGCCGATGGTTCTGACTGTGATGGCTTTTGTCTTCATAATTTTACCTTTCTTCAGTGTTGTTCTGTTTTCTGGAATATGACGATCTGTGCCGCCCTATCCTCGTGAAACCAGATCAGGATGCCTTTGGAAGCCCAGAGCAGTTTCTTCGTGCCCCCGACAGTCTCCTGCGAACTCGGTTCGCCGTAGGCGGCCAGGGCGTCCTTGAGGGAAGAACCAATCCCGATCCCCGCGGCGGTAAGTCCCGGAAAGCCTTCGTCGAACCTCAGTTCGAAGGCGCCGTGGGCCTCATCAATGAGGCAATGCATGTGGGCTTGATTCCACTTCATCCAGCGATTATCCGAATCGCTGTCGGGCTGGCCGAGAGCTTTGATGAGTTCCGCGCGCGTGGCGCCAAGCCTGAAGCCTCCCCATCCCTTGCCTTCGACGATGACTCGGTCGTCGGCGGGACCCGTCAGCATCCGGACGAGGTTGGTGGCGCCGAATCTTCTCACGTTTTCATCCGGGTCATCCAGGAGCTTTTGGATCTCGGGCAGCGAAGGCTTGAGCTTGTCGCGGAAGCACGGGCACGCCAGCGCATAAGCCGCGTGGGCGCGTGCGTAGGAATATTTGTCGTGCAGAAGTTCCAGCAATGGCGGCAGCAAAAAGTCCGGCACGGGCAGATGCTGATCGCCTTGGTGGTGCGTGAAAAGCATCAACGCTGAGGCGGCATCGGCGCGCACGTAATCGGCGGGATCCTTGAGATTGCGGACCAGCATGGGCAGGGCCGACGTGGCGAAATCGTTCGGATAAAACGAAAGACACCAGCCCATACCGTGAATGGCTGCATCGCGAACGCCCACCGCGGGGTCCGCCAGTGCGTTGGTGAGAATGGCGAACGCCTCCGGCACGATGGGGGCGCTAACTGCGAGCGCTCTGGCGCCCGAATAGGCTCTTTCTTGCTGCCCGGAACGAAGCAGCGCTTCAAACGCAGGCAGAGCCGACTTTGCGGCAGGCCCCATGTACGCCACAGCCTCGGCCACCGCCGCCCGCCGATTGTCGGCTTCCGGTGCCGGTTCGGTGGAGTCGTTCAGAATCTTGAGAATTCCCGGCAGTGTGTTGGTGCCTAGTTGAGTCAGCGCCAGCTCGGCCATCTTCTTGATTTTCGGATCTGAACTTTGCGCGTCCGTAATCCATGTCTCCAAGGGTTGAATAGTCAACCACTCGGGCTGCGCGGCGGTTTCCTGGCCTTGGCGCCCGGCAGTAACGAGTACCGGCTTGGCCGGAGAATCAGTTGGCGGCTTGCGCTCCCCGTGCATGCCCCCTATGCGCGGATAAAAAATGACTGCCAGCACCAGCATTATGAGGAGCGTGACTGCGGCGAAGGCAAAACGCCTCCGGCGACGCCTGTCAGGCCCCATGGGTGCGTGGAATGTGGCCGTCTCCTTTCCTGCCGCAGCTTCGCTTCTGCGATCATTGGTTGTGGTATGGATGATTGTTTCAACCGCCGTTTTTACCTCGCTGACGTGCTGATAGCGGCGGCTGGGTTCCTTTTCCAACGCTCGCAGCACCACCTCGTCGAGCCGCACGTCAATTTGAACTTTCTTCGAAGGCAAATCGAGTGATTGCCCCGGCAGTTGGCCGGTGAGCATTTGATAAAACACCGTCCCCAGCGCGTAAATGTCCGCGCGGTGATCCACCGCCTCAGGATGCTCCACCTGTTCCGGGGCCATGTAAGCGGGCGTGCCCAGCACTTTGCCGGATTCGGTCAAATCCGGGGGCGCGCCCGTCCCGGAAGCCGCCACGCCGCTGGCCGGGGGGATTCCCGAATCTTCCGCGCCACCGTCACCGGTCTCACTGCTGCGGCCGGGACCGCCGCGCTCCAGTCCCACAATCTTGGCCAGGCCAAAATCCGCCACCTTCACCCGCCCGCGCCGATCCAGCAGGATATTCTCCGGCTTGATGTCGCGATGAACAATCCCCTGGTCATGGGCAAACTGCAGGGCATCACAAATCTGCGGCACAATCGCCAGCGCTTCCCGCGGGCTGATGCGGCCCCGGTCCAGCAACTGCTTCAGATTGACCCCGTCCACCAGTTCCATCAGAAAGAAATAGAGCCCGTCCGCCCGGCCAAAATCATGAATGGTGACAATGCCCGGATGGTTCAACTTCGCCAGGGCTTTGGCTTCGCGCGCAAAGCGTTCGGCAAATCCGCTGTCCTGCCCAATGCCGGGAGGCAAAATCTTCAGCGCCACCATGCGGTCCAGTCCCTTCTGACGCGCCTGGTAAACCGCACCCATGCCACCCCGCCCGATCAGCTCGATAATGTCCAACTGCGGAAACAGCCGCGCCAGGTCCTCCGGTCGCGGTGGTGAAAACGAATGCGCTTCGCCGGAAATTTCGGT
>Ga0181520_10005451_pt1 | contig 20298 bp, 20 predicted proteins | sample PEATcosm2014_Bin_29_FD_132451 | JGI IMG/M metagenome (GOLD analysis project Ga0181520, IMG submission 132451) | Peatland microbial communities from MTU Mesocosm Facility, Houghton, MI, USA - PEATcosm2014_Bin02_30_metaG | ecosystem: Environmental > Terrestrial > Soil > Wetlands > Peat | place... | reverse complement strand
CGGCGGCTCAAGTAAAAAAGGCCCAGCTTTGCTGAGGCCTTTTATCTTGAGCCGCCTCCCAGACTCGGACTGGGGACCTTCTCTTTACAAAAGAGTTGCTCTACCAACTGAGCTAAGGCGGCAAAATTATTCTTCGATTGTGGGCTGCTTTTTTACGCGGCGCGAGAGCTTGCGCTTATGCTCGGCCACCTCGCGGAGAAACGCCGACGCCTCGCCGGAAGCGCGTGGCGCGTCTGTTTTTTCGCGCACCGAGCGCAATACTTTTTCCAGCGTGTGCTCTACCCACAATAAGCTCCGTGCTAAGCCACGCTGGAGCGCAGCTTTGCACCAGAGCATGATGCGGCGGCTATACACGCGCACAAGTGCGGGCAAAACTTTTTCAATCCACCAAAGCGTCTGCCTAAAAAAGTTGCCGACAGCCGGGCGGCCGCGCGCAAAGATGATCGTGCCGCTTGAGAGTTCGTAGCGTTTAAAAGCCAAAAGGAACAGCATTCCCGCAAGGGACAGAGCCAGCGTAATCGTAAAGAAAAGCCCCATGTGCCCTATTGTACTCTACTTACTTGACCGAGAAAACCTCGATCTTTGCAAGCTCAATGCGCTCGCCAAACTTTTGTGTTGCGGCCTGGATGAGTTGCTCAATAGTACGGTCGGCGTCTTTGATAAACGGCTGCGTAAGTACGGCCTCAACACTCTCGGGGCGCATGGCGCTGGCATGCATCGCAATGTCGTGTGCAAGCGCGACAAACTCCTCGTTTTTAGAGACAAAGTCGGTCTCGCACAAAAGGAGCGCCAAACTGCCTACCTGCGCGGTGTTGTGCACATACGCGGCAACGGTGCCGGCACCAAGGTCGCGGTCCTGTTTTTTTGCCGCGATGACAACACTGCGTGCTCCCAACACCGCGAGCGCTTTTTGCATGTCGCCTCCGGCCTCTACGAGCGCCTTTTTGCACTCCATAACAGAGACACCTGTTTTGTCGCGAAGCTCCTTAACTGCACCTGCAGAAATGTCCATATAATTATTCTACTACCTCGGGCTTCTCCGCGCCAAGATTGTCGGCATATGTTTTAGAAACTTCGTCGAGTACATAGGTAATAACCTGAAGCGAAGCGTCGTTGCCCGGTATTGGGTACGCGATGTGAGCCCCGTTGCAGTCGGAGTTAAGGAGCGCAATAACGGGGATTTTCAGCTGTGTTGCCTCGGCAACCGCGGCTGCCTCTTGCTTGGGGTCGACGATAAAGAGCGCATCGGGGACGCGAGACATACCGCGCAAGCCGCCAAACATAGCGTCGAGGTCAACGGCCTCCCTGTCCATAAGCAAGCGCTCGCGCTTGGTGTACTTTGCAATCTCGCCGCTCTCGCGCATGTCGGTAATCTCAACGAGGCGCGCGAGGCGCTTTTTTATTTCTTGAAAGTTGGTGAGCGAGCCGCCTATCCAGCGACCGGCCACATACGGCTGATTGATGCGCTCGGCGGCGCGTTTGAGCGGCACGCGGGCCTCAGCTTTGCTCCCGATAAAGAGCAACACCTTGCGCTCGCTTGCGAGTTTTTTAACAAAATCGAGCGCGTTCTCTAGGTTCTCGGCTGTCTTTTCCAAATCAAAAATTTCACTGCCGCCCTTGCTGCCAAAGATAAAACGCGCGGCAAAAGGATGGCGGCGCGAAGGCGCATAGCCAAAATGCGCTCCGATCGAAAAAAGTTTGTCTATAGTTGCTTGTTTATCCATAATGCCTAAAGAAAAAGGCCCTTGCGGGACAGGTAGAATGTACCATGACCGAAAAGCTTATGCAACGTCCTCAGCATCAGGCTCCCCACCCCCGTTGGCGGCCGCCAGAGCTTCAAGTATCGACCCAATACCACCTGCCAAAATCTTGGGTAAATTAGACCAGCTCTCCTTGAGGCGGTGATCGGTGACCCTGTCTTGCGGCACATTGTAGGTGCGGATTTTTTCGGACCTATCGCCGGTACCGATTTGGCTTTTGCGGTCGCTCGAGAGCTTGGCGCGTTCCTCCTCTTCCTGCAATTGCTCGAGCTTGGCTTGGAGCACGGCCATGGCCTTTTCGCGGTTGCCGAGCTGGTTGCGCTCGCTCTGCGAGCGCGCCTCGATGCCGGTGGGTTTATGCACAATGCGTACGGCGGTCTCAACCTTGTTGACATTTTGCCCGCCCGCGCCGCCGGCGCGGCTAAACTCCATCTCGATATCGGCGGGGTTTATCTCGACTTTGTGTTTTTTGCGGATTGGCAAAATCGCCACTGATGCGGTGGATGTGTGGATGCGACCCTGCTTTTCGGTCGCGGGGATGCGCTGGATGCGATGCACGCCGGTTTCAAAGCGGAGCTTTTCGTACGAGCCAAGCCCATGTATCTCAAACACCGCGTCTTTGTAGCCGCCCAAGTCGGTCTTGGCCTCGGAGAGAATCTTAACACCCCAGCCTTGTGTCTCGGCATAAGCACGATACATGGCGGCGAGCTCCTCGGCAAAAAGCGCGGCCTCCTCGCCGCCAACGCCGGCGCGTATCTCAAGTATCATCTCGTTGGGCAAAGCCTCTTCTTTTTCTTCAACCGTGGTGATGCGCTCCATCTCGGCAAGCACCGCCGCTTTTTGCTCGGCTATCCTTTGCAAATCATCTTTGGCTAAGTCGCCAAGCTCGCCCGAAAGTTCTTTGACCTCGGCCTCTTCCTCGAGTAAACGCTGAAACTCCGCATAAAAATATGCGGTCTTTGGATTGTCTTTAAAGCGGGAAAGGTCCCCTTCTTCTGTCATCTATTTAGCGGCTTTGACAGCACGCTTGTCCTTCAAAGCCTTGGCGACGGAGGAGCGGTTTTTGAACTTCTCTACGCGACCGGCGGCGTCGAGGATCTTTTCGTTTCCGGTGTAGAAAGGATGGCAGGCAGAGCAAATTTCGACCTCAAGTTTTTCTTGAGTTGAGCCAACGCTAAAGGTGCGGCCGCAGGCGCAAACTACCGTGGCTGTGGGGAAATATGCCGGATGCGTCTCTGTTTTCATGCAAGGACTATACCATTCCTAAGCTCCCCCTGCAACCCGCCGTAGCAGTTTTAACATTGGCCGTAGTACAGGCTATTGCTCTGCATGGCGGCGGCATCGTGGCTACCGGTTATCGTGTCGATGTCTTGCTGGAACTGCAGCTCATTGCAGAGCACCTGATTGCCGTAAAACTGGAGGCTTTTGTTGCCTGCATTTCCGCATCCGGCCAGGTAGCACATGGCCGCTTTAAACTCCGCGGCCGGAGTTTGAGCATCGGCGTTGTCGTCGGTTAAGTAAAGTGCCGATGCCATAAACGCGTCTTGCGGTATCCACGGATTGGGCGGCGTGTCGCCGGTGAGCGCGCCTACTCTGTCTTTGGAAGAGTCGTAATGATAATCGGGTTTTACATAACCCGCGTACAGCGCCCATGTTGAGGGAATAAATTGCGCCGGACCCATCGCGCCGCCCCATCCGTACCACGCTTTTGCCGAGACAGGCATCGTGGCGGGGTTAAGCCCGAGACTTTGCGTGATAGCCAAAAAGACGGGCACGTCGCGGGTGGGATTCATATCCACCGAGTAAGAGCCGGTGCCCACGTTGTTGCCCAAGTCGGACTCCTCTTTGATGATACCGAGCAAAAACGCGGGCCGGATGCCGGTTTTGGCGGCTGCCGCGTTGGCATAGTCGAGCGCTTTGCCAAACGGTATCGCCACCGAACCGTTGAGCTGGAAGAGTTCGGTGCGGATTTGTGCGGCGGTTTTTTGATTGGCGGTAATGAGCTTTTGATAGGCGGTCTCCTGACCCTTGGTTTCGGCAAGCAGTTTGTTTTCTTGCGTTTGCGAGGCCTCCACCTGCTGCTCTTGGAGCGCCTGCACTTGGCGCAGCTGCGACTCCTGCTCAAGCTGGGTCTCGAGCGCATCCTTTTCGGCTTGCGTGGCAACAGTGGTACTGCTGATTTGCGTAAACGATGCCTGCAAACTTTTATCTATCGAATCAAACGTGTCGAGGTCGGAAAAGAATTGTGAGAGGCTCTCCGACGAGAGCATCACCACCACCAAGCTGTCGCTCTCGAGTTGCTGTTTTTCGCGCATGATGCCGGCAAGCGAGTCTTTCTCGCCGTTGAGCTGGGTGTTGAGACCAAAAATAGTGTCTTGTTTATCACTGATGCTGGAGGTAAGTTGTTGTATCGTGAGGTCGCGCGCTTGTATGGCGAGCTTTGCCGATTTTATCTGCGCGTTAAGTATCGCAATAGTGTTTTGAAGCGAGTTACTTTGCGCCTCGGCTCCGCTTAAAATAGTTTGTTGCTGGGCAATCTGCGCGTTGATAGCGTCGAGCTGGGCTTGGAGCGAAGCTTTGTAGGCGGCGGTTTGGTCTGAGCCACTATTGTCGGCTAAAGCGGAGGTGTTACTCGCGCTCTGCGCGAGCGCGGTGTTTTTGGGAGCCTCTGTATTTACAACCGTTACGATAAGAGCAAAAAGTATAGAAGCGCCAATTGCTCGCGCCGCGTGTCTGGGCATCCTTTAAGTATATCAAAAAATAAGCTCTTGTTTAAAACGCGTGCATGAAAAAAGGCCGCGCGTACGCGGCCCCAAAAGTTACTCTTCATTATAAGAACTGCAGTGTCTGTTGTCGGTGCGGTCGACGAGTAACGGCCGCTCCTTATAGTTTAGAACATGTTCACCGGCGTAGACTTGGAAAAGAATAACTCCATGCCGTTGGCGGCCTTTGGTCTCCAATACGGCAAGCTCGAACTCCGCCATTGGTTCGATTTTGCGAACGTTAGCAATTGATGCCGCAATGGAACCCGTGAACATGTTTTTGCCGTAGCGATTGTAGAAGTTCTTGACTGAATACCGCTGCCACACGCCCGGCGGATGCTCGCCGAAAGACGAGATTATGTACAAGATGATAACGCTCACCACAATAACCTCGGCCACCGAGGCAACCTGAGGCCAATGCTCAAATCTGAATCGAGGGGCCAATAGCACAACCCCGACACAGGCCATCCACAGATAACACAGCACTCCGTTGGTAATTAACTTCTTGAGCCACCACCATCCGTTAGGCGGCGCAAGCTGATGCTGTTGGACGCTCATGTACGTCTGGATATCAGCTGCTACGTAACGATTGGCCATTGAAGCCTCCTAGTTGGAACCAAATCCGCCAAAACCTTACCACGCATTATATAAACTGACAAACGAAAAAACCGCCCTTGCGGGCGGTTTCAATATTATTCTTTTGATTCGGCTTCGGTTGCGGGAGCTGATTCGCCTTCGGCTTCCTCTTTCTTGCCACGCTCCTCTGAGATGCCTATTGCTGAGATATCCACCGGTGCGGCTACTTCTACCGGCTCCTCTTCGGCAACCGAGATGAGCGCCACAACGTCATCCGGCTCGGCGGATATTTTTATGCTTGCCGGAAGTTTCAAATCTTTAATCAATATTTGGCTGTCGAGGTCGACGAGCGCGGAAATGTCGACCTTGATAGACGGCGGCAAATCTTTAGGCTCGCACTCAAGCTCGAGCTCGTGCATCACTTTGGTAAGGATACCGCCCAGACTTTTAACCGCCTCCGAAGTACCCTCAAACTCAAGCGGCACCGACACGGTAACGGTCTGCCCTTTTTGTATCGCGTAAAAATCGGCATGGATGGGGAAACCCGAAACCGCGTCCGTCTCAACGGCTTTAATGAGCACGTCTTTGGAGACGCCGAGCCCTTTGAGCGATATCACTTGCGACTCGCCTGCGGCTTTAAAAACTTTCTCGAACTCTTTGCGATTGATAGTAATAGGCGCAGCCTCCTCTGAGCGGCCGTAGACAACCGCAGGCAAGGAGCCCTCATTGCGGAGGGTTTTTGAGCTTTTTTTAGCGTCACGCACTTCTACCGTTAATTCCATAGGTTAGAGCCCAATATACCCGTTTTGCCTAAAATACGCAATACGGTACACTACCCGCCATGGAAGACCTTTCCAATTACGACAAACTGCGTGAGGATGCCCAAAAGCTTTATATGACTACGCGGCCTGTCCACTCTCCGGCGTTGGGCGAGTATGTGTATTTTACCGCTGAGGGTTTTAATCACATTATATTTAAAGGCTCGCGTACCGAACGCGAACGACCATCGCAAATATCGCGTTTCAAACTTTTGCCTCGCGCCATCAAGCTTATAGAACTCTCAACAACCTACCAAGAATATGAAGAAACCCTTAAAGAGTTTGAGGTCAAAAGTTACAAGAAGAGGATTCTCAAAACAAAGCCGGTAAAATATTGGGGCATAATTGCAATCACAAACGGGCGTAAAATTAAAGTCATTCTCCGCAAGATTGGCGACAACGGACAGCTTCACTTTTGGAGTATCGTGCCCGCATGGGTTACAAACAAATACCGCGATGCCAAATTTTTTAGCACTATGAAAGGAAATCCAGAGCAGGATTAAAAAACAAAAAACACCACCCGCAGGTGGCGCTCTTTGGTGTGCCTGCCTTCGGCTTATGTATTAGCCGAATAGGGCTGACGCCCCACAAGCACCCCTCCAATATAATACATAGGGAATGAACACGCAATGAGGCTACTCCCCCGCAAATAACCGCATTTTTTCTGTCAAGAAGACTTTCATTGCATCGACCGACGGCGCGAGAAATTTGTATGGAGCCACTTCGTCGCTCGTATTGAGCATGTTTTTAAGCGAGTCGCGGTAGGTTACGCGCAGTTCGGTATTGATATGTACCACCGCAACACCCGCTTTAATGCATGCCGCGATGTCAGCCTCGGTATTGCCCGAGGCGCCGTGGAGTACGAGCGGGATACCAACCGCGTCGGAAATTTCTTTAACACGCGCCGCGTTGAGTGCCGGGTCTTTGGCGACGCCCACCATGCCGTGGATGTTGCCCACCGCCGGCGCAAAACAATCGACGCCCGTTTGTGTAACAAAATTTTTGGCATCGAGAGCGCCGGTCATCATCTCCGGCGTAAGCGCCGCACCCGCGGGGAGCTCGGTTAATATTTTAGACGACTGGCCGATGTAGCCGAGCTCGCTCTCGATGATGACATCGCGGCCACTTGCGCGCGCCAAAGCCACACATGCGGCGGCCTGCTTTGCATTTTCATCAAACGGTAACTTGGCACCGTCGAAAATAACCGAGTCACACCCTGCGGCTATAGCCGCCTGTACTTTCTCCACACTGTAGGTGTGGTCGGCGTTCAAATATATATTGATACCCTCGGCATGGTATTGCTCGACAAGCGCTTTAGCGTGGGTAAGCGGGAAAAACTCGCGCTCGCCTTCCGAGAGGCCGGCGATAACGGGTAAACCGCTCTCTTTTGCGGCCATCGCAATGGCCTTGAGTTGGTTGGAATCCGAAAAGTTAAAATGCCCTATCGCTTTGCCCGCCGCCCGGTACTGGCTAATGGCCTCCCTCAATGTTTGCATCGTTCTAGTATATACTATTTGTATGCAACCTATCGATTTTTTTGCTATCGGCGACATTGCGACCGAGCCTTTTATACGCCTCAAAGACGCCGATGTGCATTGCAAAATTAACAACGAAGAATGCGAAATATGTATGCGTTGGGGCGATAAAATCCCCTACGAGTCGTTTACCATATGCGCCGCCGTGGGCAACTCGAGCAATGCGGCGGTTGCCGCCGCGCGGCTCGGGTTTAATTCGGCTTTGCGTGCGTATCTTGGCAAAGACCGTTACGGCGAAGACTCTTTGGGCGTACTTAAGGCCGAGCATGTGGATACTACGTATATAGTGATCGACCCGACGCGGCCGAGCAATTATCACTACGTGCTGTGGTATGGCGATAGTCGCATCATTTTGGTAAAACACGAGGAGTACGACTACACCGTACCCGAGCTTGCATCCGCTCCAAGGTGGATCTATCTCTCCTCGCTCGCGGCCAACTCGTTGCCTTATCATCAAGCGTTGATTGAGTGGTTCAAACAATATCCCGAAAGCAAACTTACCTTTCAACCCGGAACCTTCCAAATGAAGCTCGGCGTCGAGGCACTCAAGCCGATATATGAACGAAGCGATTTATGTGTGTGCAACAAAGAGGAGGCCGAGCGGATTTTAAACAAGCCCACCGGCAGCGACATGAAAGAGTTGCTCTTTTCCATGCAGGCGCTCGGGCCGAAGATTGTGGTCATTACCGACGACAAGCGCGGTTGCTACGCTGTTGACGAAGCGGGCAAAGCGATACACGTGCCGCACTATCCGGATCCGCGGCCGCCGTTTGAGACTACCGGCGCGGGTGACGCGCTTGCTTCAACTACCACCGTCGCTTTGGCGCTTGGCAAACCTTTGGACGAGGCTCTGCGTTGGGGAACGGCAAATGCCGCGGCTGTGATACAAGAAATAGGCGCACAAAAAGGCCTGCTCACGCGCGAGCAAATCGAAAATGCCGTGGCACATCCGCCCGCCGCGTGGGACATAGAGGCTCTATGATACTCACCATCACCGGACCCTCCGGCGTGGGCAAAACCACGTTGATGCACAACCTGCTCCAGTCATTGCCTAATGCTAAAACAGTTGAGAGTGTTACCACCCGTGCGCCGCGACCTACCGATGAGCCGGGCGAGTACCGGTATGTATCAGAAGAGGAGTTTGCCGCTAGTGCTAAGCGCTGCGAGTTTTTGTGGGAGGCACATCCGCACGGCAAAAGCTATGCCACCACAAAGAAAGCGATCGATGATGCACTCGCCAGCGACACTGTTTTTATATCGCCGCTTGTTGTTGGCGCAGTCGGTATCTTAACCGAGTATGCAAAAGTTCAAGGTAAAGAAGGCGCCGTGCGGTCGTTTTATATATGGACAGACGATATTGAGGAATTGCGCAGACGCTTCCACACACGCGCCGACATGACCGAGGCCGAAATTGAGCAGCGCCTCGAGGAGTGCCGCTCATGGAATGTTGAGGCAAAGGGGAGCGGCCTTTCGTTTATCTATTTGCAAGCCACCCATACCCCCGAAGAAATACTTGCGCACGCACTCACGTTGTTAACAGATCTGCCTAAATAATTTACATAAAAACTCCTGGCTTGATATATCAAGCCATTTCTACTATGCTCTTCCTGTTCCACAATCTTGTTGTGTGCGTGGGTCAACACCACTCGCTTGATGGATTGATATATCAATCCATGTTTTAAACAATTACCAACTAGAACTATAGGTATACACTATGAAAGTACGGGCAAAACAGCTACCAGGGAAACAAAAGATAGAAACGCTCGATACGCTGTACACCGCGGCAGGTACGGTCCGAGGACGCAGCGCCATGAAATTGTTTTTGCGCGACTTGTTGACCGAAAGTGAGAGGATTATGCTCGGACGACGCATTATGATTGCGCGCAAACTTATTGCCGGAGAGCCGCATAGAGACATAGAGGCAGAGCTTGGCGTTGGCAGAGACACCATTGGCCGCGTACAACGATGGCTTTGGGACCAACTGCCCGGGTATGAACAGGCAATTGCAGAACTTGAAAAAGAATTTGAGAAGCGCAACTTCAAAAGACAGTTTGCGACAAGCGCGCTGTTTCGGCTCAAGAAAAAATATCCGGCACATTTTCTCTTATTTCCGCTCCTCAAGAAAAAATAGCCCGAGTTGTCAGGCCGAAGTTGTCCATTGTAAAGTGGATTGATATATCAATCCATTACCACATGGTATGGAACTTGAAAACTTTCTTAATTACTTCAAGATCAAAGTCTCACTTTGTTACAGACAGCTTAGGGCGTTTGGGTTTCGGTTTGCATTTCCGTATACAAGGCATCGGCGATTGGGTTATGACCGGAAACTGCCTGCCAAATAATAAGCCACGCCCCTAGTGCAAAAGAACCGACAAACAACACGCTCAAAAATAGATTTACCTGCGAGCTCCAAATAGTGTTTCCTTCCATACCGTTATGATTACGAGCGCACGGCGCGTGTTTTGGCTCTACGTATCGCCTCTTTAATATGTGACACGCCGAGGCCGTAGTGCTCGATAAGCTCATCCGGTTTGCCGCTTTGCCCAAAACTGTCGTTGACGCCGATAAACTCAATGGGCACCGGAAACTCCGCGGCCAAAAGCTCCGCAACAGCGCTCCCCATCCCGCCGGAGCGTTGGTGCTCCTCGACCGTAACCACCGCACGCGCCTCTTTTGCGGCGGCGAGTATCGCCTCTTTGTCGAGTGATTTTATCGTGTGCAGGTTGTACACAATCGTATATATCTCGTGTTCGAGCTCTTTGGCGGCGTGAAGTGCGCGATATGCGAGCGGCCCGGTGGCAAACACCGCTACCTGCACCCACTGCGGCGACTCCCATAGCACCACTGCTTTGCCTATCTCAAACGGCGTCTCCGATGTGGTTATCAGCGGCGTCTTTTCGCGCGCGAGGCGGATGTACACCGGCCCATCGTAGGCCGCCGCGGCAAGCGTTGCTTTGCGTGCCTCCTCGGCATCGCATGGGTTAAGTACCGTCATGTTGGGTAAGACGCGCATGAGCGCGATGTCTTCGAGCGCTTGATGCGTGGCACCGTCGGGACCGACCGAGAGCCCCGCGTGCGAGCCGGCAATTTTTACGGGCACATTATTGAGCGCAATAGTCGTGCGGATTTGCTCGTTGTTGCGGCCGGGGCTAAAAGTGGCATACGAGGTGATAAAAGGAATCTTTCCGTAATTGGCGAGGCCTGCCGCAACGGTGGCCAAGTTTTGCTCGGCAACACCTATCTCGATGTAGCGCTCCGGATATTTTTCTTTAAACGGTAACACGCGCGTACTCTCGGCCAGGTCGGCGCACAACACCACCACGCGCGAATCTTTTTCGCCGAGCTCCACGAGGGCTTTGCCAAAACCATCGCGCGTAGGCACCTGCTCCTTGCCCTCAAAGATATCCTCCCGTAGTTTTGCGTCTTTGTTTAACATACTTATTGATGCTCGCTCTCGATTTTACCTTTGAGTGTGCGCAGTTCGTTTAAAAACTTTTTTGCCTCCTGGGGCGTAGGCGGCTTGCCGTGCCACTGATAGTCAAACTCTATCTCTTTGATGCCTTTGCCGGGGATGGTATGCGCGATAATCACCGTGGGTTTCTCAAAAATCGCTTTTGCTTCATCAACCATTTCGATAAATGCCGCGATATTGTTGCCGTCGCACTCGAGCACGTGCCAATTAAACGCCTCATACTTGGCACGCAAATTTTCGAGCGGCATGACATTCTCGGTCATGCCGTTTATTTGTATGTTGTTGCGGTCAATAATCGCCGTGAGGTTGGAGAGTTCGTTCACGCCCGCAAACATCGCCGACTCCCACACGTTGCCCGCATCGTGCTCGCCGTCCGACATGGCACAATAGACGCGAAACTTTTTATTATCCATGCGTGCGCCGTAGGCAATGCCCGCGGCCTGCCCGAGCCCTGAGCCGAGCGGCCCCGAGGTAGTCTCAAGCCCCGGTAGGCGCGAACGCTCGGGGTGCCCCTGCAAACGCGAGCCAAATTTACGCAAGGTTAAGCACTCTTCAACCGGGAAATAGCCGGCATGCGCCATCGCGGCATAGCGTACCGGCACGATGTGGCCATTGCTTAAAATCAACCGGTCGCGCTCATCCCATGCGGGATTTTTGGGATCGTGACTCAGAACATAAAAATACAAGGCGGCAAAAATATCGGCCATGCCCATGGGGCCGGCGGTATGGCCCGAGCCCGCGGCAACGAGCATCTCAATGATGGTCTCGCGGATTGCCTCGGCTTTAAGCTCCAACTCTTGTAATTTTTCTTGCGTGAGCATGGGTTAGGTAAAAGAAATAACTTTTTTGGTCACCACAAATTTTTTGCTAAAAATTTGCTATGTCTCGGCTCAGTCAGCCTCGACTTATTGCCCTAAAAAGTTATTTCTTTTACCTTATTATTGTATCATCCTGTTTGCTTCGGCTTGGAGTTCTCTAATCGCGGCAACGGGGTCGCTTGCCTTAAAAATGGCGGAGCCGACCACAAGGCCGGTGGCGCCGGCTTTGACAATCTGGTATGCGTTATCAATCGTGACGCCGCCATCCATCTGGAGCGGCAGACTTGGATAGCGCAAGCGCAGGCGCTCAAGCAAGTGAAGCGCGTGCACATCAAACGGCTTGCCTTGGAACCCCACTTTTACAATGCCCATCACTTGCACGTAATCAAACTGCGCTTCGAACGGCTCCAATATATCGGGTTGTGCCGTGCACGAGACGGCAATGCCCACTTTGAGCGGCAGAGTGCCGGTTTCTTCGCGCAGGTCAACCAGTTTTTGCACCGCGTGCAGTGCGCCGTTGCTCTCGGCATGCACCACTATGCGCAACGCTCCGGCGTGCACAAACTCCATCACGCGTTCCTCGGGGTGCTCCAACATGAGGTCAAACTCAAAATCAAACTTGTCCCACAGCGGCAAGCCGTGCTCTTCTTTTACAATGTTTGCAAACGTACTCTCATCGCGGTAGGGCCACGTGCGGTTGCGTGCAAACACGCCGTCGACTACGTCAATTTGCACGCACGTCACCGGCGCTCCTTTTATACGTTCAGTGTGCCCGGCAAGGTCTTTAAAATTTTTGGGCAATACCGCCGGCAGTATCTCAATCATAGAGGTTATTGGTCAAACTTTTGTATCCGGCGCACGTGGCGCTCCTCGCCGCCAAACGGCGCCTCAAGCCAGCGAATGACGGCGGCCTTGGCATCCTCTTGCGACAAAAAACGCGCGCCGAGGCATAGCACATTGGAGTCTTCATGCGCACGCGGCGACTCAAGTATGCCGAGGCTCTTGCCCGAGATGTCTGTTTGGGTTTTTGGCGCGGGGCCATAATAAAGGCTGGCACGCACGCCGAGCGCGCGGTTGGCAACCATCGCCTCGCCTTGGCCAGAGGCGCCGATGGCAATGCCAAACGCGGTTTTGTCGTCTTCGATGGCGCGCACCAGGCGGCCGATGGTGTCAGGATAATCGTCATCTTTATCGTAAATTGCGGGGCCAAGGTCGCTCACATCGTACCCATGCTCATTTAAAAAAGGAACGAGTGCCTCCTTAAGCTCGAAACCTGCATGGTCGGATGCCAAAAAAACTTTTTTCATAAATATTTGCTTGCTTCTTTAACGTGGGCGAGGAGCGTGTGCGTGTATCCCATTTCGTTGTCGTACCACGCAAGCACTTTAACCAAGTTGCCGTCAACTACGCGCGTAAGCCCCAGGTCGGCAATAGAGCCGAAGGTGGAGCCGATGATGTCGCTCGAAACCAAGGGCTCGTCGGTTACCGCAAACACACCTTGCCACTCGGGGGTAGCGGCAGCCTCTGAAAGAAGTTTATTGACCTCTTCGCGCGTGGTGTTTCGCTTGGCGATAAACGTGACGTCGACAATCGAGCCCGCAGGCACCGGCACGCGCAAGCTAATGCCGTCAAATTTGCCTTTGAGATTCTCGTACGCTTGTGTAACCGCAATGGCCGCGCCGGTCGCGGTGGGCACAATATTTTGCGCGGCAGCTCTACCCTCTTTGACATCTTTTTTAGACGGACCATCAACCAACGACTGGCTCGCCGTGTAGCCGTGCGTCGTTGAGAGAATCGCTTTTTCTATCCCGATTGCCTTGTCCAATATTGCAATGAGCGGGCTCGCGGCGTTGGTGGTGCATGATGCATTGGATGAGAGCGCCGAATCTTTGAGCTTTTCTTGATTGACACCCATTAAAACCGTCACACCATTGACCGTAACTCCTGCCTCATCGGCCCCGTCTTTAGCCGGAGCGGAGATAACCACGCGCTTGGCGCCGGCTGTGATGTGTGCCTCGGCTTTGGCAAAGTCGGTAAAGAGGCCGGTTGACTCCACCACGACATCAACCTCCAAATCCTTCCATGGCAACTTAGCCGGGTCTTTTTCCTGCAAAAACTTGGCGCGATTTTTGCCTATCTGTAAAAATCCATCCTCTGCCCCAACCTCAAACGGGGCTTGGCGATACACCGTGTCGTATTTTAAAAGATAGGCGAGCGTCTTAATGTCGCCCAAATCGTTTACGGCCACTATCTCAATGCTCGGCTCGTTGGCTGCCGCCCGTGCAAAACACCTCCCGATGCGGCCAAAGCCGTTGATTGCAACTCGTATCATATGCGCTCTATTATATAGCACCCTAGGCACCATCTCCTACCTCTTATAATTCCGTGAGGTTTAGCCTCACGGAAGTGTTTACTGTTGGGTTGAAAGCCAAAAATCGATATGGTCATCCACTTCATGTGCCTGCAAAAAATAATTAGGAAACTTCGTAGGGTTGGTTATAATGTGTTTTTTTGAAAGATATTCTCCAATGCTTGAGTAAGGATATTCGCGTATGAATGTACGCAGTGCTTTGAAGTCCGCACGGCCACACTGCTTCCACGACGGGTTGGCAAGTTTTGCGGGATTAAGATGAATATATGAAAAAAGATATTTTACATACTTGTCATGGTCGGCATGCTCGGCCTTAAATGTCCCTTGAAAGAGTGCCCCACTGCGGCGATGTTTTTCGTTAAAAAACATCGTATACGCGGTTTGAACTCTTTGCATATATTTTGAAATGCCACCCTTAACAAGCGGAGTTGCAAACAAATGGATATGATTTGGCATGAGGCAATATGCACCTACAGCAACGAGTGGGTCTCCTCTTTCTACTGAAAAAATTGCGTTTCCTGTGTGCTCATCAAGAAGGTCTGCTGGGCGGATATTTTTTTGAGTATTGAGCAAATATAAATACGCAATAAATCGGCGGTATTCGGAAGACTCGGTAAAGACAACTCGCTTATCAACTCCGCGATTATACAGATGATAATATTCCCCCTCAACAAAGGTAATGCGTCTCATATGGCTGTTATACCATACACCGTGAGGTTTAGCCTCACAGTTGGACGTCAAAGGTATATCGTGAGGTTTAGCCTCACGGAAGTGCTTTATGGGGTTATTTGCCGAGGTTTTACTTGCCGAGGTTGTAGAGCTGTTTGACCTCGGCCGCCGAGAGTGCTCTATTATATATGCGCACGTCGTCTTCGGAGCCGTTAAAATAACGACTCAAACCAGCATCGCGCCCTATATTGAGCTCGTTGGTATCAGAGGTCGTGAGCGACCCTCCGGGCTGAGCCGTACTACATTGAACTCCGTTGATATACGCTGTTAGATTTGTGCCATCCCACGTCATCGTATACAGATTCCAATTCGTAATGCTGCCACTTGGCGTGCATGAAACTGTCTGCCAGGTCGTTGTGTAAATATAAAAATTTACTGATGTCGCACCTTGGTTTGGATGGATAATGTACACATTCCGCTTACTCACCAAAAAGCCGTAATCATTCCACGTGCTAGGAACACTTTTTGCCCAAGTTGAAACAGTGAGATTTACTGGATTCAGCGAACTACTGTTTGGAACTCTGACATATGAAGAAGATCCGTTGAATTTCAGTGCTTGGCCGAGTTTGCCTATGGTGGGAGAAGTGGTGGTGGACATATTAATGAGCTGGCCATTATTGCCTTGGCCGGAGGAATCTTGGGTGATGCCGGTAGCCCAATTGGTTTTGCTCCCGTCAAAGGTCCACAGCCCGACGAGGCCGCTGGAGAGCGAGGAGTTGCTTTGGAGATTGGTAGAGGAAGTGTTGACGTGCGTTCCGGTACCTGCGTTGTAGAGATTTTTAACCTCGGATGCTGAAAACGCTCTACTATATATACGCACGTCGTCGATTTTTCCTAAACCGGGACCGCCGCAACAGCTATTGCCGATCTCATTGACATAACTCGTGTAGTATCCGCACGTGTATGCCGGCCCCGCATCCAAGGCGCCATTGACATAGATCGATTGATACTGATTTGAACCCATTACATAGGTGACAAAATACCACTTGCCGGGATTAATGGTCGTCGTCCCGCCAAGGTCGCATCCATAATTTCCAAAATACACCACTGAGGAGCGAACAATGTAGTGCGCGTTTGCATTGCCTCCTCCTGCACCGCCACCGACAACGTTAAAATCACCCGTATCTTTTTTGTAGATCCAGGCCGAGACGGTATACGGCGTACTCGCGAGCGAGATGTTGGGAAACGTGATGTAAGTGCTTGCGCTTGCAAAGTTTAACGCTTGACCTATCTTCCCTACCACCGCGGCGGTCGCTCGGGTAAAACCATTTAGTGTCCCGGTGTTGTTGTTGCCGCTTTTGTCCGCTTCGGTGCCGGCGGTGGCACTGCTCCACACCGTGTCGGCGCCGTCCATCGTCCACCAGCCAACGAGGCTGCTCGACAACGTGCCGGGGCTTTGCGAAGCATTGATCTTAGCCGCGCCGGCTTGATACAGCGCCGCGATCTCTGTCGCGCCGAGCGCTCTACTATATATACGTACATCATCTAGACTGCCTACGAACGCCGTACAGCATACGGGTTTTCCTATGGCGCCCGGCGTATCGTTCATGCCGCTAAATGAACCACCGATAGCGACTGTTCCCACTTGTAAACCATCTATATAACATCTAAACACAAGATTTGTTCTATCAAATACGCCACTGACCAGATGCCACCGGCCGTCATTAGCCGTAGCAGTGCCGCACGTGTTTTCGGTATATCCAGAAGCATTTCCTATCAAAAATGCAACCATCCCTGCCCCAAGCCCAAAACGGTATCCATTACCGCCACCCGCATTCCCGATGGTGTACATTTGTCCGTTTGTCGACGTCGTTTTAATCCATTCGCTAAAAGTAAAGCTGTTGTTTGAGATGCCCAGCGGCGATGCCATTTGCACATAGTTGCTCCCGGTAAAGTTGAGCGCGTTGCCGAGCTTGCCGCTCGTCCATGTTGGCAATGTTGAGCCACTAAGCGTGCCGTTATTACCGTGGCCCGAGAAATCGTGCGCGATCGTGCTCGTGCCTTCGTTGAAGCTCCAGTAGCCGACGAGGCCGAGATTGTTGGCAGGCGCCGTGATGGCTGAGGCATGGGCAAAAGCCGGCAGGAGGAAGAAGCAGAGGAAGAATGTGGCGACCAAGAAGGGCACTGTTATTTTTGCTTTATTAAAAAGCGTTTGGTAGGATGCCCCGCAGGCCGTGGCATGGTGCAAGATGGAGCCTGACATCTCATGTCTTGAGGGTTCGAGCCCCTCCGCGGCCTTATGCACAGAGTCGTTTTGACGGCTTGACACCAAAAGTCGGTTTGCTATACTCATTGATGTGTCAGGCTCTGTCTTGCAGTCTTGGACTGCTCGAGATGTGAGTGGAGCGCCGCTCGCGAGGGCGGCGTTTTCCGTTTTATATCGTAAAAGGTGTTTCATATTAATTTCCGCTTGGGGTTGATGTTGCCGCGTTCGGGTCTACCACAATAACCGTGCGCGTTGCGCTACCGGTCAAGCCGTTTTGGTCGGTTGCACTATATATAATAGTATGCGTCCCGGCAGTGCTTGTATTGATGACAATCTGGCTCGGGGTTGTTGTCGCTCCCCCATCGACCGATACACTAATGCCGAGATTGAGGTCGCTCGCGGGGCCGGTGATAGTTGCGCCCAAATCGGCGTAGGTGTCACCCACATTGATGGTTGCTGGGTTGTCGCCGTTGAGTGAGATTGTCGGCGGTACCGGCGGAGTGGAGGTTGCGACAGTTGAGGATGCACTTCCTGAACTTCCCGAGGAGGCACCTCCGCCTCCGGCCGAGGAACCACCTCCGGAAGTTCCTCCGTTTAACAAATTTTGCAATTGTTGCTCGGTGACGCACGTAGTGCCGACACAAAGTTTTTGCGAAGCGTTTACTACGTCGGCATTAACCGTGGTTGCGGTAAGCGTCTGCGTCACGAGGCTGTCAAAGATGCCTGCGCTCGCGTGCACCGCGAGGCCAAGCTCCCGCACGCCGCTTTGCGCAACGCCAGTGATTGCATTAAGAGTTGCGGTAATCGCGTTTTGAAGCGCCGCGGTTGCCGAGGCAAACGGTCCGGCAACCAACTGCGCCGGGGTTGAGGTGGCACTGCTCGATGCAATCGCGGCATTTACATTTTGACCATTAACATACAACACGCCGTTGATGGAGACACTCGGTGTCGAGGATGCCGGCGCCGAAATCGAGATAATCGGGACCGTGCCGGTGGCGCTTGAGGTGGCAATGGTCCAGACATTACTGCCGCTCACGACGGTGGTGGTTGCCGCGCCCGCAAAATTAACGGTGCCGGCGTTTATGGTGACGGTTGAGGTTGCGCCGGTGCCTACCGTGACCGCGCCGTTGCTGATAGTTATCTGTGGAGCAGTCGCGCTCGATGAGGCTATCGACCATATCTCTTGCTGTTCGGACGCTGTGGTCGACGCAAGGTACGGTGTAAGACTACTATTATTATTTATAGTATCGAGTTGCGCTTTGGCGACACAGGTTGAACTGCCAGTGCTGTCGGTTATGCAAAGTTGCTGCGTATGGATGCGGCTGGCAAAGAAATCTCCTATGCCATTAGTTGTGCTTGCAAACCATCCTGTCATTTGCATAAAGATTGATTGTAGGAATCCGCTTGCATATACGTCTGCCGACGTTGATGTTGCACTCGATGAAGCCGCGCCTATATTTTCCGGAAAAATCAACGCTGATATTCGGGACGATATTACACTCATCACACCGCCGACAAAATCGAGCGGAATGGAGGTGGAGGTGGAGGTGGAGGTGGAGACTGTCGCGCTCGCGAACTGGTTGAGTGGTGATGTGGAAAGGAGTCCTGTGCCAATTGCGTTGATGTCGACCCCTTTTTCAAGGTCAATAAAGACCGTAATCTCATTTGATGATTCCGTGCCATCATAACTCTCCATCGCAATACCTACCGAGTTGTCAAGAATTCCCGCCTTCATGCCCACGCCGGGGACCGAAGAAGCGGCAATGCGGTCGCCGATTGCGATGGGACCGCCTTCGAGGTTGACGTAGGCGGGGACACGGCCCGAGAGGGCGATGGGGCGCTCGGTCGCATCATTCTGATCTCCCAAAACTTGGCCTGGGTTGGTGGAGACGATACCGGCGAGCGTGGTGTCTCCTTCTTGTGCAAGGCGCATCTGTATCGGGGCAGCGTCGCCCACCGAGACGATGTCGCCGGCATTGATCGAAGGGTTGGCAACCGGATACATTTCGGCGTAGTCGTTGCCGGCGGCGTTGGGAGTCGAAGTGGCATATACAGTGATGACGATGCCGCCGGAGCCGCCGGAGCCGCCATGGGGGCCGCTACCGGCACCGCCGGCACCGCCGGCACCAACCGCGTAATAATAGGTGCCGCTTGGACCGGTGATAGATATTTGTGAATACCCACCGCCGCCACCACCGCCACCGCCCTCAGATCCGCCACCGCCACCGCCACCGTAGACACTGCCAGCGCTGGTAGTAGTGCCGCCGCTGGCGCCGCCGGAGCCGCCGGAGCCGCCGGAGCCGCCGGAGCCGCCGCAGCCGCCGGTGGAGCCGCCATTGCCATTACCGCCACCGCCACCGCCACCGCCACCGCCAGTGGAGCTACCGTAGGAGCCGCCAGGGCCGCCAGGGCTGACAGTGCCAGTGCCGCCAGTCCCGCCAGTGCCGCCGGTCCCGCCAGTGCCGCCGGTCCCGCCAGTAGCACTAACAAGCGGAGAGGTGCACGCCGTCGAATTCGTGCCAAAGCAACTGGTGCCGCCAGTGCCGCCAGTGCCGGTAATGCCGCCGCCACCACCACCGGCACCCCACAGTTGCACCACTATTTGGGTTGCTGAGGAAGACAAGACGATAGGACCACTAAAGGAACCGCTTGGGTACGATGCGGTACCGAAGGTGATCGGCTGATTCGGCGTGGAGGTAGCATTGCTGTAGATGGCGAGCAGTTTAGTGACGTATCCGATACACACGCCCGCGACGCTGAAGCAGTTGCCGGAGGAGACGTTGACGTTGCCATTCACGTCGAGCGTGTAAGCAGGAGCTTGTGTCCCGATCCCCACCTTTCCTGCAAAATACGCGTTGCCTGTTGTTGTTGCGCCACCATTGATAGTGAGCCCGCCTGCTTGGGTGCCGTTGCCTATAGTAGAAGAAGCTTGGGAAACAAAGCCGCTGGTTTGAGTTTCAAGCCCGCTTACCGTGAGCCCTGCTCCATTGAGAAGTGAGAGGTTTCCATTTTGGTCAACCGTGAGCGCGGTGGTTGTTGCAAAGCCTGCTGTTGATGTTGAGATTGCAAAGAGATTGGTTGAGCCACCCGCAGAGCCTGCAAGAGAAAGTTTTGCAAAAGGCGTAGTAGTGCCGATGCCGACGTTGCCGCCAGTGAACAAAGCCGAATTGGTTGCATTAGAGAAAGTGGTGATTCCAGCGAATGATGAGGCAGTTGAACCAGCCACAATGTTAGAGGCGGTGACAGTGTTT
>Ga0181520_10005450_pt1 | contig 20303 bp, 13 predicted proteins | sample PEATcosm2014_Bin_29_FD_132451 | JGI IMG/M metagenome (GOLD analysis project Ga0181520, IMG submission 132451) | Peatland microbial communities from MTU Mesocosm Facility, Houghton, MI, USA - PEATcosm2014_Bin02_30_metaG | ecosystem: Environmental > Terrestrial > Soil > Wetlands > Peat | place... | reverse complement strand
TTGGGCAATCCGTCGCGCTGCGGCCGCGATTTGCTCCGGTTCTGAATTACCTGGGCAATGCGCTGCGCGAGATGGGACAACTGGAAGCGGCCGTCGCCGCATATCGGCGGGCGGTCGAGGCCAAGAGCGATTTCTTTGTCGCATTCAATAACCTGGGAAACGTCTTGCGCGAGCTGAATCGCCCGCGCGAAGCGGCCGACGCCTGTCGTCGGGCCATCGCCTTGAAGCCCGACTTCGCGGCCGCACACAACAACCTGGGCAATGCGCTCAACAAACAGGATCGGGTTGAAGAAGCCATCGCGGAATACCGCATGGCACTGTCGCTCGATCCACAATATGCCGAGTCACGCAGCAACCTGGGCAATGCGCTGAAGGATGTCGGCCGGCTCGACGAAGCGATTGCGGCTTATCGCGAGGCGCTGGCGCTCAATCCCAACCTGGCCAAATGCCACGCCAATCTGCTTTACGATCTTCACTATCGCGATGAATTTGATCCGCTGGAAACGCTGGCGGAAAGCCGGCGGTGGGCCGGGCGGTTTGCCGATCCGTTATCATCCCATGTTCGCGCACACACCAACCAACGCGATCCGGATCGCCGGCTGAAGATCGGTTATGTCTCAGCGGATTTCTGCCAGCATTCGGTTGGTTCGTTCCTGCTGCCGCTCTTGAAATGTCACGATCACCAGCGGTTTGAGATCATCTGCTATTCGAATCTGCGCGCCCCCGATCGCATTACGGCAATTATGCGTCAGACAGCCGATGCTTGGCGCGATATTCTCGGCATGCCCGACGATCGCGCGGCGGAATTGATCCGCCAGGACGGCATCGACATCCTGGTGGACCTGGGCGGCCACACGGCGCAGAGCCGGCTGCCTCTCTTTGCACTCCGGCCGGCGCCGATTCAAATGACGTACCTTGGTTATCCGGGCACAACCGGCGTGGCCGCGATTGATTACCGGCTGACCGATGCTCTGGCCGATCCGCCCGGCATGACCGAGAGCCATTTCAGTGAGACGTTGCTTCGCCTGCCGCGCAGCAATTGGTGTTACGCGCCGCTGGTCGATGCCCCGCCGGTCGGTCCCGTGCCCTCCTTGGCGGCGGCCGAGCAGAACCAATCGCCGCGCCCAGTCTGCTTCGGCTCGCTGAATAATTTCGCGAAGGTTAGCAAAGCCACGTTCCAATCATGGGCCACGCTGCTTTGCGCCATCCCCAATTCGCGGCTGTTGCTCAAAGCCAAGGCATTGGCCGGTGAAAGCGTTCGCCGAGAGGTCGTGGGACGTTTTGCCGACCTTGGCGTCGCGCCCGGCCGGCTGGACCTCCGCGGCCGGTTGCTCAATCCCATCGAGCACCTGGCCACGTACGGAGAAATCGACATCGCTTTGGATACGTTTCCGTATCACGGAACGACGACGACGTGCGAGGCGCTGTGGATGGGCGTGCCGGTCGTGACCCTTGCCGGCAAATCCCACGTCTGCCGCGTCGGCGTGAGCCTGCTGAGCAGCGTCGGCCTTGCGGACCTGATCGCGCAAACGCCCGAGCAATACATCGAGATCGCCGCCCGGCTGGCGAGCGATCTGCCAAGACTATCAGAAATCCGCGCCGGCCTGCGGGCAAGAATGTCCGCCTCGCCGCTGATGGACGCTCCGTCCTTTGCACGGGACGTTGAAGCGGCTTATCGCGCCGTCTGGAAAAAATGGTGCGCCGACGAATCGGGCACCAATCCGCCGGTTACGGCACCACGATAACGGATCCAAATTGGCGGAAGTGACGGTCAAACGAAAACGCATGGGCGATATGCAGGCGATCCATGACGACAAGGCTGGTGCAATCCGTGAAGCTCCAACCTTTGTCCTGAAACCGACGGAAAGTCCGCCATGCCTGCTGAATGTCGTCATCCGTCACGAGCACAACCTCGGCCAACTCGCCGGCAAACAACATCTCACCAACTTGCAATGCCCGCGCCAAATGCCCCCGCATCTTGAGCAGCGTCAGCGTCTCATCAAGCACATAATCGGTCGTCACTAAGGGCGCGACGTTACCCTCAAGCCATCCGTTCGCAGCTTGATGGTTGACATCGTTGGGAACGGCGCTGGCGTACCATGCGCCGGTATCGACGAAAATCATGGTTGGGATTCCCCGCCGTAGAGAATCCGGTCGTGATCCACGCTGGTGGTTTCCGGCTCTTCACCGCGGGAAGGCTGACCCGCGATCTGAGCCAGCCGGGCCGCGACGACCTTTGGATCGCGCGGGCGTGCCGATTGCGGAACAAGGACGGTCACGCGCGTCCCCTCCGTCAGAGCGACCTTCTCTGTGGGACGGAAGAACCCGCCCTCATAGACGGCTTCGATGCGGCTTGTCACTTGCACCTCCATGAGAATCAACTCGATAGACTCATTATAGCATACGCGCGATTGCCGGGCCTATTCCCCGCCTTCTGCGCGTAACTCGATCCCGCCCCGGTTCCGGCGGCGCGGATGGCTTGGCGCTCCCCGGCCGCCCGCGATTCATAGCCGCTGACCATGTACGCGGCAATCGGGTCGGGGTCGATGTTGTGACGCTTGTGCCATTGGATCATGGCTTCGATCCTGGGATTGAGGTTGTGGATCTGGTCGATCATGTTCGCGGTCCATGGCGTCCTCCATTTCGGGAATCCAAGCATTGCGGGCGTGGCGAAAAAATGCATTAGCCCGGCTTGCTGGGCCCCACTGCTTGTTCGTCGGCCCCGGCGGGAAGCGATGGGAGGCACCCCCGCACCTCGCGTCAATGCCCCTTATTTTCGCCGCAGGCCAACAGCGGCCGCGGAAAAAAATATAATAAACCGGCGGACGTTATCATTACAGCGGGTCGTAGGGCGGCGAGCGAGGAAAGGACGGCCGGTTATGCGCATGAGCCTGTTGAATCGCGCGAAGATGAGAGGGGCAATGCTCCTGTTGGCGGGGTTGGCCGGCGGGGATTGGGTGATGCGGGAGCTCGGCGCGGAAGCCGATGTCGCTCCGCCGCAGCCGCACGACATCCGGACGGTAGACGATCTCGGCCCGATGCCGGATGCCAAGCACATCGCGTATGTGGCGATGTCGCCGGACTGCCACAACATCGCGATGGCCGTGCGGGTCGGCGATGCGTATCAACTTCTGGTGAATGGCAAAAACACGGCCAGCGGCGGCTCGATTCCGTATATCACTTACAGCCCCGATTCGCGGCGGATGCTCTGTATCGTCTCGACCGGCCAGAAGGCCGCCCTGTCCGTCGATGGGCTGGTGGGCACGCCGTTTGATGAGATTGCCGACCAGCGATTCAGCCCCGATAGCAAGCATGTCTATTATTCGGCGCGCCGGGGAGCGGATTGGTTCGCCGTGCTCGACGGCAAGGAGTCAGCGGCAGGCGGGAGCCGACCGACGCAGGTAACCTTCAGTGCCGACGGCGAACACTTCGCCTACATTGCCAAGTCCGGCGACGCTCAAAAGGTCGTCGTGGACGGCCGGGGCGGCGAACCCTATCGTGCGGTAAACGATCTGAAACTCAGTTCTCAAGGTGACCACGTCGCTTATGCGGCGAATACCACCCCGAATGCATGGGCGGCGATAGTGGACGGGAAGCAGAGCGGCGACGCCTATCAAGCGGGCGTTGACAGGATCAATTTCAGCTTGGACGGGAAACGCTGCGCGTTCGTCGGCTGCATGAGCCCTTTGACCGTTAGCGAGCAATACGAGGTTGTCGTGGATGGCAAGGCGATTGGTAAGTATCACGACGTGACGAGCGGTCCCATTTTTGCGCCGGACGGCGCTCACGTTCATTATGGCGCATCCCGAGTCATGGGGCCGCTGTACGACTCCCGCGGGATTTACAACCCGCATTTCCAATCGTCGGAGTATAGGGACGGCAAGGTGAAGGAGGAAACTGGCTACGGCATGGCTCAGATGATCTATTCTGCTGACGGGAACCACGTGGTTCGTTACTGGACCGAGTATGCGTCCTCTGGTGATGCCTTTGTCCCAGCCCGCATGCCGGTTGTGGACGTGGATGATGAGGATCAGAGGTTGAATTTGCAGCCATTGAATCTGACAGTGACAATGAGACAATACAGCAGCAAGATCGCATCCATCGCATCCAACTACAATTTCGGTGGAGGATACTGCATGCACGTCAACGGAAGAGACCAGGATCGCACGCAGATTGGGCCGCCGCATACGCGGCTTGGGCCGCCGTTATTCAGTCCGGACAGCTGCCAACTGGCCTATGCCGCTCAGGATGATCCAAATACGGACTGGTTTGTGGTCCTCGATCAGGCCGAGGATACGCGGGCGCTGATCTACCCGACGGTCGATGTTGGCAAGGATGGGAAATGGAACCCAATCACGCAATTCGTAAACCAGACGAGCATTGACAACGGTTGTTCCTATCCGGGCCAGCTCCCCTATCACTTCGACGCCGACGGCACGCTGGTCTATTTCCGCGTGAGCGACGGCCATCTCTACCGCGTTCACTGGAAGCCGGAGGATGCGACCACGGCCCCGGCGACCCGGCCGTGATTTATAGTTGGTGGGCATTGCCCACCACTCATCTTGGCGTTCATGGCGCACATGGCGGCCTAATCGCATTTATCGGACCTGCCGTCGCCCGCCGCCTCCCGCTGGCGCTGGCATTTCTCCCGATGGACCCGAAGCGGTTTTGATGTACATTGACTGCGGACCGGCGGGTGTTGCGGCCGGGCGGGTTTTTGTATGGCCAGACTTTTGCTCCTGGTTGTTTTTTTCGTCTGGATGGCCTGGGGCGAGAGCATGCCGGCAGCGGCGCTGGTATCGCCGGCGGCCGGGGCGGCGTTGTTGCTGGGCGGGCTGGCGGCGATCACGGTTTTCATGGGAATCTGGGGACAACGCATGGCTGGCCGGGTATCCGGCGGCGGCGAGCGCGAGATGGGGCGGTTTCATCTGGGCCTGGATATCGCCCGCATCGCGATATGTATCTGGTACGCGGCCGGGGTGATGGCGCTGGGCTGGCCGAGGATTGTCGCTGCGGCCGTGGGGCCGGTTGATCGGTGGGGGATTCACCTGCCCAGTTTGATCCTTGGGACGGCGCCGGCGATGTTGGCATGGATGGGGCTCTGGTGGGCGCAATATCCGGTCGATCACAATTTGCGCGAGCGGGATTTGGACGCCAGACTATCCCAGGCGGGTTCAGGCCCGATTGCCCGGCCGGGGCCGTCGTTAGGCGACTACTTCCAACTTCAACTGCGCATGCAGATTCTGATGACGGTGGCGCCGCTGCTGCTCATGCTGCTGATTCACGATCTGGTCGCACTGGCGGTTCACGGACTGCCGATTCGCGTGAACGGCGATGGGTTGGAACTGGGATCGTCGCTGGCATCTGTCGCGGCCGTGCTGATTTGGGGGCCGGAGATACTGCGTCGCGTGGTGAAGACCCGGCCGTTGGCGGACGGGCCGCTGCGTCAGCGGCTGGCGGGTATGGCCGGGCGTTGCGGGATCGGTTATCGCGATATTCTGCTATGGGACACCGGCTCACAGGTGGCCAACGCGATGGTGATGGGTCTGCGTGCCAATCTGCGTTACGTGATCATCTCCGATCTGCTCATCGAGACGCTGTCGGATCAGCAGATTGAGGCAGTTTTCGCGCACGAGCTGGGACACGTGCGGCATCGGCACATCCCGCGTCTGGCGATGTTCATGGGGATGCTGATGCTCATCATGATGGGGCCGGCCACGACGCTGCACAACGTGCTGGCGCGAGGCGGCATGCCGGACAACTGGGCGGTGGACCTGGCGCAATGGCTGGTGTTCGGCGGGGCGTTTTTCGCGACGTTCGGATATGTGCTGCGGCATTTCGAGCGACAGGCGGACTTGTTTGCGGCGCGGGCACTCCTCAGCCGCCAGGTCGTCGTTGCGGCCCCGGCCACATACTTGCCGTCGCGGGCATCGCGCGGGGCTGAAGCGGGAATGCCGCTGGCGGCACTGGCGGCCGCCTTGTCGGAATCGCCGCTAAGTTTCCCGGCCCCAGCGATGGCGCTGGCCGATTCCGGGCGTGCGGTATTCAGCGAATCATTGAAGAACGTCGATTTGTTTCCAACAGGTGGCGGGACAATTACGCAAACCGGGGCTGCCATCATGTCCAGCGCCCTTCGCCGCACGGCGATGGTCAATAACATGCCGATATGTGCGCGAAGCTGGTGTCACGGCAGTATCGCAACGAGAATCGCGTTCTTGAGCCGAACCGACAGAGATAGCCGTGCCGCTGCCGGCTTTGATCGCGCAATGACCCATCTTAACGCCGTGCTCTTGGCGACCGGCATCGCCGCCGCCGTCTGGACGGCCGCATTGGTCATTATCGGCGGCTAAGAGGGTGGCGGGCACGTCTTTCCACATTATGTTGTGGAAATTTCCTATTATTTCACAACTTATTGGGCCAACTTCGGTATAATGCCCCGATTGTCGCGGGTTGGAGCCCGTGAGATGCCAAGTCCAATTCGGTTGGGAGTATTTTCATGGCAGAAGCTGGAAATCAGGAATTTCCGACCATCCTGGGGCCGGATGCCTCCTTCAATGGTCAATTGACGTTCGAAAAGGGAATGCGCCTGCAAGGCAAGTTCGAGGGCAAAATCACCACGCCCGGTCGTCTGCACATTGCCAAGGAGGCCAAGATGCACGCCGAGGTCGAGGCTGGCGCGATCATTGTCGAGGGCGATGTCCACGGCAATCTGACGGCCAGCGATCGGATCGAACTCAAGCAGACCGCCCATTATGAGGGCGACCTTCGCACCACCAAGCTGGTTGTCGATGAGGGCGCCGTCTTCTCCGGACAGGTTTCGGTTGGACCCGACGCGATCAAGAACAAAGCCAACGTTCGCCCGACCGGTGCCGCAGGCGGAATTCCGGCCAGCCAACCGGCGACGGTCCGATAATAACCATGATGATGCGCCGATACGGCCGTTGTCGTGGAAATATGGGGTTTCTTGTGCCGCGTCAATCCGCGTCACCGGGCGGCGGAACGGGTGATGGCTAGGAGTTCGAAGTCGGGCCCGCCGGTTTCTATTATGATGCTGGTCGTCTGTTTTCGACCATGAGTACGCCTCCAACCAATCTTCCTCCCGGCGATGACCGCATTATGGTCGTCTGTCTGCACTGCGAAAAGCCGCAGCCGGTCTCGAAACACGCGATTTCGTTGACGTGCAAGTTCTGTGGCAAGTCGTTGCGGATCGAGGATATCCGGGTTAAGGACTACCACGCCCGCCGGACCATCGAGACCGTCGGCGTCATCACCATCGAAAAGAAAGGCCAGGTTCTCAGCGAGACGATCCAATGCGGCGGGCTGGTGGTACGGGGGAAGCTGAAGGGGGAAATCATCTGCCGTGGCCCCGTTCTCGTGGGCCCGGAGGCCGAAATCCGCGGCAATGTCACCGCCCCGCGACTGGCCGTCGGGGCGGGGGCGGTTCTGGAAGGCCGTTACAGGATCGGCCTGCCCGCCAAGCAGGCCCGTCCGGAAGGAGCTTGATTGTTGGGTGCATAATCTGTTTTAATGCGTCGTAACCTTTGACGCGGCCGGTTGTCGATATAAGCTAGCCGCAACGCGATGGCACGACTATTACGCCCTCGCGTACGGCGGTCGTTAACGCGGAAATTGGACACCTTGTCCCCGCGGCCGCCAGGCCCTGATATGTGTTGATGGGCCAAATTGACCTTTTGGAGGAAACCGTCACTTTTATGGACGAAGACCCATTCTCGGACTGGGGCTTAAAACCGGTCGAACTCGCCGACAAAGCCACTTTTACGCCTTTCCTCGCCTCGCTCGAACATCCCCTCTCGGACTATACCTTCAGCCAGATTTACACCTGGCGAAATAGCCTGCGCATCCTCTGGAGCATGGTCCACTCCCATCTGTGCATCTTCGCCAACGGCACCGGCGATCTCACACTTCTCATGCCGCCGATCGGCCAGGGCAATTCCACTCCCGCACTGCGCGAAGCCTTCGAATTGATGGATGACTACAACGCCGCGCACGGGGTTCCCGGCCGCAGCCGCGTCGAGTACGTTTCCGATGAGCTTCTCCATCGCTTTGATACCCAGGGTCTCCACGTCCGCTCGATGGGCGCGGATTATGTCTACGACACGCAGCGCATGATCGACCTTGTCGGCGGCGACCTGGCCTCCAAACGTCAGGCCAAGAACCGCTTCATGCGAAACCACGCTTTCCTGACCGAATCGTACGACCTGGACAAACATCTCGAACCCTGCCGCCTGCTGCTGGGAGAGTGGCGCAGCCGCCAGGATGCCCAGCACAACGACGAACCCGGCATCACCGCCATCAAGCGACAGAAGGAAGCCGTCGCCACCGAACTGGCACTCCGATCCGCACGCGATCTCGAACTGCGCGGCATGATCGTCCGCGCCGCCCCGGCCGGCGCGCCGGCCGATGAACTTCCCATCCGCGGATTCACCTTCGGCGAGCCGCTGGGCCGCGATCAGAGCAGCATCGTCATCGAAAAAACCGATCTCGCGTGCAAGGGTCTGGCGCAATACATCTTCAGTGAGTTCTGCGCCAGCGCCTGGGCCGACCGTCCGCTGGTCAACGTCGGCGATGACTGGGGCCTGGAAACTCTCGCCTGGACCAAGCAGAGTTACCGCCCCGTTCAACTGATGCAGAAGTATGTGGTCGCCAAACAGCCGTCGATACGCGTTGCCGTCCCGGCCGCGCAACCCGTCGCGCCGGCGGCCGATATTGCCATAGACGTTGCCCCGCCGCCGCCGCCGCTGATGGTCATCCGCGAAGCCGCGCGCGGCGATCTGCCGGAAATCGCACAACTCGAACACTGCTGTCGATCCACACTGGGCGTCAACAAGCGACAGCTTCACTATCTCGTGCAGCGCAGAAGCGCCGTCGTGCTGGTTGCCGAGTGCGACGGCCACGTCGTCGGCGAGGGCATCGCACTGCTTCGCCAGCACGCCAGGGGAATCACCGGCCGCATCTACAGCGTGGCCGTCCGGGAGGACCACCGCGGCCGGCACATCGGCCGCGACCTGCTGGCCGCCATGCTCGACGCTCTGCGCACCCGCGGTGCGCGCCGCGTGTATCTGGAGGTCGAGCCGGCTAATCGCGCCGCCACCGCACTGTACGAATCCGCCGGCTTTGGCCGCATTGGAACTCTGCCCGACTATTACGGCCACGACCGCGCCGCCCTGCACATGCTCCGCGACATCCCGGCCGCCCCAAGCCTCTTCGATCCGGCCATGGCGGGGGTGTGAAGAGCATTTGTGCATAGATCTTGTTGCCGTTGCTACCGTTTGTATATCGTACTATGCGTTTGGTACGACTAAACGCATAGTACGGTAGCACGGCCGCTCAATGCTCGCCGCCCGCGAATCGATGTGGTCGCGCGGAGCCGCTGATAGTGGCGCTGTCCATCATTGGGTAGGATACGCCCTTCAGCCTATGCAACCTTGGACCGCTCAACTCGCCCAAGTCATCAAGCGCCGAAAAGACTTTCTCATCGTCGTCGCGATCCTCGTCATCGGCTTTGCGATCTACTATCCCCACAGCTTCGCGGCTATGCAGCGCCGCAACATGGCGATGGCCCATGGGCATATTCCCGTGGTCGAAAAGGCGCTCGCGACCGATTCGCGATTCAGCGACATCCAAGTTCACGACGTCACGTCGAACGGGGGCTGCCTTTCGGTCCGGGCGACAGTCCAGTCGGCCGCGGACATCGACCGCCTGATGGGTATTGTCGCCGCAACCTCGCCCCCGACAGCCGTTCAGTATCTGATCTTCGTCCAGAACAACAATGCGGCCGGTTTCTTCGGCGTCGTCACCGATTTCACCACGACGCGTCCGACGACGGGGCCCTGATCGTTTGGCCCATATCGCGCAGCGCGGCCCAAAAAGTGTATAATCGCACCAGCGATATCTTTATGCCATTTACACCCATTCCCGACATTATCGAAGAACTGAAGGCCGGCCGCATGATCGTGCTGGTCGATGACGAGGACCGCGAGAACGAGGGCGATCTGGTCATCCCGGCGGAAAAATGCACGCCGGACGTCGTCAATTTCATGCTGAAGAACGCCCGCGGGCTGATCTGCCTGAGCTTGACCAACGAAACCTGCGACCGCCTGCACCTGCACGCGCAGACAGAATTCAACACCGCCCGGCTGGGCACGGCGTTCACCGTTACCGTCGATGCCCATCCGCGCTTTGGCGTCACCACCGGCGTCAGCGCCTTCGACCGCGCCAAGACCATCGAGGTCGCTATCGCCAGCGATGCCCAGCCGCAAGACCTGCTCCGTCCCGGCCATATCAATCCGCTCCGCGCCCGCGACGGCGGCGTCCTGGTCCGCGCCGGGCAGACCGAAGGCTCCGTCGATCTGGCGCGCCTGGCCGGGCTCAAACCCGCCGCCGTCATCTGCGAGATCATGCGCGACGATGGCGAGATGGCCCGGCGGCCGGAACTGGCGGCGTTCTGCCGCGAGCACGGCATCAAGATGTGTTCGGTGGCCGATCTCATCAGTTACCGGCTGCAGCGAGAGCAATTCGTGCGGCGGATCGAATCCATCACGCTGCCGACGCACTGGGGGACATTCCGCCTGCATGCCTACCAGAGCATCGTCGATCAGCAGCCGCATCTGGCATTGTGCAAGGGCGGTGTCGGCGATCTCGACGCCGGCGGCAAGCCGATCATTCACGAAGAGCCGGTCATCGTCCGAGTCCACAGCGAATGTCTCACCGGCGACGTCTTCGCCAGCGACAAATGCGATTGCGGCCCACAACTTTGGGCCGCCATGCAACGCATTGAACGAGAAGGCAAGGGCGCACTGGTCTACCTGCGCCAGGAAGGCCGGGGCATCGGCCTGGCCAACAAGCTCCACGCCTATCGACTCCAGGAAGAGGGCCTGGACACCGTGGAAGCCAACGTGAAGCTCGGTTTGCCCATCGACAAGCGCGACTACGGCATCGGCAGCCAGATCCTCCGCGACCTGGGTCTGCGCAAGATCCGCCTGCTCACCAACAACCCGCGAAAGATCTACGGCCTGGAAGGATTCGGCCTGTCGATCGTCGAGGAACTCCCCATCCGCATCGAAGCGTCGGAATACAACCGCCGCTATCTCGACACCAAGAAGGAAAAACTCGGCCACCACCTCTGATGCAGGACGGCGGACAATTCAGGCCGTCACCCGGCCACCGCGTCGCGGCGTCGCGGCGGGTCGAGAGCCCGGTTCGCCCGCCGCTGTTGGATCGTCGGGAAACTCACCGTCCTGCCGGGAGCCGGGAGCGTCCGAGTTCGGGGGCTTGGCGCGTGCTCGACCTGAGTCGCCGGTGGCGAGCATCGCCAGCCCGAAGCACATCACCACCGCGCCGACGGCGCCGACGTACCACCACTGCCGCGAATCCAGCGGCGTCACGGTGACATCGCGTCCGTCCTTGTCGGGCTGGCGCGGCTCGATCACCTGCTGGAGATCCTTGTTGGCCTGATCCCGCTCGCCGCTGGTGGTTCGGATGCCCGCCTGCGTCTGGTCGAGTTGGCGCTGAAGCTCGTCCAACTGTTGCTGGGCGATTTGGGCGCTGTGCGCGGCTTTGCTCTGCTCCTGCCATTGCGCGTATGTCTTCCAAAAATCGCCCTCCGCGTCCCGCTCGGATTTGGCGTCGGCGATCAACTGCTGACGCTTCCCATCGACCGCCCGGCACACCGCCAGCCGGGCCTGATCGTCCATCCCGCGCCACGCCTGATCCTCCAGCTCCCGCCACCGATCGTCGATCTGGCCCTGAAGATCCGCCACTCTCACCGACTGTGTCGAAATATCCGTGCTGATCCCCGGGATCATCCTCACAAGTTCGCGCCGCGCGATGATGACATTCTCGGCCGCCGTTCGCAGTTGCTCCTGGGCCAGTTCCTGATTCAGCGCGTACGTGGCCAGTTCGGGCACGGAGGCGTCGAACTGGCGACGCTGGCCCTCGATGGCATCCATGTCCATCGCCCGGATCGCCTCAAACCGCCGGGCCGCGTCGTAGCAGGCGTCGCTCAGGTCGCTGCTGGCTTTGTTGTAGCCCTGCTCGGTGTCGGCCAGGGCCTGGATGTCGTCGATCTGGCGGCCGATCTGTTCGACGCGGGCGGTATCGTGCAACCGCTGCGCCACGTCCAGTTCCCGGTTGAGTTCCGTCACGTCCGGATCGGTCTTGCGAACCTGCAGGCGGATCGACTCGGCGATTCGGCGCTGCTGCAGTCGCATCCGATCGACGTTCTCCTGCAATTGCTGGTGTTGCGACAATATCTCCGTTTGCAGCAATGCGGTTCCATCGACGGCCTTGGCGGCCGCGGCGGCAAAATCGGTCAGCACCGGAACCTCGTCGAACACCGCCTTGTCCGCCTGCAACTCATTCTGGTACGCCGTGACCTTGGCATCGACGTCGGCGATGCCGGCCAACGCTTGCCCGTCGCGAGTCTGCTTCGCCTGTTGAAGATCGCGCTGCGCGTCGGCCAATTGGGCATAAAGGGAAACCAACTGCGCATCGGAAACGCTTTCCCGTGCGCTGTCCGGTGCGGACCCCTGGATTGTGCTCTGGGCTGCCTGGCTGGTCGGCGCGGTGGCCGGCGCGGACATGGCCGATGCATCCAGCGGCTGTGTTGTTGCCGGCGAATCACTCGCCGCGGCGATGCCGGCCGGCTGCGTGGCCGCGGGCGCGGCATCGGACGGCGCCGTCGTGGCGGCCCCAAGCTCGGCCGGCGCCGTGGCCGGTATCGCATCGTCCGCCGACGCGATCGAGGCGGACATCGCCGGTTGCGATGCAACCGGCGCCGGCGTATTGACGGCATCCGCCGGCTGCGTGGCGGGGGCCGCCAGCGCCAATGCGCCCCTGCGGGCGGCATTGAGATCCGACCGGTCCGAATCGGTCAGCGCCGCCGCGACCGCCCATGCCGCCAGGCGTGAGTCCGCCGCCGCGGCAAGCGCCCGTGCATCGCCGCCGCTGGTGCGCGTGGTCGCCTGCAGCACCGGCAATTTGTCCGTCAACTGGGCGAGCGTCTGCTTCTGGGAGTCCAGTGACTTGTCCAGATCGGCAATCCTTCGCTGCAACTGCTCCGTATTGTTATGGACCTGGGCATTGGCGGCCCACATCGCCAGAAGCAGCGCCTGCATCCGCACGCCGTCGTTCTTCGCGTCCGTGCCCGTCAGCGTCAACACCAGCGATTCGTCGCCGCCGTCCCGATCCTGCCACTTCGCCTGTTGCACCGCCTTCACGAATGCAGCCTTCTGGCTTGCTGCCAGGAAACCCGGGTCCGGCGTACTGTGAAAGTTGGCCAGCCCCTGCGCCTGGGCGCGGGTGGCGTCCGCGGCCAGCAGGCTTAACTGAGACGCCTGGAAATTGCGGTGGTTCTGTTCCGTCACCTTGTTGAACGCATCGGAATTGCTGTAATTCAACACGCCAACCACGGTGGATTGCTGCGGTACATAAAGATACACCAGTCCCGCCGCACCCGCCGCCGCGGCCAGCATCCCAAGAACCAGCATGCCCAATGGCCATCGACGCCGTCGCGCCGGACGCGGCTTGGTGGGCGAGGTATGCTGAGGCTGCTCCCAGGCGGGCGGAAGGTCGATGGCATGGGCCGGCCGCGGGGCTGCGGTGCTCGGCGCCGCACCCGAAAGCGGGTTTATTGCCGCCGGGTCCGCCAGGGAAGGATCGACCGGTTCTGCTGTTGGACCGCCAGCGGCCGGGATGGCGACGGTGGGCGCAGTCGGCGCCAGCAGATCCGGCGGAACTTCTTCATCTATGCGGTCCCAGAATGGATCTTCCGCGAAATCGTGCTCCTGGCCGTGACGCGCCAGCGCCTGATCGGTTTCCGGCACGACATATTCGTCGCGGCGGTTGGATGGAACACCGCCGAAAACGGCGTCGTTGTTGCGCATCGGGCCCTCGCCGCTGAAGGCGTCGCGTTCGGCCACCGGGACTGCCAGGCCATCAGCCGCCGGTGTCCCCAATCCGCCCGTGAGCGTCGGGGGTGTCGCCGGGGGCGTGGGAAGCATGATTCCGCCAGTCGCGCCGCTGACGAGATCCTGCGGCCGAATACGCAGCGACTCGTCGCTGAAGGGTGTATTGGACCGGCCCTTTGGCGAGGCCGGCCGGCGAATTTTCGTGCGATCCTTCTTCTTGACCGGTGGCTTGGGGATCGGCGCCCGCGCGGAAGGTGTTCCGTCGTTCGCCGGCGCCCCGATGACAAATTCCTCGGCGGGGACCGGCCGGGCGGGAGCCCTGGCCATCGGCGGCGCGGGCGGCGCTGGCGGCGCCACGGGCGGCGGAGTCGCAGGACGTCGCGGCGCCGCCGTCTTTGGCGGCGGCAGCGGAGTGGGGGGAAGTCGTTCTCCGGTGATCGACCGGCCGTCGAACGCCACGGAGATCTTGCCGAAGTACGCCGGCGGCGGCGCCAACTCCGGCAGATTCAGCGGCATACCGCCCATATGCAGCGGCGCGATGCCGCCGTAATCGCCGAATGGATCAAACTCGCGGGCGGCGGCTGGCGGAACCGGCGGCGCGACGACCGGCGGCGCTTGTGCGGCTGGCGGAGATGCGCCCGGCGAGGGGATCACGACATCAGGTCCGACAGTGACTGATCCGCCGCTCGGCGGAGCGACAGTGCTGATTCTGGCGCCGCCGGACGATTGGCCAGGCAGCGTCGCGCCGGCGCCGGCCGCCGCGGCCGCCGCCGCGGTCCCCGCAACACTTGCCATCGGCGGTGGCGCGGCCGGCTTGGCCGGTGCGCTGAAGAATCCGTCATCCAGACTCAGCGGCGCAAGTGGAACAAACGCTCGCTTTCGCGGCGGCGCGGGAGGTTCGATGGGGCTCACCGCAGGCAGTGCGGTCGCTGCGCCAGCAGTGGTCAAAGTGCTCACGGTCGGTGGAGTGACAGTGTTCACGGTCGGCGGCTCGGCAGCGACTGCGCTGGGAGACGTTGAAACGCTCACCACGGGCGCTTCGACGTTAATCACTGCGGGGGGGTGGGCGGCCGGGCTGGATTCCACCAGCGGCGGGGCGTCGGTCAGGTTCGTGATCGCCATGCCGAACAACGAGTCAGTCAACTCATCGGCCGTCGCCGCCTCGGCCACCGCCGATTCTGGTGCCGGAGAGTCAACCGCCGCATCACGGGCCAGTGCCTGAGCCGATTCCGGCGTGGGCTCGGCTGCGGCGAGGAATTCGACCGGTTCGGCATCGCCTGCCCCAAGTGCGGTCGAAATGTTCGCTGCGGGCGGCTCGACCTCGCTGACCGCGGAAGGTTCGATGGCCGGCTGATCCGAAGGCGTCGTTGATTCCGCGATTGGCGGCGCGGGAGCAAATACGGCCGGCTCAACTTCACTTGGCGCCGGCGGTTCGATTTCACCGGCTGTCGGTGCAGGCGGAATGCTCGCACGAAGGGCCGCGCCCAAATCGGGCGGGAGATCGAGCAGCGGCTTGGACGGCGGCTGTACGGCCGGGGCGGCGGCGTGATCGGTGTCCCAATCATGATCGTGATAATCGGCGGCGGCATCGGCGCGGAACCGGGTCAGGTCGATCGCCGGGAATGGATCGCCACTCTCTTCGGCGGGCCGGGCGGATTTGGCCGCCCGACGGGCAAAACCGAAATCAACACCGGCCGGCTCGGATTCAGTTGGCTCGTCGAGAGGCTCCGATTCGCCGTTGAGCTCGGCATCACCGCCGGCCAGCAATTGCGGCGGCTCGGCAACGGCGGCGTCGACAGTGCTCGAAGCGCAGACGGCAGGCGATTCGATCGGCAAGGCGACTTGGTCGATCGAAAGCGGCGCGGGTTCCTCGACGAGAGGCGCGGTGGCGGTGATGGCGCCGACGTCAGCCGGCGGGGTCTGGGTCAAGATCGCCTCAACATCGCTCACCGCAGGCGGTTCGAAGGCGCTCGCCGCGAGTGGTTCGACAGGACTCAAATCAGGCGTTACATCGCCAGGTGATTCGGGATCGGCCAGGAAGCCGGCGATATCGGCGTCGCTGATCGGGGAAGCGCCGGCGTCGGCGGACGAATCGGCGCCAGTGTCAAAATTGGCGATGGGCAAGTCGGCGGCGGATTCTCGCACGGCGTCCGATTCAACATCCGGCGGGATTTCGACTGCGGCATCAAGATCAACCGGCTCGGCCGGTTCAATGCGATCGACCGCCGGCGGATCGATACTGGCCGCGACAGGCGTCTCGGTGTCGCTGGTTTCGGTTGGCTCGACCGCGCTGGCGACAAGTGGTTCGGCGTCGCTCACCGCAGGCGGTTCGATATCGCTGACCGCAGGTGGTTCGGGTTCGACGATCGGCTCAGGGGCAGTTGCGACGACTGGCTCAAGTTGGACTTCCGGTTCGACATCCAATGCCGATACCGATTCAGCGATGGGCGCCGGCTCGTCGGCCGCTTCGGGTACCGGCGACTCGGATGAGCTTACCGCGGGCGATTCGAAATCGCTCGCCACGGGCGGTTCGGATTCGACAATGGGCTCAGGGGCAGTTGCGACGACTGGCTCAAGTTGGACTTCCGGTTCGACATCCAATGCCATTACCGATTCAGCGATGGGCGCCGGCTCGTCGGCCGCTTCGGGTACCGGCGACCCGGATGAGCTTACCGCAGGCGATTCGAAATCGCTCGCCGCGGACGGTTCGGATTCGACAATGGGCTCAGGGGCGGTTGCGGCGACTGGCTCAAGTGGGACTTCCGGTTCGACATCCAATGCCGATACCGATTCAGCGATGGGCGCCGGCTCGTCGGCCGCTTCGGGTACCGGCGACCCGGATGAGCTTACCGCAGGCGATTCGAAATCGCTCACCGCGGGCGGTTCAAGCTCGCCTGTCGCGGGCGGCTCGACGGCGATGGGGAGATCATCGAAGGGAAGTGGCCCAAGATCGGCCTCGGGCACTGGTTGTGGCTGGGCGATCGGCGCACGCGGCATCGGCCGGGGAGCGGCGGGACGAGCGATGGCCAGAGGTTCCTCGGCCAGAGGGATCGGCTCGTCGCCGGTGGCGATTTCGGAATCAACCGCTGGAACCATCGGAAGCGGCGGTTCGACATCACTCACCACCGGCAATTCGACGTCGCCCGACTCAGGCGCGGTCGCGGGGCTTGCCACAGTTGGCTCGACCTCACCGGGCTCCTGGGCGATGGCGGGCGTCACTGCCGGGGGCGGCGGGGGGGTGGCGGGAGCAGGGCGGGTGAAACCGGCTCGGGCCGCCATGCCAAAGGGCGGCGATCGCAGTGACGGAGTTGGCGGGCGTGCGGCGTGCGGATGCGGTTCCTCGTCGCTCTCGGCATCAACCGATATCGGCGCTGCGGCGGCGACGTAGGTGACGACCGCGTTGCCGATGCGGATGGAATCGCCGAAGTGCAACTCCTGCTGATGGATGAGGCTGCCGTTGACGTAGGTTCCGGTGCGGCTGGACAGATCGCGAATGTACCGCGTGCCGCTCATGGCGAAGATCAGCGCGTGAGCGTTGGAAATGGTCTCGTGGTTCAGCACGATATCCGCGGTGCGGCGCTGGCCGATCAGAATGGCCCGGCCGTGAATGGGCACGTCTTTGCCGCCGGGCAGTTGCAATGTCGCGGCGGGCACGGGCTGTTGGGGGACGAAGACGGCGCTGCCGGCACGGAAGGCGAAACTGAACCGGCCGAACTGAATGCGATCGCCATCGCGAATATCATGTTCGCGAACGGGAGCGCCGTTGACAAAGGAATGGGATCGGCTGGCCAGATCGTGGACGTAGACACCGTCCTGGCCGCGCACGATCACGGCATGAAACTGGCTGATATCCGCCGAGACCAGGCGCAGATGACAACCCTGCCGGGCACCGACCAGCGTAGCCGGGCGATTGAGGGGCAGGGGCGGCTTATCCGCGAACACACCGGTCGGCAGCAGAGCCGGATCGGCGGCGGATGAAGCGGTCGCAGTTTTTGACGCAAGGGCCATGCAGCATCACCGTGCAATCAGGCCGGTCTCGTAGCGTGTCGATACCTTGGCCAGAATGGTGTTTTACCAGAGGATCGACCCAGCCCGAAGTAAAAAAAACCTCGAATCAACAGCCGCGTCGTTATCGGGGCACGCAAGTCCGATAAGATGTTGATCGAGTCGGGGTTAGTTTCCGGCCGAAGGCATTATCGGACTATTTGCGTCTTTTCGCCATGCCGCGAGCCGGGCAAACAAGACAAGCGCCACGCCGGGTATGAGCCAGAGTGGTCGATCCGCCAGAAACCCCATGGCAAACATCGGCGCGGCGATGACGATAGTGAAGACGACGATCCGCAGTTGTGCCGCGGCGGGTGGAGCGGGATTCCTGAAACTCCCGGCCATGCAGATCCAGGCGTAGGCGGGGAAGATCAGGCCGTAGAACGACAGGAACAGGCGATAGGCCAACTCGCCCGCGTCGAGGCGGCCGACCGCGCTGAAGGCGGGCATGGGCACCTGACCGACCGCCAAAGCGGCGATTCCGATAAATATCCCGGTAACAACACTGCCGCCGAGCCAGACCGAGCCACGGCGCTCGGAAAGATGTTCCAGAGTAGCGCGGGCGTGGAAGACGGTGGTCAGCGAGAGTTGGATCACGACGTGGACGGCTACAAGATACAGCAGAATCCGCGATGTTGGCTTGCCGGCCAGAGTGGCGGAAATAGCCGGGGCGTATAGGAGGCTCAGGACGATCATCAGCAGGAAACACAGGCCAAAGCCCCACCCGAACGCCCGGCGGGCTGATCCGGCGGCCATGTCGCGACGGGCGGCGTAGAACGTCAGATCGAGATACGGACACAATGCAAAGCCGAAGAAGCACACGGGAACCAGACCCATCGCGACCGCGCCGGGCCGGATGAAAACACGCGACGAGAAGTCGCTCCATTCACGCCGCTGGGACAAATGGACAATCCACCACCCGAGAATCGCCAGCGAAATAAGAAATCCGGCGCTGGCGGCAATGCGATCCAGCGCCGGTCGCCCGCTGCCCAGCACGCGCAGGGCGCCGGCCAGCATGAGACAGGCCACGATGGCCGGGAGCATATTCAGGCGGCCGAAGAACCATGTCGCGAAAAAGATCTGGAACGCGATGGTAACCAGAGAGAAAACGACCATCGCCCGCCCGTGCGTGGCCAGAAGTCGATCGGCATGATCGCGGTCGCGGACTGCCCACCCGAACGCAGCCGCGCCAACAATGTTGGGGATCGCGAAGACCACCCAGCCGGTAATGCCAAATTCGCCGACAAGAATCACCGGCAGGAACATGCCGATGCACCATGTCCACGAAACGGCCAGGTAAACGGCCCATAGCCAGTCGGGCGCGGGACGGGCGGGTTGTTCGCTCGAAATAGATCGAGGCTGCTCAGGCATCGCGACGGGCTTCGTTGGCGGCACGGCGGGCCTTGCGCAGCTTGATCAGGTTCTTGGGTGTGACGTGAAAGACGACCTCGCACCGGCCGACGCGCCTGTCCCGTTCGCCAGGTTCCGAAACCTGCTGGGAGATATCCAGATCGAGCGTGACATTGAATTCGTCTCCAGTGGCGATCAGCCTGGGAAGGTCTTCGCGCGGCTTCATGCGATAGATGGCCGGTCCGTGACACGGCCGCAGGAAAACGTATTGAAGCTGCTTGCAGACGACTGTGTAATCGCCCCCGCACAGGCCGAACAGGTACATGCCGCCGGCGATTTCGCTGTTGGCCAGGAGGGCGCCGCCCGCCATGGCGCGATAGAAATTGCGGTTGATGCGGGTGAAGGGCAAAACGGCCGCGAAGGTGTTGGCCTCGATCTCGCGCATGCGTATGCCGCTGAAGAACGCATAGGGGAGCCAGATCAGCGAACAGACGCGGTGCCAGAAGGTGTCGCGCACCGAAAGTCGCGAGACAAATTGTTCGACGGCGTCGTACCAGCGCAGAAGGCGGGTCTGCCGCGGCAGGGCGGCCGACAACTTGCGCCGCTGCGGGGCCGTGGGGACGGGCGCCGTGTCCCGCGACACAATCTCCGCGCCCGCGCCGGCGCTATCGGCATCGCCGATGGGCTCGGGCGGCATCGCGGCCAATATGGCGACGGGCTCGGTATCGATAATTCACCTCCACGCCCACGCCGTCACACCGGCGCGGCAACGCCAAGTATCATATGTATCGACAGTCCGGCACTCCAGCCCTGTTGAGAGGTTTGTCGAAAGCCAACGTTTGCGTTACCCGGCCGCTGAGGGTCTGCCAATTTTTCTGTCGCCGGGTGATAATTGGGGTACCGGCCAGGAGATGCCGGGCAAGGAGTAGCCATGGATCGGCTGGCAAAGATCGACAGGGTGGAACTGGTTCGTCGGATGCG
>Ga0181520_10005448_pt1 | contig 20307 bp, 17 predicted proteins | sample PEATcosm2014_Bin_29_FD_132451 | JGI IMG/M metagenome (GOLD analysis project Ga0181520, IMG submission 132451) | Peatland microbial communities from MTU Mesocosm Facility, Houghton, MI, USA - PEATcosm2014_Bin02_30_metaG | ecosystem: Environmental > Terrestrial > Soil > Wetlands > Peat | place... | reverse complement strand
GCGTCGGAGGCGCACTGGGTTGCGGACTGCGAGGACGGGGTCCAGTGGCCGAAGGAGAGGAAGCCGATCTTCTTCATGCTGGTTCAGTCTACTGGGGTGATTCGATTTGGACATTGCTTTGGTGGCACCCTGGGAGCTGTTGCACCTCAGGAGGCGGAGGCTATGGCGAGGCGCTGGAGGTCGTGGAGCTGGCGGACGCCGGCTTCGGCGTGGTCGAGTTCGCGGGTGAACTCGACGCACTGGGTGCTCGGCAATGCTTTAAAGACGCGTAGCAACCCAGTCCCCTAAACCCAGTTTGACCACGCGTCGAGCAATCTCTTTCCCTGTCCAAACCGACACAAATTGACCGCTGGGCGGCGTCAAGGCCCCCTTGGGAGAATGCACGGCAAATATCATCCTATGATAGCGATCCTTCCGGGCATTGAACCTTGATACATAATCATCCAGAACGCCCTGGCTTGCGGTGCTCTTTACTTGAACGAAAGCGATTTCATCAGAAGAGACATTTTCAACTTCAACGTCGACTCCCTCGGTTGTGCCCCCTAGCCTTGCTAACCGTGCCCAACCTGTACGCGATAAGATCAGATCAATCAACACCTCAAAATCCTTAGGCCCGAGACGCTTAACAAGTTTGTATACCGCGTCCTCGTAGGTCTGCCGCGCCCGGTCGGCGGCGCGTGCGTCCTCATCTTCCTCATTTCGAATGATGCGAAGAATTTCCTTCCGTCCCTTGGGCTCGCGTACGGTAGCCTGATATCCAGCTATAGCGGCAACAATGCCCGGAAGTTCGCTCGTTACCAGATGCCGCTTGTTCTCCATGGAATAGTTGTTCCACGGGGATTCACAGGTCAGCCAGAAATGGCCCTGCTCACTCGTCTCGATATCGGGGTTTATTTCAACCCCATCTCGAACGGTGCACCACCACATGCAGCCGTCCTGAATCGTGATCCACACATGCTGGCTCGGGTCCACCAGCAAAGTCCGAAGGGCTTTAAAGTCCTGCGTTGCGCCGGGTTTGTTTCCAAACTGCGCCCGGATTAGACCCTCAATCGGCCCCATATCTGCGGTCCGGAGGAGAGCGTCGGGGATCGCGCGCCATCCCGCATGGATTTGTCCATTAGCCTTGGCGGCCTTCCACCACTGTCCACCAGCGCCATTTTTCACGTATCGAACAGAATCAGGAAGTGCTGCGGCCATCTGAGAACCTCGAACTTAGAGTACGGTAACAATGTATAAGGTATAAGCCACTTTCGGCTTCTGCGCTGTAGCCATTGTTCGCGATGGTCATGAGATAAGCGGAGGATGGTATCTCACAAAGGGCCCAACGTGAAAGGATAGAGACCATGCCCAAACCTAAGAACCAACGGGACGAGTTCGCAGAGCAGTACGTCGCGGGTATTTTCGCAGATGCGGGGTGGTCCGTTTACTTCCCTCGCAAGGACAAGGGGTTCGATTTCATCGTCTCAAAGAAAACAGACGCTGGTCTAATTATTCGTCCCGTTCAGGTGAAAGGGAAATTCCCAGAGACCACGACGGCTGTCCGCAAGAAGTATGGCTACCGTGGCAAGCTGACCGCGATACATCCCGACATGGTTTTAGTGATCCCACTGTTCACGTCACTCGAACGATTGGCTCATCCTGACTGTGTCGCGTACATGCCTCGCACCCAGATTTCGGCGGCTAAGGAAGGTACCTTCTGGTGCGGCCCGGCAAAGCTTGAAAAAGGCAAAGTGTCAGCGAAGGAAAGCTTTCAACGCTATTTCGATGAAGAAGGACTGAAGACCGTGGAAAACAAGAACTTCGGCCATGAAGGTGACTCATAACGGTCGCCTCTGATCTCTCCGGTTCTTAGTGGATCGCTGGCTAACCGCAAGTTGAGGTCAGTCGGTGATAACAGGGCGATGCACTCATTGACATGGTTCTGGGTGGTTTGTTGCCAACCTGAAAGTTTGAGCGCCGGTGCGTTCGGAGACGTACCCAAGAGAGGGTCCCGCCCGCTTTGGGTCCGGCTTTTGCCGGCTTGTTGTCGATTCCCTTCCCTGACCCTCAAGCTTCTCGGCGCGCTTTACGCCGCCGCTTTGATCGCCTCTCGCTGTAACTCGTGGAGCTGGCGGATGCCGGCTTCGGCGTAGTCCATCATTTCAAGCAGGCGCGCGCGGGGGAAGGCGTGGCGCTCGGCCGTGGCCTGGAGCTCGACGAAGTTGCCGTCTTCGGTCATGACGAGGTTCATGTCGACTTCGGCCTGGGAGTCTTCTTCGTAGGCGAGGTCGAGCAGGACCGTCTTCTCGACGATGCCGACGCTGGTGGCGGCAACGAGTTGGCGCAGCGGCGAGGTCTTGAGAGCGTCGGTCGCCAGCATGCGGTTGAAGGCGATGGCGAGGGCGGCGCAGGCTCCGGTGATGGCGGCGGTGCGGGTGCCTCCGTCGGCCTGGAGGACATCGCAGTCGAGGATGACGGTGCGCTCGCCGAGGGCTTTCATGTCGACGACCGCGCGCAGAGAGCGGCCGATGAGGCGCTGGATCTCGTGGGTGCGTCCGCCGACTTTGCCTTTTTCGGACTCGCGCGGAGTGCGGGTGAGGGTGGCGCGGGGGAGCATACCGTATTCGGCGGTGACCCAGCCGCGGCCGGAGTTGCGTAGCCAGGTGGGGACGCCCTGCTCGATGGAGGCGTTGCACAGGACGCGGGTGTGGCCGACTTCTATAAGGATGGAGCCTTCGGCGACCTGGACGTACCCGGGTGTGAGGCGTACTGGGCGCATCTGGTTGGGGCTGCGATTTTCTGCGCGGAAGAACGGATTTGGCATCGGCCTCATTGTACGGGGTCTGAAACGGGAATCGGTCCTGTAATGGGAGGGGGCGTGCGAGTGCTGATGGGGCTGGAGTTAAGGGAGGATGCGGACTGGGGGAGTTTCAAAACGGGAAGGTGGGGTGGGGTTTCCGGTTTTGACTGGGGCGTTGATTTGGGGGCAAGGGTCCTGTTTCGAGCGGGTTGCGGCGATGCCGCGGTTTGGCCCTTGAAGTGCCCTATAGCAGGGCAGTCGTGAACCGGGATGGGAAGCCGAGGCGAATCCAGAGCGCAACGGCTTCCATTCCGAGAACGGAAGCCCGCCATGGAAGAAAACCCGCAGTTGATGCCGACGAACCCGCAGAAGGACATTCTGACGGTTGCAACCCTTCCGCAGTTTCCTCTGCCTCGCAGAGGGAATCCGCCCACGCTGCGTGAGGAGGGCGGCGACGCGCTGGCACTGGCCGGGATTACGCACGACGCGCGCAATCTTGTGACCGCGCTGGGGCTGTGCGCAGAGTTGATCAGCCAGCCGGGCGTTCTGGGGCCGCGACACGGTCATTTTGGGGTGCAGATTCGATCGATCGCCGAAACTTCGGGGCAACTGGTGCAGCGGCTGGCCTCGCTCTGCCGCCAAACAGCGCAGGCGCAGGAGAAGCCGGTGACTGAAGCCGTGGTGATCGATCTGTCGGCCTCGGTCGAGAAGATGCGCAGCCTGCTTTCGGCGATTGCTGGACCGGTCACCGAAGTCCAGGTTGCGTGTCTTCCCTGCGCCGGGGCGCTGCGGCTGACGGAGGAGAGCCTGGCGCGGATTCTGGTCAATCTGGTGCGCAATGCAGCCGACGCGATGCCGACGGGGGGACGGGTCCGTATCACGACACAGCGAGGAGGGGGCGAGAGCTTTCGGTGGGTGCTGGACGGCGATGGGATGGGGGAGGAGGGTTCACAGTACCTTTGGGACGATTCTCCGCACGCTGGAGGCGGGCTAAGTGGCACGGTGCTCCTTACGGTTGAAGATAGCGGCCCGGGGATACCGACGGCTTTCATGGAGCGGGTCTTCGAATCCGGCTTCACGACGCGCCATGGAGGGCAGGGTTGGCCGGAGGCGCAGCACCACGGCCTGGGCCTGAGTATTGTGCGAGAGCTGGTGGAAGCGGCCGGAGGAACGGTACGGGTAGTAACTCCTCCGATACGAGGTGCACGATTCGAGATTGAGCTGCCACTTACAAACGTAACCCCCAACTTACCTTTGGAACCCTGCCTGGATAGCAAGAGTGACCGGCAATGATGCGACGATGGACAGCAGAGTCAATTCATCCAATGGTCAGCCTGATGGTACCTCCGATTCAACCGGAATCCGCTCCTCTGCATGTAATGGTCGCCGACGACGACGCCTCGATCCGCCGCGCCTGTTGCGAAATTGCTTCAAACGAGGGCATGGTCGCGCATGAGGCGCAGCTTACCAGCCGCGCACGCGGACTGCTGCTCGCCAAGGGCGTCGATATCGTGCTGGTGGATGAGAGCATCGCCACGGGCACGGGATCGGAGCTTCTCGAAGAGCTGCGGCAGATGCATCCCGACGTTGCGGTCGTGTGGATGACGTCGGCGTCCACTGTACAACTGGCGCTGGATGCGCTGCGTTTCGGGGCCAGCGATTATCTGATCAAGCCGTTTTCGGCCGAGGAACTGTCGGCCGTCCTCCGCCGTTTGGCGGAGCGGCGCACGGTCGATAACGTCAGCCGCGGTTTGCGGGAGCGCCTGCGGACGGGGCGGGGTATGGGGAACCTTCTGGGCGAGAGTCCGGAGATGGAGAAGCTGTATCGGATCCTCGCGCGCGTCGCGCAGACGATTCACCCCGTGCTGATCATCGGCGAAAGCGGGACGGGGAAGGAGCTGGTGGCTCGTGCGATCCATGCCAATGGGCCGGGGGCCGGCAAGCCGTTTGTTCCGGTCGATTGCGGCTCCCTCGCGCCGACACTGATTGAGAGCGAGCTCTTTGGGCACCTCAAAGGCGCCTTCACCGGCGCGCATCGTCCCAACGAGGGCCTGATGGTGGCCGCCGGGAGCGGCACGGTCTTTCTCGACGAGATCGCCGAGTTGCCTCTCGATCTGCAGGCGAAGCTGCTGCGTGCGCTACAGGAAAAGGAAGTGCGCCCGCTGGGCGGAAGCCATGCGGTTCCGATTCGCGCTCGTATTCTGGCAGCAACGCATCAGGATTTGGGGAGCATGGTAGAGCAGGGAAAGTTCCGCCGCGATCTCTACTATCGCCTTAACGTCGTCAAGCTGACGCTTCCCCCGCTGCGGGAGCGCAAGGAGGACATTCCTCTGCTGGCAGCCCATTTTCTGGAACGAAACAGCCTCGAAATGCGGCGGACGTTCCGCCTGAGCGCCGAGACCCTCACGTTTCTGGTCGAGTATGCGTGGCCAGGTAATGTCCGGGAACTTTCGAATGCCATCGATGGCGCCTGCAGTCTGACATCAGGAGAGGTGATCGAGATGGGGGAAATGACGACCAGCATCCGCGATGCGTGGATGCACGCGACCGTCAGCCGCCGTGAGAAACCGCAGCCAGATCTTGCCGAAACACCCGTCGAGACGCTGGCGGAGATGGAGAAGAGGGCGATTCTGACGACGTTGGAACAGGTGAAGGGCGACAAGCTGCTCGCGGCCAGACTTCTCAACATCGGCAAGACAACGCTCTATCGCAAGCTCAAGGAATATGGGGAATGCCCATGAGCATCTCACTCAAAGAAAGCCTTACTGTGCCGGCCGCCGCGCAGCAGGCGGTGTTGATCATCACAGCCATCGAGGGGATCGAAACGACGGCCGCAGAGCTGGCAAGCCGCCTCCAGCTCACAGTGGAGATCGCAGCCAGCCGCGCCGCTGCCCTGCGCCTGCTGTCGCGACGAGGATACGCAGCCGTAATTCTTGACCAGATCCTCGCCGACTCCGACCCTGGCGGCAGCGATCTGATCTGGAAGAACGCAGGGATTGCGATTCCTATGCAGATCAATTTTGCCTTTGCGGGAGGCGCTCGGCTGGAGCGTGAGATTCGGGGAGCTCTCAGCCGCCGCGAGCGGGAGCAACAGCTCGCATTAGCCGCGGCGGCTGCCGCACTCGACGCGGAGCTCAAGAACGCGATCACGGGCTTCCTGCTTGAGTCGCGGCTTGCGCTGGCGGAACAGGATATTCCTCCAAAGATCGAGAACCGACTGCATGCACTGATGGAAATGGCGAACCGTTTGCGTGAACGCCTTCAACCAACGGTACCGGAGGGTACAACCACCGTGTCATTGCTGGCGCCACCGAAGTGACCTACGCTGGGTACGAATTACCCGAGGAAGACGGTACGAACAGGGTACAAATCCCGCAGAGATTCGACCGTGTTTCCGTCACCTCCTTGACCGACGAAAGGCGAATCGCACTGGCTGAAAAAGTGCGAATGGCGGTCAATCCGCCACGCATCCCATTCACTTCAGGAGCTCTCCCCCATGCATCGTATTTCTCTGACCCTGGTTGCTCTTTCTCTGGCGCTGCCTGCTGCGTTCGCGCAGCAGAGCAGCTCATCTCTTGTTGCGCCTGAGCTGTTCGCAGGCGGTGCCTCCTCGTTTACAGCAGCGCTCGGCGCATCGTCCGGGACGACTCCCGCCTCCGCCAGCCGGCCTGGTGGCTTCCCTGGCATCGGCGTTGGCGTTAAGGTTGGCATCCTGGGCGTCGGTGTTGAAGCCGCCGTCCCCGTTGGCGGCCACCTGAATGTCCGCGGCGGCGGCAATTTCTTCAGCTACAACGACACGCTGACCAGCGACGGCATCACTTATAACGCGAAACTGCAATTTCGCTCCGGAGAGGCCAGCGTCGACTGGTTCCCGTGGGCCAAGGGTTTCCACATCAGCCCGGGAGCGCTGCTCTACAACGGAAACCAGATCACCGGCGGCGCCGATGTGTCGGGTGGCAGGACCTTCACGCTGAATGGCACGACCTACACCAGCAGTGCGACGGATCCGGTGACTGGATCGGGCAGCCTGACGTTCACGAAAGCGGCGCCGAAGCTGACCGTGGGCTGGGGCAACCTGGTTCCGCGCAGCGAGCGCCATTTCAGTTTCCCCTTCGAAGTCGGGTTCGCGTACGTCGGCGATCCGAAGTTTGCGCTGAGCCTGGCCGGGACCGCCTGCTACAACTACCAGGGCACGTTATATTGCGATAACGTTGCCACCGATTCCAACATTCAGGCAAACCTGGCGGCGGAGCAGAAGAAGATCTCCAACGATCTGACCGATGCGAGGTTCTATCCCATCCTTTCGCAGGGGTTCGCGATCCGTTTCTGAGGAGCGCGCAGGGGCGCGAGGAGGAATCCGCGCGCCCCTGAATCAACCTGCGGTTAGCTGATGGGCTGACTGTGGGCTGTCTATTGCTGCGGTTGTTGCTGGTCGTACTGCTTCCCGCCGTCGGGTCGCGGCACACAGTTCCAGCATTCCACCGTAGCGTGGCCATCTGAAATTAGTTAATGAATCAATAGCTTCACGCTGTCCGCCTGGCCTTATTCGGACTGTTTTGCGAGATGCTGAGGGTCATCCCGAAGATAGGGTAGGCGTCAGCCTCGCTCGCCGGAGATCGACGATTGGCACCCCGGGGATCGTCGGCGGGCTCCAGCGCTGATGGCGGCAATGGACAAGTCGTTCCGGCAGCACATGGGCTGAACAAACTGTCCGGCAGCGTTTTCCCTGGCCGGGTGGGAAGATAGCTCTGCAACGTAGGTTACCTCGTCATAGCCGATCGCGTCGGGAGAACTGCAGATGTTGCCGGTGACCCCTCGCTGCCCGTGCCGTCGAACCCGACGGGCCAGCTGACTGCTGGACACATGCCGATCGGGATAGACGAAGGTGCTGCCCGCGCCAATGAGTGCGACATTGTTGCTCGAAGATTTGCACGCGCTCAGGCCGCTCGTAAAAAGACAATCCCTGATTTTCGTTGCCTTCATGAGCAACTCGGGATGCATCCCTGGCAGGAAACTACCCGAATTCGGGAGGACGGTTGCTACAGTCGGGAGAGCTGGCAACGCCGCGACGCGCCTCCCCTTCCTACAGACAAGGAACGCTTTAATTCGCGATGGAGGAGAGAGAGATGGCAGACAGTCTGCGTGGCAAGAAGGTTGCAATTTTGGCGACGGATGGATTTGAGCAGGCGGAATTGATAGAGCCGCGCAAGGCGCTCGATCAGGCGGGCGCGACGACGGAGGTAGTTGCGCCGAAGAGCGGCGAGATCAAGGGATGGAAAACCAGGGATTGGGGTGACACCGTCAGGGTGGATAAGACGCTGGACGAGGTCAAGGCTCAGGAATATGACGCGCTGCTGCTGCCAGGCGGGGTCATGAACCCGGATCATCTGCGGATGGAGCCGAAGGCGGTGAGCTTTGTAAAGGACTTTGTGGCGACAGGGCGGCCGGTGGCTTCGATCTGTCATGGGCCCTGGACCCTGGTGGAGGCGGGCGTGGTGAAGGGCAAGACGTTCACCTCGTGGCCTTCGCTGGAGACGGACCTGAAGAATGCGGGTGCGAACTGGGTCGACAAGGAGGTCGTCACGGACGGGCAGTTTATCTCGAGCCGCAAGCCGGATGATATTACTGCGTTCAATAAGACACTGATCGCAGCTGTGGGGGGAACGAAGGAAAAGGCCGCTGCCGTGTCGCATAAATAACTTGCAAGAGAGAGGATGACCTGGCCCGGGACATGTCTTAGTAAACACGGAAAAGGGCCCGCGCGGTGAGCCAGTGCGGACCTCCGCGTGTTCCTGGAGTTGTATAGTTATCCACGATTCGGCCGCACAACCAGATTAAAGTGCCGGGGCGGACTTGGCCTGCCCCGGTGCTTGGACTGTTGGAGCCGATCTATTGGCTGTAGAAGGCGGCCAGGTCGCGTTTAAAGTCCTTCAGCGCGTCGACGTTCAGGTAGACCATGTGACCGGCGGGGTAGTAGCCGAAGCTGACGTTCTTTGCCAGTTCGGGGATGAGCATCATGTGCGCCAGGTCATATTCAGTGATGAAGAACGGCGTCGCGAGATCGAAGTAGCCGTTCGCCGAGAAAACCTTCAGCTTCGGGTTCTTGCGCATCGCGTCAGCAAGGTCGCCGCCAAGGTAGGGAAGCGCCGCGCGTCCGCCGCCTCCACCACCGCCCGCAAAACCGCGCTGGCCGGGGAGGACGTGGTGCATGTCCCACGGAACCTCGGAGTCGGAGTGGACGCGGTACGTGTCCGTCGTCTCCCACTTCAGTTCACGCGAGAGGTAGTCGTGGAAGGCAGAGACAAAAGCACCCGTGATGCCTGTGTCCGAAGGATCGTAACCGGGATTCTCACCGGCGTTGTCGATGTCGGTGCCCTCGAAGCGCGCATCGTAGCGGCCGAGGATGTCGCCCTCGTCGCGCAGCAGCTCCTTGCGGAAGCGCGTGGGGCCGACGCGGAGGTTGGCCTCTTTGACGTACTGCAGGCTGAGGCCGGTGTAGCCAGCGTACTTCGTTGCAATGGCGTTGAGGTGATCGGGAGAAAGCTGATCGCCTTCGCGCAGTGCCTCGGCATAGTCGCCGCGCGCGAAGGTGCGGACCTCGGCCAGGAAGGATTTGATGTCAGGCGGCTTGTTCTGAAGCTTGTTGTGGTACCAGGCGATGGCCGCGTAGGAAGGCAGCGTGCCGATGAAGTTCTCATCGAGGCCGGGCGCCATCACGTTGTAGTTGAGGATCGAGGACAGCAGCACGACGCCGTTCAGCGAGATGCCGTCTTCTTCCAGCGCATCGGCCAAGCCGCAGGAGCGCGGCGTGCCGTAGGATTCGCCGAAGAGATATTTGGGTGAATTCCAGCGCTGATTGACGGTGACCCAGCGGAGGACGAACTTGTCGAAGGCCTTGATGTCCTGATCGACGCCTCGGAAATCCTTCTCGGTGCCTTTGCCGACGGCTTTGGAGAATCCGGTCAGCGGTGCGTCGACGAAGACCAGATCGGACTTGTCGAGGAGGCTGTACTGGTTCGGAACGAGGTGGTAGGGAGCGGGACCGGTGGCGTTCGGGCTCGCGGTTTCAATCCGCACCGGGCTGAGCGAGCCCATATGCAGCCAGATCGTCGCCGAGCCGGGGCCGCCGTTGTAGAAGAAGGTCACCGGCCGTGTGTTGGGGTCAGCGCCGTCCAGCGTGTAAGCGACCGAGAAGATGCTGCCGTAAGCGTGATCGTCTTCGCCATCGCGGATCAGCAGGGTCGAGGCGGTGGCGGTGTAGTGAAGCGCCTTGCCGTCGAGCGTGGTGTCGTGATGGGTGACGGAGGATTTCTCGGGCGGTATGGAGGGAGTGGCCTCGGGCTTGTTGACAGCGTCGGTGGCGTGGGCGGCGGGTTCGTCAGGGCGGGGTGGACGGGGCTGCTCCTGGGCGCGAACTGTACAGAAAACGAACACGACACCCAACGTGAGGGCGCAGAACCTGCGGTCGAACTGGTTCAACAGGACCTCCAAATTAGTAACAGCTGAAGTGGGAATTCGGTCGGGGGTAACCGTTGATTGAGTGACGATTCAGCATGTGTCCCAGTCTCGCGCAGAACAAAAATTAGAGCAAGATGGCGGAGAGGCGTGGGCCGGGCGGGATTCGGGTGCGATGCAGGGGGAAGGCGGCGCTTAGGCGCCGGTGCCGCGGACAACGACATTGGCGGTCTGGATGAGAATGCGCAGATCGAGCCAGAAGCTCCAGTTCTCGACGTAGGCGGTGTCGAGGGCGATGTACTTGGCGAAGGAGGGATCGTGGCGGGCCTGCACTTGCCACAGTCCAGTCAGGCCGGGCAGAACTTCAAGGCGGCGGAAGTGCTCCAGTTCATATTTTTCCACCTCGGAGGCAATGGGCGGGCGCGGGCCCACGATGCTCATCTCGCCGCGCAGAACGTTGATGAACTGCGGTAGCTCGTCGAGAGAGTACTTGCGCAGGATGCGGCCGAGCCGCGTGACGCGCGGGTCGTTGGAAACTTTGAAGAGGACGCCGTCGCGCTCGTTGAGCGCGGTGAGGTCCTTTTTCAGTTTTTCCGCATGGTTGACCATGGTGCGGAACTTGAGGCACGGAAACACGCGTCCCCGTTTGCCGATGCGGTCCGAGACGTAGAGGATGGGTCCGTCGCTTTCGATCTTGACGGCGATGGCGACGGCCAGCATCAGCGGCGCGGTCAGGATGAGGGCAAACAGAGAGAGCACGGTGTCCACGACGCGCTTGCAGAACAGCCCAATCACCCGGGGCTGGCGGCGGTGCAGGGGAGCGACGGGGAAGATGCCGAGGTATTCGACCGGCGCGTTGGTGGTCAGCTCGCCGTAGTATCCGGAAATGGCGCGCACATCGATATCCAGCTCCCGCGCATCCTGTACCAGACGGATCACGCTTTCGGTGGGAAAGAACTCGGCGATGACCAGCTCGTCGACAAAGTGTTGCCGGGCCAGCTGGCGGATCTTCTCGATGCCGCCCAGGATCTGGTCCGACGCGATCTCGCCGCTTACCGGCGAGCCGGGCGCCATGACGAAGCCGACAAACCGATAGCCCAGCCGCCGGTAGTCGCGGATGTGGCGGCTTAGGGCGTAGCTTAGCTGGTTCGTCCCGAGGACCATGACATTCCGCAGTTCGATCCCCTGTTCGTATTGCCGGTACCGCGCGAAGCGCCAGAAGGCCCGCCGCACGCAAAGGGAAATGGTTGCGGCGCCGACGAGCAACATAATGAGAATGCGGGAAACGGCGATGGCGTGGAGCATGTACAGGGCTCCGCAAAGAAGCAAACCTGCACTCAGGCAGCTTTGAATGACCAGACGGAGTTCATGGGTGCCGGCGGCGGCCGGAACGGGGGAGTACAGGCCGGAGCGGCGGGCCACCAGGACATACGCCAGCACAAACCAACTCACGTAGAGGAGGTCGAAGGGACCGATCCACTCACCTGGCAGCGGCTGCGGTCCTATGGTGGTCGCCAATTTCGCGACGACTTCCCAACGCAGAACCAAAGCCATGCCAAACGCCAGCAAAATCATGAGCACGTCATTGGCCATCATCACGACGGAGGCGACGGTGGCCGGCCCAAAGACTGAGTGTCGGGTGGCAGCGGGAAGCTGTAAAACCGGGGCCTGAGTTCTTTCTTTACTGTTCCGCAGGTATTCTGATGTGGCCATATCCTTACGATCCTGGCTGGATGCATGCTCCCGCAGGCTCATGCACTTCTCCACAGGCACAGCGAAGAGTGCCCCGCGAAAATTGCGATGGTCTCGAAGCGTCAGATGCGGACCTGAGAATAATGTTGCTTAGCAAGCCAACCATCGATGTCTGTTTGCATTTCCTGGAAATCCGGCGGTACCAATCTGTTCGCAGCTCAACCCACGGAGGGAAACAAATGACCCGATATAAGCACCATACCATCATTCTTCCGCGTTGGTGTTGACTCTTAAGCTTCGGGAAAACACCATCTTATGAACCGATTGCCCCTGGGCAACACACCAGGGTCAAATGCTGCTCCTGATCCTAGAATCGTCACAGTGACCGTGTCGAATGAATTCTGGTAATGAATCGTCCGGTCGCTTTTCGCATTCCCGCTTTGGTGCTTTTCCGAACGGGATGTGTGACTTCGCGTTACAAAGGTTTCATGCAAACCGATTACATTCGGGTCCTGGGTCGTTACATTGAGGTTCAGGCTCGACCCGTCGACAAATTTGGGCATCAGCCGCGTCTGGTGGCCTTGACCCTCGAAATCGGCGCCAGTCTCCACTATGACCGGGACGTGGTGCTGGCCGCAGCCTGGCTGCACGACCTTGGCGTCTTCCCTGGCCATCGGCCCGAGGACCCGGATGCACTCGCCCAATGGAATCATGTTGCCTATGCCTGCTCGCGTGGCCCCGCGATTTTGCGCGAAGCTGGTTTTCCGGAAGCGAAAATAGCCGCCGTGTTGAGTGCAATCCGTGAACACCAGCCGGCAGATGAACCCACCACGCTCGAGGCCACGATTCTTCGCGATGCCGATATCCTGGAGCAGTTGGGCGCCATCGGCATCCTCCGCATCGCGAGCAAGTTCGGACGCGATACGAGGTTTCAACGATTCTCCGATGCTGTCGCCGTCCTTCGGCGCAACCTGGAGGAGCTCCCGCCCAAAATCCGGCTGGAAAGCGCCCGGTGCCTCGCCCAACCGCGTATAGCTGTGTTGCAGAATTTCCTGCGCAGTGTCGACGACGAGAGCGGTCCCAATCTCTTTTGACATGTCGGCCGTGATCCGGCTGCCTTTGCTGTATGAGATCGTCGGAGAACATCGCGCCTCGCCTTCGAGATTCCTGGCAGGTTTCAGTCGGGACCCTCCGATAAGGATTGGCCTTTCGTACCATTGCAATCCACTCCGTTCTGAACGAACCTTGTTACAGAGCGGCCCCGACATCCACCGAGGTTTCCATGCACGAGTTCCCGCGTATCCGCCGTCTGCCCGCCTACGTCTTCAACATCACTGGCGAACTGAAGGCGGCGGCCCGGCGCCGTGGTGAAGACATCATCGATTTCGGGATGGGCAATCCTGACGGCGCTACTCCCCAGCACATCGTCGACAAGATGATCGAGGCCGCCCGCCGGCCCGAAACCCACCGCTACTCGCTTTCCAGGGGCATTCCACGTCTGCGCCGCGCGATTACGAAGTGGTACGCGACCCGCTACGGCATCGAGCTCGATCCGGATACGGAGGCCATCGTCACCATTGGATCCAAGGAAGGCATCGCCCATCTCTGTCTGGCCACGCTGGATCAGGGAGATGTCGTGATGGTGCCCAATCCCAGCTATCCAATTCACATCTACGGTCCGGTGATCGCCGGCGCGAACATCCGCAGCGTCGCCATCCACAATGCCGACGCCTTCCTGGCGGAGCTGGAGCAGGCGATTCCGCTGATGTATCCTCGCCCGAAAATGCTGATCCTGAATTTTCCGGCGAATCCAACCACCCAATGCGTGGACCTGCGCTTCTTTGAGCGGGTGGTGGCGCTGTGCCGCCAGCATGAAATCTGGCTGGTCCACGATCTGGCCTACGCCGACCTCGTCTTTGATGGTTATCGAGCGCCGTCGGTGCTCGAAGTGCCCGGTGCAAAAGACATCGCCGTCGAGTTCTTCACCCTCTCCAAGAGCTACAACATGCCGGGCTGGCGGGTCGGCTTCATGGTGGGCAATCCGGAGCTGGTTTCCGCGCTCGCACGCCTCAAGAGTTATTTCGATTACGGCACATTCACCCCCCTTCAGGTTGCAGCCATCGTCGCGCTTGAAGGCCCGCAGGAATGTGTGGAGGAGATTCGCGACAACTACCGCCGCCGCCGCGACTGCCTGGTCAGTGGTCTGAACAAAGCCGGATGGGAAATCGCGTCGCCCAAAGCAACGATGTTTGTCTGGGCCCCGATTCCCGAGCCCTGGCGGCCTCTTGGATCGCTGGAGTTCTCAACCAGACTCCTCAGCGAAGCCAAAGTTGCCGTCAGTCCGGGGATCGGCTTTGGAGAGTACGGCGACGGGCATGTGCGCTTCGCCCTGATCGAAAACGAAGAGCGTACCCGCCAGGCCCTTCGCGGCATCCGCCACATGCTGCAGCGCGAAGGCGCGGCGGCCGGAGTGCGCTGACTCTGCCCAGAGACCTCCTCGCGGCAGAGAAGCAGCCGAGATGCGTTCGCTATTAAATCAGGGCTTCGAATCGACGGGCGCCGTCATTGCTCTTTCTATCAGCCGAGTGGTGCTGAAGCCCTCGACCGTGGGCACGATCCTCACGCGGCCGCCCCACGAACGAACCTCCGCGGCGCCGACAACATTGTCTTCGCTGTAATCGCCACCCTTCACGATCACGTCGGGCTTCAGCTCGACGATCAACCGCAGGGGAGTAGGGTCGTCGAAGATAATCACGGCATCGACAGCAGCCAGGGCGGCCAGAATCCGCCCCCGCTCCCGTTCTCCCACAATCGGCCGCGTGGGTCCTTTCAATGTGCTCACCGAGTCGTCGCTGTTGATAGCGACGATCAACCGGTCGCCTTCCCGCCGCGCAACCTCGAGGAGCGTGATGTGTCCAATGTGCAGCAGATCGAAACAGCCATTGGTGAAGACGACGCTTTGTCCGGAAGAGCGCCACGCGGCGATCCGCACCTTCAGAGGATCCAAAGTGAGAACCTTCTCTTCAGCCTGCAATCCGATTTCGGGCATCAGGCTTGTCAGCAATTCGTCGCGATTCACAGGCACGGTCCCCACCTTGCCCACCACAATGCCGGCGGCTATATTGGCCAGCTGGACCGCGGTTTCCATCTCCAGCCCGCCCGCCAAGGCCAGGGCCAGCGTTGCGATCACCGTGTCGCCGGCGCCAGAGACGTCAAAGACCTGCCGCGCCACCGCCGGCGCAATGAAACGCGAGTTGCGAGTTAAGACGGCAATGCCCTTGTCGCTCATGGTCGCGACCAGATACTCAAGTCTCAGTTCGGAAACCAACGACTGTCCCGCGCTCAGCAGCGCATCGGTTTCCCTGGCCGGGATACCCAATGCCGCGGACAATTCGGTCAGATTCGGACAGATCGTCGTCGCGCCACGATAGCGGGAGAAATCGCGCTGCTTCGGATCGACCAGGACCGGAATTCCTCGCTTGTTAGCCGCAGTGATGACTCGCTGACAGACATCCTCGGTGAGCCCGCCCTTAGCGTAGTCGGAGAGCACCACAGCATCCGCCGAATCCATGGCGGCTTCGACACGCCCGATCAGCGCCGCGTGCGCTCCCTCCGGATAGCCAGCCGCTTGTTCTGTATCCAGTCGCAGGATTTGTTGCTTGCCACTCAGGATTCTCAGTTTGGTCGTAGTGGGATGGCTCGCCAGAAGCGTCAATTCCGACCCAACGCCCGCTTCCCGAAGACAGTCCTGAAGCGCCATGCCATCTTCGTCGTCGCCCGAGAACCCGAAGAGAATCGCCTTCGATCCCAGTCCATTGATGTTCATCGCGACGTTCGCAGCACCCCCGGGGCGCTCGGTACGGTGCACCGCATGCACGATGGGAACAGGCGCTTCGGGCGAGATACGCTCCACGTCGCCCCAGATATAACGGTCGAGCATCACATCGCCGACCACCAGCACCCGCGTATTGCGCCAGTCGCCTTCGATCAGTCGAATTACTTTGTGCAGGTCCTGAATCATCGTGTGAATGCGCCTGCCGGGAGAGGATTCCGCGAGCCGGTACTCCCGGTTATCATACAAGTCATCTCATGATTGCGATTTCTGGTGGCCGCGATCGGCTGGGTGTGGAAGGACCGTTCCCGGATGTTCAAACCGTCTTCCTCGATCGCGATGGCGTGATCAATCGCAAGCCCGCGGAAGGAAAATACATCGGCCACTGGAACGAGGTTGAGATTCTTCCTGGAGCCGAACTGGCGATTGCCGCCCTCAATCGCTCCGGCCGTCGCGTCATCGTGGTCAGCAACCAGCGCGGCATTGCGCTTGGTATTTACACTCGTGCCGGCGTGGAAGCGCTGCACAGGCAGATGCAGGAACATCTTGCTGTTGAGGGGGCGCATATCGATGCGTTTTATTATTGTCCTCACGACATCGGCCAATGCGATTGCCGCAAACCGAGAACGGGAATGTTCGAGCAGGCCTTTCGCGATTTCCCCGGGGCTTCGTCGGCCGGCAGCGTGCTGATCGGAGACTCTCTCTCCGACATCGAAGCCGCTCGTGCGTTGGGTATGCCCTCTGTCTTCATCACCGGCGATGCGTCCACCCAAAAGGAGGGCGCGGAACAGGCTGCCCGCCTTGCGGATCGTGTAGCGCCCTCACTGCTCGAAGCGGTCGAGAGGTATCTGTTGCCTGACTTCCCTTCGCCCCAGGTTACCGCAAACCCGCCAGCCTAGCCTGGCCATGCTTCCAGGCATTCATCGCCGCTGACATCATTTCCTGGACGGAAATGGACGTGAGGCACTGCTTCTTCCTTTCAACGCAAACCTCAAGGTTACAGAGCGAGCATTCGAGAGTGTGATAAACGACTTCGTGTCCTCTGCCGATGGGGAACCAGTGTCCCCGCGCGCTCCTCGATGCATAGGCGATCGCGCAGGGTACACCGCTCGCCGCAGCCATATGCATCGGTCCGCTGTCCGGGCCCACGAACAATTCCACGTGCTTCAGCACGGCGGCCGTCTCGCGTGGGGAGAGCAGGCCGCACAGATTCGACACCGTGCCACGCCACTCGGCGCTCACATAGTCGCTTGCGTCCACATCCTGTTCCGCGCCCACCAGCACCAGGCCATGGCCGGGTAGCTCCTGGCTGAGAGCGGTCAGTAGTCCACGCCAGTTCTCTGCGCCCCAGTCCTTGGCGGGCATTTTCGTGCCCGTTCCGCATGCAACCAGGGGACGGCCGCCAAAGTGGGCCAGCATGTCGCGAGCTTTCTGATTCTCCGCAGGCGTCAGCCGGAGATCCCAGCTGGCGGGATCGTCGATGTCGATCTCACCCAGTGGCCGCAGACAGCGCACAAGCCTGGCTGCTTCGTGCTCCCACAGCTGGGTCGTGGAATCGAACAGAGGCGTGGCGAGATCACCGAACGGCAATCCGATGACGCGCCGCGCCCCACAGAGCCGAAAGAACCACTCATCACGTTCCAGCGAGTACTCGCCGCGCTTATCCATCATGTAGATCACGACCTGCGGTCTGAACTGGACGATCCTCCACCATAGCTGCGCCAGCGCCCGAATATTCCGCGTGGCATAGGGATATTCGATGAAATCGTGAACTAGTCCCGAGCCTTCCAGAACGGAAAAGACTGCCGGAGCGCTCACGTGGTGGCGCATATTGGTCAGCAGCACTCGGCGAGCGGCCGGAAAGCAGCGTTCAATCAAATGCAGTGCGGGCAGGGCGACAACCGTGTCTCCCAGGCTTCCCAGCCTGTAAATCAGTACTCTCTTAACCTTGCAGGGATCCATAGAAGAAGAACTATCTGCTCTTGCTGTAGGGGAGATGCCCAATGCCAAAGTCCTCTCCATGCATTACGCAGGCGAGTCAAGCAGATCAAAACCAGCACGGTCCAGGATGGCCCTGGCGCCGCAGTAATTGCAACACGGAAAACTTACGCAACAGCGGTAGCGCGTCATTGAGTCACTTTAGACGAACGGAGTAAGAGCCGAGACGCACCCAAGCGCGTCCTGATTTCCGCAGGACAACGGACGCTGTAAGCGCGCACATGTCACTGGACTCTGGGCGCCACCACATCCCGCGAGTGCGTCAATCCCGGTCGCCCAACGCTCAGATAGGTGAATCCGTGTTCGAGCATCTTCACCGGCTCGTAAAGGTTGCGACCATCGATAATGATCGGATAACGCAGCGTGTAGTGCAGGCGCTTCAGATCCAGTTCCGCGAATTCCTGCCACTCATTCAGAATCACCAGGGCGTCGGCGTCCTGCGCGGCCGCATACGCGTCGTTGACATAATTCATCTGTGGGCCTGGAGGGAGCAATTCCTTCGCCCGCTCCGACGCTGCCGGATCGTAGGCCGACACGATCGATCCTTCGTGCAGCATCTGTCTCACGACATCGAGAGCCGGCGACTCACGGATATCGTCGGTGCCGCCCTTAAACGCCAGGCCCAGCACTCCGATTTTCTTGCCGCGAAATGTCCACAGAGCCGAGCGCACCTTCTGAAAGAACCTCCGCCTCTGCTCTTCATTGATCTTCTCCACTTCCTTCAGCAGGCCGAAATCGACTCCCATCTGCTCGGCGACATGGCGAAACGCCGCAACATCTTTCGGAAAGCACGATCCCCCGTACCCAACCCCGGCTTTGAGAAACTTCGGCCCGATGCGGCTGTCCATTCCCATACCGCGCGCAACCTCTTCCACATCGGCCCCGGCCGCCTCGCAGATGTTTGCCACTACGTTGATGAAGGAAATCTTCGTGGCTAAAAAAGCGTTCGATGCATGCTTGATGATCTCCGCCGCCTGGGTCGAAGTTTGCAGCAGCGGTGGTGTATTGCCCTCGCCGCGTGGGCCAGGCACCGCATTGGATGACCGGTAATACTCTCCTGAAGTCAACGGCTCGTAAATGCTCCTCATCAGATCGCAGGCGCGATCCGTATCCGCGCCCACAACAATGCGGTCCGCGTGCAGGAAGTCAACCACCGCGGTTCCCTCACGCAGAAACTCCGGATTGGAGGCTACGTCGAACAGCTCGCACGGCACACCGTTCCGCTCCACCACTCTGCGGATCCATTCGTTCGTATAAACCGGAACCGTGCTCTTCTCCACGACCACTTTGTATTCTTCGATCGAGCGCGCTATCTCGCTGGCCACCGCGTCGACGTACGACAAGTCGGCGCTCCCGGTGCGGCTCTGCGGCGTTCCCACCGCGATGAAGATGGCCTGTGCGGCCTGGGTTGCCGCCCGCAGATCGCTTGTGAACTCGACCGAATGCCCCCGATGCCGAGTCAGCAGTTCGGGCAAATAATCTTCGTGGATCGGAACTCCGCCGCTCTCCAGCGTGCGCAGTTTCGCTTCGTCGTTGTCCACACAGATGACGTGGTGTCCGATCTCCGCGAAACACGCAGTCGCCACCAGACCCACGTATCCCGATCCCACAACCGCGATGGAAATTCGCTGGCTCATCAGCCCTGAAAGCCCTTTCGATGCCTCATGCTACCATGTCCCTTCCACCCACCTTCTGGCCCCTAAGTGGTACTTCAAGCAACCCGCTTCCGGGTCCACACTATGTCCACAGTACAAGGGTGGACCGATTCCGATCCACTTGGGTGGCGCGTTTTCGGGCATGCATTAGAATGCCAGTGTGATCGCTCTCGCCCATGCCGGAATGGTCCTGATGACGTGGATGTTCCTCATCGGGTTTGCCGGCTCGCTGCTCGTCATCCTCATCAGCTTTTTTGAGGACCTCAACGAACTCATCGGCAAAGATTAAGCGCAGCACCCCGAACGTGGCCGCCACGGTCAGGACTGGTTCGTCGCGCCTCACGCGACCTCTCTTCATTTCCATCTTCCTCGGGCTTGTCTCCGCCGTCCTTCTCGACTTCTGTTTCCCCGTCGCCGGTCCCATGCCACGCTGGCGCGCCTTGATCGCATGGGTCGCGCTGGTCCCGCTGCTCTTCGCTCTTCTTAACGACGGCGCTGCCGTGCACCCGCGTTACCTTCGCCGCGCCGCGCTCACCGGCTATCTCTGCGGCGTCCTTTGGTACGTCCTCAACTGCTACTGGATTTATCAGACGATGTTCTACTACGGACACGTCCCGCCCCCGGGCGCAGCCGGCATTTTGATCTTGTTCAGTCTCGTGCTCGGCCTCTACTTCGGCCTCTTCGGATTGGGAATTGCGTTTTTCCGCCGCCGCTTCGGACTCGGCTACGCCCTCCTGCTGACTCCGTTCTTATGGACCGCGCTCGAACTGGCCGCTGCCCGCATCACCAGCGTTCCCTGGGATCAGCTGGGCTACTCACAGGTCGACAATCTTCCTCTCACGCGACTGGCGCCGTGGACCGGCGTCTATGGCATTTCCTGGTTTCTGGTCTTCGTC